>Ga0180434_10004422_pt1 | contig 17127 bp, 9 predicted proteins | sample SS_ome_7_FD_132453 | JGI IMG/M metagenome (GOLD analysis project Ga0180434, IMG submission 132453) | Hypersaline lake sediment archaeal communities from the Salton Sea, California, USA - SS_1_D_2 metaG | ecosystem: Environmental > Aquatic > Non-marine Saline and Alkaline > Hypersaline > Sediment...
CGCATCCGCCACCCCCCCAACCGCCCCCGCCGTAACCCCCCATGCCGCCACCGCCGTAACCGCCCATGCCGCCGCCCATCATGCCACCATAAGTCATCATGGCGACTTTAGGCAGCGATTCGCCGCCGGCGTTTTGCAACAGGTAGTAGCGGGTCTCCAGTTCCTCGAACGTTTCGTGGCGCAACACGTACGGCGTCGAAATCCAGATGAATTCCGGCTGGGCCTTATACGCAAGCCCCATTTGTTTCAACACAGCCTCGAGGGCATCTTTGAGCGGAACCTCGACCAGACGCACCTCACCCATCTCGCGCCGTATAGTCTGTGCCAGACCTGCACCAGCTCCTCCGACCCCCGCTCCACCTACTCCGCTGATCCCTTGATATTGGGTAAGACCCGAAAACGCGCCACCTCCAGGTCGTCCTCCCGTTGCACCAAGCTGCGGATATCCTACTCCTCCTACTCCGTATGGTACGGCGCCAGGCGTGCCGGGAGGCGCCACCTGGGTTGTAGGCGGCGGTATCATCACGCGCTCGTCGAGAATGATATTCACCTGGTAAATGTCCTGCAAAAACGCAAGCAACGCACCGATATCCGCCCCTGCGTCGAAGATAAGGGTCACCGGCGTGTTCAATTTCTCCTCAATCTTCTCTATCTTCGAAATAACCGGCTTCTCCTTTTCTTCCTCAACGGGCGGAAGCTTGACGCTCCAGGGTTTGAAACCGCTGGCGTCAGCACCAGGGGGACGAAGAATCTTTTCCTCGACGTATAAAGACGTTTCTTCCCGCTCTACTTTCAGATCTTCCCGGACGTCCTCTCGCTTCTCCTCCAACCAGTGTATTCGCGCATCGCGGATAGATTGTCGCGCACGCTCGTTCACCGGATCCACCAGCAACACACGTTCCCACTCGGCGATAGCTTTTTCGTACTCGCCGGCATCGTAATATTCCTGACCCATCCTGAGGTATTTCTCGACCGTGTTCCGCCGTATCTCTTCCGGGCTCGGGCCGACCTCCTCCGGCGGTGGAGGCGCTTCCTTTGGATACTCGACCTCGATCTCTTCTGCAGCACCCGGCGTGAGGTACTGCTTACACTCCTCAGCGTACCGCGACGCTATCTTGTTCTCCGGGTCGACAGCGAGCACGCGGCTGAACTGTTCCAGCGCATCCCTGTAACGGCCTTCAGCGTGCAGTCGCACACCGAGGTTGAGATACTCCTCGACATCGGATTGCTCCTGTGCCGCCGTCACCCCCTGCCATGTCACGGCAAGCATGCACGCACACAAAAAACCCACCATCACCTGCATAAGTTTTAGCCGCGCTTTCATTCTCTCCCCTTCCTTCCTCGCGTTGTTTCCGACTAAGATGCTACCCGCTCATACTGTTTATCGTTAGCTACCCACGTGAACACAATCTTGTTTTCGTCCTGACGTATTTCGTCGAGCACCGCCCGGCCTTGAGCAAACGACTGACCTTTGGCTTTGGTCTCTGTCCGCCCGTCAACACTAATCTTGGCAAAAATGATACCGCCTATCTCCTTGATTTCCTCAAGCTTTATCTCAGGCAGGCCTATAGCATCCTCGCTGGTCGTCGGCGCGCCGGCCTGTCCCGGCAGATTCCATTTTGAAATGTTCATATCGGCGTACGCGCTAATATGTTGGTTGGGAAGCGTCGCGAACTTTTCCGGCTCCTCCACAGGCGGTTGAATAGGTGGTTTCGGCGGCACAAAATCGTCAACGGTTGGTCCCTCCCCACTGAGCAAAACCACCTGCACGACACGCCATATCAACACCGCGACCATTATGGCGAATACGACTTTTTCTTTGGAACCTCCTAGCCGTGCGGCAATTTTCCTTAGCTGTTCCACAGTTTCTTACCGCGAGCCATCGTCGATGCCCGAACGGCCACACTGCTCACGCGCGATCCACGTCGGCTGACTCTATCCGCCGCGAGCGGACGATTTGCTTCGCTCATCACCCGGTTCCCGTGTCAATCCTCTCGGTCTCTGCGCGTTAGCCCACCCCGCTGCCTGAGAAGCTCTGCCCATCCCGCCGGCATCCCCGGCGCTCCCTCTTCTTCTTCCTGGGCGACCGTGACCGCCGGTTTCTCCAGTATCCACGCGGTTGTCAGAATGACGTTTACCTGAAAGTTTCTCACAATGAGCCCCTCGCGGATGGCGCTCAGCGAGACGTGCTCGACCTTTACATACTGCGGTCCGTAGCCGCACCAGTACAGGAACTTCTTGACATTATCCATGCTGGCGGCGAACCCGATCTGAAACGGCAACAACCGTATGAACCCGCTTTTCTCGATCGGGGCGCCCACCGTGAAGTTTGTGATTTGCAGCACCCCGTTATCCAGCGCCATATTGAGAATATACTCCGTCGCGCTCAACTGGTTCAACAACGTTTCGACCTGCTCCCGAGGCGGTATCGCCGAGCTGAACCCGATATCCGGCGGAATAGCAACGTTTTGCTGCCGGGCCTTTTCAATGAGTCTGTCGCGCGTCGCCTTCCACTCCTCGTGAAAGTAAAACTCCGGTGTCTGCTCGCCGGGCGGTATCTTGCGCAGGATAGTGGTGAACACTTTCTCCCGCCCCTTGTAGGCATTCTCCCATTTGGCGAGCTCAGGTTCTATCTTATCGAGATAGTCGTCGGGATTCTCGTAATAACTGAAATTCACCCGCTGGGTCTCGACCTCTCGTGCGGCTTCCAGGACGTCAGCCCGCGTGATTGCGTACTCACGGAGCAGCGGACGGAAGAACTCCCAGAACACGTACCCAAGCGCCACAAGAGCAAGAAACGCTATTGCGAGTATTATCTTTTGTCGTGCGGTAAGAGGCACTGCCTGGTCACCCCCGTTTTACAGCCCGATATCTATGGTAAACTGGAATATCTGGTTCTGCTCAGCCAATTCAGGATTCTGGTACGTATACTGTTGCGCCGTAGGCGCCCCGTATGTTCCTCCTCCGAACAAACCACGCAACCCCCCGCCAAAGCCAGAACGGTCTTCTTCTCCCCGCGACATGCGCGTGCCAGCCGCGGACACTCCGGTGGTGCCCCGTCCTTGTAACGAGAACCTGTCGACGGGCGTCACCGCCGTCGGATACCAGACAACTTTACGAAACACTTTTTGCAGCGCTTGCTGGAACTCCTCGATCTGACGGAGGCTCTCCGCGTAACCCACGACACGCAAACCGTTCGACTTGGGAATCGTCACGGTACCGCTCGCAAAACCCGAACGTCCTCCGAGACCCGGTCGACCGCTGCCGCTATCGCGATCTCTTCCACCAAAAAACGATACCCCGCCGCCGAGGCTGCCCGGCGCTCCACCGACAGGCGGCGTCGGAACGCCGGCGCCTCCCAACCGAGATGCACCAAAAGCCCCGCGCCCAAATCCTCCCGCCGGCGCCGCTCCGGATGCCATCTGGTCGCTGAACTCTATTGTGCTTATCTCGGAAAGCGTCACGCCTTTCGGTATTTCTTTGCACACCTTTGTCAAGGGCGGCAACCACGTATATCGTCCATCCGGACCGGCCATCTCGTTGAGTATCTCGTACTTCAACTTGTAATTCTCGAGGTCCTCCATCACCTCTTCTCGCGTGATCTCTTTTTCCTGATACCTCTTGACGTACGTCGCGAGTATCCCTTTGACCTGCTCAAGGTTTCTGTGCTGCGCCGCACGAATAGGAACCACCGCCATACCGATGAGCACCAGCGTGAAAAACGACAGCGCCCAGTATACCGCTTGTTCCCGTCGTTTCTCGGCCTTGGCGACACGCGGCGGGATGAGGTTTATCTCCAGAGGACACGTGGTGACGTTTCGCAGTGCCAGCCCGAGGCAGGTCGGCAGCAGATGCGGCACCGACTGGGCAGTCGCCGCCGAAGGCGCAATCGTGAGATTCGCAAACGGGTCCGCCAGTGTCACGGGAACTTCCAGCCGTTCAGCCATGAACTGCTGCATGTTTCTGAGCACTGCGCTGCCGCCGCACAGGACCACTTTCGCCACCGGCGACCCTCCCGACTGCGTGCGGAAAAAGCCGAACGACCGGTTGATCTCGTGGGCCAACCGACCGAGTATCTCGCCTATGACCGCGGCAACCTTGCCCTCTTCCGTGCTGGGGTCAGGCGGTCCCTCGGAGTCGAGCGGCACCCGCCCTACCGTCGTCTTGAGCCGCTCCGCTTCCTGGTACGGCACGCCCAGCGCGTCCTTGATTGCGTCGGTGATATGGTTGCCGGCGATGGTAAGGCTTCTCGTGAACCGGAACTCACCGTCCCGCTCGATAAATATGTCGCTGGTCGACGCACCTACGTCGATGCACGCGGCAGTCTCGCCGGGCTCCTTCGAGAGCTCCTTGTTATGCAGCAGCCAATTGTATGTGGCTACGGGGGACACATCGACCGCGTCAATCTTCAGCTTGGAATCCAGTATCACTCCCGCGAACGCGTCGACGGTATCCACCTTAATCGCGCTCATCATGACGTCGTACTCTTTGGTCTCGGTACGCTTGATCACCTGGTAATCGAGCGCGATCTGGTCAAGCGGAAACGGTATCTGCTGCTGGATCTCGTACTGAACGATCTGGGCGAGACGCGATTCCTGGACCGGCGGCAACAACCTGCTGCGGACAAATACCGACTGGCCGGGCACCGCCAGGATCACGCGTTTATGTTTGAAATGGCTGGTTTTCAGAGCCCGCCGAATGCCCTCCTGTTTCAAAGTCTCTTTCTCTTCCGGCGGCATTGACGGATCGATACCGAGACTCACGTGAGCGAACTTTGTGAGCTGCAACCCTGATGGTGTCTGGGCAAGCTCGCACATCTTCACGGAGTTCGCTCCGAGGTCCAGAGCAAACCGTTTAGCTCGTAACCGTGCCATCCTCTGATCTACCTCCGTCCTGTCCTGTACAACGAGGTGTTTGCACCCGACACATGCCGACCGGTTCGGTCCATTCCCCCGCCGACTCGTATTATACTAAAGGCACCATAGGGTGTCAAGAGAAAATCCAATGATACCAATGAGTTTTGGACGATACCGTTGCCCTTTTTACCTTTTTCCCCTTATTATCATGCCAGCGCCTGTCAGAAGCCAGTTCGCACCCTCACCCCACGACCCTACCGTCCTTAATTTCGGCGTTGCTTTTGCTTTGGTTTTTGATTTTGGTTTTGGTTCTCCCCTGTCTACTCTCTACTCGCTATTCTCTACTCTCTACCGCCTGCCTTTCCCGTTCCCGTCTGCCGTCTTCGGTTTTTCTCTTGTCTTTGATTTTCCCCGTCTACCGTCTGCTGTCTACTGTCGCGCGTCCCCTGTCCACCTGGACGCCGTTCTGTTTGGTTTTGGTTTCGGTTTTCCCCTGCCTACTGTCTACCGCCTACCGTTTTCGTTATCATTCGTAGGGGAGGGTCTTGTGCCCTCCCGCGGGAGCCCACAAGGGGCTCCCCTACATCCGCTCCGTCTATTTTTGTGCCCGTCTACGGCCTGCCCTTCGCTCTGGGGTTTTGTTTTTGTTTTCCCCGTCTGCTGTCTACCGTCTACCGTCTACTCCGCTTCCTCTCTCTGGTACTTTATCGGCTGCTCACCCGGCGTATCTATGTACACATCCACCCCGTATGCGTCAAGCACTTCGGGCGGAGGCGTTCCTCCGACTGGCAGTCTCGGGTCCCCTGGCGAGGCGCCCGGCACGACCGTCCACGTGTACGTCGCCGGCGTCGGGTCGTACTCGCCTGAGTCTGGCCTAGTATTGGCGTTGTAATCCTTCCATCCTTGCACCTGGAACTTATAACTTACCGCTCTGCCTAGGCGGGCCAGTTGTGGTTTGGTGTCGTCGTTAAACGTCGCGAAAGGCTGGGTTGTCGACTGGCTCCACTCTCCCTGACCAGGGGCCGGTTGGTACTGCCCGTCTCGGGGCGTCAGCATGTACCGAAAGTAGACATCAGGATCGTCAGTACGTGCTCTGAATCTGAAGATCGCCGGATTGCGTGTCCGCTCGCCATCCTTATCGATCGTGTAGGGCGTCATGACCCGCGGCGGGCCGCTCGTTATGATGGTATCCGGCACCGGGCTGCCGATCGTCCAGCTCCGCTTGGCCCCCATAGCGGTCTCAATGTTCCCGTAGTCATCTATACCGAGCACCGTGAAACGGAAGTGGCCGCCCACGAAAAGCTGGCTGGGCCCATACGACTCTATCTGTGTCTCCAGGAACGGGCCAAACCCTGGAGGATACGCCACCCAGGCGTCTACGTCCGGGTCGGGATTGAAATCCACCTGCAGCACCCTGCTAAACAGGTGGCGGAGGCGCCGTGGCTCTTGGAGCTCAAACGTGAAGGAGGCCATGAGCGTTGTCTCGTTGGGTCTCGGGCCGGAAGTTATCCGACTCCTCGGCGGCGTCTTGTCCCAGTATACCGTGAGATCCACCGGCAGGCTTGCATTCCCCGCGCGGTCTTCCGCAACGATGCCTATCCGGTACACGCCCTCAGCAATCGGCCTGAAGTTCAGCACCCACGCGATCGATGAACCGGGACCAAGCACAAAGCGCGGATCGGTCAGGTCAAGCGGACCATAGTGGTCTCCGCTCGACTCGTCGCGGATAATGGGCAGCCCGCTCGGCGCCCAGAACTCACCGAAACCCGATGGTTCCGCGCCCGGATCGTTGGCTTCAACCACAAAGTTTATGCGCAAATACTCAAGCACGTTGTCGAATTCGGCCAGCGGCGTGCCCGCTACGTCACCGTTCGGGAACCGCGCGCCCGTGTTGAAGAAGAAGTTGCTCCCATCGTTCGGCACCTCTTCGGCAGCAATGGCAGGCGGATTCGGCAGACCCTGATCACCCCAGTGGCCCTGCCAGGCAGCACCAACAATGAGTTGTGTGACGGTTATCGTATCGTTACTGTTTTCCAGGATGCGGAACGGGCTTGGGGGAGCGGAGTTCAGGAACACCGGCGGGGTCGTATCTATCAGAAAGTCGCCCGCCCGCGTGGGGCCAGTAAGAGGCGTGTTTACCCAGATCTCCCACGCGCCATCCCATGCGCCGTCCCACGTCTCCGGATCGATTGCCGTTGTGTTGGTGTAGATATATGACCCGCTCCCGCTCCCATCCACCAGCATGTCGGCACCTATCTGAATTGGAACGCCATCCCGCCGGGCATATGCGTTGGTCACATCGTCGCCGGTCACGAAGAACAGCACGCCGCCCGGCGGTTGGTACGACGTCGGGTCGGGTGTCGCATACGCGGTCGGTGGCGCACCGGGCACGCCGGTGCTGTATTCGTCCGCACCGATATCGTACTCGAACCCGCCGTCTCCATCGCCGTCGTAAGGGCGCGGGTCGCCCTCGAAGTCCGTCGCAGGCGCACCGGACGCCGTTCCCGTGTCAATGCAGGGCGACTCCGTCACGCCAGCATCCCAGGCCGGCAGCTTGAAATCCGCCGTGAACAACGGATCAGCGTTAATGTTGTTGTTTAAGCCGGCAAAGCCCGAACGACCGATGTCCGAGAACGAGACGCTCAGCTCCGTCGTATTACCAACGACGTCGTTTGCCCCAAGGTGCCACGCGATCGTGTTGACGATCGTCCCACCGGCACCACCGAGCAACTGGATCTCATACTGATTGTTCGCAGTTATGGTATCGTTGATCAACTGCGGCAACGAACCGCCGTGCACGAAGATACCATCGGTCGTGTTGTTCACGACCATGCAGTTGACGATACGCGGCAGCGTGTCCGGGTAGCATTCAATCCCGACGTCGTTCTGCCTGATGATACAGTTCCTGATAGTCGGTGCCGCCGCGTCGCCGCCGAGCAGGTTCCCGATCTGAATACCGGTCGTGCCGCCCAATATGTTCAACGTATCGAGCGTCACACCGGAACCGCTCCCGTCAATCGTCACCACCGGCCCGCCTATCAATGGGGCGACCGTCACGTCAGGACGACCGCCGCCGGTGCCGATACCGCGCACCACGATCTGCGTGTCGGCGTGGATCGTGAGCCGCTCGGGATAAAGACCTTCGCGGACAAGTATCAGGAACGATTGACCGACCGCCGCTTGCGCCTCGTCAATCGCTTCCTGTATCGTTTCCACATCGTCCGGCACGTAAATCACCGTCTGCGCCGCCGCAAGGTCACCGTACGCGAGCACAACCAGTACCGCCGCCAGCCCGACCAGCCCAATCCTACGCCATATCACTATCGCCCACCTCCGTCCAGATGGAACCTCGTGTTGTTTCATGTTGTTTTTTCTTGGGTTTTCCCATGTTTCTTGTTCGTTTTCCGGCTTTTCGAGCTTTCATTCGGCGGAGCAAGCCCCGCCACTACGACCGCGGGCGTTGATCTTTCCCCGTCTACCGTCTACGCCTTTCTGGCTTTCGGTTTTCCCTCTCTACTCCCTACTCTCTACTGCCTTCTGCCTGTCTTTTCGTGTTTCTTTCGTGCCCGTTCGTGGCCCGTTTCAGGGTCTCGGTTTTCCGTTTTGGTTTTTCGGTTGTCCTCCCTACTCCCTACTCTCTACTCGTACTCCGTCCCGCTTTCCGTTCGTAGGGGAGGGTCTTGCACCCTCCCGCGGGAGCCCACAAGGGGCTCCCCTACATTCGTATTACCGTTCATACACAACCCGTATCTTCTTCTCCGCAACCGGTATAAACTCGTCGTACCTCAGATCAAGAATCCCATCCTCGTTGCTATCTATCACCCGACCCGCCTGACCGAGACAGATTATCTCGAACACGTCCGACCGTACCGTGATCAAGTTCGAGATACGTTTGAACCGCTCGAGCGCTTCGTTCAATCTTTGGAGAGGCGTTGTCCCGCTCAGCGCAAAAAAGTCGTCGCCTGCGAAGCGATCCGGGTCGTAGCGCAACAGGAAAAGCATTCTCTCCAACACGTTGCCGCTCGACGTGTACGGCATTTCCCCCCTGAGCTCGGCCAGAGCCCATGCGCGCCCACGAGCAGCCCGGTACACCCCTTCAAGGGTCGAGTCAGGGCTCGGCTCGAGACCGTAGATGTATGTGTCCCAGAGCACCTCATCCACCCCCCACAGGCCGGCACCTAGCGCGTCATAGACCATGCGGTGCAGGCCGACCTGCGGGTGGTCGCGTGGAACGCTCTCCCAATTGCGCGAGAACTCCGGCACCGGGTCCACCCACAGTTGCAGCAGACCCGGCAGCGCACAGAGCACGTTGGACGGCCGCCCGAACGCGTCAAGAAGGGCGTCGGTGTTCCGAACCGTGTTCACATTCAACTTCCCGTAATCGCGTCGTCGCGGGGTGAGCACTACCCGCAGCAGCACGTTGTCATCACCGAGGGGACACTGGGTAAGGTTCCGAATCCTGATGTTCAGGGGGTCTCTCACGACCCCCTCGAAGCCGACCTCGTCTGCCTCATCAACAGCACCGTCTCCGTCGTTGTCCCTATGATCCTGGTCGCCCGGCACCCGCTCATACCCGAGCACCTCGACCGTCCCGTAACTTAGGATCCCGTCCGAGGCCGCGACCACACCGTCCGGCTCCACACCGACACGACCAAGACTATCATAACTCCCTTCGGCCGTATTGACGACGCCGTCGTCGTTCCGGTCCGTGAAAGCCTCTATTATGAGCGGTTGGCTGTCCGGGTAAAGTTCTTGGAAATCAGGATCGAGTCCGGCCTTGAGCAACACATAGAGATCGTACACACCGCGTTCGAGACCGTGATACGCGTCCCACCGCCAAACAGCTTCGGCGTTAGCAAGCACTGTCGCATAGACCGGCTGGCCCATGAGGGACGCCTCCTGCCATCCTGGCTGCTCGTGCTCAACGTGCACGCCCAGCGCCGGCGCTAAGGTAAGCTGCAATGCCGACGTGGTAAACAGGTCCACTATCAGCGCCACCTCCTGCGCGCCGATCGTCGTCGGGCGCGTTTCCATCGGGTCTGCGAACCGTTCGGGCGGCCACGTGGGGTCGTAGAACGGCACATCGACCAGCTCGCCGACCGTCGCGAAGTTCGCGTTCTTAACCCGCGGCAGCACCAACTCGAAATCGCCCCTGCTCCGGCTTGCCTCCATGACGCGTATGTTGTGGACAAGCGGCGTGCCGAACCTGCTGCCGGGGACAAGCCACTCCCTGTCCAAGTCATCCAACACGCCGTCGGCATCGAGGTCTGCGAGCGTGAGTTGAGCCCACTCCTCATACCGCCCGGGATAATACAGGTTCGCGCGCTCGAGGGTCCGGTAAAAGTCGTGAGTTGCGAGGTTAGGCTGACCGTCTTCCGGATATGGATCCTGGACATCCGCCGCGCTGTACGCCACCGTGTCAGCCGGGCGGCCGGTGCCCCACTCCCCTCTCCTGTATAGTTCGACAACCTGCGTGCCCCCCGCCGGCGCGTTGGGAAAGACGTCATCGAGCGGGTACAGCAAAGCCGCGTCGCCCCCCTTGGTCGCCACGAGCGGGGCAACGGTGGCGTTTGCCCACACGTCTTGGAAAACAGGCCCCTGCAACAGCGGAAACTGATACGGGAGCAACAGCACGGCGTTCATCCGCTCCGGATGGACCGCGTCATAGGACCGGCTCTCATAGATGCTTCTTGCGAGATCCGCGGGGGTAGCAGTCCCACGGAAAATATCATCGTTATCTATCGCCAGGACCACCCTCCCGCCGGCAGGAATCAACACCTCGTCTCCCAACTGGTAGCTGCCGATGGTGAGCTCATCAACGACCGGGCCGTTGACGATGTGCAGTTGCCATTCCGTCACGTCCACGTCGTGCGTCCCCACGTTGACCAGCTCGACCCACTCCATATCCGGCTCCTGGCTGAGTACCACCGCGTTGAAGTAGGCCGGCAACACCCCCGTGGCTGCTTTTCGCAACGATACCGCTATTGGCGGCGCGAGCACGGGGTCTACGGTGCCCGGCGTCGCCGGATTCGCGTCAACTACGAAATGCCCGGGAACTCCCGAAGGGTCGGGCACCGGCGTACGCCATACGCCGGAATAATTGATGTCGCACTGAACGTCAGCCCCCACATTGCCGTCCGCGTCAGTCAGATCCAGTACAACATAGTACCAACCGCCGGGTACGAGGCCTGACTGCTTGAGCTCCAGAGACACCTCATGGATTTCGCCCGGCTCGACGGTGCCACTCCCGTCAAAGTCCGCCGCGTACGGGTCCTCAAGAAAACCACCGCTGCCGAAGGGCGTCGCCGGGTTCCACATCCACGAGTTACCGTTCCCGTCGGACGACATGGCGAGGTTCTCCACCCAGAAGTCAACCAGACTCTGAGGAAGAAAGAACCAGGTCTCCGCCTCGATGCGTCGGACCGGCCTGACCATAATCTCGTTGATGCGTATCGGCTCGACGCCGGTATAGAACGTACCTGTCGTCTCGTCGAGCACCTGGGTCGGGACCGAGTCCTTATCGCGGAAGTCAACGATATTCGCGGCGATCTGGAACGCTTTTGCGCGGTCACCGCCGAAACGGCGCTCGACGAGCGTCTGGGCAATAGTCGGCGCATCAGCCAGATTCAGGTTCAACCGGAATTGTTCCGCCACGCCGGTGTAAATCACCGCTCTATCGCCCGAGGCCGTGGTGATGAGCGGACGCAGCCGGTCGAGCGTGACCGGACCTATATCGGGAAGGAGCAGCGCCTGCTCGATCGTCTTGAAGGCGATGTCATCCGCCATCGGGTTGAACAGGCGAAACTCGTCCGGTTCGTCTATGCCCTCGCCGAGCTCGTCAATGAGCCCGTCGCCATCGTTGTCGATGCCGTCCGACGAGACAAAGAGGTTGTCCCAGTCGTCGTCCTTCTCAACCCAGCCGGGGCCACCATCGGCACCAAAGCGGAACTGCGGAAACCTGTGGGCAAGGCCGTCCGCATCGCTGTCCAGATCGGGCAGTACGCCCATATCGATCTCCGCGGGTGAGACGCCCTCGTTCGAGCGGTGGCGGTACGTGCCGGATATCGGGTCCACGCCCGGGTTCCCCGCGACATTGATGTTGATCTTGCTCGCCTCGTCAACGATCGCGAACACGTACCGCCCGACGATGCTCGCCATCTCCTCCGCTGGGCCGCCTATGAACAAGTTCGTGTCTGTGTCCTCCATAGCATAGAGCGGCATCCACAGGTTGGCCGGTATCTCCTCTTCCGTTCCGGTGAGGACGCTGTTTTGGACGATCTGCCACTGCGGCCCGTAATAGGTTTGCATGATCCGCGCGATAGAGGTGACGGCTCGGTTTGTGCCCAGGTCCGCGTTAAGCGCGGCGATACCTATATTGACCCCGCCCTCCGCCACGAACTTCGCGCGAACCGTATCCGAAACGTTCGCGGCGATACGCACTTCCTGGCGCGACAGGATAGTCGCGGTGATTACCAGCGTGAACAGCAGCAGAAGGACGAGTATCGCCGTGACCAGCGCGGCACCGTCACGCGCATCGGCCAACCCGTGCCGTCTATGTTGTGTCCATCCCGTCACCCTACATCACCCTCACAGTCGTGTCATCCACCCGCGACGTTTCGTTTTTTCCCGGTTACCCGTCTACCGTCTGCCGTCTGCCGCTTTTTCCGCTTCTGGTTGCTGGTTCCTAGTTGCTAGTTGCTAGTTGCTAGTTGCTGGCTTTCGGTCTTCAGGTTTTGCTTTTTGCTTCCCTTCCCCTCTACCGTCTACCGTCTACGCCTTTTCTGCTTCTGGTTGCTGGTTCCTAGTTGCTAGTTGCTGGCTTTCGGTCTTCAGCTTTTGCTTTTTGCCCTCTTTCCCGTCTACTGTCTAGCGTCTACCGCTTTTCTGTTTTTCTGTCTTCGTGCCTTCGTGGTTTGCCGTTTTATGTTTTTGGTTTTCCGGGTTTTCGGCTGTTTTCGTTTTGATTCTTCCTCTCTACTCGTTACTCTCTACTGCCTTCTCCCTGCCTTTTCGTGTCTCCTTCGTGCCCTTTCGTGGCCCGTCTTCGCTTTCGACTTTCCCCGTCTACCGTCTACTGTCTACCGTCTACCATTTACTGCAACGCCGCCGGCAACGGTCGCCGGTACCCGAGCGGCAAGAAGATAGTCTCGCGGAACACCCGTACCTTGGTCTCGGGGGTCACGACCTTCGCCTCGGCCCGGACAGAGAGGACCACCTCGACGGCGTCCGGGAGCCTCCTCTCCTCGCCCAGCCTGTTGCGTGAGTCCCAACTGTCGACCCACCGCGCCGTGCGCGTTACCCGGTCTATATCGCGGTAGCGGAACTCCAACCCCCGGTGGCGCGCGTCGCGCAAGATATTGGAGGCGAGCTCAAAATCTTCCTGCGCCACTTCACGGTCGAGCGCGAGCTCCCACCAGCTCACCGCCTGGGCGGCCACTTCCTCCAGCAGATCAGGGAATGGAACCTGGAGCATACCCTCGGCGTTCGGCTCGACGAGGCGTAATACCAACCTCTCCTCCCCCGCGGCCGGCTCCCCTGGCCAGAGCCGGTACGTGATCCTGGCGATGTCGGAGTGAGGCGTCGGGTCCCACGTAGGGTTAGGGCTAGTTTTCGGATTTTCCGTTATCCCGACAAAACTCAGCCAGTCGGGTCCGCCGACGAGCGTACCCAGTTCACCCCTCTCGACCGAACCGAACGCTGTGGTGATATCCTGTTCCATCACGCGCAGCGCTGCACGGCCCATCTCGAACACGCTCTGCGTCTCGCGGCTCGCATGCCACGCCCGGAGCGAGCTGAGAAACACGATCGATATCCCCGCCATCACCGTACCGAAAATGGCGAGCGCGACGAGCATCTCGACGAGTGTGAACCCGTTTGATCTACGATACCGCCTCATATCCGTTCACCACACCTGTTACGCGGCGTCTGTTTCTTCGCGTGCTCGGTTTCTTCGGTTTTGTTTGCTTCGCTAGCTACTGGCTACTAGCTACTAGGCACTGTCTCCCGTTTCGCCTTTCCCTGTCTCCCGTCTCCCGTCTAGGGTCTCGGGTTGTTTCGTTGTTCCCTACCTACTACCTACTACCTACTCTCTACTCCCTACTCCCTACTCGCTGCCCTTTCACTGCCGTGCAATATACGTCACGTACCGTTCCACACGACCGTCGGGCAGCGGTACCTCGACCTGTATCGTTGCGTACAGGTCCTCGGCGACAACCCACCGATCGACCGCCCAGACCGTCGCCCCGGAATACAAGTGGTACACAGCGTCCGCCTGCTGGAGCCCACCAATCGTGTCAGTAATGGTTGATCGGAAAGGGTGTGACGCGAGTTCTGCCGCTATCCCTGTGTACCCGCGGGCACGGATATCGTCAATGACGCTTTCTGCCAGTATAGCCGAGACGGTCGCGCCGCTCGCCCGCTGAATATCGTGCAACGCCGCCGGGAACAGCACGGTCACGCCGACTATACCGATACCGAGTATCGCCAGCGCGATCAGCACCTCGACCAGCGTGAACCCGTCTCTTTTACGGTACCGTTTCATATCCTCTCACCACATCCATCCATCAGCCCGGGCGTCTTCTTGCCGGGGTTTTCGTTTTGTTGTCGTTGCCTATATGCTATCTACTACCTGCTATCTACTCCGGTGGGCGGAGCATGCCCCGCCCCTACGTCCGCAATGTCCGGTTTTTTCCTACTTTTTCCCGTCTACTGTCTACCGTCTACCGTCTACGCCTTTCCGGTTTTCCGCCTTTCGGCTTTCCCTACCTACTCCCTACTCTCTACTGATTATGCCTTTCCCGTCTACCGTATCCTCACTTGCCCTGTCGCTCTCAATATCTCGATATACCTGGGGGAAACTTCGCCGTCGTCGTCGAGGAGCGTAATCGTCACCTTGAGGGCGGACGGGGTGTCGAGCGTACCGGTCGGATCAAAGATGTAACCGTTGACCGTCCCGGCCTCCTTATCGAATATGTAACCCGTGAGACCCTTGAGCCAGCCATGCTGTGTTTGCTCCAACTGAATCGTCACGTTGTCCGGCACCTTGTGCGGCTTGCCGACTATACCCGGCGGCGGCATCCAGGGATCCTCGTCGGGCGGCGGGTTTTCGTTTTCACTTATGATCAGGTACCGGTCCGGCGGTCCCGTAGGGGGTTCGAATACGACACCGGTGCGCACGCGATACTGTATCGCATAGGTTCGGGCGGTTCTGAGCGTGGAGCGCAGAATGAGCGCGGCATTACCGAGGTCCCTGCCGCGGGTGGCGCGGTACCCCCTGATAACGGGCACCGCAATCGCCGCAAACAGGCTGATAATCGCGATGACCACCATGAGCTCGACAATGGTAAACCCTCTCTCTGCGTTCGTCGGTTCCATTGCTTCATCTGCAACGTCATGCGCCACGCCGCGATCTGCTGTGGTCATTATCGGTAGAACGCAACCCAGCCGCGATCTACGTTCCAGTTGTTTATATCGTCGTCGCCGCCGAGGTTGTTCAGTCTGTCCAACCCGCGCGACCAGATGTAGACACCCATGTTCCTCGGAACCCTGCAGTCCACCCGGGTGTCAGTCTCGCGATCATACCTCGCGAGACACCTTAGCTGGTCGTAGTCCTCGGCCCATTCGTTTATCCCCGTGGCGGGATCGTTCCGACGCAGAAACCATATTATGTACGGGTTGCCCCACGGATCTCTCGGGATCCCCTTATCCATATACGAGTCGCTGAGGTTATTGAGCACCCCGGACTGGAAAATCTCGCTAAGAGTGTCGCTAGCGAACTGGCGCGGTTCCTGCAAAATCGCGTCTACAAGCGGCGTCCACCGGTACTCCTCGTACTGGAGTGTTGCGCCCGTGACAAGCTCAAGCTGGTCAGCAGCCTTCTCGTTCCAGACCTCGAGCCTGCCGTCATGAATGAGCAGCCTGTCGAGCGGCGCACCGCCGTCCGTTTCCAGCATGGCCAGCGCGTTCTCGATCTGCCTGATATCCGCTTCGGCTCTCGTCATTCGCGCTACCCTCAGCCGATCGACCAGCCTGGGTACGGCAATCGCCGCCAGCAGGCTGATGATCGCCACCACGACGAGCAACTCTATCAGCGTAAACCCTTTCCTGTTCACCATCGTTTCCCCCTTTCTACCGGCCAAACTCCGCTCAACACCTGCACAGTGTTACCGCCTTGTACAGACATATTTCGACGCGAAGTCCGGGACTTATACGGGCGGGTCGAGCACGGATGATGTGCCGCTGCACACCTCCCGTACTCGAAGCAGACGGGATGTCGCCGGCGTACCGGCTTTTTCCTCTCGGTAGCTCGGAGTCCACCCATCACACACTCGCCCTTTCAGCCCTGACTTAGCGCCACACATCACAGCACCGTTCCTTCACGAACACTATTATGACTCCCTACAGGCCCTGGATCGCATCTCCGAGCATGAATATGGGCAGATAGAGCGACACAACGATATACCCGACGATGAGACCAAGAATCACCACCATTACCGGCTCCATCATGGTGAGCAGCGCGGCGACCGCAGTTTCAACCTCCGCGTCGTACGTGTCGGCAACCTTCATCAACATGGCATCCAGACTACCGGTCTCCTCGCCGACATCGATCATGTTGACAACCATCGGCGGAAACACGCCCGACTCTTCCAGCGGCGTCGCGATGGTCTCTCCCTCTTTGATACTGTCGTGCACGTGGTCAATGGCTTTCTGAATGACCACGTTGCCGATGGTCTCCTTCACAATCTTGAGCGCCTGAAGTATCGGCACACCGCTGGCGATCAGCGTACCGAGCGTGCGCGAAAACCGCGCGACGGCGACCTTCACCACGAGACCCGATAGCATGGGCACCTTGAGAACGACGTGGTCCCTGGCACGCTGGGCGGCGGGTATCTTGAACAGCACCTTGAAGAAAATTATCGTGCCGCTGAAGTACACCAGCAGCAACCACCAGCTCGACACCAGGAAGTTCGACACGTCCACCAGAAGCTGCGTAGGACCCGGCAGAGCGCTCTCAAAGTCGGCGTAAATCCCGGCAAAGACCGGCACCACCTTGATCATGAGGAACCCGACCACGCCCGCCGCAACGGTCATAACCGCTACCGGATAAACCATCGCGCCGCGTACCCGCCGTTTCAACGCCTGGCGTTTCTCAGCGTAATCCGCGAGCCGGTTCAACACCACCTCGAGCATACCGCCGATCTCGCCGGCTCTCACCATGTTCACGTAGAGCCTGTCAAACACTTTCGGGTGTTTCGCCAGCGCTTCCGAGAAG
>Ga0180434_10004423_pt1 | contig 17123 bp, 13 predicted proteins | sample SS_ome_7_FD_132453 | JGI IMG/M metagenome (GOLD analysis project Ga0180434, IMG submission 132453) | Hypersaline lake sediment archaeal communities from the Salton Sea, California, USA - SS_1_D_2 metaG | ecosystem: Environmental > Aquatic > Non-marine Saline and Alkaline > Hypersaline >...
AACGCTTTCCCACCCAGAAGGCGATCGTTACGGCCGGGTTAATATGCGCGCCGGAAATTTCCCCGATCGCGTAGATGATTGCCGTCACCACCAGTCCGAAGACAAGCGCGATACCGACGTGCGTCACGGTTCCGTCCGAGGCCTGGTTCGTGACGATGGCGCCGGCGCCACAGAAAAGCAGAATAAATGTGCCGAAGATCTCTGCGAAATATTTTTGCATCTGATGTGGTTTCCAGGGTGTGAATCGTCAGTGATGAACAGAAGCAGGGTGATTAATCGTTGTCAGGTCGGGGTGGATTCAGCCAGTGTCCCGAGGGATCCTCGCCGGATACGATCACACCTTTGGCGTTCCAGTCCATGCCGGCCCGCACTTCGGCAGCACAGTAACGCAAGGTCAGTCCACAGCGTCTGCGATCAGACTGATTGGCTTCCGAGCCGTGGAGGAGCAGGTCGGAATGAATCGAGATTTCGCCTGCTTTCAAAGTGTCGTCGATGGGGGTGCCGTACTGTTCGGGATTGTCGATGGTCTGATTGAGTACGTTGTCTTCATGTGAGCCGCTGGGACGATAGGTCATGTGGCCGTAGTGGTGACTGCCGGCGATGAAGCGCATGTTGGCGTTTTCCGGGTCGGCATCGTCGATGGCCAGCCAGACGGTAACGGCTTTGGAAGGAGAGAGGGGCCAGTAGCTGGCATCCTGATGCCAGGCGACCGATTTACCATCATGGGGCATTTTACAGAAGAAATGCGATCCCCAGGCAATGACATTCTCTCCCAGCAGGTCTTTGACGTGAGCGACGATTTTCGGATGGGTCAGCAGGTCGTAGACTTTGCCGTACTTCATGTGCGCGGTACTGATGGAATAGCTGTTTCCACCGGCGGCGATCACCTGCTCCAGCAGGCGGTCAAAATATTCGCGGTTTTCCAGCACTTCCTGAACATTGAAAATCGGAATGCTCCGCAGAAAACCCTGATCGTTAAAGTGCTCGATCTGTTCGACAGTTAAGAATTGCGGGTCGGCCGTATTGGAAGGATAGAACTTGAGATCGCGTTCCAGTTGAGAGAGTTCTTCTTCCAGAGGAACCGCCTTGAAATCTTTGGAGTCTGACATGCTGTTTCTCGTCGTGTTCAAGAGAAAGTGTGAGCCGCGTTTTCAGGCAGCAGGAATACCGCCTGTCTCATACGAGAGATCTGGATTCATTGTAAATCGGGATCTGTCCCGTAACAACTTAGAACTCAGAGATCTCACTTTTTTGCATGGTCTGGGTAATCTGCTGGGGAACGTAGCGACAGACTGGTATGGTTCTGCGCGAGAACAGATTTCCGATGGAAGAGGCAATGACAGCGGGGGCGAGCCAGTAGGCCGTTAAGAAGTGCTGGCCGCTTTACTCTCTTTGGGTTTGGGCTTGGCTGTCGTGGAAGCTGTTTTGCGGCTGGCGGCACTGGCGGCGAGTCCTTCCGCTGAGATGAGATGTACCAGGTCCTGTGCATTCTGATCCATTTCCATCACGAGGCCATCCACACGACCGGCAAGGTACATGTACATGATCAGCGACGGAATGGCGATTCCCAGGCCGAAGGCGGTCGTCAAAAGTGCCATGGCGATGCCGACAGCCAGTTCTTCCGCTTTGCCCATGGCGCTGCTGTTGGCGATTTCGTTGAATGCCTGAATCATGCCGATGACCGTTCCCAACAGACCCATCAAGGGGGCTACGGTAGCGACGCCGTTGATCACGCGGAGGTGCTTGCGAAGTTGTGAAAGCTGTCTTTCCCCGCCATCGATAATGGCCTGCTCGACTTCCACACTGGGTTTCCCCCATTTGCGGATGCCATGCGCAAATACCGAAGCGATGGGGCTGGGGTTTTCTTCACACAGCTTGAGCGCCGAACGGGCGTTGAGTTTGCCGTCTTTCAACAGCTTCAGAAAGCGGCTGACAAAGTACCGGGGGATGACACGACCGGATCTGAGAATCACGAGCCGTTCGATAATGAACCACATCGAGATGATCGAAGCGATCACGAACGGCAGGATGAAGTATCCCATTTCCTGGATGATGTCTTCCGGTGTGGAGGGGATAACAGCCTTGCGTTTGGTGACTGCTTCTACCGATTCGGGCAGCGGACCATTGGGGTCGGCGGCTTCAACCAGTTTGCCGTCGACCTGTTCTACGACTTTAGGCAGCCGTTCCTGAGCACTGGTATCAGCGGGGAACATGCACAGAGCCGACACGAGTATCAGGCTGAACGCGAATCCGCAACGAATTGGATTCCAGCGTTGATTCTGGCCGGGGAGACGTGTGATCTGTTGACTTGGGAAAGCGTTGATCATGAATAATGGGTGTCACTCTGTACTAACTGAAAATGACTCCTGAGCAGAGCCGGAAGATCCGGGAGCGAGACTCAGGAGCAGGTCTGGCTGAACTTTGCCTGTCGGGCCGGTTCAGGAAAGGCTCTAGTGTACGTCAGATGGAAATTCGCGTCGAGTCTGGAATCCGATTTCCCGGTTTTCCAGCGGGCTCATTGGGAACAGGCTAACACTGCCGATTACTTACCCGCCAGCGGCTGAACGACTTTAATCCGCTCTTTGGCACGGGTTGCCAGCTCATGTTCAGGAAAACGCTTCAAGAAGTCCTGATATGTTTTCAATGCCTGCGGGTATTCCTTTAAGGCTTCATGACACATGCCGGCCTGAAACAGTGCCGGGGCCTGCCACTCGGGAAACTTGTATTGAATATCCACCTGCAGATAGGCGAGCAGCGCTTCCTTGAACTTTTCCTGAATCATTAACGTCTCAGCCAGCAGGAACTGACATTTGGCTGCGGTTGCCGTGCGTCTGCCGTTTTCCGAATCGATCACCTGCTGGAAGACTTTGCGGGCCTCTGTGAACTTGGCCTGGTTTTTCAGGCTGCGTCCCAAAACTTCGTCGGCCTGGTAGAGGAAGGGGCTTTCCGGGTTCTCTTTGCGGAAACGCTCGACAGTTTTCTGCACATCATCGTATTTTTTCTGACGGAAATAAGTTTCTGCCAGCAGGACCCAGACACGGGGGTACCAGGGTTGCTTTTGCAGTTCCTCAGCCTTTTCTGGGGTGGTCAGTTTCAGCAGTTCGGTTTGTGCTGCCTCGACCTGGTTCAGATAGAGGTCTGCTTCGGCCTGATGGAAACGAGCGAAGTCGGCGTATTCATTCTGGGGGAACCGTTTCAGGAGTGCTTTGGAAAACTTCTCGACCTGGTCCCACTTCTGTTGTTCCAGATTGATTTCAATGAGGCGATAGAGCGAGACTTCCTGTACTTTCTGGTCTGACTTCGGCGAAGCCTGCAGGGCATCGAACTCTTTGGCTGCCGCATCCAGTTTGCCGGAAATCAGATCACTCTCTGCCAGGCTCAGTCGCGCATTGTCGGCCAGTTCGCTGTCCGGCGTTTCTTTTACCAGCCTGCGAAAGATGGCATCGGACTGTTCGAACTGCTCTGCTTCATAGTTGATCAAGGCCCACTCATCCAGAATTTTATCGAGGTTGTCGACCTTAGGGAATTTTTCCAGCAGTGCTTCATAGGCTTTGTTGACTTCATCAATTTTCTTGAGCTGGAACAGTGTGCGTGCTGCCTGCAGACCCGAGAGCATGGCATAGCGCGAGGGAGCGAACTGTTTCAGTGCCTGCTGATAAACGGCGACGGCTGCTTCGAGTTTCTGGTCGTTCTCCAGGCTGCGGCCCTGCATATAGGTGGCTTCTGCGGCGAGCGGATTTTTGGGGAACTCTTTTGTGAACTGTTCAAAGTGCTGTGCCGCTGCGGGAAATTCCGCCAGTTGAAATTCGCTCCAGGCCAGGCCGGAAAGGCCCGCCGGGTATTCCGGTGAATCCGACCCGTTATTAACAATTTTCTCGAAGAATGTTTTCGCCCGGGCCCACTGTTTCTCTTCGTAGTTGCGTTCTGCCAGTTGCCTTACGGTCTGGATCAGGAGGTCGGGATTTGGCTTTCGTTTTTCCAGTTCCGCAAGATACTGGTCGACTTCCGCGGGCTTTTTATTTTTGGAAGTGAGAATAATCAGGTTTGCCAGAATCTGATTGTAGCGGGGCTCCTCGGGAAACTGTTTCAGATAGCTTTTCGCCAGCGATTCTGCTTCGGGAAATTTCTGGAGGGAATTGAAGTTATTGCTTTGCAGAATCAGGGCATCGGCGTATTCGCTGGAGGTTTTGTCTGTTTTTTCGTCTGCGAGATAGGGTTTGAGAATCTCGATCGACTTGTCGTATTCTTTCAGTTTCTGCCAGGTCCGCGCGAGATAGAGGCGTGCCAGGTTTTGTGTGTTTTCCAGTTTGCTCTGATCGAGTACGGTCTGAAAATGTTTGACTGCAGCCTGCAGGTCGTCAGGCTTTCCCTGGGCATCGCGGATTCGACCTCTGAGCAGTTCCTGATGCAGTCGCAGGCCACTTTGGGGATATGACTTCTCAAACTGCTCTGCCAGCTGGCTGGCTTCTTCGAGTTCATCGGTCAACAGGGCGGCTTCAATGGCGAAATGCAGGCTGTCGTCGGCAATCTCACTTTGGGGAGCCCGCTTGACCAGATCCAGGAACAGGGTTTTCGCCTCGGCGGGTTTGCCGTTGCGAAGCAGGGCGTCTGCCAGTTGATAGTCGATGGTCTGTCGCTGCTCGGGGGTCGGATTTGCTTTCTGTGCCTGTTCCAGCGAGGTGATGGCTTCTGAGAGTTGATTGGCTCCTTTCAGGCTGACCCCTTTCCAGTAGAGTGCATTGGCGGCCTGTTTGGGATCTTTGGCGACGATCTCAAACTGCGCGATGGCTTTGGGATATTCTTTCAAATCGTAATAGGCATAGCCGGCGTTCAGACGAGCCGTGGTGCCCAGCGGACTTTCCGGGAACCGGGTGGGCAATGCCAGAAAGGCGTCTGCCGCTTCCTGAAACTTTCCACGATCAAAGAGGGACGTGGCCAGCGCCATCTGTGCATCGCTGGCGCGGGAATGATTTTTTTGACCGGCGATTTCCTGAAACCGTTTTTCCGCTTCGGCCGGTTCTTTGTTCTGCAGGTAGGCTGAAGCGAGACCGAACTGGGCATCTTGCGACATTGCCCCTTTCGGGTGACGTTCGAGTGATCTCTGAAAACTTTTAATGGCCAGATCGGCCTTGCCGCGTCGGAGCAGCACATCGCCGAAATAGGGATAGGCCCATTCTTCCAGAGCGTGGTTAGGATATTTCTTGAGAAAATCCGTGAACTCCGCTTCCGCAGCAGGCAGGTCATCCATCAGGTAGCTGCATTCTGCGATCCGATACAATGCGTCAGGCAGGTTCCTGTTCTGAGGATACGCTTTCACAAAGTTCTGCAGAACTTCGCGGGCTTCTTTGTACTTCTGCTGGTTGACCAGCGTGAGCCCCAGATAAAATTTTGCCAGCGGAACACTGGAGTGTGTGGGGTAATCCTTGAGGTATTTCTGGAATGTTTCCGTAGCCAGTGCCCAGCGATTCTGTTTGTAAAGGCCGATCGCCAGTTGAAATTCATCCGTGGCTTTGTCTGCTTGAGCCGGGGAGATCGGCAGCAGACTGAAACTGAGAATGATCAGACAGATGCTGCGCAGCAGCGGGGAGTGGTAAAGAGAGGGCCGGATACGTTGATTCATCATATTGAAGTCGTTTGATCGGTCTAAAAACGGGAAAGCGAACACTCACTTATCTTATCGCGGGGCTTCGGGCAGAGGCAAGCGGGCAACCTGAAAACCGGTTTTTCCTTCAGGAAAAAGCGATCAGCGGGCCAGATTTGCGCAGAAACCGGGCGGTAATCCAACTGTTGCCCCTTATCGTTTGAACGGAGGCTCAGCTAAGACTCAGTGGGAGATCAGTCAGAGGTTTGCTGTCAGCTGCCTTGGAAATGCTGATCGGCGAAGTTCAGATACTGTTCCCAGTCGAAGTCGGTAACATCATGTTTTCCGGTCCGCATGTGGTAGCCCATCTGTTTCTGCACGGGCTGGTTGACTCCGGGCAGCTGCTCTGCACCCAAGCCGGACGTTCCCAACAGCTTGTAGACTGGCTCCGCGTATTTGACCGAGAGGAATTCCCCTTTCGGGTCGGCCCAGCGGTCGTCCTCTGCACTGGCGACATAGACGGGGCGGGGGGCGATTAAAGAGATCAACATGTGCTGGTCGACGGGCAGATCGTTTTCCTTATCGATGTACTTGTTGAAGTTGTCACAGAACCAGTGTGGGAAGGCGTTGTTGATGACGTGCAGGGTTTCGCCGAAGCGACGACGGCTGAGCGCGGCTCCGCCACAACCGGAGTCGTTGGAGATGACGATGGCAAACCGTGGATCCTGTGCGCCGGCCCAGAGGGACGTTTTCCCGAGGCGGGAGTGTCCCATGACGGCGACCTTTTCATGGTCAACCTGCTTGTCAGTTTCCAGGTAATCCAGGGCGCGGCTCAGTCCCCAGGCCCAGGCAGAGATCGTGCCCCATTCATCGGGCGCGGGTTTCTGTTTGGAATTAAAGAGGGCATGGACGCCGTTCTTGAAGCCATCGTCATAGTCAGGATCGATGTCGCCGCAGTAGATGGCCACCAGCCCGTAGCCGCGATCGATGATCTTTTCGATGGGCCAGCGGGACGCGGATTTGCCTCGGGATTCCTCAGTGGCTTTATGGTCGACGATGGCTTTGGCTTTATTGGCCCGCATCCATCTGCCGTTGAGTTTGACGTCTTTTTCCTCGGTGATGGTATGGTTGCCGTAAAAGTTGAGTGCCATAAAGACGGGTACCGGCTGCGTTGCTTTCGCGGGGAGGTAGATCAGCAGGTCCATGCTGGGCTCTTCTTTTTTGCCCGTGAAGTAGACTGTGACCTCCTTGCGGATCGCCTTGCCTCCCAGGGCATCATCCTTCTCTGAGGTGACTTCGAACAGCATGTCTTTTGGCGGAGCAGGGCTCTTGCCGTAGACTTCCGTTTCGAACAGTTCCAGAATCTCGGGACGGCGGACGTTCTTCCATTCCGCGGCTGAATCGACTTTTTTGCCCTGGGTCGTCACCAGTGGATCGGGGAGTTTGAACTCCGGAACCTTGCTTTCATCGTAATTTGGTTTGGGACGCTGGGCCTGGGCGGCGGGAGTCAGCAGTAACGTAAGACTGAGGAGAAACAGCAGACGTTTCATGGCGAGGCGGACCTTTATGTGTTCTGGTGGGATTGAGATTACGAAGTTTGGTATTACTATTCTCAATCGTGCCGGTTTCTGGGACGATTGGCAATATGAAACCGGGGGTGGACCACGAAAGATGCGAAATTTTTGTGAACCACGAAAGGCACGAAAAACACGAAAACATTCTGGTTGATGACCGATGGCTAACTGTTGATTCAGATATTTATCGTTTCCAGGCCTGGATGATGTAGCGTTTCATGCTTACTCCTGCCTGGTTGACCAGCTCGGGGGCGACTTGCTGGAAATAGAGGTCGAGGATTTCGCTCATCAAATCCTCTCGGGCCTCGGCAGGTACATGGCGGGCTGCCGGGCCCCAGGAGCAGAAGAAGTCAGAGAGGGCTTCCCGGGTGCCGAAGTATTCGTCGCCGATGATTTCGTCGAAGCGGTCGATGTAGAAGCCGTTGCCGCGGATGCAGCGGAGCATGTACTCGCGGGTCCAGTGATTGTAGGGGTCGTCAAAGTCCGCCAGCAGTGGCTTCCACTGGCTGCGTTGTGTGACCGTCGAGACTGCGTCCCAGAAATCTTCGTGATCGGCCTGGAATCCGACGAGCACTCGACCGCCGTCGCGGAGGGCGCGATGGATGCCACTCCAGACGTCCCATTGCCGTTTGACCCAATGCAGGATGCTGAAGGAACAGACGAGATCAAATTCGAGATCGAATGCGAGTTGGTCGGCGCTCATCTGTTGAAAGTCGATTCGCCCCGGTTCGGCGTAGTTGCGGTGGGCAAATTCGACCATGGAAGGGGAGATATCGATGCCGACGATCCGGCCGGCCGGAATCTGTTCCGAGATATATTTCGTGACCGCGCCATTCCCACAGCCGATGTCGAGCACGCGTTCGAACGAACTAAGGTCGATCCGCTGCAGGGCTTCGAATGCCTGGCGATACTGCATTGATGAATTGACGGCGTATTCAGATCCATCCCAGCGGTCTTCCGTGTTGGTCATGACAGGCTCCCGGTTTCAGCAAGTAATTTAGTATTACGATTCTCAATCGTGAACGTTTTGGCCATGATTGGCAATATGAAATCGGAGTTGAACCACCAAAGGCACGAAAAGCATGAAAATTTCTGTTGGTGAACGTCACTGAGATAACTGCAGGTCGTCGATCCAGACTTCGGCGTTGTCGTCGGCCTGGCTGACGAAGCCGATCCAGTCGAGTGATTGCCATTCGGGGTGGATGCAGGGTAGATTTTCGAATCGCCGGGGGGGCTGACCCGGGAGGGTGACGACCAGATCCCAGGTGCCGGCTTTCTCACCCAGGGGAGCGGAGATTTCCAGCTGAAACCATTGATCGGTGGGGACATCCATCAGAGCACTGCGGTTCGCTGCACGGAGCTTTCCGTTTTCGATCCAGAGTGTGGGGCCGATCCGGTAGGGGTTGGAATGATCGCGCCATTCATGCTGTAAAACGGCGCCGGGGCCCAGCTTGAGCGCGAAGGCGCAGCGACTGGTGCCTGCGGTATGCTTGGGTGAGATTGTGAACATCGGGTAATAGCGTCGCTTCTGTCCCGGGGTGTCGCGCAGCTTCAAGGCGTGTGATCCGGAGGGGGCCTGTTCAACTTTCACGATTTCGATCCCGCCCAGTTTTTCGTCCTGACTGACAGAGGTCCCCGGCGGCATGGCTCCTGCTTCGAAGTCTTCCATGAAAGAGAGCACGGGCGTCGGCGGTGGATCTTTCATTTTCGGAAATTCCAGCGCCCGGGCTTTGGCGATCCACTCAGGATCACCATAGAGTCCTGCCTGTTCGTAGTCGAACGGTTTAAAGCCGATTTTGAAGGCGGGCGAATCCGGGGCGAGATGGTAGTTGTCGTTTGCCGGGTCGATGAACTGCGGGTTGGCGATGATCGAGCCCTGATCTTTTCCGGCAGCCTGCCATTCCTTGAAGGTCTTGCCCTGGAAGTCGATGGGCTTTCCGTCGGTGCGCCAATAAAGATTGTGGTTCAGCTTGACGTTTTTGTCCGCCCAGCTTCCGTGGAACAGTTCGCCGGAATTAAAGATGACGAGATTGCGCTCGAAGGTGAACGAGAGATGGTCCTCGACCCGGCTGCGTTTCACCTGGTACTCGCGCGAGAATGCGAAGATATTATTGCGGATCAGATTCTCCCGACCATAGTGTTGGTGATATCCGCCTGATCGCGTGCGATAGACGAGGTTGTTCTCCATGACAATATCGGAACTGCCTTCGTCGTTATAGAGTCCCCAGCCGCCGTAGCTCCAGGAGAGGATGTCGTGAATCACATTATGACTGACGGTGGTACCGGGCGAAGGGCCGAGGGTATAGACGCCACCCATATCGCTGAGCCAGCCCCAGCCGAGGTGGTGGATATGGTTGAACTCGATGCGGTTGCGAGCAGCCAGACTCTCCTTGTATCCCCAGCGCCAGCCGACCGAAATTCCCGTGTAATAGAAGTCGGCGATTTCGTTGTGTGTGACCGTGTTATCGCCGGACTGCCCGATCCAGACGCCGACCGCGCAGGGGAAGAGTCGACCGCCGTGGCGAATCAGATTGTTATCGACTGTGATCTTCTGCGTGCGCTCGGGGGTCTTACCCGCGATTCCGGTTTCGCCGATTCGAATCCCGCCGGCACCGAGATCGTGAAGATCGCAGCGGGTGACGATACTGTCCCGGCAACCTTTGCGGAACCAGAGACCGTAGGTACCGACGTGGCCAATTTCGCAATCCTCGAACCGCAGGTCATGTCCTCCGTCGATCATGACGGCGGCTTCGATGGGTGAGGCGGCCTGGGAGGGTTCAAATCCACGTGGCGGAGTTTGCCAGTCCGTGTAGCGAAAGGCGAGTCCGCGGAAGGTGAGATGTTCGACGAACTTGCCGGCAGCGGAATCTCCCTGGAGGATCAGTAACTTGTCGGCGACTGGCGCAAACACTTGCGCGTTTCCGGGCGTCTCACCCGGACGGGGGAAGTAGTGCAGTTTGCGTGTGGGGGCGAGATACCATTCGCCCGGCGTATCGAGGGCGGCCCGGAAGTTTTCCAGGAAAAAGGCGGTGTTGCGGGTCAGTGGATTCCAGCGTTTCATCTGTCTGCCGGAGGTGAAGAGTTTGCCTGTTTTGGCATCGAATCCGTCGAGGAATTTTCGTGTGTTGTCCCACTTGTGAAAGAAGAGTGCCTGGATTCCGGCGCGTTCGGATTCGGGGACATTTAAGAGAGGCGTCAGATCCGCGGGGTCTGCATAGAGCGTCTGTCGGGCAATAGTTCTGGGAGAGGGGCCTTTGGTTTTCCCCATCTGCTCCCGCCCGTTGCGAAGGTAGAAAAAGAACTCGTCCGGTTCGCGGGCGCGGACTGCCCGTTTTCCGTTGACCCAGAGTTGCTCGAATTTCCAGTCGGGATCGACGGTTGTGGTCCAGGTGCCGTCCGGTTCGACTTTGAAACCGGTGACCGGTTTGCCGCCGGAGATGACAGGACGACTTCCGGGAGCCGCTGCGTAGGTGATCGGTGCTTCGGCGGTGCCGGAATCTGCGGGGGTAAATACGAGCGGTTCGGTAATGTAGTAGGTTCCTGCCTGGATCACGACCCGCACCGGTTCTTTTAACGAACGTTTGCGGATTTCGTCTCGAGCCGCGGCAATCGAGGTCAGCGGTCCTTCGGGAGAGACAGTCAGTACGACTTCCGCGCGAGCCTGTGTGCCAGCGGTCAAGGAGACGAATGTGATGAGAACGGCAAGCAACCGGCCGACGTTGGATTTTTTCTGGTTTGTTTTGTTGCTGAGCAGCGGCAGGAGTGAGTGAAACGAGTGCATTTTATCAAGTGTTCCTGTCAGGAATTTGTAAGTCTGTATTAATCTGTGTCATGTTTAATTGTAGCTGTTTCCCGGTGTCGACCAAGAATACAAATGAACCTGCGAGGCGGAATGGGGATCCTGTGATACCACGAACTGATCCAGCTTTTGGCACAACATAAATAAAGGGTCAGGTCTGAAAACGGACCTGACCCTGGTTTAATTCAACGATTCGAGGGCAGTATGCAGCCTTTGTTTGTTTACGTCTACTTACTTTTTCTTCTGGGGAGGAATTTCAAAGTCGAGAGTGGAATCTTCTTTGGGGAGATCTTTCTTGATTTCCACATTGGTAAACAGAGGAGTGCCTTCGAGGATGGGTTCGCCTACATCTGTTGCGGGAAGCGGTACGCCATCAAAGCCCGAGATTCTGAAAATATAAGGGCCCCCCATGACGCCTTTGTCGGCATCGACGTGGAATTTTCCCTCTTCAATATTGGCGAATCCGCCCGGGCCTTTGTTGCCCGCTTCAGAATCGGGTCGAAATGAGATTTCTCCTTTGGGGACAGGTTTGCCGTCGTAGGTGACGGTTCCCTCCAGTTGATAACGGGTCGGGCCATCGTCGCTTTGCCCTCCGCAGCCTGTGAAGATCAGACAGCAGAGAACAAAGACGCCAACGGGGAGTCCCCGCTTCCCGTTTAAGAAAGGATGAGGGACACTCTTTAAACACATAAGATCGTTCCTGGCTCGCAGTGAAAGTCGAGAAGAGAAAAGCAGTGAAACTCAGAGTGAATTAAAATTCCCCTACGACCTGTCCATCAGCACATTGTGCCAGGATATAGTAGGTGTTGATATCGATGTTTTCACTAATGAAACGAACCGAACCATCGGCGAGTGTGACGTGACAGCCGCCGACATGAAAGCTGCCGAACAGACGTGAGAACTTGCTGATGGTATCCTGGGTGCCGGCATGTCCCGGAATGGAATTGATCTGATCCAGGGCAGCGACCTGTGTGTAAGGGTTTCCGCTGGAATTCAGGGCCGTGCCCGATGCCCAGCCGGCGTGGATGCCGTCTCCCCGGCTCTGAGGATTGAGACCGTACTTTGATTCTGCGAGCATAAATGTATTGGATGTACCGTCGATGACATCGCGAATCTGAGTTTTGGAGTTATGAAACAGAATCCCGTTTCGATAAAAGACACGCTGGTTTCCGACATTCGTGCAGGAAGGTGTCGCGCCTCCTCCCTGAACTCCGAAGTAGTTCAAGTTGTTGACACCAGCCCCCGAGTTCGGATCGGAAGGACACTGATATTTATTCAAGCTTTCTTTGAACGCATCATTATTTTCGGTGACTCCGGCCTGATTGGAGGAGATCGTAAATTTGCCTTCAAAATTAAATTGGTTTTACCGAGGAGCTTCGTCGATGAAGGGTAAGACCATGACCGTCCAGGGGGCCAGGGGGACTGCAGAGGGGGTATTACACCAACTGCTATCATTCGGGTCAAACGTGGTGCTATTGGAGATTGATCCGGGAGGAAACGTCTTATGCGTTTCATGATAGTTATGGAGTGCCAACCCCAGTTGCTTCATCTTATTCTTGCAGGTGCTGCGTCGTGCTGCTTCGCGTGCCTGCTGCACGGCTGGCAGTAGCAAAGCGATTAAAATGGCAATGATTGCAATCACAACCAGAAGTTCAATGAGTGTAAAACCGGCCCGAAAATTTGCTTTGGAAGTGCGAATCGCCATCGTATCCCCCTGGTTGTTGGCTGTCGAAATTAAAGAACGTTCAACAGAAGATCCTGTTTAGATGTGAAACAATGCTTGAAGCATTCAAAAGTATAAGGGAGATTCAGTTAACGACTCAACACACTTCTTCGCGAAAATTAGTTTTAAAAAAGATGTGCGGAATTTCCCTGTAATTGACTGGTAATTGGTGGGAAGTCAGGGGGAATATACAGTGGATTGCTGTGACTGTTTTCATTTCGGTGTCGTTTTGTAAACATGTCGTGTTAGTTAGTTTCTATTCTTAAAGAACGTGGGGCGATGTTGCTCTTTCAGAAAATGTTTTGTTTGCAGGGGCCTGATGATGTGGAATCCGAGTTTATCGAGACGTGGTTTTCTGTTCGCGGCGGGGGCGGCCTGTGGCAGTGCCGCGATGCAATCGAGTGTGGCGGCAGAGCCGGCGCGGGATGCCAAGAAATATAAAAAGCTGGATTGCCATCTGCATATCAATCATAAAGGGAGGTCGATTGAAGATACGATCAAGCATATGGATGCGACCGGCACAGAGAAGGCGTTCGTGCTGCCTTTGGAGACAGGGGAAGGGGGTGTGCTGCTGCGTACGGAGACGGTGCTGCATGCGTTTCATAAATACCCGGATCGGCTGATTCCTTTTTGTCAGACAGACATTCGCCAGCCGGACGTGATAGAACGGATTCGCGCGTATCATCTGCTGGGCTGTCGGGGAATTGGAGAGCAGAAAGAGCATTTGCCCTTAAACGATCGTCGCGTGGAAGCTGTGATTGCGGAGTGCGACGAATTGAACTGGCCGATTACCATTCACTTTCAGGACGACAAAAACGGGTTCAACCAGGGAATCGAAACGCACCTGGAAACCTATCTGAAAAAGTATCAGCGGGTGCGGATCATTGGCCATGCGCAGTCCTTCTGGTCCCACATCAGTGCCGATGTGCCGTCGCCCGACAAAACGCTCTATCCCCGCGGTCCCGTTAAGCCGGGGGGGCTGCTGGATCATCTGCTGGGAGCGTATCCGAATCTGTATGCGGACATGTCTGCCGGCAGTGGATTCAATGCGCTGTCCCGCGATGAAGATTTTACGGCTGGTTTTCTGGAACGGCACTCGAAGCAGTTACTGTTCGGCAGTGACTGTCCCTGTTCCGACGGTCGCGGTGGAAACTTTAATGGAGTGTGTTACAGCACACGTCTGCAGCAGTTTCTGATGCGAATGGTAAAGGGTGACGCGGCGTTGCAGGATATCTTTTATAACAATGCCGAGCGGGCCTTGAACGGTGCTGCATCGTCAGCGGGCTGAATTTATTTCGTGGCTCACTCCCCGAAGTGTTTTGCCAGGAACTCGAGGCTTTTGTTGTTGGACCAGCGGTGGCCGCCCTGGAAGAAGTCGGCGTCGATGTTTTCTTCGGCATCCAGAACTTTGTAGACCTCTTGCAGCTTTTGGTATCCCTCCCGGGCGGCGTCGATGGGGAAGATCTTGTCTTGGATGCCGTTAATGAGCAGCACCGGTCGCGGCGCGTGCAGCGCGACGACGTCTGACATTTCGCCGTAGCGCATCATGTTCGGCAGGCACTGGCAGAGGCAGTGCGGCATCGCATAGTAAGAATCGCGATACGTCGAAAAGGCGCCGGCGATCATTGTGAGTTTGACGCGATCGTCGAGGACCGGGAGGTACATGGCGGTGGCTCCGCCGCCTGACAGCCCGGCTGCGGCAATGCGGTTCGGGTCGACCTGGTCCTGGGATTGCAGAAAGTCGATGACCCGCATCGCGTCCCAGCTGCGCTGGCCCTGCGGTGAACTGCCGATGAGGAGTGCATTCATCGTCATCTGCAGGCAGCTGCGCTTGGTATGTGAGACGCCACGATCCTGGTCGCCGGCCGTTTCGTTCCAGCCCCGCATGACGATGGCCGCGGTGATGTAACCATGTTTGGCGAAGTAGACGGCGTAATCCAGTTCGCTCTGGCGGGTCTTTTCTTTTTCGGCTTTGGTTTTACCGGCATCGATGTAGGGGATGATGCCGCTGTGCCCGTGCATGCAGACAATCGCGGGTACTTTTTTCTTCAGCTTGTGCGGCACAAAGTAATAGACGGGAGCCCAATAGGCGGCTTCGGTGCGGATGTAGATTTTGTGCCGCGTGAAGGTATCGAACTCTTTCTCTTCGGCCCACTTCACCTCCAGCGGGACACGTTCGGGCATCTTGCCCAGGATGCGGACGACGGTGGGATGAAACTGTTTCCGCCAGGCCTGGTGCTCGTCTGCGTTCGTGGCCTGCCATGCCTGCAGCGGTTCCATGGAATCGGCCAACTGACGATAACTCTCGGTCACCGTAAAGGGCTTACGCGCGGGGTCCCGTTCTTCCGCGGCGAGTGGTGCGGCCAGTGCGCAACAGAGCAGGGTGGCGATCAGGCTTCTCGACTGAGTCAGTTGTTTTAAAATACCAGTAAAACTATGCATGAGGATATACCAGTGAGCTAAAAAGGAGGCAGGATTGAGTGACTCTATTACAGGGGAAACGAACTGGAAGATCAAGGGCGCCCGCGCAGGGGCTAGATTAGATTCTGATGTATTACTGACCACGGGCGGCATGAAAGGCGCGAAAAATTTCTGTTCATGGTGGATGTGGGGAGGTAGGATGGGGGCAGTTCTCTATCGTATTGAATGATTGAAGCCAGCTGGCTCAAAACGCTCGGATCACGAATGACATTAGAATCACAAAGGTGGAAACTGCATGAAGCTTGAACGATCATTGGCTCTGTCGATTTCGGTGTGGATGCGAATTTGCACTGTTAGCGGGAGTTGTTTTCTTTTGTTGTGTCTCGTTTCCGCCCTGGTCGCTGCTGAACCGCCGGCGAAGGGGGCTTCGCTGGTTGATCTGGCTTTGCAGCCGCCCCGGGTGACGGTGGACTTTGATCCGGATGCCCGCAAAAGTGCCCGCGGCGCGCAAGGGGTGCCGAGTATTGAGCGGAGTGCGTCGGGACGCTTGTGGGCCGCATGGTATGCCGGCAAGAGTCCGCGGGGTGTGGAGAGTTCGACCAGTTATGTGGTTCTGGCGAATAGTGGCGATGAGGGCAAAACCTGGGAAGAAAAACGGCTCGTCCGGGCGCGGCGTTTCGTGCATACCTATGATCCCTGTCTCTGGATCGACCCGCAGGGGCGGCTCTGGTTGTTCTGGGCACAGAGTGCCGGGGTCCAGGATGGCCGCATGGGGGTCTGGGCAATCGTGACCGAGAACCCGGACGCAGAATCGCCGACCTGGAGCCGACCGCGTCGGATTGCCAACGGGGTGATGTTGAACAAGCCGACCGTGCTGTCCAACGGGCAGTGGTTGCTCTGCAGTGGGTTGTGGCGGGATAATACGAACGTACCCAACGTGAAATTCGATCCGCAGGAACTGGCGCCTTATACGATTGACATGCTGACCCATGACCTGGGGGAAGAGCGGGGTTCGAACGTGTATCGTTCGACCGACGAGGGCAAAACGTTCGAACGGATCGGGCAGGTTCGCATTCCGGGCACTCGGGTCGACGAACATATGATTGTCGAGAGAGAGGATGGCAGCCTGTGGATGCTGCTGCGGAATATTCGCGGCATCGCACAGAGTATTTCGCACGACGGCGGACGTACCTGGTCTCTCGGTTCGCTGTATCTCAAAGGACGGGCGTATGCCAACAAACGGTTCTTTATCCGCAGGTTGAAATCGGGGGCACTGTTGATGGTGCGCAACAATGACCCTTCAGGCAAGCGGACCCACATGACGGCCTTTCTTTCCGACGATGACGGCGCCAGCTGGAACGGGGGATTATTGCTCGACGAACGGGAATCGTCGTATCCCGACGGAGTGCAGGCTGCGGACGGCACGATCTATATCATCTACGACCATCAGCGATACACGTTGAATCGGAAGGGAGAGCAGGGCGTGGGGTCCGTCCAGATGGCGGTCTTTGAGGAAGCAGACGTCCGCGCCGGTAAGCCGGTTGGAGATCAGGTACGCCTGCGCGTGACCGTCACGCAGCTGCGTGAGCCGGCGCGGTGAGCAGGGGGTGGGGCGTTATTTCGTGGGTGGTGTTTTGCGGGTTGGTGATGCCGCGAGGGGACTTGATTTCTGAGACTCAGTATGTTTCATAGTACTTCAAAGGCACTTGCAATCACACTTTCGGTTACTGGGAGTTACTCGCCTTGGCTGGCTCCGCCACCTTCAGATCATCATCGACCTTGACCCATTTTGCTCCGATGATCTTGCCGTCATGTCCGTTGCCGGAAGAATCTTTCAGGACATCGCCTTTGCCTTCGTCGAAGTGATAGAGGGCTGTTGTGTTTTTATCAGCCTTGAATCGTCTGGTGGGAATGAATTCTTTGTCATAGCGGGCAATGTTGGATAAGCGGACTTCATCGATGAGGCCGTGGAAGAAGTATCCGGGTTTATAAGTTTCGGCACCTAATTGCCAACCGGCACCGATG
>Ga0180434_10004425_pt1 | contig 17116 bp, 22 predicted proteins | sample SS_ome_7_FD_132453 | JGI IMG/M metagenome (GOLD analysis project Ga0180434, IMG submission 132453) | Hypersaline lake sediment archaeal communities from the Salton Sea, California, USA - SS_1_D_2 metaG | ecosystem: Environmental > Aquatic > Non-marine Saline and Alkaline > Hypersaline >...
AACGCTCCGTTACTATTTCTAAAACCTTATCCCATCCGTATTCAGCATAATGTTCTCTATCTAAAGAATCATCAAACAACACTTCAATAATACCATGCTCCTCTATTGGATTTTCAGGGTTATGTCGAGTTAGCCATGTTACAACACCTGTTGCCCTCGCATTAAAGGCAATATCCTTGACGCGATCTCCCACCTTAATCATGTCGTTCCGTCCACAATGTTCCCGATCCTTACTTTTCAGTAAATTTCTGATACCATTTACCTTCCGTATTTTGGAAAGGTAACCCTTCAACTTTATAGTCACAAGTTTTCATCATGAACTGTAACTTTCTTAAAGTCTCCGCATCGCACTTAGCAAACTCCACCAAAATTTTCTTTTTCGACCCTTCCATACACTCAAACTTTTTTAATCCTGGTAACACCCTAAACCTCCATTAATCAAACCACCCCACTCAATATCTCAAATGCACTCGGGTTGAGCCACTTCAACCCATCTGGCAGCGCATACCCGCCCTGCGCGGCGGTTCCAATTTTTTCATGCCTTTCTCCGAACTACAGGATCACAGTTGTAACACTCTGACCTTTTCATAGTCGTGTAGAATGTTTCACCACATTTTGTGCACGTCTTAGCGAGTAACCTGTCCAAGACAGAAATCTTGTCATCAATACCGTATTCTTTTCTTGCTTCCTCTTCTCGGGCCTTGACTCGTTCATCATCTGCCAATGCCCACGCCTCGCTAAGAGACATTTCAGACTGGTCCTTTTCGTTTTCTGGATCTTCCTGAGTATAGGCGGCCTGCACAATATCAATTCGTGAAGGTTCCATCCCTGTTTCGTCTGCTATCCGTTTGAAGGAAGGTGCTTTGGAAAGCAATCTGCCGTACTTGAAATCGCGCAAACCCCAAACATTCTTAGCATAGAATGTGTTGAGATAATTACGGCGAGCGACCTGTCGTGCTTTAGCTAGCAGCATTTTTCTCCTCGTTGGTTTATGTTAGTCGTCGGCCTCCTCGGGCAGGGCAGCCGCCAAGTCCTATCCTCCCATACCACGCCATGGCCTAGCGTACCAATCGGTCGCTTCAAACAAACATTTTTCTAAATCTGCAAGAGTTACCTCCGGATTGTTTAAATCCAAGAACCATCTATCACATGATAAATGGTATCGGCCAACCCGCACATGTGCTCCATCCATATAAATATCAGCAATATATTCAGCGCCCCGGTAGACTGAGCATTCAAGCTGCCCCTCCTCTGTAATACGACAATCATATCCTTTATCTTTCAGATATGCCTGGATTAGGTTAATCAATTCCATCTAAGCCTTCCAAACAATCATTGCAATCCTTTCCAGCACAAGATTTCAACATTTTGGACATTTTTTGAATACTAGTTGGGTCATGCAAGTCGAATATGGCACAATCATGGGAAGACCAACGCAATCCCGTTTTCATCAGTGATGTCATTGGGCTAATATAAATGCGATGGGGGACGTGGGCCTGCAAGAAGAATCCAAAATGGCATTCCTTACTGGCTTTGACAAGATAAAGGCCTTCAAGACTTTCTGCATAATAAAGGCCTAAGTCGTCCAACATTCGTTCTATGATGTCTTTGAGCATGCCCTATTGCCTACCACCACAGGCATCCAATATTTTATCTAATTTAAATCCAAGAACCACCTATCACATGATAAATGGTATCGGCCAAATCAATTCCATCTAAGCCTTCCAAACAATCAAAATGGGTGATTGTGCTATCTATTACTTTATAGGGTATGGTGGTTTCACACAATTATATGCGCAGCTAAACGGAGAATTAATTGTTGGAAGGAAGGAATTTGGTGCCAATAGGCCGATAGGCCGGGAGGCCCCCCGGAGTACCTTTCTGCGCGTTCCTTTGTATCGCGTGGGCTTCTTCGCCGGTAAAGGGCTATCTGGGTATTTCTGGCTGCTCCCGTTAAAGGAAGATACCTTTTCTGGCTTTCGAGACCTATATGACTCTCGGGGCTTTTCTGGCATATTGGCAGTGTTGACAGGGTTTGCTATTTGCTTAGCTATGCTTTTTGATATCTCTTTGGCTCTTTAGCTCTTTGTGACTGGAAGATACGGCATTTGAGTTTTGAGCATCTTTGGCAAAGAATCTAAATGTCATTTCGTGGTTGCATGGCATATGCTTTTCTGCTTTCATATCTCTAAGATACATTCAAATATGCCAGAGAAGGGGTTTTCATCGAAGATTGAGATATCGAAGATACTTCAGTTGAATATACCATAATTGCTAATAATTCGTCAGAGGGTGTTTTTGGTTTGATTTCCGTCGTCGACGAATATCGCTTAGAATATCTTTTGTGTGATATCTGAGGCATTCTTCATAATTCATTGAGTCGATTATATCTGGGGATCCACCCCCTGGGAGGATGTCGATATAAACGCAGAGATATCCAAATATGCCAGAGAAGGGGTTCTTACCGAAAGTTAGAGACGAAAGAGATATATGACTCAGATATGCGAGAGTGTGTTAATGGCATATGTGTGATACTGGGCATCGAAGATTGTATGTTAATATTATATGTGTGATACTAATACGAAGGCGGCCCGTTGGATTGTCAGGCCAACGGGCCGCAAATCATTAACTATTATATATTTAGCATATATCTATCCCGTGCCCAACGGGACCATCCCGTGTCATCGATTTTGGTCCGACCCTCCTTTATTATCTGGGGGTCTTTTGACAATCCAAAACCCTATCCACGGTAGGCTTCGGGTCCAGGGGGCTTAGCCCCCTGGCAAAATCCAATCTCTTGGTTTGTGTTCGTGTTGTTTCATTACTATAATGTTTGCTTTTGGCCAGTGCTACCTTTGCATTATAATTTGCCATCGGCTGCGATCTGAGCCCCCGGTCCTCCCAGGGGTGAATCACTCAGACACTGAATCGTGCCTCGGCTCCTCTTCCTTAGATGCGACCGTTCGGGAGGCCAAGATAAGAGGTTAATCCTGACCAATTATGCGAGTCGCATTACCTGTGTGGTAATCGACCCCTACAGGCTACTTTTTACGTTTCTTGTAGCCCTTCTTTTCGAGCGCCCTACGTTTCTTTTCGAGGGCCTTCTCGTCCTTTAGATTATATTCGACACCCATGGGATTCTTTTTCTTCTCTGCGGGCTTCTTGCCCAGAGTCCCGTTGTAGGTATTGAATACTCTGTAGGATGCTTTGTCGGGGGCGATGACGCAGTGGGATTCCACCTTCATACCATCGACGGGTGTCGTGCCGTCTTTGGTGAAGGGGACCGTCATCGAATAGACCTCGTAGCCATCGGCGACAAGCTGCTTGAAGTTGACCTTCTCCGGCTTCGGCTTCTTGACCTTCTCCTTCTTCTCCTTCTTGGCCTTTTTGGGCTTTTCTGCTGTCGTGTCCATTGTTTTTTGAACCTCCTCTAATTCATTGTCAACAATGATCTTTGCGATCCTGGTCTTATGTACTCTGTGGAACTTTTCGGTCTTGATGTTTTCTAGCTCAATGATAGATTGCTTAATGCCGGTGACGAGATAGATGTTGGGGTCCACCTCATTGAGGGGATTCCAGACCTGAACTTTGTCGCCCTTCTTGGTCACTTGTGCCAGGTTTGACATTGCTTGCCTCCGCTTTCCCTTCCTTATGCTTCCTGAATTTATTTAAAATACATTTTGTCTTGGTGGGAATTATTCTTAAGATAAAAAGTGGGAGAGAGGGAATTGGGACGCGACCTACCCCCTCTCTCCCTAGTGGTGGTTGCCCTTGCAACCTCCTCATTCTTCGGGAATTTAAAATACTTGCGGCGAACTTGGTCAAGATTAATCATATAATACGAAAAAAGGGGCCTTTCGGCCCCTGCCTCAATATTTAAACAAACCTTGGGAAAGCGCTGCGATGTTTGGTATGGTACCCTCAATAGTGTGGTACGGTGATACGGAAAAAGGGGCGAGGGCTTTCGCCCCCGCCCCGAGCCAAGACTGGCTTATGCCCGTTTCACGGAGTTCTTGGAAGGCTTGACGAGCCCCTCGTCTGCGAGGTTCTCGAAGATCTCGGCCACCTTCTCGTTGGTGGCGCGACCCTTGTGGAAGGCTTCGGTGACCGCGATGTGCTGCTTGACGTCGAAGAACCGCTCGAAGTTCTCCTCGCCCACCGCCTCGATGATCTTGGTCATCGCTTCCTCGTCTTCGAGGAGGGACGATTTGAGGCTGACGGAAGTCTTCTCCTTGAAGAACTCGTCGAAGCGGTCCCCGGCGGCTTCTCGCAGCGTCCCCTCGTTCTCCTCCGTGGCCTCGATCTTGGAGTAGGAGTTGCGAGCGGACACGGTGATCTTGCCATTGACCTTGATGGAGCTGTGGTGCTCCCCGTCTTCGCGGCACTTCTGGAGCCGCTCATCCTCGATCTCCGGCAGGATGACGGCCTCGGCCTGTTCCTTGAGGGCCTTTCCGTCCTTGGCCATCTTGTCGGCTTCGAGCCACTTGTCGATGGCTTCGGTCAGGTCGTCTCGCTCGACCGTGGGGGTCTTGCTCTTGGACTTGCTGGGGGCCTTTTTCTTGGCTGCTTTCTTGAGCAGGCTTCCGATCTTCGCCATGTTCTTTCTCCTGAAAAATGTCTTGGCTTCCGTCTGCCTGTATCCCAGAATTCGTTGGGTTTGGCAGGAATTGTTGCAGCTTGCTACTGCATCGAGATCTTGCCAGGGACCACCTTGTATCCAGCGGACCCCAACATTTTGGTCAGTTCCCGTACCGACACGTCGGTGTACTCAATCGTGATGGTGACGGCGTTGTTGACCGAATGCACTTTCATGGTGAGATTGGTGATCTTCTCGTCGTTGGACTTCCACCGCATTGTGGTGGGCTTGCTCGACGCGAGACACTTCTTGACCGCTTCGATGAGTTTTCTTGTCCGGCTGGTTTTCCTGGTGGTCACACCGAGCTTCTTGTAAATATTGCGGTCGAGAAATGCGACGACGTGGTCGAATTTGACGACGTGGTCGCATTTCCCACATAGTGTCCTGTAAGGCGCTTTGGAGCTGTGAGATACCCGCCCCTGTGGGGTACTGACCGGGAAGATGGACTTGGGGGCGTAGGAGACGGCCACGAGATCGTCACCCTGCCGCGAGAAGAACTTGTATCGGTCCTTGTCGTACTCGAACACGACCACCCGGCCCACGGGCTTCAGGTCCTTGGCCATGGTGAGGAAGGCCGCCCCATCCTCAACCTCGATCATCGGTCTGTAGAACATTCTTGCCTCCTTAGAGAGCTGTCGAGCCGATCACTTCCATCAGCTTTTCCACCACTGCATGGAATTGGTGAGAATTATCGATCTTGGATTTTCTCATCACCCTGATGGTCTTTGTGGGGTGACGAAACTTCTCCCGTGCTTTGGTCCACGGCTCGTTGGTTACGGGCTTCGGCAAGGGTATGCGTGTCTCGATGTCGAAGGCTTCGTCGGCGGTGAAGAGCACCTCGAAAGGCTCTGTTGACCCGTCACGGTCCCGGAGGCGGAACTCGATGAGGACGTTGGGCTTGAGGGAGGGGTCGAAGGCGTCCTCAGGGTGAATCTCGGTGAGGGTTTTGCCGTTGTCGAGGACCAGAGCGGTTCGCTCGACCTTGTTCCCGCTCCCCAGGATCTCGGCCTGAAGCTTGAAGAGGTTGAATTCCTCCTCAGAGACGGGTCGATAACCCTTACGCTCCTTTTCCCATCTCTTCTTGTCGATGAAGGCGTCTCGGCTCCACTGGTCGCCAAAGCTCTTGGACGATTTCTGGCCTTTGAGGCCGATGCGCCCGTAGCGTGTGGTGACCGTGTTTCCGTCCACTTCGTACGTCCACCACTTGTTGTGCTTGTCGTGCTGGCAGACCCACATCCGAAATTCGTATTCGTTACTCATATCTCTCCTCCTTTTCCGTATAGCCTACCGATCTCTAATGTCTGCGACAATTATTGCAATTTAATCGCCGCTGTTGGAGATCCACGCAGCTATGTCGAGAAATTTCGCAATGCACATATCACCCTTAATATTAAGGTTGCGGTTATATCTGCGGCAGTGACGCGTTTGCTGGAAATATGTAATCGCGATTATGGGCGGGCTCGGCGCCAGGGCTGTAGAGATAATCGCAGGCGGGTGGTTATGGCGGGGGAACAAACAATTAGGCGTGTGTGCTATAATAGCAGCTCGAACCAACGATCGATGACCCATTGGACACGACGAAGCGTCCTACGAGACACGTATACATCGCCCGTTGTGGCGTACAGGGGGCGCGGGTCCTGGGGGCCATAATACCACGCGTCGTCGCGGTACCACGTGGGCGGTGCCCCCCGTGTCGTCGTCCGCAACGCCGTGGTGTGGCCGCACGGCAGGAATAGCGTGATTCCGTCGCGCTGCCCGGGGATCCACACCATATCGGCGAAGGAATTGATATGCCATCGTCCCGGTGTGGTAGGGGGGAAGAGGAGTGTCCCGAATCGGGAAGCTGGGTGGGTAAGGAGGTGCCCAATCTCAGCATTTGATGCTTTCCACACCAATTGCCTATTGGGTAGCATCGCGGCAGTCACAATGGTATAATCTTTCATGGAATGCGCTCACAGCAATTTTCGCCACATCGAATCGATCAGCTCGGCTGCGTTGATATTGGTGACCTTGGAGACGTCGAAATTCCCTACGTCTTCTTTGTAGACACAAAGCGATTTGCCACCGCCGTTGATGGCCCAAGCACCTTCGATGAATTTCTGCTCTTTTAGGTTGGCTACGAGGTATCTGGTTCGGCCCATCCGGTCATGCTGATAGTAGATGTCTGCTTTGAAAACAGCGAACTTGATCTCCTGCTGCGGGTTCGCGATTTTCTTTTTGTTTAATACGCGGAAGCGTTGGGTTCGTTTGCATTCGACAGGAGCTGACTTTCCTACTCTCTTTGCCTTCGTGAACATTTTGCCACAAGCGTCGCACACACGCTCGTACCTTCTCTCCCTTGAACTGCCGCACTTGCAGCCTGTCATTCCGACTGTATAGCCAAAGCTCCAATATTCATATGTTTTGCACTTCGGGCAGAACGCAAACCACTGCAACTTCCATCCACGGTGCTCACAGTGTGGGCACCCAGGCTTGCCGGGGTCGTAACCGCATGCCTTGTGCCTGCATTTTGCCGCTGTCTGCTCTTCTTCCAGGAGGCCGATGTAGAATGCTCTGACTAGGGTTGGGCCTGGATTGTAGACTTCAACTTCTTTCATGTGTTACTCCTGTGCCAGACTGTCCTTATCACCCAGACCACCGGCCCGGGGCGTCGGCGGGAAGGATGGGGGCTAACTATTCCTACTTCTCCTTCAGGTTCAATAGCTCCAACAGCATTTCTGCTGTGCCTGCGGGCTTTTTCTCGATTCCGTATGTCCCGAAACCTTCATCGAGTGCCCACTCGTGGACGAATGTGTTACTTGGTTTGCTCGACAGGGCACGCACCGATCGGATGCGTGTCTCTGCCTGAGACACTTTGTCCATCCTGTAGGCGTCGTCGCCATCGATGAGATAACGGTCCATCGATGTGTCCATCACGACTCCGATGTGGGTCGTCGGGTTCGCCGCTGTCTTCTCGGTCAGCGTGCGAATCACTACCACGGACTCGATGATGTCGATCTCGACGTATTGGAACCGTCCTTTGAAGCTCATTTTGTGGACTCCAGAACCGTGAGAGACTCGGCAATTTCCTTTGCCACTTTAATGATCTCTAGGGCCATGGCCGCCATCTCCGCATTTGTTCCAGATAGCACGCGTATGTGTGCTAAGAATGCCGGAGGACGCCCTGTGTGCGCCACCTTTCGCCGGTAGTTCTGTGACGTGGGTTTCGATTGGCAATTCACCACCTTGATACCGATTTCGATTCTTTGGCCGCTTCTCTTGAACACTGTCGGCCACGCCACCGATGCGGACGGGAATCTTTCGCATTGTTTGAGGATCATCTGCACGACGTCGTCGTACGTTTCGTACTTGCGTCTTGCCAGACGTCGAAATTCGGCATTGATGTGTTTTCTGGGGACCATGAATATGTCAGACATGTTGTGTGCCTCCATGCAGAGAGGGGCTGGACGGTTGCCCGCCCAGCCCCGAGTTGACTACGCCCCTGCGGAGGCGGCCTTGGCTTCGGCCTCCTGCTTTTCCTTTTCGACCTTCAGCTCGTCCTTGATCTTCTCGCGACGAGCTTCGGCCATCTTCTCGAAAGCCTCGAAGGCGGCTTCCATGAAGTCGGTCACCTCGAAGACCGTGGCGAGACGACGAGCCTCGCGGATCTTCTTGAGGGCCTTGGAGAGGTGCCCACGCTGCACGAGAGCCTTGTCCTTGAGGTCGTCCTCGTACTCTCTCTCGGCCTCGCCCAGCTTCTGGTGCAGGTCGTCCTTGACACGCTGGATCTGCTTCTGGAACTCCTCCCTGACCGTGCGATCGAGTTCCTCGTTCTCGGACGAGTCGAACTTGATGTAGCGGTACATGATCCGGTGGTTGGTGTCCTCGGACTCGTCCAGCTCCTTGAGGACGCTGAGCGCGTCGTCCCGGCGGGAAAACGGCGTCATGTAGACGCTCCAGGTGAGCTGGATGGAGAACCGCCGGATGCGGTCTCTCAGCTTGTTGTAGACGTTTCGGCGCTTGACCGGGACGTCGTAGACCAAAATTCCGTACTCCATCGTCTTTCCTCCAGAAAAAGGATTTGGTTCTTGCCTTGTACGCCCATCCCACAGCGGTCTGGTGTCCCCGTGAAGAATGGGATCTTGATATTCTAGGGCCGCAGGCCTGTGTATTCTCGGATTTCCTCGATGCAGTCGGGGTCGGCCAGACGGAAAACCTTTCGGTAACCCCCTATAACTTCGCGAGACCACTGACTGTGACCTGGGGCACGCTCTGTCTTCTGCTTGACCTCGACCTGTCCGTTCTTGAGATTGAAGGTAAAGGCAACATCCCAGAGGTACCCTTTGTCCCATTTGGTCGATGCAGTCGTGTAGGTGATTCTCACGGTTTCAGGCCAACTGGTCTCAGTGTGGATCGACTGTTTTTTGGTGGGCTTGCCGATGATCCCCTCAACAATCTTCTTGATTTCACGCACCGTGCTGTTCTTGTCTTTAGCTGCGATGGCTCGATCCATTCGAGTTTTTTCTTGGCTGGTCGGCTTTCGGACGTCGATGGTTTTGTCGAGTAGCGCCGCTGTTTTCAGATGGCATGACCCGATGCCTTTGACATCGTGTTCGTAAAAGGCGAGTCGAAAGAGGATGTTCGGGTCGTCGGAATGAATCACGTCAGGGATTTCGAACTCGACCTGCATCTTGACCGTGGTCTTGCGCCAGCGCAGTTCAGGGCAACATTTCTTGACGTGAAGAGTCCATCCTGAGGATGACTTCAAGACCTTGCCGCATCCCGGGCATGTGTGTCCCTTCTTGGCTACCATGGTACCTCCTCTCTGGTGCTGGATCCGAATGGCTTGTAGGCCTTGTCCAGTTCCTCGTGATGGATCCCCAGGTCCTCACAGACGCTCTTGAAATCTTCTTCGATTTCTTCGTCGGTCAGGCCCAGCGTTCGCATGGCTTCATAATGAGCCGTTCGCAGAGTCATGTCACCTCCTTACTTGAGCGGACAATACCAGATGCCCAACTTACCACAAACCTCTTCACACGGCTTATCGCCGCAGTTCTTCTCGATGTGTTCCATTTCCTCTTTAGTGGGTTTTCTCATATGGTCCTCCTTGTACGCCCATACCACAGCGGTCTGGTGTTGTCGTGAAGCATCGGGGCTTGATATTCTATACCACGGGCAGGGCTCAATATTGAGTCGTGGGTGGCGACGGGGCGGGGCGGCGGTCCGGTATACGCCGTGCGTTACCATGGGACGCCACGGGGGATACCGTCCTGTTGCGGGACGGCGGGGGCCGGTATATCGGCAGGGGCGGTGCGCGGCATGCGCGGGGCGGCAAGGGGGCGGCTAGGTGGATTTGATTGTCTTCTTGATATCGTCAGAAGTCTGTGAGTGTTTGGCCATCGGCACCGTCCCTCCACTTGATCTTGAGCCATGTCTGGTTCTTCTTGCTTGTCTTCCTATCGAGCACGAGTCGGGACTTTTTGTGCTTCAGCACGATTCCCTCGTTGTCCCAAGATTCCTTCGATTTCTCGAAGAATTCTCGAAAGCCCGATTCCGTATGCTCGGGAATATAAAGATATTTCCCGTCTACGGGCAATTCGAGAGTTCTAGCCCACCGTTCCTCTTCCGGAGTCCGGGCGAGCCATTTCTTGTCCCATCTGAGAATACCAAAGACCGCACATCGGCTGACACCTTCCTTGTTTCCCTGGCGCATGGCTTCCCACTCCGTATCGATTTGGGTGAGAGGCGGTGCATCAAATTCTTTGAAGGCGTCGAGGATCGCTGGGTCGAACTTGGAATGAGTGTCGAGACGCGTCCCGTGGCGGGACCATGCTTGATGGTCGCCCTCTTTGGTGGTGAGTAAGACCAGCCTCCAGCCGTCCTTCTTGAACGTGGCGATGTACTGACCGTTGTCGAGCACGTCCAGTTGGTCCTGGCTGATGCGGTGTGGCTTGTCGGGCATCCTGTCGATTGTCATGGTCCCTCCTTTGGCACCAAACTACGGGTCCTGCGTCTCGTCGTGAATGGTCTGGTCTACAGGGTTTTTCCCAGGACTTTCTCGATCTTGTCCATCGTGCGTTGTGGCACGTCTTCCATGGCAACGACGTTCCATGCCCTGTCGAATTCCTCGTTGACTTGAACTGCGCCCGGGACGCCGATATCGACTTCTGTACTTTTCTTGGGTTCAATGCCCAGCCGCTCTTTCTCAACGTCGGGACACTCGCGAGTGACCTTGAACACTAAGGTCTCCTCGTCGGTGGCACAAACCACGTATTGTTCGTCTGCACCGAAGTCGACGTGGATGCCGCAGATGAGTTCGGGGTTTGCGGATCGCGCTTCAGGGATCTCCTTGAAGATGCACGCGAACGGCGCTGCGGGGGTCTCAACGTGGCAAACTCTCGTGATGCTCTGAAAATCGTTCATCCAGATCTTAGCCATTTTGTCCTCCTAAGAAGAGCTGGACGGGCGGCGAGCGTTATGTCGATCTGCTCCCCGCCCGTCCCGCGAGTGGCTATATTCCACGTCCCTGGTGTGTCGGTGTGAATAGTCGGATGTTACCGTGGTTATAGGCCCATAGCGTCGCCCTGTTTTTTCAGGTCTTGCGCCATAAGATCTAGAATTACTTGGTTCTTTTGTATAGTTGACATCGTGCGCAATTTATCGACTGGGATGCCAGATTCTTTCGACAGAGCATGTAGAGCGCGTTCTGGTTTTGATGCGAGAAATCTGCCTATTGCCGCAACATGTGCTCTGGCAGCCGTGAGTGTATCTATAACACCTTCGACAACTAATTGTTCGACATTAATATTGATATCGGGATCTTCGCAAATGGCTTCTGCGATCACGTTGATCTGATCTTTTGTGGATTTGGCTTCTGTGAGAAGTTTCTTAAGTCTGTCCATTTGCAAATCTCCATGAAAAGAACGCTCCATCTTTTGCTGTTTTTCGGCGGTGGCAATTACAGCATCGAATTTCGCATTTGTCTATTTCATCTTTGATTCTGTCCCATCCAAACCCGCGTCTCACCATTCTAATTATTGTTTCGTTCTTGTCGCTTATGTGGTCAAATTCAAGCACAACTGCATCTTTCTCGCCACAATCAACACAGAAGGAGTTGGCAAGAATTTCGTAGACTTTTCTTGCCAACTCCTTCTTCCTACGACTTGATTGCTTGATCCATTTAGACGGGTCTTTGGAGTAATTCGTTTTCCTAGTCTTTCTGTGGCATTCTTTGCAGTCATGCGACTTACCATCGGTGCTTGATTTGTTCCAAGCGAATTCTGACAACAATTTCGATTGTTTGCATGTACAGCATTTTTTCTCTTCCATACCTTAGTTTTGACTGGAAGAGCTATTTCGTGATCACGACATGCTCACCCCACGGTGGTTTGACATCTTTATTGACGATTGCCCAGAGCACGTGGTAGGGTCGTGCAGATCCGAAATCGGCGTAACCGTCAGTGAGCACAATGTTGACGTCTGCGACCACCTTGTTTTCCTCGATCCAGTCGAGGACGACGTTGAAGCTCGTGCCACCGCGACCGTGGATCTTGATCTTCTTCCAGTCGCCCCTGTGGTAGGACTCGGGCTTGCCCTGGACTCCGTGGTCGAACTGGATGACGGTGATCTTGAACCGCTGTGACATCGCCTCGATCTCCGTGAAGGCTCGTTCCAGGTCCTTCATACTCATCGACCCGCTCGTGTCCACGAGCACGTTCAGCGGGACTGAGGCGTGTGAGGATCTGCCGGGGACGCCGAAGTGATTGTGCCGCCTCGATCGCCTGGAGTACGTCATCCGCTTCCCACCGGCCTTGCGCCCGACGAGCTGCCTGAATATGTATTTCCAGTTCACGATGGGTCGTTCCAGCTCTTTCAGGACACTGACGAGGTGGCCAGGCATGTTTCCCGCCGCTTTGGACGTCGCCTGCTCCGCCATGTCTTTGACGACCTGGCGAGCTTCGTCCTTGGACACTGTGGATCCTTGCCAGATCGAGTGGTCATCGACCCAGCTGCCCTCGACGGTGATGCTTCCATTTCCGCCGCCTTGCTTCTGACCGCTGCCTCCGCACATCGGGCATTGTCCCTGGCCTTGGCCCTGGTTCTGGCCCTGGCCCTGGCCCTGGCCCTGGTTCTGTCCGCTCTGGCCTTGGCCCTGGCTCTGACCCTGGCCTTGGCCCTGGCTTTTCTTTTTGCCCTTACCGCAGGCGGGGCAGCTGATCCTGATCTTGGCGTTCTTGGACAGGTAGTCGTAGATCTCTTCGGTGGTGCTTTCGGGTGCGAGAGAGCTGTGCAAGTAGACCGCTCCTTTGGGGAGGTCTTCGATTCGGGGGCTCTTCTCGGGGCCGTTGCACACCATGTCGGCTGAGACGTTCCAGACCATGCGGTCTCGGTCCTGACCTGAACGAGCCATGTGGAGACGGACGACATGCTCGATCTCGTGCTTGATGACTGCGCCAAGCTCATCGGTGGTGAGCCCTTCGCAAAACTCCTCGTTGTAGAGGCACTCGATCTCGCCGCCCCTGACCATCCTCACGCCCATTGTGGGGACGTTCACGTTGTCTTTCTTCCACCGGATCAAGGTCGCCATTGTGCCGTACCAAGGTTCCGTAGTTATGAGGCGGCACCTTGCCTTCATCAACCTGTCTCGGAGAGATTGCTCCATGATAGCCATTTTGGCCTCCTTTCTGGGGCAACGAGCCACTCGCGCCCACACACCAACACCACCGCCCCGGTCTGTCGGCGGGAAGAGTCGGATCTTGATATGCTGTTCCGTCTATTTATCTTTGAGTGATTAGTCAAATGTAAATAAAAAGAAAAGGAGGATAACATGATTTGCAGAATTTGTCAAAACGATCTCCCAGAAACCAAGTTTAATCCAGGAGCTAAAACGTGTCGAAAATGCATGGTAGAAAAAGCCAAATTAAGGCCAGAATACCACATGAAAAAGGCGCTAAACAACGCAAAATATCGTTGTGAAAATCCAAACACCGATAGCTATGCTCGTTACGGGGCCAAAGGAATTAAATACCAAATTGATCCTGACGAGTTTTGCGAAATATTTAGAGATAAGTGGAAAGCGATGATGGATGCTGGTCAAAGGCCTTCTATTGATAGGATCGACCCATCAAAAGACTATGTAATGGACAATATTCGTATTGTTGAGCATAAAGATAATATCCGAGAGGGTAATCTCAATATGCAGATCGCATGGCTTAAGAAAAGGAAGATTTCAAAGCCCTGTAAAGATTGCCAGAAGGTATTCCCTTGTACAAGAGAGCATTTTCACCCCAAGGGGAAGAGGAAGGATGGCTCACCGATCTTTGGCCCACGCTGTAAAGCATGCCATCGGGCGTATATGAATAAGAGAGCCAAAGAAAGGGGATATTGGGATCGGCGTGATAGAACTAAAAGAGAGCGTCGCTAATATCGTCTTGTAACTTTAGCATCCATTTGTGCTTGAGTTCTACTCTCTCTTTTTGTGACATCCTCTCAATTGTTTCGGCTGGGATGCCCATATCGTCTGCTATCGCTTCTAGCAGTTTGTTGTTTCTCCGCAGCGATTTTATTTTCCCCTTGAGCTGCTTAATCATCCCAATGCCCAAGCTGGATAGCATATCCATCACGCCTTCGTTGAGGAGAGTTTCGTGACCTTCATCATCTAGCATCTCGGCAATGATGTTTATCTGCTCTTCATCGGTGGCATTTTTTAATAGATGTCTATAGTTTTCTATTTTCCAATTGTCCATCTTTGGCCTCCTTTGACCCGCCTGGAAGCGGCCTACCTTATCTTTGCGCAATCAGACGCCTTCCATAAGAGTTGGGTCTGCGATCATTTTCAGGATTTCGGGATGTGTGCCCAGCTTGTTAAGAAACGTAGCTGGCGAAACCCAGTTCTTAGAAGAGTTAGGCATGCCAGCTTTTTGAAAGACGTACGGTGATGCGCTTGCAAACTTGAATTTGTTTGTTGTTGGGTGGCGGAGCACCTCAATGTCGTTGTAGTGGTTTTTCGCCAAGCCCGGTACAACGAGCCAGCGTGTGAAGCCTTTGTAATCAACCCATTTGCCGTCTTCGCCCTCTCGCCAAGATGGCGGCGAAGTTCCTTCTTTGGCGTAGACACTAAAGGCGCGTTTGGCAATGGCATCCAGAAGTTTAACTAGCTCGTTGGCGCTATCTTCTAGTTTTTTGCCTTTTTCTTTGGCTTTCGCGTTGGCTTCGGCGTGTTTGTGATACGCCTCATGGGGGTCGTCACCTACGTGGTATCGGTTTCGATTTGCTGCCACCACTCCGGCGTCGTATTCGCTAAGCGCAAATTCCACAATTTCGTCACCTCGTGCAATCACCACTTTGGCTTCAAAGGATGTGACACAGAACCCTTCTGTTTCAAGCCGCTGCAATCCCTTAATGTGATCTTCTAAAGTTGGCATTTTATCCACCTCCATAGTGTTTATACGGGTCTGGGGAGCCCCGTAGGGGCTCCCCGTCGCCGTTGCAAGAAGGGATCAGTCGGTTCCGTAGGACACACGAGACATGAGGCTCTGGAGGTCGTTCCTGGCGTTGATGGCCTGGATCCAGGTCCTCCCGCCTTTCTTCTGCTTGAACTTCGCCGCCATCTTGGCGAGGTGCGGGTTGCTGACCACCGCCCCGCCGAGCGACTTCGTTTCGCCTTCGCAGAGCTGTCGGGCGAGCACCACGGCCATGTCGGGATCCTTGCCCTTCGCGATGACCTGCATGAAGTCGAGGACGTTGTTCATCTTCTTCTCGGCGTCCTTCTTCTTTCCCAGGTCTTTGGCGTGGCTGACCACGCCCCACACCAGCCCGACCAGCTCGTTGTTGCTGAGCTTCCTCACCTTCGCTTCCACGCCCTTGAAGTTGTTGATGATGTCGGCGGGAAGGACGTCGGTGGTGAACCGCTCGAACAGACGAGCGAGTTCGCCGCCGATGATGCCGCTCAGAACGTCCCGCACGACCTTCCGATCGAAGCCTTGCTCCGTGGTGGCGTTTTCCACCTTTCCGACCATCTCCCACGACCTGGGTGACGGCGACACGCTGAATCCTCGGTCGGCCTCGACCTCTCCCGCCAGGTGCTTGGCGTTGGCTCCGATGAACTGGAGGATCTTGTCGCATGACCTCCCTGCGTTCTTCTTCATGTAGTCGGTCCAGTCGGCCATGTAGTCGTCACCGATGGTGAGGTCCATGTGGCAGAACCGATCCAGGAAGGCAGCGTCGTTGAAGCTGTTCACCGTGTAGCCCTCGGAGTAGTTTCCGGCAACCACGACCGACCAGCCCTTGGGCATCTTGTAGGTCCCGATCGCCCTGTCGAGAACCAGCTGGAAGGTGGCCTGGAGGACGTCGTCCTCGGCGCGGTTCAGCTCATCCAGGAAAAGGAATCCCTGGCAGGCATCCTCGCCCTTTTCCTCCCGTTCGACGCACACTTTGTGCTTGCACATCCCTTGGCGGAAGAGATGGCAGGAGGGGGAGCAGATTTCGCCGTTGGGCAGATCCGCTGGGGGCAGGTAAAGCGTGCGCCCCTGGTCCCGGTCGGGAAGACCGCGCAGGTCGGACGCTTCCAGCTGGGAGCATCTGAGGTCGATGGACCCCACTTGCATCAGGTTTGCCAGCTGGCGGACGCCCTGCGATTTGCCGAGCCCGTGCTTCCCCCAGATGAAGGGGGTGATGCCTGCTTCCCGGCAGAGCAGGATCGCTTCTTTCATTTCACTCACGTTCATGTTTGCCTCCTTCTTGCAAAGAACTGTGGGTCCGTCCGTCGCCCACCCCACCGCCCCGGTGTGTCGCCGGGAAGAGTCGGATCTTGGTATTCTTATAGGTACTTCGCTGCGGTCCTTTGGATTGCCTTTTCATGGGCCTCCGTAATGTTCGCTCTCTGCACGTCGATCTTTAATGTTAAGGGGTCCACCCAGTTCTCTTTCTTGAGCTTCTTTCTGCGTGTCACCTTCCAGAAGCAATCGTCTATCCAAACGGCACTGACGCGGCCCTTCTGGGAGACATAGAGAACAATTTTCTGGTCGGTGTCGAACATCTCCTTCGACGGCTCGCGTTCTCTGCGCAGGGAAGAAATGTAACCTCCGTGCTGTGAGCCTCTGAATTTGACAACCAGCCGACGACCATTCTCAATATCGTGTTCGCGGAGCACGAAGGCAAGGTCGACCTTGATCTTGTGCTTTGCAGAGGGATCTGGAAGAAAATCCATCAAATTCTTTGCTCCTTCTCAAATCGTTTTTGCCACTTTTTTAACATATGGGCGGCAGCTGCGTCAACAACCTGCTTTTCCTTTTCGTCTGTGACTTTCTCGCCACTCCACGTATTTTGCCCGCTCCAATCTCTCTTGACGCCGATGAAGAATTCACCTGTGTCGAGGTCGATGAAGCCTTTCTTTCTGTGTTCCTTGAACTTATTTATTGCTTCTTGATCGATCCAGCGGATTTCCACCCAACAGCCACACTTGGCTTCTGGGTTTGCCAGATACTTGGCGAGTTCTTTGAT
>Ga0180434_10004429_pt1 | contig 17112 bp, 12 predicted proteins | sample SS_ome_7_FD_132453 | JGI IMG/M metagenome (GOLD analysis project Ga0180434, IMG submission 132453) | Hypersaline lake sediment archaeal communities from the Salton Sea, California, USA - SS_1_D_2 metaG | ecosystem: Environmental > Aquatic > Non-marine Saline and Alkaline > Hypersaline >...
AAGCGCGTTCAGTATATCAGATACGGCACGTAAATCGTAGATATACTTTCAGTTACGGCGACGTCCGATACGAACTGCTTGCACGCCGATGCCCTCGCCCCCGCTTTTTGCGGAATGGTTACCGGACAGTTAATCGCCGCGTCCGGGCTCGCGTGGGCAAAAGAAGTCACGCCGGACCATCTCTGCAAATAGACCTGTTAGGCTCTTAGTCGCGAAGCAGTTATGATATTACGCATATCATCCGGCGCCCGACCTGCGAACACTGGCCGCTCGCTCCGGTTGCCCGACAGGAGGATCCATATGCGTATCGTTTGTGCGACATTAATAATTCTTGCTTTTATCCCCGTTGCGTCGCACGCGCAGGAAACGACCGTTGACGACGCCAAGAAAGCCCTTTCGCGGGCCAAGGACGCACTCGAAGAGTTCGTCGTCTTTCGCGCCCAGGAGGACGGCGGCGGGGCCTTTCTCAAATCCGAGCACGACCGCGCCGAGCACCTGCGCGAGTTGGAAAAACGAGCCGTACGCGCCGGCGACGCCAGGGAAAACGCCGCAAAGTACGACCTTGCCAAACGCCTGCAAACTTACCCGGAAAAATACACCGAGGAAGCCTTCCAGGCGTTCGTCGCCTACGTGGGTTTTGTGAAGACTTACCGCGAGTTCGAGGAGCACGTTAAACAGGACGAGACCTTCAACGAAAAGGCCGCGCGCATCATCGACGAGCTCGACGTCCTGATCGACCGCCATGGCCGCGGCCTGCGCGTCGCCAGCCTCAGACTGCTCTACGAGGACGAATCCGTCGGCAAGGTCGGGGCCTTCAACCTGCGTGGGAAACGACGGACCGTCAAGATCGACGGCGAAACCGCCGACCTCTATCGACTGCGCACGCTGAAGGGAACCGCCGTGCTGCTCAAGCAAGAGAATGCGAAGGAGCGGAAACGCTTCATCCTGGCGGAAATCGTCGGCAAAGGCGCGTACACGACCGACGCCGGCGAAAAAATACAAGCGTTTCTGTTACAGGCTTACTAGAGGTTATCCCGAAGCCTATTTATGACATGTCGGAGACCGGCCCCGCGGAGGTTATGGGATTAACCCTGGTGCTCTGACGCGTTTGAAGCCGCGGATTGGTCGGCCCGGCTCTTTTGGTCGCGGGCTGCTCGCTTGGTGCAATCCGCGGAATCAAGGTTGCCGCGGCTCTGGAGAATGTCAGATAAATGTGGAATCCCGGCTAGGAGCATGATGAACAAAGGCGAGTCGGACAATGAGCCGGGTCGGTCGCGGCCGAGGCGAAGGCGTCTAATTATCCTTGGTGCCGCGGTCGTGGTGATTGCGGGCGCGTTCGGCATCTACAGGCTTGGGGTACGCCGGGTCCGCCTCGGCCCGGTGCGTCACGTCATCCTCATTTCCCTGGATACGACGCGCAAGGACCACTTCGGGTGTTACGACAATAAGTGGATACGCACGCCGCGCGTCGACGCGCTGGCCGACGAGTCGATCGTGTTCTCCGATTACATGACGGTTGTTCCGAGCACGCTGGCCTCGCACACTTCGTTGTTCACGGGCAAATACCCGCACTCGCACGGAACGCCGCGAAACGGATTCACGGTGAACCTGGACAACGTGATGTTGCCGGAAGTGCTCGAGACGGCGGGATTTCGCACGGTCGGCTTCATCGGCTCTTTCGCCCTCGCGAGCCGGTTCGACTTTTCGCAGGGTTTTGAACATTACGACGAGACATTCGACCGACTGATCGCGCGCCCAAACGAATTTGAATATCAGGACCAACGATCCGCGCGGAGCGTCACGGACGCCGTTATTCGCCATCTAGATCAATCGGGCGTCCCCGACAACTTGTTTCTGTTCGTCCACTACTTTGATCCGCACACTTCATACGCCCCGCCGGCGCCGTACGACACGCTTTACGGAGGATCTGATGCGACGGGCAGGACGGCGCCTGATCTTAACGCCGTCCGTCGCGACCTGGCCAAAACGGGCGCCAGGGCGACGCCGGGCGCCAGGGCGCTTGCTTCGAGCTACGCCGGCGAGATCTCCTACATGGACGAACACCTAGGGCGGCTTCTGGATTACCTGAAAACACGGGAGATACTCGAAGAGTCAATCTTGATTGTCACCAGCGATCACGGCGAGAACTTCTGGGAACATCCCTATTACTTCGATCACGGACTGACGCTATATCAAACCACGACGAGCGCCGTATGTTTGATCCGAATGCCCGGAGCATCCCGAGGCGGCACGAGGGTGGATCGTCTTGTCGCCAGCGTCGATGTCCTCCCGACGCTGTTGGAATATCTCGACCTTCCCATACCTTCAGGCGTCGACGGGGAGGCGATCGACCTTTCCGGCGTCGGCGCGGAGACCGAGCCGTTCATGCGCTTTGGCGAAGCGACGAAACCCGCGAAAGAGACCATTGAGAAAAACGGGCGCTGGCATAACAGTCTCAAGTCACGTTGCGTTCGCCAGGGCGACTTGAAATACATTCAGACGCCTTACGCAGGGACCGAGGAACTGTACAACTTGTCCGTTGATCCGCATGAACAGGAAAACTTGCTGATCAATCCGACGCGCATGACAGCCGCGAGAGCGGCGGTGCTGCGGGAAGAGCTCGAAGCCTGGTCGCAGTCGGCGAACCCGCTGCCGAGTCGTTTTGAGTCCAGTCAGTTGGAAGACACGATACGGCGTCTGCGAGCGCTGGGGTACACTGGTCCCTGAAGCGGCGCCGAGTGAAACGATCGCCCTTTCCGCTGCGGAAAAACGCGACGTGTTCAAGCTCGATGCCACGCCTGATGCCGCTGAGGCTGCTTGGCGCAATCCCCGTTATACATACGTTTCGACAGGCACGCCCAACGTACGAATCGCCTCGGCGATTGCTTCCAATTCCTCTTCCAACAGCTTGCCGACATAATCCCGCGCGGTTTTTCGCGCCACCGTATACGCCTGGATCAGTTTGATCTGGGCGCCTTGATCCAACAATCCGCGCAGCCGATTGACATACGCCCGGACTTCGTCCTCGGACGGGGGGTTGTCGTGGATGCGCATGAACATGGATTGGATCGCGACAGGTCGCGCGCGCGCTGTTGCAAGCAAGTTGGCCGTCAGGTCGTCCAGAGAATGCCGAACGCCGTTTACCTGCTCGAAATAAGCCTGCGTGCCGGCGTCGAGCTTGGCCCAGATTTCGCCGTTGTGGCGGTCGAGGAACGCCAACGTCTGAATTACCGCCGGCTTACGTAAAAAACAGCCGTTGGTGAGGACGACGATCTTGGCGTCCTTCAAGCCGAACTCGCCGCGCAACTCCGCCGCCAACCCGACGGCGGCCGGGAACGCCGGTGACAGCGTCGGTTCGCCGTCGCCGGAAAACGCGATGTCCTTGATCACGCGCAACTCGCTAGGCAGATCGCGGTATTGCTCCTCGTCGAAGACCTGTTCGTAATTCGCCAACATTTGCCTGAGTTCGGCTGACAAAACGTCGAATTCGACCGGCTCGATCCGCCCGGGCTCGGTGCGACACACCTGGCAGTATACGCAGTCGAAGTTGCAATTTTTGCCGGTGTTGAGATTGACGCCAATGCTCAGCCCTCGGCTGCGTCTGGAGATGACCGGGTATACATAGCGGAAATCACGCCATTGTCGCGAGTGACTGCTGAATGCAATTTCCGTAGAGCTTTTTCCGACAGATTTTCTCTGGGCTTGCAGTGTCTTTTTCGTGGTTTTCATTGACGATCTCTCGGGTGAGATTCGCGGATCATTGGCGGCTCTTGTCGCTCATGCCCGCCTCTCACCAGGTGATGACGCCTTACGCCTGTCGCCAGTCGACCTGATACGAGAGCCGGCGCGAGTCGCTGTTCTCTCGCACTTCCGAGCAGGCGCCGTCGATGCAGACGGCGATCTACCAACGCTCCTCGTCGAAGCAGGCGCAAAGCCCCAGCCTAGCTCGGTCATAGCTCCTCGGAAATGCTCGACCTGTATTATCACCTGCACGACGACGACAGCCCAAAAGCCATGCAGGCTTTCGCCGAATCGAAAGAACTTAACCAAAAAGAACAGCCCTCAAAACCGCCTTTTGAGGGCAGTTTGAGGGCGCCAAGCCAGTCAACAATCGAGAAACTCTCGCAAGCCCCTGAGTTTACAGAGCTTACGGAGAGCCTCGCTAAGGGATCGGAGAGGGGGGGATTCGAACCCCCGGTACGCCTTTTCGGCGTACGACGGTTTAGCAAACCGTTACCTTCAGCCACTCGGTCACCTCTCCTCGACATTATTTATATTAACAGATTATAGCAATATCGAAAGTACCCGCAAGGGGCCGTCCTGACAGGCGGGGGTTCCGACAGTACCGGATTGACGCCCAGGGTTGTGTCAGAATCATCGCGCAGACGCTGCTGACGATACTTGGGGGAGCAAAGGTTCATTATGGGAAAAATCGCGGAATCGCCGCATGACATATCGAGAATCGTCGGCTGGGCTTCTTGAAGAAACGGTCGGGGGCGCGTTAGTGTGCATACGTTTGAGAACGTAACGAATCGCCATGAGGCTTTTTATCTTTGGGAGAATGCAAATGACCAGACGAGGCAACGCGCTTACTCTTATGCTCATCGCGATCTGCGCGGCGGCGTCGGCGCGGGCTGAAGATACGCTCACGCTCGCCACGTTCAACTGCGAATTTCTGACAACGCCGAAGGTGCATATGAAATTCGGGGAATCGTTTGATTTATCCCCGACGAAAGCGAGCGTCTGGGATCAGCCGGGCTATCGAGATCAGAGATACGCGGAGGCGGCGCGGGCGGTCGCGCAAGCGATCGTCGAAATCAACGCCGACGTGATTGGTCTGGAGGAAGTCGGATCCGAGCAGGATGTGCTGAAATTGCTGGAAGAGGTGCGCAAGCTCGGGTTGGATTATCCGCATTCCGCGATCGGGAAGCCGGTCGAGCGCAGGACGTATCAAAACAACGCCGTGTTCTCCCGCTTCGAGCTTAGGGATCTGATCGCGCCGCTTCCGGGACGCGAGGCTTACGATACGGAGTTGGATGATCCCGAAGCCGAGGCGCGGACCAGCGTGCGCAAGGGTTTGCGAGTCACGTTCGACGCCTACGGGCAAACATTTTATATGTACGTGTTGCACCTGACGTCGGAGCGCGGCGGTCACGAGGCCGACGCTCGCCGCGTCGCGGAAGCGTCCCTGGTGCGTCGCCACTATTTACCGTTGCTGCAAACCGGCGCTCACGTAATAGTCATGGGCGACCTGAACGATCGTCGCAACGATCCGGCGATTCGTCGCATTCGCGGTCGGGACGACATCCAGGCGGATCTGATTCAGACCGGCCGGTATAATTATTTTGAACGCGACGAACAGGACACGCGCTGGACCTATGATTTTCGCGGCACCCGCAACCAGATCGACCATATTTTGTTGTCGGAGTCGATCGAGGATTGTTGCCGGCGAATCCGATCACGCACGCGCGCCTTCGGCGACGAGCAGGTGTCCGATCACGCGGCCTTTATCGTGCGATTACACCTCAAGTGATACAAGAGCGGTTTTACTTATGCCGTAGAGTCCAGATCCCTTATCGGACGTAGGATTGTCGAAACGCCTGCGGCCGGCAGGGGCTTCGGCGGATGCGCGCGGCGTCCACGTCCCATAGACAAAGCCTTATCCGTCCACAAATGAACGCCGCCCGATCGTGAACGAATCAGGTCGATGTTATCGTGCTTCCTTTTGTATGGCGCCCTCTCTGTTTTGAATACTCCTGACATGGCGCGGCGCACGCGCCGCCATCCGGATTTGCAGCGAGAGACGCCATGACAGGACCGCTTCCACGCATACTCGTTCTGACGATATTGCTGATGTCGATGGGCCTGCCGCCGTGTCAGGCACAGGACGTTCCGATCGAGGAAGCCGGCTTGGAGTGGCAGTTGCTGGGCCGGTCGGTCGCGCGAATCCATTCTCCCCGGCATGTCGGCACGGGATTTTTGATATCCAACGAGTGCATGCTCACGAGCGCTCGCGTTGTTGAAGGGACGCCGATCGATCGAATCGAGATTTATTTTTCCGATCCGCTGAACGGCGCCGCTGTCGCCGGATCGGAGAAGAGTCCAATATTGTTCGACCGTTGGCGGGCTTTGTCGGTCGAGTATATTTCGTTGGAGGGGTGTGCTCCGGGGGCGATTATACGAGTGGCGCCGAAAGCCGGGTTGTACGCCGGCGAGGAGTACGGTTATCTCGGGGCTCGGCTTGAGGAACCGATGCCGGGCGAGCCGGCTCACGCCATCGCCTTTGCTGCGAACGGGCATAAAACCTATGTTCACGCCGATGCATTGTACGATGCCGAGGTTGGATTGACGGACACGGGCGGTCCGCTCAGCTTCTGTTTCCGAGCCGACGCGTATGACTCGGGCGACGGTGCGCCGATATTAGGCGACGGGGGTTGTTTGATCGGAATTCAATGCGCGTCGAATCCGGGGCAGGCCTGGGCCGTCAATATTAACAGCCTGCGTCAAGCGATGCCCGACGGCGGTTGTCCGTTGGAGACGTGCCAGTTGGAGGTCGAGCAGGAATACCACTTCGGCAGCCTCGGCGACGTGCCCCAGGGAATGGCAGGCGTCAATGGGGCTCACGGCGCGGATAATCAGCCGCGGGTCGCGAATCAGTCTCCGCGTCGAACTTACGCAGGCCACTATTTGCGGGGCCTGCCCGATCGCGGCGTCGCTCCGTTCGACTATCCTGACGTTCCGCCTGGACAGCGCGACATCGATCCGCCGACGCCGCCCGAGTCTCACGATTCGCCGACGTCGCCCGATCCCTGCGATCCACAAACGCCGCCCGATCCTCGCGATCCAACGCCGCGCGTGCCCGAACCGGGCGCGCTCTTGTTGTTGTTGTGCGGAGCGGCGATATTTGGGCGCGGGCGGATGCGAAAAGGCGGGGCTGCATAACTGTTTGAGCAGCGCCCGACGCCCTAGTCGGCCGAGGGCGTCAAGCGCCTTCTACGTTCGAAACGAAAGTCGGACGCCGCAAACAGAGCCCCAAGCGCCGGCGACCGGATTACGCGGCATTCCGAACGTAGACAGCCGAGAGCGGCTGTTCCATCTGGAAAGCCGGGCGTTTATGACGTAACACAAGTCGAGGATGCCGACTTCAACGCGCGGGGAAGAGTTCCTTCTCCAAGCCGTCCAGCAGGTCGCCGATCAGAGCTTCGTGTTTGCCGTTGATCGTTTTCCACGTGACGGTGCTGTCCTGCCCCAATTGTTTTTCGATGCGTTGCACGGCCATCAGGACGGTCGAATGGTTCTTCCCGCCGAGGACGCGGCCGATCTCCGGGTAGCTCATCAGCGTGTGTTTGCGGACCAAGTGCATGGTGACGGCGCGGGCCAGGGCGATCGTACGGTCGCGGCTCTTGGAAAATACCTGCTCGCGCGTAACGCCGAAACGGCGCCCGGCGAGTTGCACGATCTTGTCGGCGTTGGGGGTTTGGCTCGTGTGGACGATGTGGTCGTTCAGAGCCGTTTGCGCCAGGTCAAGCGTGACGGCGTCTTTCGTAAGCGAGGCCAGCGCGACGAGCTTGTAGAGGGCGCCTTCCAACTCGCGTACGTTGCGCGCGATACGATCAGCCATGAAATCCAGCACCTCATCCGGGACGGCGCATTTCATCGATACGGCGCGCCGGCACAGAATCGCGCGGCGGACTTCGAAATCGGGCAGGTCGATTTCGGCGACCATGCCGGCGATCAGTCGGTCTATCAGCGGCTCGGAGAGCGAACTGATCCCGCGCGGGTGACGGTCGGTGGACAACACGACCGCCTTGCCGCAGGCGTCGATCGCGTTGAAGGTGTGCAGGAATTCCTCCTGCGTGGCTTTTTTATTGGCGAGGAAGTGAATATCGTCGATGACGAGCAAGTCGACGTGGCGGTATCGTGCCCGGAACAAATCGACGTGGCCTGACTTGACCGCGGCGATGAATTCGTTCGTGAATTGCTCGCCCGAGATATAACGCCATTCGAGGTCGGGGTGCTCGCGCGCCACGCCGTTGCAAATGCCCTGGAGCAGGTGTGTTTTGCCGAGGCCGCACCCGCTGTAAAGCACGAGCAGCTTGAATGCCTGACCGGGATCGCGGACCAGATGCTTGGCGGCGGTGAAGGCGAGTTTGTTGGACGGGCCGACGACGAATTCAGCCAGCTCGCCGCGCAATTTGGCGCGCGGAGCGGGCGTCCTCGGCGGGGGGACCAGATCGAGCGTCTTGGCGCGCTCGGTATTCGCCGGCTTGTCGCTTGACAGGACGATGCGCACGTTTACGTCGCTATCGAGGTCAAGGGCTTGTTGAGCGGAGGCGACGAGATCGTTCATATAGTTGGAAGCAATCCAGTTGCCTACGAAGTTGTTTGGAACTGCGATCTCGACGCCGCCCGGATGCAGGCGGAAGCTCGCCGACTCGCCGAACCATGTGCGGTATCGAGCTTCACCGATGCGATTGGCGACAAGTGCGCGAAACTGAGAGATTATGTCTGCTGTCAAAGCGCCCACCGCGCACACCTCTTCCAGGCGAGACGAGTTTCGGATTTTGATTTGTCGATGCAAAGGGGGAACGCCGGGTATATTCGTTCCTCTCTCACGAGTGAGAGGACTATACCACTGAAACGGTCGCGCATCAACGGCGAAGTAGGCGAAAAAATGCACGTGAAATCGTAACCTCTGCAACGTCAAGCGTTGAGCGTTAATATTTTTTTTTGGTTCACCGGTCGTCCACAACTTGTGAGAAAAGCACTGAAAAACAAGGAGAAAATGGCGCCATTAGGGCGCGCGCCCCTCTCAGTCGTCAATGTGGATGTATGCGTCGCGCGCCGTCGTCGGCTTAAATCCAAAGCGCGTATAGAGTTGTCGCGCGGGGGTGTTGCGAATGTCCACTACGGCGGTCACCTCACGCATCTTGATCGATCGACCGCTCTCGAGAGATCGACGGATCAGCAGACCGCCCACGCCGCGCCTACGCCACCGGCGCGCGGTTCCTAAATATACGATTTCCATCAAGGCGCCTTGCGTGTGCGGCGACAGTAAAAGGCACCCGGCGGCTTCTCCGTCAATTTCAATGATCTCCCACAGGTCCGGATCGAATAACCCGGAGGCTTTGTGAGATGCGATGACCGCGTCGATCGGGCGCAAGTCGCTTAATTCGGGGCAATCCGCGCTGTCCTGGTAGGTATCTAGCAGAATTTGCGCGAAGGCCGCGTGAGTTCGGGCGCTGTACGAACGCCAGACGGCGTCGCCGTACTGGCTTGAAGAGGATTTTGGCGTCGAGACGCCGCGCTGCAGATAAAGCAATTGCGTCAGGTGCTTAAATCCGGCGTCATGCAGGATTTCGCGTTTCTCGCGCGCTTCGGGGGCAACCAGCGCTTGGGTGTAATACAACTTGCGTTCGGCGATGGATCGCAAACCAGCCCGCACGATCTCCAGTTGGTCGCGTGGATGGATCGTGGCCATCGTTGGCGGAGAGAACATTGCTATCGCGGTGTTCCCCGGCAGGTAGAGCACGAAAAGCCAGGCGGTCTCATGCTTGCGCCGGCCGCCGCGCCATGCTGACCAATCCAAATTACAGGCGTTCATATATTTCAGGAATGCTTGGACGTGCGTGCGCGCGGCCGGTGAGTCGCCGTTATCCGGGGCCAGGACATAGGCGAGCGCGCGTTCGCACTCGTCGGCCGTAACCGATTCAATCCTCGTCATGGAGCGCCCTCAGCCGCCATATGCCTACGCCGCGGTTCGCCCCGACTTGGCGAGATCCGCGTGGTCCAGTAGAATTCCTCGCTTATGCTCGGCGGTCAGTATTGTCTCCAGGAGCACTTGCGAATGCAAACCTTGTTTCCTGGCCGAGTGGAGAAATTCCGGTTTTCGAGCAGGCGTGGACATGTATTAAAAAGATCTCTCGCGCGGCCGCGTGCCGCGGTTCTGTGAGCCATGAGAATCGCGGAATAACAGCGCTGCTCAAGCGAAGCGTGAAACCGATTTATTGTTGAAACGCTTGTCGAGATTTAGGGCGTGATGAAACCGACGAATGCAGGACGGCGCATGATTCAACAGGGATTAGTCGCGGTGCTGGGATTAGTGCTGCTCAGCGGCGGCGGATGCTCGCGGGGAATACAGTGGCGCGGCTTGACATTCGATCCCGTCCACGCCGACGCCCGCCGCGACAACAAGCTGACGTTCGTGTATTTTCGGCATTGGGCGGTGATTGCATGCACGTCTTTTGAAGAGAACGTGCTTATGAGCCCGCGCGTGCTCGAGGCGTTGCAATCTCCCGGATCCTTTTATGCGGTGGTGCTCGATGCTTATGCGGATCGAGCGCTGGCGCGTGACTGGGGCATCGAAGATCCGCCCGGCGTGGTGGTGCTCGATCCGAAGGGGCGCGTTCTTGCGGTGCTGTCGGGGAAAATCACCATCGAGGAGTTGGCCAGCGCGCTTGAAAGGGCGGTAGCCGCCTATCCCGCGGCCAGCCAACCCGCGCGGGCGCCGTGAGTTATCGCTTAAAGGTCATCACGCTTGCCATGCTGGGCGTCGGCGCGATCGGCGGCTGCGGCGGGGAAGCGTCTCCAGGTCACATTCCACCGCTGCTGAAGTTCGGTCGCACCGGCATGGGACCGCGCGAGTTCAATTATCCGCGCGCCGCGGCGATAGATCGCACGGGGCGTTTGTACGTCGTCGATAAGGGCGGACGTCTGCAAGCCTTAACGCAAGCCGGCGAATTTATCACGGCCTGGAAAATGCCGGAAACGCGTGCCGGCAAGCCTACCGGGCTCGGCGTCGCGCCGGACGGCACGCTCTTTGTCGCCGACACCCATTATTCGCGCGTCCTGCATTTTTCCCCCGACGGAGAGCTTCTCGGACAATTCGGATCGTTAGGCGACGGACCCGGGCAGTTCCGACTGCCCACCGACACGGCGATCGCCGACGACGGCGGCATTTACGTGTCCGAATATGGCGGCAACGATCGGGTGAGCAAGTTTAATGCGAGCCAGGAATACTTATTCAGTTTTGGCGGGCATGACGCCGGGGCGGGCAGGATGGAACGTCCGCAAGCTCTGGTGATCGCGCCGGACAGCACGCTCTGGGCGGCGGACGCGTGCAACCATCGCATCTGCCATTTCGACGGGGACGGGGTTTTTCTCGGCGCTTTCGGTCGCCCAGGGCGCGGCTTGGGCGAGCTATGGTTTCCGTATAACCTGGATTTGCTCTCGGACGGGACGATGGCAGTGTGCGAGTACGGCAACAATCGCGTGCAGCTTTTCGATCCCGAAACCGGTCGCAGCCTGGGCGTTTGGGGAGCGGCGGGGCGGCGCCCGGGGCGGCTGGCTTATCCGTGGGCCTTGGCGGTCGGGGACGATGATTTGATCTTGATCGTTGATTCCGGCAATAACCGCGTGCAGGGGATTGACGGGCGGGCGCTCAGCACGTGGGGCCGGAGTGCAAAGTGACCAGCGTACGGGATTTCGTGAATTACGCCGACAACTTCGATTGTCGCCGCGAATGCGCTTTCCAGAACGGCGTCGATGGGGATAATTGGCTTATATGTTAATCGGCGTCTGGTTTGGCTTTGTACGATTCGACACGCCCGGATATCTGCTGCTATTGGCGCTGCTGCCGGTGCTCGTCGTGTTTTCGATACGTTCGCTTGCCGGACTCGGGCCGGTTCGTCGTTGGATCGCGGTCGGGATGCGTTGTCTGGTTGTAGCGTGCATGTCGTTCGCGTTGGCCGGGGCGCAGTATACGCGGGAAACCGATGATTTGTCGGTCATCTTTCTGGTCGATCGATCGCGGAGCATACCGCGCTCAAAGCAACTCGAAGCTTTCGATTTCATCACCCGAGCTCGCGAGGGGATGGGCGAGGACGACCGGCTCGGCGTGATCGCGTTTGACGGGAAGGCCGCCGTCGAGCAATTGCCGATGGGCGACCTCGCCATCGAGAAAATCAGCGAACCGATCGACGAGGACCGGACCGACATGGCGGCGGCGCTGCGCATGGGCTTGGCGCTGTTCACTGATGAAACCGCTCGACGGTTGGTGCTGCTTTCCGACGGAAACGAAAACGTCGGGGCCGCGCTTGAGGAGGCCGATCAATACGCGGCCGCCGGCGTACCGGTTGATGTCGTGCCGTTGCGCTATCGGCATGGGCGCGAGGTGATATTCGATCGAATGAGCGCGCCTCCCACGGCGAAAACCGAGGAGACCGTCAACTTGCAGCTCGTCTTGCGGTCGCAAGCGGATGAGCCTATCAGCGGCCGCGTGCTGCTTTATCATAACGAGCATCTGGTCGATCTCGATCCGGGCGCCGCCGGCTCGGGGTATGCGGTGACGCTAGATCCGGGGCCGAACAGGTTGACGGCGCCGGTTCCGCTGCGAGTCGCGGGCGCGCATCGTTTCAGGGCGGTGTTCGAGCCGGACGATTCGAGCGACGACGTAATCCCGGGCAATAATGAGGGACGCGCGTTCACCGTCGTTTCGGGTCAGGGCCGCATTCTGATCCTGACCACGAGCGGGGATGACGACACGGGGGGGAATTGGGAGTCGGCGAGCTTGCTGGCCGAGGCGTTGGGGCGCGAACGGCTCGTTTGCGACGTGGAAGTCGTCGGTGAAAAACCGCTCGATCAGGTGCGATTGCTCGAGTACTCGGCGGTGATCCTGTCGAACGTACCGGCGAACCTGATCAAACCGGAGGAGCGGCAGGGTTTGGCGGTTTACGTTCGCGATCTGGGCGGGGGCTTGGTCATGATTGGCGGAGACGAGTCGTTCGGCGCCGGCGGTTGGATGGATACGCCGATCGAAGATGTCATGCCCGTGAGTTTCGACGTAAAAAGCAAGCGACAGATCCCCAAGGGCGCGCTGGTCCTGGTGATGCACGCCTGCGAGATACCGCAGGGGAATTATTGGGGCGAGCGCGTCGCGATCGCCGCCGTCAAGACGCTGTCCACGCGCGATCTAGTCGGCATATTGTCGTACCGGTGGCAAGGGGCCGACCAGGGATACTGGGACATTAAACTGCAACCTGTGGGGGACAAGTCTCGTATCGTGCAGCGCATCAAGAAAATGAACATGGGCGACATGCCCGATCTCGACGCGGTTATGCGCCCGGGCGTGAATGCCTTGGCTGATCTGGGCGGCGAGGTGGCGGTAAAGCATATGATCGTGGTGTCGGATTTCGATCCCTCCCCGCCGCGCGGCGATTTGATCAAGAAGATGAAGGCGAATAAGATCACCTGTTCGACCGTGGCGATCGGTTGGGGCGGGCATAATATAGACATCGGTAAAGCCCAGCGGATGGCTGCAAGCACCGGCGGCCGTTACTACACTACGTCGGATTACAGCAAATTGCCGCAGATCTTTATCAAGGAGTCGCGGATCGTACGCCGCACGCTGCTGAACGAAAACGCGTTCACGCCGCGGCTGGCCAGCGCCCTGCCGACCACGGTGTCGCAATTGATCGGCGCGGAGATTCCTCGACTTGGCGGGCACGTCGTGACCACGCCTAAGCCGTTGGCGCAGATTCCGCTGGTTCGCCAAATGAAGGACGAAGCCGATCCGATCCTGGCGCATTGGCAGGTCGGCTTGGGCAAGACGGTCGCCTTCACGAGCGGGATGTGGACGCGTTGGGGGCGTGATTGGGCGGCTTGGCCGAAGTTCGGGCCGTTTTGGGCGCAAATCGTGCGTTGGTGCTCGCGTCAACCGTCGTCGGCGGCGTTCGACGTGACGACCAGCACGCAGGGGGGGCGCGGGCGGATCCGCATGGAAGCGCTTGATAAAAACTCCTCGGCGATCAACTTCATGAATATAGAGGGCACGCTGGTCAAACCGAAGCACGACTCGGAGGAGTTGCGGCTCATGCAGACCGGCCCCGGCGTGTACGAAGGCGAATTCGACGCGCGTCAGGCGGGCAGCTACGTCGCCAGTTTTTCATATCGGTTGGGCGCGGGTCGGGACGCCGTCGTCGGAACGCTGCAAACCGGTCTTTCGGTGGCGTTTTCGCCTGAGTATCGTGAACTGGAAACGAACGAGGCCTTGCTGGGCGAGTTGGCGGATCGAACGCGCGGGCGCATGGTGGCAGACGCCGAGGCCGACGCGGCGTTCGACACGTCCACGATAACGCCGGCCGAGGCGCGGCGACCGATCTGGGAATTCCTGGTACGCTGGTTGCTGCTGTTGTTTCTAATCGACGTGGCGGTGCGTCGAATCGCGATCAATCCGATTGATGCGGCGCGCAAGGCACGACGTTTCATAAGTGAAATGGCCGGCCGTCGGCAGCCGGCGGAAGCCAGCGCGGCGGTTTTGACGTCGTTGAAGGACGCCCGCGAATCCTCGCGGGAAAACGTTGAATCGAAGCTTGACGAGACCGGGCCGGCGCCGGACCGTTCGGCGCGCTACGAACCGACGGCGCCGGATTCAAAAGCGACCGAATTACTGTCGCAGGCCCTGGACGGGGCGTCGGAGCTCGATCAACCGGTCGTGGCGCGTCCCACGAATAAGAAAGCTCAGACGAGCGAGGCGGATTTTACGTCGCGATTGCTGGCGGCGAAGAAGCGCGCCCGGAAAAACATTCAGGATCAGGAGGAGCACGGGGAAGAATGATCGGCGGACGCGCATTTCGCGGAATGACCCGCCGAGTGAGCCCGCCGCGATAGGAAGATAAATGCCTGTATCGAAGCTAATACAATTGGTTAAGGACGAAGATTACGACGGTTTCGAGACGCTGTGTCTGGAAAAGCTGGAAAGCGGCGATCTGCGGCTGGCTGACCTGGTCGAACCTTTCAAGGAATTGGATAATCGCGAGCATGCCGAGCGCGCCGCCGCTATAGGCCAGATGATGTTGGAGAGCGTCGATTTGGAGAGCGATCCGGCGGCGGCTCTGGAAATCGCCCGCTACGCCTTGCTCGGCGATCCAAAGAACGACGAATTGCTGCGGCGCGTCGCGACGCTGTATCGACAGGTTCACGGCGACAAGCCGGGATTCGACGCGTTGCTGAAAACGTCCGGTTTGGAGTCGGGGCGGCCGGTGCGTAACGCTTTGCGATTGCTCGAGGTTTGTTTGACCGCCGAGGTTGGTGATCCGATGCTCAGTCGTACCGAGGACGAGGTGGTCGAGGTGATGGAAATCGATCTCGAACACGGGTTGTTCACGTTGCGAACGCGGCTCCGTCCCAAGACTATCACGTCGCTGGAATTTTCGCGGGAGTACGAGCGGATCGCCCCGGACGATTTTCGCGTGCTGCGGGCCTTCAAGCCCGAGAGCGTGACCGAGTTGATCGAATCCGATCCGGTCGGCGTGGTGGTCGGTATTCTCCACGCGCACGGCGAATTGATGGACCAGGACGTGCTCAAAAGCGAGTTAACGCCGAAGTACCTGCCGACGAAGTCGTGGTCAAAGTGGTGGTCTTCGGTGAAAACGAAGTTGCAGCGCTACCCGCACGTGATCATCGAGGGCCGCAATCCGCTCCTGCTGCGTTATACGAAGGAGGCCTGGACGCTGGAAGACGCCACCTGGGATATGTTTCAGTTGCAAAAGGATCCAGCCGACTGGTTAGCCGCATTGGAAAGCTATCCGCGCGAGAAGAAAAAGCGCAAGGAGACGCCCAACGTCGGCATGTTGGCGCGCTGCAAGCAGCACGTGGACCAGCATCGCGAAGCGATTCAAAAACATCGTCCCTCGGAGGCGTTGGGTTGCTTGCTGGTGAGTCAAAGGATAGACGTGTTGGCGGACGAACTGGGCGAGCCGGCGGCGCCGTTGGCGCTGAAAATGCTGCAAGAGTGCGACAATCCGGCCGAGCTCATCAGCGGCATTCGCAATGAGGCGCTCTATGCGGATGCGCTGAAAGCGCTTGCGGCGGCGCGACCCGACGACGCCGCGCGTTGGGCGGCCGAATTGCTGCCCTCGGCGACGGCCGGTTTGCTCGATAGACTGGTCGCGATGACTCGCAATTCCGAGGCCGTGGAGTTGGTTCAGAGTCATATCGAGACGGCGATGGCCAATCCGATCGACGCGGCGGAAATTATGTACTGGCTGTGGAAAGGCCCGAAGGATTTGTCCGGGCTTCCGGCGCCTGACTACGACGAGTTGTTTACCTCGCTCATACGCACGCTGCGAGCGCTGGGGCGGACGCTTAATCCCGATCACGAGACCGTGCAACATTTTCGGCGTCGCATTCGATCGGCGTTTACCCTGCGCAGTTACGAACGAGTAAACGAGTGCATCCGCCGCGTCGCGCACGATCGCGCGGTTACGTTGCGCACGCAACTTGAGCGGCTGGAAGGCATGGGCGACAACGTGCGTTATAAGCTGCTCAATATGTTAAGCGCCGCGCATCCGAACGTCTTCGTCGTTCGCCAGGCGAGGATTGAGCCGTGGGAAGATCAGAATGTGCTGTGGTGTACGGCCGATGGGCTCAAGCGCAAGACCGGCGAGCGCGAACATCTCGTAAACGTCGAGATGCACGAGAACGCCAGACGGATCGGCGAAGCTGCGTCGCATGGAGATTTGAGCGAGAACTCGGAATACAAATTCGCTCTGGAGGAGCGTGATTTTCTGCGGGCGCGGCTGGCCCAGATGAACAAGGAACTCAGCATTGCCGAGGTGCTCGAAGAGCATATGCCGCCGGCGGATCACGTCGGCGTCGGGTCGCGCGTCACGTTGCGCGACGTTTCCAGCGGGGTCACGCGCGAGATGACTTTCCTGGGCTCGTTCGAAACGGACGTCGAAAAGGGGATCTTCAATTACAAAGCGCCGGTCAGTCAGTCGTTGATGGGTTTACACCCGCACGATCGTAAGGAATTGACATTCGACAATCGCACCAGCGAGTTCGAGATCGTCGAGATCGCGAACGGGCTACGGATATAGAGCAAATACAAAAACACGCAGCGCCCAGTCCCCCGTGTCGGATGTAGACGGTTAGAGCCCCGAGCGCTGGCGAGCGGATCGGCATTATCGCACGCCTACGGCCGACAGGGGCGTTGGCCGCTGCAAATGAGGCGTCGGCCGTTACATATAAATGGAAAAATCGCTAGTAACGCCCTCCCGCGGCGGCGGCGGCTTTTTCTTCCAGACGAGGAAGTTGTTCGCGCAGGGCGGCGGC
>Ga0180434_10004430_pt1 | contig 17107 bp, 12 predicted proteins | sample SS_ome_7_FD_132453 | JGI IMG/M metagenome (GOLD analysis project Ga0180434, IMG submission 132453) | Hypersaline lake sediment archaeal communities from the Salton Sea, California, USA - SS_1_D_2 metaG | ecosystem: Environmental > Aquatic > Non-marine Saline and Alkaline > Hypersaline >...
ATCCAGCCGGGTGAAATGAAGCGGCGGCACGGCTATTTAATGCAGGCGGCGCGGCGGTGCTTCGGTTCCTGGTCCAAAGCCGTTGTTGCCGCTGGGGTCGACCCCAACAAACTGAAAGGCGTCGTGCCCTGGACGAAATCACGGATCATCGAGGCCATTCTCACACGAGCCTTGAATTGCGAACCACTAGGCAGCCAATCAGTCAGACCACGATCCCTCTCAACGGCTGGCGCACGAGAGTTCGGCTCATGGCCCGCGGCGTTGAGAGCTGCCGGCGTGGATCCGCAACAAGTCTGCCCGCGCGCACGAGACGGCACAGGCGGCGCCCGGCCAGATGCCGGTGATGATGGAACGTTGAAGTTGATCGGCGAAGCCCTACAGCCTGAAGATCCGCCCGCCATTGCCGCGACGGTTGTGTCACACATCGCGAAGCGCGCAGCCAGGGCTTATCGGCGATGGTCCATTGAGGAGGTCCTGGAGGCCATCCGTGCCCGCGCAGCTGAGGACAAACCAATGAATCCAGGCAGAGTGGCTGAGGAGGACGACCCCCTGTATCGGGCGGCTGCAAGGCGATTTGGCAATTGGCGAACCGCACTGTTTGCCGCCGGGATTGACCCGGATAATGCCCGACCACGAAACGTGGCCCCCAGTCGCACCAGCGCGCAAGTCGAGAGAGGGGTCGTGAGACACGACCAACGAAGCTAACTGCATGGGATCCAAGTGATTATGACGAGCAGTCGCAGAATCTCACGGATCGCGGCGTATCCTCTGCGGGGGGACCCATGCCCGTAGGACACCGACAGGCCGCGCTGCCCCGAGAGGCGATATCGCTCACCACGTATGCCCAGCTGGATCTGTACCTGGAGAAATTCGCGGCGGGTGAGTTTGGGCTCCTGCTGCTCCTGGGCCGCCCTGGCACGGGAAAAAGTGAGAGTGTCAGGCGCGCACTGGGTTTGGCACCGAGCATCGGTGACAACGGTGATCGAGTTGAACCGGATACGCTGTACATCGAGGGCCACATTCAGCCGTACGGCTTGTACCGCGATCTCTGGGAACACCGCGACCAGCCGGTGGTCTTGGACGACCTCGACAAGCTGCATGCCGACGGCAACTGCGTTCGGCTGCTGAAACCGCTGTGTAACACGGAACGCACAAAGCGCATCACATGGTTGTCGAACCTCACGCTGAACGACCACGAAGTGCCCCCATCTTTCGTGACGACCAGCAACGTCATACTCATCGCCAACGAGTGGCGTACGGTCAACCCGAGCGTGCGCGCATTGGAGGACCGAGCGATCATCCTCCATTTCGATCCTCCCAAGGCCGAACTTCATCGGCGAGTCGCGGAGTGGTTCGATGATGCTGACGTTTACGCGTTCATCGAGCGCATTCTGCCCTCGGTCGCCGAGCTTTCTATGCGTCACTATTGCAAGGGTTCCCAACTTCGCCAAGCTGGGCTGCCAGATTGGCGAACCAGTCTATTGCAGATGGTCTTGTCCGACCCCCGCATGGCTTGCATAGTCGCGTTGCAGTGCGAGTCAACCCTGAGTTCCGAGCAGGAGCGGGTCGACCGCTTCGTCGCCGCTACAGGCTGCTCCCGCGCTACGTACTACCGGATGAAGGCCCAGTTGGTGGGGCACACCTCCCTCGTAGACGCCGATTGAGGGCGCTTCCGTTCGGTAGCCCTACCTTGAGGTTGACGAGTCTGTCCGTGCGAGCCGCGCGCCGGCCGTCTGCACGTGCTCGGCGTTGTAATCGATCGACGTGTTCGGGACGGGGGGAATCGACTCTCCAGAGAACCTTCGTTTAACGGTCGTAACACCACATATCGCCCGTATCGCCACTCGAAACGGGACATACAGTGACACGAGGGTACTCCAAAGGACACACAGGGACAAGGATTTCGGGCGGAGTTCCCGCAAAAGTTCCCGTAATCGTCGCGCTCGCCACCACCGTCTCGCGCCCACACCGGCACGAATCACTGCACGCGGCAATGCCCTGCACAGCTCGTGTGGACACTCGCCCCTCGTCCGGTATGCTGAATTCAATCAGGAACAGACACCGACACGAAGTCGGCTGCCTTGCGGAGTTCCCATGAAGGTCTACGAGACGACTCTGAGCACGGGCATCAGCCGCACGAAGGAGTTCGAGCGTAAGAAGCTGGCCGCATACGCCGTGAACGTAGGCACCAAGTGCGGGCACGGGTGCGAATATTGCAGCACCGGAGCGCTGCTCCGAATGCACCCTTCGTTCAAGGCAGCCGGACGAAGCCCGTTCGAGCAGGGTTACGCCATCATCGATCCGGACACGCCGGATCGCGTACTTCGTGACGCACGACGAATCCGAAGTCGTGGATTGGTTCAGCTCTGCACGACTGTCGATGCCTGGTCTCCGGAGGCACAGCAGTACGACCTGGGTCGGCGGTGCCTCGGAGCGATCCTCAGCGAGCCTGGCTGGACCGTGCGTATACTAACCAAGAACGCAGCCGTTGTTCGGGATTACGAGCTGATCGCTCGACACCGCGAGCGCGTACTGGTCGGACTGAGCATCACGGCCCCCGCAGATAAGGCCGATTTGATCGCTGCACTTGAACCGCATGCCTCGCCGATTCCAGACCGAATCGCGGCTGTTCGGGAAGCCCATGACCGCGGGCTGCGGACCTACGCGATGTACTGCCCCCTTCTCCCTGGCGTCGCAGATGAGGAACGTCAAATCGACGAACTTGTGCGCCTTGCTGGCGAGTGTGGCGCCGAGGAGATCTTCACCGAACCGGTGAACGCTCGTGGCCCCGGCCTCCGGCATGCCCAGGACGCATTGGAACGGGCCGGTTTTCATTCTGAGGCTCAATCGCTTGGGACGATCCGACGCCGCGAGGAATGGTCTCGATACGCCAGAGCCCTGATACAGAACATGCAGCGCAGCGTCCGGGCCATACTCGATATCACCAAGCTGCGGATCCTACTCTATCCATCGAGGCTCGCGCCCAGCGACGAGGAGCGCATCCGTCAGGATGACTCTGGCGTGATCTGGCTGAACAAGAGATAGTGATGGCCGCGCGGCTCAAGTACGCCGATAGCGCTGGACCTGTGCGAACGCTCGATGTTGAGCAAGACCGGCTTCTATTCAGCGGGATCATCCATGAAAGACAACGATACGAAGGGACAAGGAAGCTCACCAACGCCCCGGCAGCCCATCGCGAGCGGGAAACTGACCAAGCGTTTTCTTCTCAGCCTCGAGAAAGGGCTACACCTCGTCAGCGGCGTGTACGACGGCACGACTCGTCAAACTGCAACGCCCGCGTTCGCAGAACCTGTGGCGCCCACGGAGGATCGCGAAGCCCAGTGGCAGCGGATTAAGGCTGCGTTCGTCGACGGGCGCAACTGCGATGTGTTCGAGAACGCTGAGCACCACATCGAATGGAAGCGGCACTGGGATCTGCCAACCGGCTAAATGCCAAGAGCATGGGTATCGATGGGTGTTCGTTCGCTCTGACGCGATTCTGGCAGGCCGCCGATCGGGGCGTGGGCCCATCGTCTAGGTGTGCGCGTGCAAGCGGTGGGCGGCGATGTACAATCCACCTGATGAAGAGCGCCGACGGAGATCCAGGCGACAACCACTCGGACGGCGACAGTCAAGTCGCCACGCGTGGCCTTGCCGGACACTAGGTACGATCGCCGGAACGCTACGAGACCAGCGTTTTCTGTCACGCGGGAACTGGACAATGGGACACTACATCTACGCGTTTCTGCACGAACTGAAGGAGCGCCCGACAACTTCTGAGGATGATCGCGCCGCTTACTGTGAATGGTCGGCCCAGACCGTCGAGGAACGGTTCGGGATGCGGCTTAGCATATGGGATCCGTTGCTGGTCGTGCCAACCGAACCGCCGGTGATTGAATTCCCGCAAGCCGACAGACATGGCGTTCCGCTGTTGGGGTACTTACGTCGGCATATGCCGCAAGCAGACCATCCCTGGCAGGATGCTCTTTGCGCTTCGCTGGCGATCGTCGCCGCAGAGATGGAGCTCTACGGCGCAGTGCCCTCGCTTTCTTCGGAAACTAACGAAGCTAATGACAGGCTCTTTGATACTGGTGCCGCCGCGTTGACAAGGGGCATCTGTCACGACATCCCCATTCGCCTGGTCGACGCGTACCGAAAGTGTGTAGGCCAGACCTGCGAGGGGAAACATTCTACCGAGCGCGATCGAGCGAATTTCCAACGCGTAGGTCTTGCCACCCTCTACGAATGCTTCATAAACTCGTACTTTCCGCCTTTTGCACGTCCCCTTGCGCCCTGCGCATCGGTTCGAGGTTATCGGTGCCTTGATCTTCGCCAGGCGGCACTTAGTGGAGAGTGCCGCCAGGGTAATCCAGAGTCTCCGCACGGTGAGGTTGCGATATCGTTTGCCCACGTCAAAGAATGATGCTCCGCACTGCGCGCGTCCGGTGACCAGTCCAGTTTCAACCAGTCGCACGTTGAGACGTCACTTGTGAGACTCGATCGAGAGACGTAATTGGATGACCCCACAGTATTTATGAATCGCGGTCGCAGAATCTCACGTCTCGCCGCGTACTCTCCGCGAGCCCGCTCATGCCCCGTAGGACAACGACAGGCCATGCTGCCCCGGGAGGTCATATCCCTCACAACGTATGCGCAACTGGACCTGTATCTGGAGAAATTCGCGGTGGGCGAGTTCGGGCTCCTGCTGTTGTTGGGGTGGCACGGCACCGGCAAAAGCGAGAGCGTCAGACGCGCGCTCGATTGCTCGTCGTCTGATGAGAGTAACGGGGAACAGCCGAGCTCTCCGAGGTCTGGCGCCGGAAGTCAGCGGCCCTGGAGTACCGCACCGGAAGCAGGTGAACTCTATCGGGACGTCCTCGTCATCATCCAGATAAAGTTCAGCCTGGATATCAGAGTCCTCTTCTTCACATGAAGAACCGGAAGTCGTAGGGCGTGCTACTCAACGTCCCTAGACGCTTGACCACCCGTGCCAGCACCGAGGCGTAGCTCAGCGTCACGGGTAGGCGATCGTAGAGTGAGTCGTTGTTCCAGTTCATCTTGGTGAGGCCGAGAAGTTCGCGGGCCGACGAGTGGGCCCCACCGGCCCCAAGACACCTGGTGACAAGAAGCGGATGCGGTATGCCTTTGCCCTCTTTGAAGTAGCTGCCGTGCCCGATGCCAGACGCGTTGCCCTGAGTCCAGAGGGCGTACTCGTAGGATCCCAACGGAAGCACGGTACCGCGTTCAACGGGATACATGGCGGGCTTGCCCTTGGGGCCTCTCGTTCTCGGGGCGTCGATTCTGATGCCGTGCCACGGCGTGCTCACGGCAATCGTGAGCAGCTCCAGGTCGTCCACGGAGCCGAGTGCATCGATGCAGCCGTCAATCTCCTCCGGACGAAACGGCGTGGTCTTGTGAACCACGAGCCGCGCTGGCGGCACTCCCCTTTGCCTCTGGTAGAGGTCGATGGTGCGCGCCATCACCCGCCGCATGTCCTGGCGGCCGAGATACGGGTTGTCGCCTTCGCAGAATCCGTCCTGGCTCTCATAAAGGAGAAAGCGGAGGTTCGTGCCCTCGGCGTCGAAAATCTGGCTGCAGCACGTGACGAATTGGGCTGGGGCCCCCTTGCGGAGGCAGTAGCTCAATCCGACGTAGGCGTGTCGGCTCTCGAAGCCCGCGAGTTTCCAAGGGATGCCTCCCGCCTTGGTGTACATCGCGAGAGACAGTCGCCAGGCGACACTGCACCTGCAGATGTACGTGAGGGCGTCGTCGTTTAGAACCTGAACCGGGACGCCCTGCGCGGCACATGCCGCCTTGAACGTGTCGTGAAGGTCGAAGTCGCTTTCGAGTTCCTCCGGTGGGCTGCGAAACGCACTGGAGAGCCAGTCCGGGAGGTAGACCACGAGCACGTCGAAAAGGTGCTTCTTGGCGGCGAGGTGACGTACGCCGGAGAGAAAGATTTCGGCAACCTGCTGCTGTGGCTCAGTGTACTTGAGAGCGGTCTGTAGCTGAGCGGTGGGGAGCTCACAAACTCTCTCGTCCTGTGAAGTGGTGGGACAGTCGAGCCCGATGCCGAAGAGCTTTGAGAAGCCGTCAAAATCCTGGAGGTACTGGCGACGCTCGCGAGGTCTATGTGTGGAGCAAAGCTCCTTGAACAGCCCCACCACTTTGGGAAGCGTACCGGACGGGCAGAGTACGCCAAGCTGGATGGGGTCGCGGAGCTTGAAGCTATGGCTTCGCGAGTAAGGTCCGAATCGTCGTAGGCCGCGGAGTGGGTGAACGTCCGTGTCGTTGGCGCGGTCAGGGTGGAAGAGCAACGGGGGCTCTTTCACTGCGTGAAACGCCGGGAGAATATCGGGAGTAGTGGTGGTCATGCTTTCCTCGAATACGCGGAAACAGTCGAGACGGTGAACTCCGCCTCAGGTTGTGCGTCTGACGGAAACGCGAGCTTGAGGGGCGAACCGCAGTGTCGTTGGAGGAAGCCAATCCAAAGCTGGAGCGCCTCGTTTCGCTGTTTGTTGTACCGCGTCACGAGCGGTTCTCTTGCGAGTTCAGAGCGGTCTTCGCCTCTGTACGGAGCTCGGCCGTCGTCTGTGACCACGAGGGTCGGATCAATCAGCATCCAGAATCGCCCGTCGCGGAAGTCGAGTGAGAGCTCGAACCCCTCGTGAAGAATGGCTCCCGGGCGGAGTTGCCAGACGCCTTTCGACTTGAAGTGGGTGAGAACGGCAAGCTCCTCGGGGGTGAAGGTCTCGGGCGTAGCAGCGAAAAGGAACCGCCCCTTCGCGTTGAGGGAGCGGAGCAAGCCCGTTTTGTTGGCGATTCCCTGCACGAGTGCATGATAGATAAGGCCGATTTCGGGGCAGTCGTAGTACAGGCGACGCTGTTCGATGGTGTGGCGGTCGAACCTCTTGGGCTCGAACGGTGCGAATGTCTCGGCGAGCCGAGCACGGGTGCCGAAGGCGATGACCCCGAACTTCCGACGGGTTGCCACCATCTCGGCCGCGTGAGGCTTTGTGAGGCTCTTGACCTCGGCGGTGTTTCCCACCGTCGCGTCGAACAGGGTGCATGATGCTGGATACGCCGTAATGTGAAGAGCATTCGTGCGGAGCACGGGCCAGGCCGCGGAGGCTCTGTAGGTAACGGGAAGAGCTCGCCGCTTCGGTCTGACCGCCTTCACCAGGTCGCGGATGTCTGCGAGCGAATCCTGATGTGGAAGAAACAGGTCGGCCATCAGCTCATCGAATGTGTTGGCTTCGATGAATGCGGCCTGCGCCCCCGCGGCCCGAGCCCGAACGATAAGCTCCTGCACGGCGGGCAGGATCTTCTCGCCTGGTCGGATGAACCAGAACAGGCCGTGGGGGAACGGTGCCTTCGCCTGCAGAGCATCGGTGAACGTGCTCATCACCGACGCGTCCCGGCCACTGTACCCAACGACGGCGAGGCCTCGCCTTCCACACTCCTCGGCGAGATGGTGCCGCAGCGTTCCGTCTTGTTGTTGTAGTTCGGGCATGGTGTTCTTGAGCTTCCGATAGAGAAACTCACCGTGCAACTTGACCAAGAGCGGCCATGCCTCGTCACGAATCAAGTCACTTGCCTTGTCGGGCAGGTCCAGCCCGGCGATGGCGAGCGGGCGAGCGAGCTTGTCAGCGATTACTGGGTACGAACACACACGCTCGATGAGCTGGTCGAAATTGGTGGTCCAGATAAGTCGGACCCGACCGAGCGTCATCAACGCGGCGAAGCAAAGGTGCCCGTAGGACGGTTTGCACCCCTGGAGCCTCGCGTCCAAGAAGCGGCGACGGTCGCGCTCGTCTGGTAGGTACGTCTCGAAGTAGGCCGAGTATTCCTCGTCGTGTCCGAGCACAGGAAGGCCGGATTTGGAATCGAAGTAGGACTGAACGAGCTTCTGGAAGGCCGGGTCGTAGAGGTCGGGAAAGCGAGAGGGTGGTATTCGCTGAGCGTTGCAATATAGAGCTCGTTTGAACTCCCACGTCAGAATACCCCCGCTTGGCAAGCCAGCACCGACCGAAGCTCCTGCACCCAGGAACCACATGAGGTGAGGGCCTCGATGCGGAAAGAGGTTGAGGAAGTCGGTCAAGTCGAGCCGGAGCTCCAGGGGAATCAGTGTCAACGTGAGGCCTCCCGCGTAAGGGCTACCCATCAAGCCCGTACCGGCCTGACATGACACACTCCTGGCCAGTGTTGAAGCGGGCACCAATCTGCGTTGCGACAGACATCACAACTCCTTCCTGCGGCCCTGCCGCAGTTTGAGATCTTAGCCGTCCTGGCCAAGTTCGCAATACCGTATAGTTCGCTGGACCGCATGTCAAGCGCACGGGTTGCAAAACTTCTCGCGCCGAGGTACGCTGCCGTCCTGGAATCGGACGAACTGATCAGCAACGACACAAAGGCAGCACCTACATGCCCCTTGGAGACAGAATAAAGGTCCGCCGCGCCGACCTGGGATGGACCCAGGACGTGCTTGCCAAGAAGGCCGGGATCAGCAAGGGATTCCTGTCGGACGTAGAAAACGGGAAGCGAAGCATCGGCGCTGAGATCCTGCTCGATCTGGCACGTGTGCTCGGTCTCTCGCTCGACTTTCTCATGACCGGGCAGGACGGCGAAGCGGAGACAAAGGAGATCGAGATACCTGCGAGCTTAGCCAGATTCGCAAGCGAGGAAGGTCTGGCGTTTCGCCAAGCACTCATGCTCCTCGATATGCAGCGACAGATCATCGCACACCGTAGCAGTACGAAAGCTCGAACGCTGGACACGGTGGACTGGCGCAGATTCTACGAATCAGTGAAGGATTTCCTGTGAGCACACTGGACCAAGAGAGCGAGGTCATCCAGGTCGCCGACGAACTTGGTGTCGAGTGGCGGACACAACCGGTGAACAACATCATCCGCTTCTGTCAGAAGAAGATAGGCCGGTGGGTCGATGATGCAGGCTCCGTGGCCACTATTGCTGACCTTGAACGGCTTGTATGCACCAAGTTGCGGCTCATCTTCGAGGAGATTCGGTCCGATGCCGACCTTGATCAGATGATCCAGAAGTACGTGGCGAGAGGAGAAGCGGTTTTCGCCACGTTGAAGGATGAGTTTGACGACGAGACGTTCGCCACGCTCCTGCAACGCCGAAACGTCGCGCAGGAAGCGCCGGACCAGTACGTGGCGATCATCGATTGCCGCGGCGCCAAGGCGATGCGCCGCTTCTTCACTCGTTGGCACGAAATAGCCCACTTGCTCACACTTACCCGTCAACTGCAGTTTCATTTCCATCGTTCCACGAACGACCGTTGCCCGGCTGAAAGACTCATGGATGCAATTGCCAGCGAGGTCGGGTTCTACGACCCCATCTTCGCCCCCGCCTTGAAGGCGGAAGCCCAAAGACGAAGGCGATTGTCGTTCGACGGCGTCGAGGCGATTCGATCACGGTTTTGCAGCGACGCGAGTTTACAGGCGACGCTATTCGCGGCGGTTAAGCGTTTTCCCACTGCCGTCATCTATGTCGAAGCCGGCCTCGGCTACAAGAAACAGGAAGAGGCGCTGCGTCGTTCAAACCAGCTTGATCTAATCCCATCCGCAACTCCCGAGGCCAAACTCCGCGTCCTCCAGGTGAGCGTCAATGACGCCGCTCGAAAGGGTGGCTACCGGATCGACCGAAACATGCAGGTGCCCGGCGGGTCTATACTCGCAAGGCAATTCAACAGCAGAGAGGACGCCGTGTCGCTTCCGGTTGCAGGTGTGGAGAGTCTAAATGATTGGCGCCACTCTGATGGGACTCCTGTTGGAACCGCCCGCATTCACGTTGAGGCGCGTTCGCAAGGTGAGCGAGTGATCGCACTGATTCAGCCTGTTCGTGGGCATTGTGGAGTTGGTGGTGCGGGACATGGACGCGAAGGCCTGACCGCGTCCTGACGAGGAGGGCGTACGAGTGACATTCCGATTCCTGCACGTCGCCGACATCCATCTCGACAGTCCATTGCTCAATTTGACGCGATACGAGGATGCACCGACCGACGCCTTTCGGGGCGCGACTCGACAGGCCCTCGACAACCTTGTTCAGTTGGCGATCGAGGAAGAGGTCCAGTTTGTACTCATCGCTGGCGATTTATACGACGGTGACTGCAGGGATTTCAATACGCCACGGTGGCTACGCAATAGGATGGAGGAACTCAAAGCTGCGGGCGCGAGGTTGTTCATTATCCAGGGCAATCACGACGCGCAAAGCCGCATGAAAAGGGCTTTTCGCCTCCAACTGCCAGATAACGTCCATCTGTTCACGACAAACAAGCCCGAAACGGTTTCGATTGAGGAGCTGCAGGTTGCAGTGCACGGGCAAGGTTTCGCGACTGCATCGGTTACGGAAGACCTGTCCGCGGACTATCCGACATCACGCCGCGGCTGGCTGAACATTGGGCTACTCCACACCAACTGCGGCGCCGTCGAAGGACATGATAATTACGCCCCCAGCACGATCGAAGGCCTCCTGGCAAAGGGGTACGATTACTGGGCGCTCGGGCACATTCACAAGCGGCAACTTGTCCATGAGTCCGACCCGTGGATCGTCTATCCCGGCAACATCCAAGGACGCCACATCAATGAAGAGGGTCAAAAAGGATGTACGCTCGTCACGGTGGAGGACGGTCGAATCAGTAGCGTCGCGCATCGTGAATTGGACGTCGTGCGGTGGATGCGATGCCACGTGGATGCGAGCGGATGCGCTGAACCCGGCGAAGTGCTGACGAGCGTCGTTGATGCCATTGAGGATTCCCTAGCCCGTGCTGAAGGCCGAATGCTCGCAGTGCGTTTGCAGGTCACGGGTTCGACCGCGGCCCACTTCCACTTATGCTCTTACGCCGCACATTGGCAAGAGCAACTCCTACACGACATCGTGGACCGCTTTGACGACAAGGTGTGGGTAGAGAAGACGGAATTCCATACGCGGGCTGCAGTGGACGTGAATGCTCTGACAAGTCGCGACGATGCGCTTGGCGAGTTGCTTCGCGGAATCCGCGATTCGGACAACATAGAGGCGACGCTCCGCGAGGTACGCGGCGATCTGGAAGAGATACTCAAGATACTCCCTACCGACCCCCGCAGCGTTGATGCTCGCATCGACCTTGACGACCCAGATCAGCTTGCGACTGTACTCGCCGATGTCAAGGACATCCTTGTCGCACAGCTCCTTCAGTCCGGAGGGGCACCATGAGATTCCTCGATCTCAACTTCATCGCGTTTGGGCCGTTCACGAACATCGCTCTGGATCTTTCTCGAGGGCAGCACGGCTTACACGTGATCTATGGTCCCAACGAGGCTGGCAAGAGCGCGGCTCTGCGCGCCATGCATGCGGCTCTGTTTGGCATTCCCGGCCAGACAATTGATAACTTCGTGCACGAATACAGTAAACTGCGGATCGGGGCGCGAATCCAGAACGGCAAGGGCGAAGAAGTTAGCTTCGTACGTCGGAAGGGCAACACGGCCACCCTCCTCAATCCTGATAACCCACAAGGCGGGGCTTATCCGGATGACATCCTGGATGCGTATCTCGCAAACGTAGACAGCGAGACGTTTGGCCGTGTCTACGGAATTGGGTACGAAGAGCTAACGCGTGGCGGTATGGAACTGAAGGCCATGCGCGGGCTTGTGGGTGAGAGCCTCTTCGCTGCCGGCCTTGGCATCGCGGGCCTTAGTAAGACCCTTGAGACACTTGATGATGAGGCAAGGGAACTCTACGCGCCGCGGCGCACAACATCGACCATCCGAAAGTACATCAAGGATCACAAGCAAGTCTTGCAGGAAAAGCGAAAGGCCGAGGTACCGACCAGCCGGTGGGAGGAATTACAGCGATCTATCCGTAAAGCACAAGCGCAGCGGGACGAGCTGGCTGGAAGACTTAAATCCTCGCGGGCGGAGTCCGGCCGACTGGATCGTCTTCGCCAAGCTCTGCCGCGGGTCGCGGAGCGAGGACAGATCCTCGCTAAGCTCGGCGAGCTCGGAGATGTTGTGGCCCTACCATCCTCGTATTCCCCAAAAACGCGTCTTGCCTGCCAGGCCGAACTTCAACATGCCGCCCAACGCGCTCCGCGTCTTCGCGAAGAGCTCCAGGGAGAAAACGGAGTACGTACCAGGATCGTGGCCATTTCGGTGCCGGACGGCGTTCTGGAGCAGGCGGAGTTGATCACCAAGTTGCATGAGGATCTTGGTAGCCATCTCAAGGCGGCCAAGGACCAATCTGAATTGCGGCTAAAGCGTGATACCCTGCGAGCGAAGGCGAAGGTCCAACTGGCTGAGTTGAAGCCCGAACTACCGTGGGATGACGTTGATAGCCTGCGGCTCGCGTCAGACCGGAAGGTCGCCATCCAGAACATGGGCAATCGCGAGAAAGCGATTCGCGAGCGGCCAGCCGAGCTGCAACGAAACGAGGCGAATACCCGCGCCAAGCTCAGCGCGAATCGGTTTGCCCTGGAAGAGCTGGATCCTCCCCGGGAGTCGGTCCCACTCAAGAGAGCGCTCTCTCGCATACAGAAGGACGGCGACCTGGACCGCCAGCTTGGGGATGCTGAACGTGCACTAAACGCCTCTTTGGCCGACGCCGAGCAGAGACTCGATGCGCTGGGATTGTGGAAGGGGTCGTTGGCCGACTTCGAACGGCTTGTCGTTCCGCTGCGCGAGACAATCGACGTCTTCGGAAGAGACTTCGACAGTTTCGACAAACAGCGAGACAAACTCGAGGATAGGGAACGTCAACTGCGCGAAGAGGCCGATGACTCGGCAAAGAAGATAGAAACACTCCAGCGGGCCGGGGAAGTGCCAACCGAGGAACAGCTGAGCCAAACGAGAGAGACGCGAGAGATGGGATGGCGTCTCATTCGCGCTGATTGGCTTGAGAACAACGTCGATAACAAAGCAGTCCGGGACTTCGCCGGGGATGAGCCTCTAGCAGATAGATATGAAGAGAGCGTACATCGTAGCGACGAAGTGGCTGACAGGCTGCGGCGTGAGGCCAATCGTGTCGCGGAACTTGCACAACACGAGACGAACAGGGTTCACTGCGCTGAACGACTAGATGCGCTCGCGCTGGAGCGTGAGAGTCTAAATGAAGAACGTGAAGCACGTAACAAGGACTGGCGAACTCAATGGGCAAGTTCCGGAATCAACAGACCGCTATCTCCTCCGGAGATGCGGGCCTGGTTGGACCGGTTCAGCGAACTGAAGCGGGTGGCTGAGGAGGCGCGCGCGACGAGGCAAGGTGTTGAGCACCTGCGAACTCGGGTCACGGCCAACCGGAGCGAACTCGCGCAGTGTCTCGCCGCCGCCAAAGAGGCCGAGCCGACATCCGACGAGACACCTGCAGCCGTTGTGGACCGCTGTCTTGATGTAGTCGAACGGATCGACAATGCGTCCCGCAGACGCACCGAATTGGAAAATGCGATAGCGGAGAGCGAGGGGGAACTCAAGAAGGGCGCGGCGGAGCGGAGCCAGGCCGCGGAAGATCTTGCCGCATGGGAGGCCAGGTGGTCCGCTCACATGAGATCGCTCGGTTGTCCGGCGGATGCGACAGCCGAGGACGCCAACGCCCGACTCGCGCTCATCGAAAACCTCTTCAGCAATGTGGACGAGGCGAACAGAGAAGACGCGCGCATCAACGCGATAGAGGCCGATGCCGACCAGTTCCGTGCCGAGGTCGAGAGTTTGGCTACACGTGTTGCACCAGACTTGGTTGGGCTGCCTGCCGCTCAGGCGGCTGCCGAACTCACCGCGCGACTCGACGAAGCCAGAACCGCTAAGGTAAGGCTGGACCACCTCCAGAAGGAAGAGGCTGCGAAGCAGGAAGAGCTAGAAGATCTGGAGGCAGCCATCCGCGAAAGAACTGAAGAACTGGGGTCGCTCTGTCGTGTAGCACGAGTGGACACGCATGACATGTTGGAGGAAGCCGAGAAACTGTCCGCCGAGATCACGCACCTTCGCAGCCGCCTCAAGGAGATTGACGAGGAGCTGCTCGAGCTGGGCCAAGGGATGACAATTGATGAGTTGGTGACCGATGCCCAGGGACAAAACGCTGATGACCTTGCGGCGCGGATTCAATCCATCGATGACGAGCTAGGCGATCTGGAGAAAGGGCGTGATGAAGTCGTAGGGGGAATCCGTGAACTGGAGAACGAACGGGACGCGATCGACGGAGGCAGTGCCGCAGCGGAGGCAGACGAAAAGGCCCTGGGAGTCCTCGCGGCCATGAACGAGGCCGCAGGGCGCTACATACGGCTGCGCCTGGCGGCCGCCGTTCTGCGCCAGCGGATCGAAGATCACCGCACAAAGACGCAGGATCCACTCCTTTCACGAGCCAGCGACGTCTTCGCGAAGCTGACCTGTGCCTCCTTCTCTGGACTGCGGACAGATTACGACGACAACGATCAACCGGTGATCGTCGGGAATCGCGCGGGCGGCAGCGGTTCTCTGGGCGTCGAAGCGATGAGTGACGGCACCCGAGATCAGCTCTACCTGTCTCTCCGCCTTGCGTACCTTGAGAAGCTCCTTGATCGGGAAGAAGCGATGCCGTTCATCGTGGATGACATTCTCGTGAACTTCGACGACCCACGCGCGCAGGCGACGCTGCAGATCCTGAGTGGCCTTTCCCGCCGCACGCAGGTCGTGTTTTTCACGCACCATCGGCACCTTGTCAAAATCGCACGTGACACGTTGCCAACGGATCACCTTTTTGTGCACGATCTCGTGCCCTCAGACCACACAGTTAAGTCGGAAGCCAAGGAACACTGACCACTCATGGCCAAGCTCTCGCTCACCAAGCTCGAACGCCACCCCTACGCCGCCGCTGGCATGTTGCGCCGCGAGGGGATGATCGTGGTTGGGCACTGCGGCGATCGTCTCGAGACGTATGGTACACGGAGGCGCAAAGAGCCGTAGCACAGGGGTGACAGCATGATGATCACACAAGTCGAGATCAGCAACTACAAAGGGCTGAGGAGCGTTGACGTCACCTTGTCCAAATTCACCACGTTGATCGGTGAGAACAACACCGGCAAGTCATCACTGCTCCAGGCTCTCTTGCTGTTCGTTAAGGGTACGAAGCTGGACTCCGCCAACTTCTTCGATCCGTCGCAGGACATCAGAATCGACGTGCTGATCGAAGGGCTCAACGACGCGACGCTGTCGGCGTTGGCGGACGAGCACCGCGTGAAGATCAAAGAACTTGTCGAGGACGAGAAACTGCGGCTGGTACGCCGGTACAAACCGGACGGATCATCTGCCCTCCGCGTGATGATGAACGTGCCAATCGAAGAACGCTTCTCGCCCGAGTCATACAAGGAGTTGCTGAAGGGAAGGAAAGGGAAGGACGTTGAGTCCGCTGCCGCTGAGCAGTATCCAGAAATCGCGGACAAGCTCACAGGCGTCACAACGCAGAAGGCGGCAATCCTCTTGATCGAAGAACTTGCCGGACACGTTCCACCCGACCAGCGGCACGATATCGATATTGACCTGCCGACTGGCTTCGACAACAGCATCAAGGCAATCTTGCCTGAGCCGATCTATATCCCCGCCGTCAAAGACCTTCAGGACGACATCAAGACGAAAGAATCCACGTCGTTCGGTAAACTGCTGTCAATCCTGCTCAACGTGATCGATCCGCAGCTGGCCGATGCACGCGAGACGTTCGCCGTGTTGGAACGGCAGCTCAACCGTGTGACGGACGAGGACGGCAACGTAGTCGATAACCGCTTGGAAGAAGTGAAGGAGATCGAGCACACGGTTGAGGGGTTCGTTCAGGATAGCTTCGCCGACATCAAGCTGGAACTTCAGATCCCGCCACCGGAGATTAAGACCGTCCTCTCGAACGCGCGAATCATGGCCGACGACGGTGTGCTGGGCGAAGTAGAAACCAAGGGTGACGGCCTCAAACGGGCGATCACATTCGCCATCCTTCGCAGCTACGTTGAGCTGTCGCGCAAGCCTGAGTGGCAAGTGAGAAAAGCGCAGGTATCCGCCCAGGCGCGCGGGCGCTACCTGTTCTTGTTCGAAGAGCCGGAGCTATATCTACACCCTAAGGCTCAGATAAGTCTGTTCGATGCGCTGGGGCAAATCTCCGCCGAGCACCAAGTCGTCCTGAGCACCCATAGCCCCTTGTTCTTCAGCCCCGACGCAACCGGCACTTTCATCAAGATGGTCAAGCGCGACGATGCCGCCAAACCACGAGGGCATGCACTACCCGTGGACCTCGGCAACATGACCGCCAAGGAGCAGTTTCAGCTCATTTGCCACGACAACAACAACGCAGCGTTCTTTGCCGACGCCGTTCTCTTGGTCGAAGGCGACAGCGACTATCTCGTTGTGCCACACTTGGCCAAGACGCTCAATGCCGACTGGGACTTTGGCCGGGGGCGGATCGCCGTCGTCCGCATCCACGGCAAAGGCAGCATTCGACGATATCGCGAGTTCTTCGAGCGGTTCGACATGCGCGTGATGGTCTTCACTGATCTCGACATCCTCGTCAGCGACTTCGATAAGCTCGGCGTTCCCGATGGCCTGAATGACCTTCGCAGTCGATTGCTCCAGGGCATCGACAAGTTGATCGAGGAGGCTGAGGAAGCGCCGACAATGAACGCGTCCCAGGCGCGAGACGCCCAGCAGTCGGGCAGGCAGAAACAGCTTTGGGAGATTGCCCGGGCTAAGCAGCAGAAGCATGCTGAAGGCGAAGCGTCCTGGGAGGAACTGGATGCGGCGATTGATGAGTTCTTCGCTGTCCAGCGAAAACCAGCGCGCATGGCGCGGCTCGTGTCGCCTGACGGTGACATCGCACAGCTGAAACAGAAGCTTCTTCGAAGGCTGCGTGAGCACGACGTATTCGTGCTCGAAAAAGGCGAGATCGAGGATTACTACCCCGAGTCCGTCACCGGCCGTGACAAACCAACAAAGGCGCAGGCGCTTTGTCGCGAGGTAACGACCGCTGTCCAGGTCAACGGGCTCTGCAACAACGTGGCCGTTGACGACGAGGGGCTTCGTAAGCCGGAATTCGCCGCGATCTTTGAACGCATCTTCGGAGAACCGCCTTCGATCCTCTGTGACGAACAGGAAGATGGCGAGGC
>Ga0180434_10004433_pt1 | contig 17103 bp, 15 predicted proteins | sample SS_ome_7_FD_132453 | JGI IMG/M metagenome (GOLD analysis project Ga0180434, IMG submission 132453) | Hypersaline lake sediment archaeal communities from the Salton Sea, California, USA - SS_1_D_2 metaG | ecosystem: Environmental > Aquatic > Non-marine Saline and Alkaline > Hypersaline >...
GTGGGCTTCGGCTCTTGTCCCATCAACGGCGGGATGTACTGGGACTCTTATAACACTATAAAACATTTGGATAAGTATATCCCAATAGACGGCTGGATAGCCGGCTGTATGCCCAGGCCCGAGGCGATATTTATCGCCGTAACACATCTTTGGACCTTGATTGAAAAGGATATGGCAAACGGTTACATTCGGTACAAGGACAATTACGAATCTTACAGAAGCAACCAGGAAATGGCCCTGGGAAAACTTGAGTGGCCGCCTTTATACCCGGCAAGTGATGAACATCGAGGGGGTGAATAGTGAATAAACCGATAAAAGAAAAACTCGAATCAACTTTCAGAGATATACAGGTGGCTGTTCCTGAGGACAATAGAATAGCTGTAACCGCTGAAAAACCTAATGTTTTGGCTATTTTAAGATTTCTCAAAGACACCGGCTTTGACCATTTGGCACTTCTTTCCGCCGTGGACTGGATAGAAGACAATTGTTTCGAGCTGTGTTTTATCCTTACTTGCTATATGCAAAATGATGATGAATATCTGGACAGCCAAAGACTGCATATAATTCTGAAAACAAAGATTCCAAGAGTAAAACCGCAATTTGTGACTATAACCGGTATTTTCCCCAATGCCGAACCCTACGAGCGGGAGATACACGAGCTTTTCGGGATAAGTTTTGAAGGTCATCCGAGACTGACCCCGCTTTTCCTGGAAAGGGAGTATGAAATTCCACCTTTTAGAAAAGATTTTGATACCAGAAAATATGTCGAAGACATTTTTGATAAAATACCTTTTGTAATGGATAAAGCTAAATGAGGAGAAATTATGGATAAATTTTCACCACAACAGGTGGAGCAGGCATTGTCCAAAACAATGCATCCGGAAATCAACTATAGTCTCGTTGAGCTGGGGATGATCGAAGGTATTGTTTGTGATAAAGACCAAGTGCGTCTTACATTGAAGCTGCCCTTCCTGCAGGTCCCGGTTAAAGAGCTTTTGATAGAGAGTATAAAAAAGGCATTGTCCGCTCTGGATAACTCTATCGGCGTGGAAATAAATATGGAGCAAATGAATCAAGAAGAACTTGACAAATTTAGGAAAATGGCCAAAGAAGGATGGAAACTCTGAATCTGAATTTAAATAGCAAGGCAGAAACCTCCGCCAGAGAGCTTGAAATGTATTTCGGGCCTCAGCACCTGGGTATGGTGGGGAATTTCAGCATCACGCTCAAGGTCGAAGGCGACCGTATCCTGAAAGCTGTGGCAAATCCGGGCTATCTTCATCGGGGCTTTGAAAAACTGATGGAGTACAGGACCTGGATTCAGAACTTTCCCCTGGTGTGCAGAATAAATGTAGTTGAGCCGGACCATATTGAAATGATATATGCAATGGCGGTCGAAAAGCTGGCGCAGCTCGAAGTCCCTCAAAGGGCTCACTTCGTCAGGAGTATTTATCTGGAGCTTGCCCGGGTGCAGTCGCATCTGTTCGGCCTGTGGGCCTACGCGAATATGCTCGGCTTCGATACTGTGGCTCAGTGGGCGATGTATCACCGGGACCTTGTTCTGGATCTGTTTGAAGAACTCACCGGCGGCAGGGTCTATCACATATATATATGGCCGGGTGGTGTGAGACGCGATTTCCCGGCGGGATTCAAGGATAAAATCGTAAATACCCTGCATTCCATAGGCGGTTGTGTGCCGGATTATGATAGTACGTTTTTTAAGAACCGTCTGTTTTATGAACGGGCCAAAGGTATAGGAAAACTAACTCAACAGCAGGCAAAACAGTGGGGTGCAACAGGACAAGCTTTGAGGGCGACCGGGATGGCATACGACATCAGAAAGGTCGAACCTTATGCCGCTTACGACAAGGTGGACTGGGATGTACCTGTAAGGCGGGATGGCGATGCTTATTCGAGGGTTTGGGTTATAAGAGATGAGATGATCGAAAGCGTTCACATGATATTCAAACTGCTCGATGCTATGCCTGAAGGTCCCGTTTATAATCGCGTACCAAACCCGTTCAAATGGAAAATCCCAAAGGGCGAAGCTTATGTAAGATGCGAGTCATCGCGCGGAGAATTGGGCCTTTACCTGGTCAGCAACGGTGGCGATAAGCCTTACAGGGTACATTTCAGAACACCATCTTATCCTCACGGCCTGATTATCCTGGAAGAATTATTGAAGAACGCCAGCATTGCCGATGTCGGAAACATAATGATAAGTCTATACGTAGTAGCGCCGGAGATAGACAGATGAAAGAAAAAACAACAAAAAAAAAGGGCAGTATCTTAAGTCCGTTCAAGGCGGTTAATTTCCTATTCAAAAAGCCGCGTACCTTGAGATATCCTTTTGAACCAAAAGAGCCGGCGATGCGGTATCGGGGTTTTCATTTAAATGATTGGGCCAAGTGCACCGGCTGCGGCAATTGCGCTGATATATGTCCGAATGAAGCGATAGAGATGGTCCAAATCCCTGAATTAGAGTCCAAACCTGCCGAAGGCATAAAGAATGAAAGACCAAAACTTGACTACGGCAGATGTTGTTTTTGCGGCTTATGCGTGGACATCTGCCCTCCCGCTTCCCTGAGGCTGTCCAGGGACTATTTTCATATCCACTTCGACACTAATACCTTTACATTCATTCCAAAAGATGAAAATTCGGACAAAGAGCTATTCCTTGGCTCTGGAGACTATTCCATACTCAAAGCAAGTCTGTCACATCGCAAAGAAAATTATGAAGGTTTCAGCTCCGACCTTGACTACGCCTTGTTTGAACCTGAGCGGGTCCCCATGCCCCAGGTTGGGCCTGAGGAAAGGAAACTATCCTTTATTGAGCAGGTGATAGGCTATAATAAAGAAGAAGCCAACGCCGAGGCCTCCCGCTGCCTGGAATGTAAGTTATGCGAACAGGCATGCCCGGCACATCTTAAGATATCAGATTATATCAAGGCTATTTACGAAGAAAAACCCGATGAATCCTTGAAGAAAATATTTGAAGATAATCCCATCCCTTCGATCTGCGGCAGAATATGTATGAAACATTGTGAAACAGCATGTTCTTTGAGTATCAGGGGAGAAGCCCTGGCCATAAGATGGCTCAAGAGGTTTGTTGCAGATTCCATTAAGGATTACAAAACCGCTTTGGAACTTAGAGCCGCCGAGCCTACCGGCAGGAAAGTTGCTGTTATAGGTGCAGGGCCGAGCGGTTTATCTTTAGCGTATTTTCTCACATTGAAAGGTCATAAAGTAGTTGTATTCGACTCTTTGCCCGGCGGCGGCGGAACGATGCGCACAGGACCGCCTATTTACAGATTACCACTCGAAGCGATAGACAAGGATGTCAATTATATCGCTTCTTTGGGAGTTGAGTTCAGATTCAATACCACGGTAGGCAAAGATGTTCTGTTTGAAGATATTCTAAAAGAGTATGACGCAGTTCATCTCGGCATAGGAACAACGCAGAGCCGTTCTACAAAGGTCAAAAATATTGATAAGGCCTGTTTGGCCCTGCCCTTCCTGCAAGCCAACAAGATTGGTTCGCCGCCTTCAGTGGGCAAAGAAATAATAGTCATCGGCGGCGGAAACGTCGCCATGGATGTAGCCAGAGAGGCTCTGCGTTTGCAGCACATCCAATATCCCGGCCAGGACGTGATAACCAAAACGGTTTCTCTGGAAGATTGGGACCAACTGCCCGCCACACACGATGAAATAGAAGAAGCAAAGGCCGAAAGCGTCCAGTTTAATCCGGGATGGGGCCCGGAAGAGGTAAAAGTCGAAAATGACAAAATTAAGGGGCTTGTGTGCAAAAAAGTAAAATCTGTTTTTGATGAGCAGGGCAGATTCAGCCCCACTTTTTACGAGGAAAAGCAGATATTATTGAATGGGGACATGATTATCGAAGCCATTGGACAGGCACCCGATTTTTCATTCCTCCCAAAAGAGCTTCTCGAAAAACTAAGGTTCACACCCGCCCGAAAGGTAGAAGTGGATGCAAATGGAATGACCTCAATCCCCGGCATGTTCGCAGGCGGTGACATAGTAAATGTGAATTTAGATGCGGTTACCGCCATCGCCGATGCCAAACTGGCAGCCGCAGGAATAGATCGAATGCTCAGCACAAGATAAGGAGTTATTGCACGTGGAAGTTTTGGTTAAATATGAAAACGGGTTCCGTTTTTCCGCTACATGCAAAGGACATACCGTTACCACGGGACGCGGCGATGATGAAAAACGCGAGCGGGACGGAATGTGGCCGGCTCAGTTGTTTGAAGCTTCGATCGGGATGTGTATAGGTGGCTACGTCGCAAAGTTCTGCAAAGGGCAAAATATCACCTACCAGGATATGACTATAGAGTTGAGCCGCCGAATAGAAACCGACTCCTCAGGCAGCACGCCGTCTGGGGCAAAGCCGGCGCGTACCGCAAGAATCGACGCCAAAATACGCCTCGGCGCAAAACTGTCCCAACAGCAGCAGCAGGGTATCCTGCAGGCAGCCGATAACTGTCATATAACCAAAAGCATCGAACATGGTATGCAAATATCCTGTTCCCTGGCACAGGACGGTTAATTATTCCGACTCAGATTATTTTTTCCAAAAAACTGCAAAAAAAATATCGGCCTTGTCCTTATCACAGGAAATGAAAAGATTTATGTAAGCTTTTCCCCCGTTGTCATTATGTTCATTCGACTGAGCTTAACGCCCTTCAGGCAGGTTATATTATTAGCCAGCTTTTCAATTTCTTTAACTTTGCCTTTCAGTATTATAACCTCAAGGCAGTTATTGTGATTCAGATGTACGTGGGTAGAGGCGATTACCTGCAATAAATGGTCATGCTGAAGAGCTACCAGCCTGTTGGACAGTTGCGTCGAATGATGGTCATAAACCAGAAAAACTCCTGCTACCGCCCGGGCCGTTGGTTCCGACAACTGCTTTTCAGATAAACGGCTGCGAATCAAATCCCTAATCGCCTCGGAGCGATTTGAATAGCCCTGTTTACGAATTAACTCGTCAAACATCGAAAGCAATTTTTTGTCTAACGATACCCCAACGCGTTCGGTTTTACTCATTTCAATTCTCCTTGATGTCGCTATTGAGCCGACATCTGAATGTCTGCGTTCGTTCCCGGCCGGGAACCTTTATCCCGGCCAGACTCCAATCCTACCGGTACCGGCCGGTATCAAATATTTTTACCCTTAAGGGTATAATTTCTTAATCTATCAGACATTATTTAGAAAATTACGGCTTTTGTCAAATCTTTGAAAATTCCCCCTTATCCAAATTTGTGAGCTGTAGAGTCGAATCTAACCGGCAGCCTCGAAGAAATGTTAAAAGAACTGGAGCAAGAATAAAAAAGCCGGGCTTTTCATACACATTAAAGGTGAGATTTTTTCAACAGGTCTGCCCCAAATGCGTAGCATTATTTGGCGAAGATGACCGGGGGACCGTTTAGATTGTACTATGAGTTTCCCGGGGATTCCCAAAGTATTAATCCAGGCTCGTAAGGCTCAACAAGGTCGGCGTGCCTGGGCATTATTCTAAGGGCAAATCCGTGCCGGCCCGATATCCTGCAGGGTATAGCACCGGCGAACAGAGCCACTCCATTAGTGCTCCCGTTTTCCTTATAGGTCATTTTCTGTACCCGGCCGTTTTCGATGTTCCCCGCTGAATCCACTCGGCCGTGATAAATCTCAACGGCCACATCATCAGGATTGAGCCGCCCCAGCTTAACTTTGGCTTCGACCTGCAACTGTGAGCCGACCTCAAGCTGAGGCTCCTTGACATTGAGCGTGGAAACATCCGCGCCGTTATCGATGTGGACATTCACATCTTCTATTGCTATATCAGGCCAGGCTTGCTGGACGCCGGCCTTCCATGCCGAAAGCGCCTTTACCTTTTCCATTGCACTATCGGTGAGGCTTTGCCACTTTGCTGCGGCGGGATTATAAAACTTACGAGTGTATTCCGCAACCATTCTGTTGGTGTTAAACCTCGGGGCACACCACTTGATGGTGCTCTTCATCCGTCGAATCCAGGGCCGGGGCAATTTGTCCGCCGAGCGGGAATAAAATAGCGGAACAACTTCGTTTTCAAGCAGATTGAATATCGCCTGCGATTCGACCTCGTCCTGGTACTCGGTGTCCTCGTAGTCCTCACCGGCACCTATGACCCAGCCGTTCTCGGGTGTGTAGCCTTCACACCACCACCCGTCGAGGGTACTCATATTCAAAACGGCGTTTATCGCAGCCTTCATCCCGCTTGTACCGCTTGCCTCCATCGGCCGGCGGGGATTATTGAGCCAAACGTCAACTCCCTGAACAAAATACCTGGCGATGTCGATGTCATAGTTCTCAAGGAACACCATCCGTCTGCGAATTTCGGGCTGTGAAGCAAAATGCACCACCTGTCGGATTATCTCCTTGCCCTGGGTATCCTGTGGGTGGGCCTTTCCGGCAATTACAATCTGAACGGGTCTATCGACATCATTCAACAACTTTGCGAGCCTCTGGGAGTCTCTGAGCAACAGATTGCCTCTTTTGTAAGTTGCAAATCTCCTGGCGAAACCGATTGTAAGGGCTTCGGGATCGAGGACTTCCTCGGCCCAGCCGAGCCTGGCATGAAATGCTCCTTTCCTCTGTAACTGCTGTTTTAGCCGCTTCCGAACAAAGCCCACAAGCCGTTCCTTGCATCGCTGGTGTATTCTCCAAAGCTCTTCATCCGGTACCTGGTCGATGTTGTGCCAGATGGACTTATCAACCGCTTCGTTCGACCAGTTGGAGCCGAGGTACCTTTCGTAAAGGGAATTTAACTCCGCACTTAGCCAGCTTTTTGCATGCACGCCGTTGGTAATAGCCCTGATTGGCACCTCATCAATCGGAAGCCGGGGCCACAGGCCCGCCCAGATTTTTCGGGTTATTTGGCCGTGAAGCTGGCTAACGGCATTGCGACTGGAACTCATACGCATAGCAAGGACGGGCATCTTAAACATCTCATTATCATCATCAGCATTAATTCTGCCCAGGGCAAGAAACTGTTTCCGGTTTATTCCCAGCTTTCCGTAGTAATGTCCGAAATACTTGTCCATTAGTTTAGGGTCAAACTCATCGTTGCCCGCCGACACACATGTGTGCACCGTGAAAACATTACCGGCGCGTGATGCCTCTGCGGCTTCTTCAAAGGTCATATCTGCGCTACTTCGCAAACGCCTTATCCTTTCGAGCGCCATAAAAGCCGCATGCCCTTCATTCATATGGCAAACGGTGGGTATAATACCCATGGCAAACAACGCCTTGAGGCCGCCGATACCAAGTACCATCTCCTGGCTTATTCGTGTCTCAATATCGCCGCCGTAGAGTGATTGGGTAATAACACGGTCCTGCGACGAGTTGGCCGGGATGTTGGTGTCCAGCAGATAAAGGGACACCCGCCCCACAGAGGCCTTCCATATCTGTGAAACAACGCTTCGACCGGGGAACTGAACGCTTACGGTGAGGGGCCGGTTGCTTTTTTTACGTACAAGCTCTATCGGCATATTGTGAAAGTCGTTGTCTATGTAATGTTCCTGTTGCCACCCGTCAGTGTTCAGATATTGCCTGAAGTAACCTTTTTGATACATCAGCCCCACACCGACAAGAGGCACACCTAAGTCGGAGGCGCTTTTGAGGTGATCTCCCGCAAGGATGCCCAGACCGCCGGAGTAAATCGGCAAAGATTCGTGAATTCCGAACTCGGCACTGAAGTAGGCTATCAACGGCCTGGGGCCTTTGTCATATATCTTGTCAAACCAGCTTGGAGCATGGAGAGTTTCTTTGAGCTTTTCGCCGGCCTGCTGCAATTGATAAAGAAAGCCCTCGTTACGCGCCAAATCCTCCAGCCGGGCCTGTGAGACGCTTCCGAGCAGCTTGACGGGATTATGGACGTACTGTTTCCACAGGTCGTAGTCAATTCGTCTGAACAGGTCGATAATCTCGGCGTTCCATGACCAGAACATGTTGTTCGCAACCACTTTTAAGTCCTGTAAAGGTTCGGGCAGCGAAGGCTTTACCGTAAAGGTCCTTACAGTCTGCATAGCTCAAATTCCTTTTGATTTAATTTTGGTGTAAGGGCACAAAACAGACGCATTTTTTGGCGCGTTAACCGGCTGATTGTTATACGAATAATCGGGTAATTGTGGTCTTATCTTAATCAAAAAAGGCTTTATCGGCTGTTTATACCCGACAAGCCAACTGTTATCGGACTTTTTTAGAAGTTAAAATGCAGAATACTGTCTTGTCGCGTTTCCGGGTCCTCTTGTTGCAATATAATTAAGGCCTGATACTCAGGCCGGCGCAGGCAGTAGTTTTTTATCTGGTCGCAGGACATAACCATAAATGCGGTCGAAAGTGCGTCTGCTGTCGCGGCATCGGGGGCCAAAGCCCAGGCTGCAAGTTTGTTTTCGACCGGTGAGCCACTCCGGGGGTCGATTATGTGGTACCCTTTTTGAACCCCTGAGCCGCTCACGGCCTCATCTCGCAAAAAGAGTCGCTCCAGGATTTGCCCGGTATTACATGGTTTTGTCAATTTAACGGGCCACCCTTCGGTCTTCGGGGGCGAACCAAGCGCCAGGACCGAGCTTCTCCCTGCGCAAATCAAGGCTGTGCAAATACTCCATTCGGCCAATATCTCGGCCATTCGGTCAACGGCGTAACCTTTGCCGATGCCGCCGAGGTCGATTTGTACGCCGCTTGTTGACAGAGTCAGGGTATGATTTTCTTCGTCCAGTCTGAGCAGGTTCATACCGGTTCGGCTGCGGGCAAGGCCAAGCTCCTGCACTAAAGGATTGCGTAATGTTTTGTCCTCAGCGAGCCGGCAGTCCAACAAAGAACCAATCGTAACGTCAAAGGCGCCGTTTGTTTGGTCGTAAATTTCCGCCGCAAGCCCAAGGCAGCGGAAGGTATCGAGGCCGAGTTGTAAACTTTGTCCTGCGGAAAGATTGTTAATCTCGGAGACGTCACTGTTTTCAATGAAACGGCTGAGCTTCTGTTCGATTCCGTCAAGCTCATCGAAGGCCGCCCAGGCCGCCTGGGCGGCATAATGTTCGTCCTCATTAAAAATGAATATCTCAAAAATCGTCGCCATCGCCTCTTTTGAGAAAATATGTGCAGCCGGCATTGAATCCGGTATGCAGCCGGGGAACCGGTTATTTGTCGGCTGAGTCATCATATACCACCTGGAACTTGTCCAACAGGTCTTTTGTTACAAATCCTGCTATCTCAACGGTTGGTCTCAGCTCAAGATACCTTTCAAACAGCGGAACGTAGAGATTCCCGGCACCTGCAGAGCCGGTTTCATACAGCCTCCTGCCGAGAGCGGCTTCGACGGCGGGTGAGGCGATTATTAGTGGGGCAATCGGCGCACTTGCATCGATTTTGTCATACCAACCGACACGCCCCAGGCGTCGCAGATACCACGGCAGCGGCCAATAGTCATCGTTCGGACAGATGACCTGGATGTACATATTTCGCCCGTCCGGATGCAGCCGGGCCATCCGTTCGACCCGCTCGGCAATCTTTAATACATCGCCTGTTGTGTGGGCGTAAACATAAGGATTTCTCACATCGGAACAAAACGTGTAACTTGACTGGTACGCCTGCCATATAAGGCAAATGCCGACGGCTGTTAGCACCACACCGAAGATTATACGGCTGAAAAGATTCGGACAAAGTCGCATCAAGGACGCTGCGCCAATGGCAGCCAGAATAATCATGCCGTGCAGAAAAGTCAGCATACACCATGGGGTTTTGTAGCCGATTGCAGAGTAAATGACGGTTGTTATAAAAGTGTACAAAGCGATAAAACGTACCAAACAGACATTTTCGGTCTGGGAATATTTCTTTATAAAAGCAGCAACAAAACCTGTCAACGCTAATACAATAATAACCCCCTCACTCCAGACAGGCCCCGAACCGTATCTGGAGTAGATGAGCATCTTCAGATAGTAGAACCAAGGATGAATGTGCAGCGTGCTGTGCGAGGCGCGGTTCAAATAAATCCCGAAGGCCCTGAGCGAGTCCGCGATACCGGCTGGGTGTGTAAAAAATGATGAATAAAGCAATGCCGAAACCGCAAGGGCTGTTGCCAGGCCCGCCAGGATATGTGAGAATTCAAGTTCTTTTGTGACAGCTCGCAATGTTAGCTGCTCAAGCATCAGAACAAGCAAAACGGACAGCAGCATCGCAGCCAATGCGATGATGCAGGTTTCCTTGGTGGCATACATCAAACCTGCAAACAGACCGGTTAATATCGCCCACACGGCCTTTCTGTTTTGCGTGTAACGGAAACCGCAGACTATTACACCAAAGGTAAAACAGACCAGCAGCATTTCGTGGATATAATAACGGCTGTAGAAGACCATTGCTGGTGAGATGGCGGTAATGGCTGCTGCCAAGACTGCGGCAGGCGCACCCAGTCCGCGAGTGAGCAGCAAAGGCATCAAGACCAAAAGAATCCCAAAAAAAACCGGCACAATTCGCAGGGTAAACTCGCCGATTTCCGAAAGTTTGCCGGCAGAGGCCGGCCAGGCCGCAATCAGAGTAAAGTAGTTCAGAACCGGTCCGTGGTATTCTTTCGGATTGTAGCGATAGAAACCCTCCTGCAGGAGGTCCCCGAACTTTACGGCGTTAACGGCTTCATCGCCGTGCATGGGCCTTTTGGCAAGTTGCGGCACACGCAAGGTGAGAGCCACCGTTACGACAACCAGAATAACAAGGCAGCATTTTTTGGACCATATCATTTTACGGGTTTGCCGAACACTTCCACTTCGATATAGTGGTTAAGTTCGTTGGCGTTATTACCTTTGCTGTAAAGGCGGACATAGCGGGCTCTTGTGCCTTTGGCGTCAATGAGTTTGCCCTCATGGGTCTCGACGTAATGCAGGTCCCGTCCTGCACCGAGGCCGGATGAATTATCATCGTCATTATTAAACAAAGTGGATACTTCGGTGATAAAATCCGGGTCATTGGCGACCTGAACTATTACATCAAAGTAAACTCGCGCCTGCTTGTGATAGTGCCACAAGAGCACCGCATATATCTCGCATTCAGCGCCGAGGTCAATCGTGATGTGCTGGACAAAAGGCCCCAACTCAACGTAGCTGCCGTCGGCGGCGCTTTTGTCTCCATCGGTTATATACTCTATCTCTCCGATAATGGGTTCTTCATCGCTGCTGGAAACAGGCTTACCGAATGCGAGGTTTTCGGTCCCCGCCGGCGCCAGAAACGGCGGCCTTGGCTTACCGAGAGGCTTTGCCAGACGGCTGACGCCCCGAATATTCTGCGGTGTGCCCACGAACATCGGCCTCGGCAATTCAATCGGAACAGGAGCTAATTGCACCTGCGAAGGCTCTTCGACTGCATCGGCCGTTGCGGTGGCAGTCTCAGTGTCGGCGGCGCCGGGACTGTCGGCACTTTGGGGGGACGATTTCCTGCACGCGGGGATAAAAACGATTGGCAGCAGCGCTACCAGAAATATTCTAATCATTGATACATTTTTAGACATCCGGCTTTTATCCTTATAATTGAAAGATTCATTGAATTTCACGAGCTAAAATCATTATTATTCTATTGAACGTGGTTGAAATTGTCAAGGTCAGGAATGCGCCAAGGTCTTCGGGCAGGACCGGTGAAACCGGTTTTTATTTCAAATCCTCGATATTGATAACCTTGCCGGCGCCGATATTTATATACTTATACTCCGGGCCGAAGTGTTTTTCGAACAGGTTTCTTGCTTTATCACCCGAACAATGGCACGGGCCGGCATAACGAACGCCCAGTTTCTTGAGAGCCGAGATGATTTTCTCAATTTTGCCTGTACCCGTCCACTCCAGGTGAAAGCCGCCCATTGCCATAAAAATGTCCTTTTCCAGAAGCTTACCGGCTGACTCAATTATCCTGACAATACCCGGATGTGCACAGCCGGTTATCACTATCAGGCCTTTTTCCGTCTCAACGATTAGGGATTGCTCCTTTATCAACCTTCCAAGCTGGCCTGTGGAATAGACATTTTCGAAAATCTTCAGAGGTTTCTCGGTTTCGACTATTTTCGCTCCCGTCTGTTGAACCCGGCTCTTAAAACTTCTGGCAAAGGACACCGGCATATAAACGGTTACATCTGAATTTCTTTCAAGAAAACCTTGCAGCCCACCGGTATGGTCGGCGTGAATATGAGAAAGGACGACTGTGTCTATACTTTGAGGATTAACCGCTAATTTTTCCATATTGTCGAGCAGTAATCCGCCGTCCGGGCCGGTGTCAAAAAGGATGGTTTTCTCAAGACCGGTTATAAGACAGGAAAAACCCCACGCCGTTTGCACGCCTTCCGTGTACGGGTTATTATCACAAATAATTGTAATAACAGGATTTGTAAGGCCCTCTTGCTCGACAGAAGACTTTTGCTCTTTCATACCTTGCCCTTTCTTCTTTCCACACCAGGCGGGAATTATCACTATCGCCGTCAAAACAGCAGTGAAAAGTAAAATGATCGAAACGGTGAACCTGTTCATCTGTTTTCACCTTACATCTTTACCCGTCATTATAACAAAAAAAATGCCAAAAACAATTGCCGAACGCTTTTTTTACGTTAATATATAAAGTCAGCAAGGCGATGAAATATCCTCTGGGGCACTTTTTCAAAAAAGTAGCCGAATACGTTTTTTACAATAATGGGTTTTATCTGGAGAGATAAAATGAACAGATATCTGCTAATCACAATTTTAACATCCCTTTTCTTAACACCGGCGATTTTTGCCCAGGAGCATTTCGAGGGTGAACCAAGGCCCGAAGAAGCGATGGAGCACGAAATCTATATGCACAAAATGGAGTTGGAAGAGCGGCAGCATCAAGCCCAGATGGACTTCGGCCGGCAAAGTCGACAAATCGAGCTTGAGAGACGAAAAATCGAGCTAATGAAGCTTGAAAGGGAAATGGACTTCGAGCAAAAAATGAGGGAGATTGAGTTGGAAAAAAACCGGATGGCTCTCAAGAAAAAACGCTCCCCACACAAGCAGCCGCCCTTTTTTACCCTTGGCCGAAGAAGAAATATGTTCCCCCTGCTTGCTGTCTGCTTTGTCGTTCACATCCTGGTCGGCGTCTGGGTATATCAGGACATTCGCAGACGAAATGCCGGTTCGGGTTTATGGATAGCACTCGGGCTGCTTACGGGACTTTTGGGGGCACTGGTGTACGCAGTTGCCCGGCTTGGAGACAGCCGACAAACACAATAGCGACAACGTCAGACGACCCATGTTTTTTCCACAAACTCCTTCTTCAACGGGTCGTCATAGTGCTTGGCAAGGTCGGTTTCGAGTTGACGGCGGTACTGCTGCGATACCGAGACGGTGTGCGTCCGGCCCCGCCAGCAGGCAAACGCCCTTTCAGTGTATTTCCGAACCCATTTTGCCTTCGCATAATCCATATTAATCTCTATTATTATGTTAGGCTAGGCCACGTCATTATAAGCCCTGAGCCATTAACAGGGCGAAGAATCAAAATCCTGTTTACGCTTCATTATTGATGTGTGCAATCAGCGTACCTAAAAGGCCGATATAGTATAAAACCGCCCAAAAACCGGTATCCAAAAAGCGGCCGTGTCAAATAGTCCGGAGCCACGTTGCAAAATTTGACACTCAGAATGAAGCAGAGTTGATTTTTTTTACACCCTAATTCTTGAACGCCCGGTCATTCGGCTCGAAACTGCATCAAAGCACCTCATGCCGAAAGCGTCTCAACAGTGCGACTACCGATAAAGGTGGTGTTTTGTTTAGGCGGTTTGGAAACGAATGTTATAGGTCTTTGTCACCTCAAAGCCCCCGTCAAATGCGATTTGACCGGTCGATTTTCGTTACTTATATTTTAATTAGCAGGTTTACTCCTAAAAAGGCGGCACAGTTATTTCAAGATTTGAAACCATGGATAGAAAATGGGTCATACGTTCATCGGCCCTTATGTTGGTCGGAGTAGCAGGACTTGTAATGGCGCTTCTGCCTAAAATACACCAACAGCGCCAAACAGCCCGCTACAAGCTACAAGCCGGTAAACTTTCACCGGATTACTTCAACCTGTATGATGACCAGGTCGGGCTAAAAACGAAGGAACAGTTAAGACAGGAGCAGCAACTCCGGTTGAAAGCGGACCTGGAGGACCTGGCCCGCGGCAATAAATCGGCACCGATTTTTGCAGATGTTCTTTATGGTGACAACTGGCGCCGGGAAGTCAAGAAATACAGCAACAAAATGATGCTGACCAACTGTTTTCTCGCCGCATCGGTCATAAGTATTTTGGCAGGTCTTGTTACCGGCCTTACGTATCGGGGTGAGCACATAATCGCAGCTCCGTTTGCCGGGCTTGGTCGGTCGTCGGAGGCAAGGGCTGAGCCGCCCGAAAAGAACTCCGGCAATAACCAGGCAGTGGTTATTTCGCCTAAGCAGCCTGACGCCGCCGAGAATAAGCCGAGGCCAAGTCAACAACGCCCACCCGAAAAAGCCGAACCGGACAGCAAAAGGAATTATTTGGGCCGGCGTCAGGGGCAAGACCTTGCCGATTCACTGGGGCTGAAGGACTCGCTCGGCCGGCAGGCCCAAAATTTCGGCAAGGTCGGCGGGCAACTTGCATCCTCAGTACTTATGTCAACCGAACCTGTTGCAAACACGCTGGACGAACTTACGCAGGAGGTCTCGGCCATTCGCGAATTTGCGAGTCAGCAACAGGACAGAGTCAGGCAACTGCAGGAAGGTTATGACTGGACTATCGTCAAGCGATTCTGTTTTCGTATTATCCGCTGCATTGACAATCTTGAGGAGCGTATCAGAAAACTGGCCGGGGCAGGAGAGGAAACACAGCATCTTGAGGACGTCAGAGACGAACTGTTATTCGCCCTTGAATCCAGCGGAGTAGAGCAGTTCGAGCCCCAAATCAATGCGGATTACAGGGGCCTTGAGAAGGCCGCTGAAGCGGTTCATGAAAGGCAGCGTTGCAATAAGGCCGACCACCTGTCAGGCAAGATTGCGAAGGTAGTCAGGCCGGGCTACCATTACGTTCTAAATGATAACGAGGTAAGAATAGTCAGGGCGGCACAGGTAAAACTATATCTTTAAGCTCGTATTTAATTTACGAGGTGACGAAAATGAGTAACTTAGCTGGTATTGATCTTGGGACGACCTTTTCGGCAGTTGCCGTACTCAATGACATCGGTAAAGCCGAAATAGTGCCGAATGCCGAAGGTGAAAGAATTACACCTTCTGCGATTTATTTCGATGATGCCGACAGCAGTATAATTCGAGTCGGTATCGAAGCGGTAAATTCACGACATCTGAATCCGGACCGCTCGGTTCGCTGGATTAAACGCCATATCGGTGAACCGGATTACCGTGTGAACATAGACGGCAAAGAGTGGACACCCCGGGAACTGTCAAGCCTCATATTGAAGAAGCTCAAACAGGACGCCGGCATCGAAAACGGTGAAATTACGGACGTTGTTATTTCCGTTCCGGCTCACTTCGACGAGGCTCGACGAAAAGCCACGATGGACGCCGGCTCCCTGGCGGGTCTTAATGTGATAGGGATTGTAAATGAGCCGGTCGCAGCGGCTTTGTATTACGCAACAACACACGATGTTTCCGGCAGAGTTCTTGTGTACGACCTCGGCGGCGGTACCTTTGACGTTACCCTGCTGGACGTTAAAGAAAAGAACATCCGGATTATATGCTCGCAGGGTGACCACGCACTGGGTGGTATCGACTTTGACAAGAAGATACTGGAAATGTTTGAGCAGGCTTACCGCGGCAACTACGATTCGGAATTGATTAGCTGCCGGGAGGAGGGTGCGAAATATGAAGACGAGGCCGAAGACGTTAAAAAAACGCTTTCGAGACGGGATACAGCAAAAAAGATGCTTTACGGACAGGCGGGGAGCATGAGGTTCGAGATCAGCCGGCAGCAGTTTGAACAGGCTGTTGAGCCGCTTATAACCAGAACCGATATGCTTGTAGAAGTAATACTCGAAGAAGCCGGTTGCAAAGCGTCAGACGTTAACAAGGTTATCCTTGCAGGCGGCAGCACGCGCATGCCCTTAGTCCAGAAAAGGCTCGAGCAAAAGTTTGATTTTGCGCCCGAGATAGCGGTAAACGTCGATGAGTGTGTCGCGCTGGGCGCGGCGATACAGGCGGGCCTGACAAAACTCAATGATGAGCCGGACAAGGTTTCTGCCGGGATTTCCGGGGGTCTAAAAGACATCAAGCTCAAGGATGTTTGTAACCACAGTTACGGGACAATATGTGCTCCAAAGGACAGCCAAACCGGTCAGTATGTTATTGAAAACAAAATTATTCTGCCAAAGAACACCCCGCTTCCTTGTGAACAGTCGCAGCGGTTTTACACAATGGCCGACGGCCAAACGGAGCTGGAGGTTACGATAACCCAGGGCGAGGACACAGACCCCGATTACATAAACAAAATTGCGACGGAGGTATTCGAGTTGCCCGCAGACCGGCCCGCAGGCCGACCAATTAAGGTTACCTACAGCTACGACACGAACCAGCGAATGCACTGCAGATTCGAGGACGAAGAATCCGGCAATAAGCTTGAAGTTGACTTCTGCGTCGGCGAAAACGACAAACTGACCCGGGCTGATGTCGAAGGCAAGGCACAGGAACTTGCAGGCTTCAAAGTGGAATGATATTAACACCGGGGTAGGTATATGCTCGAAGTTATACTTATACTACTCATTTTGCTCGTTTGGCTTGGCTGGGTCCAGCCGTGGATGCCCCGATTTATAACAAACAAACAGGACATACCCGCCCACCAGTCACAAAGAGCAAGTAACCTTCATTGCCGGGTTGAGTTGACAGGGACCGATGACCTTAGTGAGGAGGCTGTTGTCTTTGAAGTCAAAATTCGGGGCCTCGTTTCCGCACCTTCGGACGAGTGCGAGGTTTACGTTCAGGTCCTGATTGCAGACGTTGCCGAAGATTTAAGTGAGCCAAAACCCGTACTTAGTACGGTCAGGCAATTTCAGATGGAAGATTCGCCCGCTTTTTGTTTCCAGTCGCATATAGGCAAGCTTCCAAACCGCCA
>Ga0180434_10004435_pt1 | contig 17091 bp, 10 predicted proteins | sample SS_ome_7_FD_132453 | JGI IMG/M metagenome (GOLD analysis project Ga0180434, IMG submission 132453) | Hypersaline lake sediment archaeal communities from the Salton Sea, California, USA - SS_1_D_2 metaG | ecosystem: Environmental > Aquatic > Non-marine Saline and Alkaline > Hypersaline >...
AACATCCGATGATTCGGTCTTCGAGATGCCCACCTTCTCATAGATGGCCGCCACGATATCTGCCTTGGTCATAGATTTGCCCTCCCCCCGAACGGATGGACGTTTACGTGAACCATACCCTTTCTCTATCCTTTTCGACAAGGATTCAACGCAGTTGGGCCCCCAACCCTGGAAGGAGTTGGCCCAAGAAGGCCTCCTGAATCTTGTTGATCTCCTCGTCAGTCAAATTTCTCGATGGATCCTGGTAGGTTATCCGAAACGCCATGCTCTGCTTGCCCTCAGGAACGGGCGCCCCTCGATAAAGGTCGAACAACTCGATCTCCGTGACGCCGGGATCGGCAAGCTCCCGCATCTTCTCGATCACCTGGCTGTAAGCCATTGCCTCGTCCAGCACGAGCGCGATATCTCTCTGCACGGGGGGCCTTCTCGCATAAGGCCTGTATTCTCTCGGACGGTCCACGCGCGACGCAAGGCTTTCGAATTCCAATTCGAAGAGATAGACGTCTTTCTCGATTTCGAAGGCCTCCTGGATCGACGGGTGAAGTTTCCCCGCATAGCCAATCCTTGTTGTATTTATTAGAATATCACCGGAACACCCTGGATGTAAACAAGAAATTTGTTCCGTCCGATTCCAGTCGAATCCCCGTATCCCGAAGGCCCCCAGCAAGGCCTCCAGGGTGCCTTTCAGATCGAAGACATCGACTTCGGCGTCCGGCTGATTCCACCTTTCCGTATACCGCCTCCCCGCCATGACCCCGGCCAGCATCACCCGCTCCTCGGGAAGGACTTGATCCGCTTGGGGCAAAAAGACCCTGCCCAACTCGAAGAACCATAGATCCCGGTTCCTCTGTCGCAGATTCCTCGCCACCGTATCGAGCAGCAAACCCATCAGGCTGGTTCGAAGGAATCCCTGCGCCTCGCTCAGAGGATTCTCGAGGGGCACAGGCTCGTTACGAACGTCGCCATCCGGAAAACCGAGAGGGTCGAGGAGGTCCGGCCCGCCGAAACTGTAGTTCACTACCTCACGCAGACCCGCCCCCACGAGGACGTCCCGGGCCAGTTCTTCTGCCCGGCGCTCCGGCTCAGAAAGCACAACCGAAATCGGGGCCTTGGGCATGTGGGTCGGGATCGCATCGTAACCGTAGACGCGGGCCACCTCCTCCACGATATCCATGCCCATGGTCAGATCCGGGCGAAAAGCGGGGGGCGTCACCTCGAACGCGTCTCCCTCCTCGTCCCTGACTTCCATCTCGAGGCGTGAAAGGTAGCCGAGGATTTCTTCCTTCTCAATGGACGTACCCAGGCGTCGGTTGATTTGAGAGACCTTCATTCGGATATTGCCGGGACAGAAGGGTATCGGATAGACATCCAGGGCACCGGCCAGAAGATTGCCCCCTGCAAGGGATATCATCATCTCGGACGCGCGGTCGGCTGCCCGTAGGCAACCCTCTCTGTCGATCTCTCGCTCGAACCGATAGGACGCCTCTGTCGAGATACCCAACCGCTTTCCGGTCCTGCGAATTCCCCTCGGCTCGAAGAAGGCGCTCTCGAGAAGCACGCGGGTCGTTGCGTCGCCGATTTCACTCTCCAGCCCCCCCATGACCCCTGCCAGGGCCACCGGGTGGCGGGCATCACAGATCAGCAGATCCTCCGGAATCAGCTTCCTCTCTTCCCCATCCAGGGTCTTGATGGTCTCCCCTTGCGTCGCCGTGCGCACGACGATCCGATTCTCTTCGAGACGGTCCAGGTCAAAGGCATGGAGGGGCTGCCCCCACTCCAACATCACGAAGTTGGTGACATCCACGATGTTGTTGATGGGTCTCAGACCCACCAGGCCGAGGAGCCTGCGGAGCCAGAAGGGGGAGAGGCCCACCCGAACGCCTTCGAGGACGCGGCCTACGTAACGAGGGCATGCTTCAGGGGCAAGGATCTCTACCGAGCTCACCCCGGCGCTGGACGGGCCCTGCTCTCTCAGGGAGATCTGCGGAAGACGAAGTTCCCTCTGCTTCTTTGCTGCAATTTCCCTGGCAACGCCGATCACGCTCAGACAGTCCGGACGATTGGGCGTCACCTCGATGTCCAACACATCGTCTTCAAGCGTGAGGGCCCTGCCGAGCTCAAGGCCGGGTGATGTGTCCGAGGGCAGCTTCATGATGCCCCCATGATCCTCGGAAAGCTCCAGCTCGAGCTCGGAGCAGAGCATCCCCTCGGAAAACACTCCATGGAGGGTCTTTGCCTCTATCACCCTCCCCCCCGGGATAGCCGTCCCGGGCACGGCGAGGGGAACACAGTCCCCCACGGCCACGTTCTGGGCGCCGCAGAGCACGGTCCGGTCCTCTTTGCCCGTATCCATCCGACAGACCCAGAGGCCTTCCAACGAAGGGTGCGGCTCGAGGGAGACGACACGGCTCGTGATCACGCCCTCCAGCTGAGGCCTCACGCAAACGCATTCCGAAACCTCGAGGCCCTGCTGGGTCAGCAGGTCGGCGATCTCCTGCGCCGATTCCTCGATCTCCACATATTTTTTCAGCCACTCCAGGGTAACTTGCAACGGAAGGGGCCTCCGTCCTAGCCATGGCTCCGGGAATGCCTCAGCCGCCCGGATCGCATCCTTTCGAATGCACCGGACTCATCCCCGAAGGAACAGGGAAAAGGGGTTCTCCTTATCCATCAAAACTGTTGGAGGAACCGCTGGTCATTGTCAAAAAAGAGGCGGATGTCGTCGATGCCGTATTTCAACATGGCGATCCGCTCGATACCGGCCCCAAAGGCAAAACCCGTATATTCGTCCGGATCATACCCTACGCTCCGGAACACCTCCGGGTGAATCATCCCGGACCCGAGGATCTCCAGCCAGCCGGTCTGGGAGCAGACCCGACAGCCCACCCCCTTGCAGAGGAAGCATCCTATGTCCACCTCCGCGCTCGGCTCGGTGAACGGGAAATAGCTCGGCCGGAACCGGAGGGGCACGTCCGGTGCAAACAGGGTCTGACAGAACACGGTCAGCACGCCCTTGAGTTGGCTGAAGCTGACATCCCGATCCACGAGGAATCCCTCCACCTGGTGGAACATGGGGGAATGGGTGGTATCGGAATCACAGCGATATACCTTTCCGGGTGCAACCACACGAAAGGGGGGGGTCCTCGCCTTCATGGTATGGATCTGCACGTTCGAGGTATGCGTTCGTAGCACCACATCTTCGGCCACGTAGAAGGTGTCCTGCATATCCCGGGCTGGATGGTCGAGGGGGAAGTTCAAGGCCTCGAAATTGTAGAAGTCCAGGTCGACTTCCGGCCCCTCCACAACCTCGAAACCCATTCCCTGAAAGACGGCAATGATCTCACGGGTCACGATGGTGAGCGGATGATAGCCGCCACGGGAAGGCAGCCGGCCGGGCAACGAAATGTCGATGCGTTCCTGTCGCAGCTTTCGTCTTCGCTCCTCGTCCCGGATCTTATCGCGCCGGCCGTCCAGGAGGTCGGCCAGTTCCTGCTTGATCTGATTCGCAAGGTTCCCCAGAGCAGGCCTCTCCTGCTCGGAAAGGTCCTTCATGCTCCGCAGAATCTTGGTCAGCGGCCCTTTTCTGCCCAGGTACCGGGTGCGGAGTTGTTCCACATCCTGTTCGGTCGAGGCCGACCCCAGGGCCTTGGATACTTCTTCCTTAAGAGCAAGAAGCTGCTCACGCATGCGTGTTTACCGTTTCCTGTAGTCCGTTCGCGGGGGAGGATGCCGATTTCCCGGTCCTCGGGGGCACATGCTTCTTTGCGATCTGAGCAATCTGTTCGAACCCCTTCTGATCGTGCACCGCCATATCGGCCAGAACCTTCCGGTCCAATTCGATACCCGCCTTCTTCAGGCCGCCCATGAACTCGCTGTAGGAAAGGTCCGCGAGGCGGGCCGCTGCGTTGATACGCACGATCCACAGGCTTCTCATGGTCCTCTTCTTCACCTTTCGGTCCCGGTACGCGAACGACCAGGCCCGCAAAAGGGTCTCGCGCGCCTTTGTGTAGGATTTGCTCCGGGCCCCGTAGTAGCCCTTCGCCTCCTTGAGCAGCTTCTTTCTTCTTCGAAGAGCTGTCTTTCCTCTTTTTACTCTTGGCATGATAACTTCCTCTTACAGTTTTTTTCCAGAAACCCTCATCGAGGGGGCTGTTTACTTATATGGAATCAACCTTCGTATCTGTGGCGCGTTTGCCTCGTCCATGATGGCGGACTGGCGGAGATTTCGTTTTCTCTTCCGCGACTTCTTCGTCAGAATGTGACTCGTGTACGCCTTGTAGCGACGAATCTTCCCTGTTCCCGTGACTCGAAACCGCTTGTGGGCGCTTCTGTTTGTTCTGATCTTTGGCATGATGAACCCTTCCTTCGCTTCCTACAAACGTTCGTGCGCTGTATGGACAACGTGCTTTCCGAAGCCAACCGTGGCCCGGGGATCCTCAGGGGGTGTACGGCACCATCGCGGGCTAAGGCTTGGCAGCGGTGGCAGGGCGAAGAATGAAGATCATTCTCCTTCCTTCCATCTTCGGTCTCTGGTCGACAAGGCCCAGGCCTTCGATGCCCTCCATCACCCTGTCGATAACCCTGTGGGCCATGTCCGGATGGGCGATCTCTCTTCCCCGAAACTGGATCGTCACCTTGACCCGATTTCCTTCAGCCAGGAATCGTTTGATGTTCGCGGTCTTGTACTGGATGTCGTGCTCTTCCGTCTTCGGCCTCAGTTTCACTTCCTTCACATGGATGACGGTCTGTTTCTTCTTGGCATCTTTGGTCTTCTTGGACTGCTGATACCGGTACTTCCCGTAGTCCATGATCCGGCAGACCGGGGGAGTCGAGTTGGGAGCCACTTCAACGAGATCCAGGCCATTCTCCTCCGCAAGATGGAGAGCCTGCTCAATCGGCACGATTCCTGCCTGCTCCCCCTCCGGGTCGATCAGCCGAACCTCGCTCGCCCTGATGTCACGATTGATCTTGACTCCTGCCTCTTCCTTTTTGGGTTGTCTGTGGTTCGTCATTCCCTCCTCTTCGTTTTTGTGGTTCGGGCAACGGAAACCCCTGCGGGCTAGCCGGTTTCTACCTTTCGAGCTTCGGTTTCGCCCTGGATGCGCTCCAGAAACGCCTCCAGGGTCATCCCCTGTATGTTCTCGCCCCACCTTGTCCGGACAGACAATGTTTCTTCTTCCACCTCCTTGTCGCCCAGGATCAGCATGTAGGGAATCTTGGCCAGCTGTGCTTCACGGATCTTGAGTCCCAGCTTCTCATTTCTCAGATCAGAGTCCACCCGGAGACCCTTGTCCGTGAGGGCAGGGGTGATCTCCTGCGCATAGTCGTGGGCCCTGTCGGTGATGGGCAACAGGATAACCTGTTCCGGTGCGAGCCAGACCGGGAAAGCGCCGTTGTAGTGTTCGATGAGGCACCCGAAAAAACGTTCCAGAGAACCCATAAGGGCTCGATGGATCATGATGACCGGGTGGCGCCCTCCGTCTTCTCCGATGTAGTGGAGGTCGAACCGCTCGGGCAGGTTGAAGTCGACCTGGATCGTCGAGCACTGCCATTGCCTGCCCAGGCTGTCCCTGATCTTGATGTCGATCTTGGGGCCGTAGAACACGCCTTCACCCGGATCAACGGTATAGCCCAGATCCGCCTTGTCGAGCGCCGTCTTCAGCGCATCGGTGGCGAGTTCCCAGCTCTCCGGAGTCCCCACGTACTTCTCGGGTCGGGTGCTCAGGTAGACATCGAATCGATCGAACCCGAAGGTCTTGAGGACAAAGAGCGTGAAGTCGATGACCCGGCGGATCTCGTCCTCCAGCTGGTCGGGCCGGCAGAAGATGTGGGCATCATCCTGCGTGAATCCCCGAACCCGAAGCAGACCGTGCAGCACACCGGATCGTTCGTACCGATAGACCGTGCCCAATTCCGCCCATCTTTTCGGCAGCTCCCGGTAGCTTCGAAGGCCGGATTTGAAGATCTGGATGTGAAACGGGCAATTCATCGGCTTCAACTGATACTTCTGTTCTTCCACGTCCATGGGTGAAAACATGTTGTCTTTGTAGAACCCGGTGTGGCCGCTCGTCTCCCAGAGCTGAAGCTTGGCAACGTGGGGGGTGTAGAGGAGTTCGTACCCGCTCCGGGTGTGTTCCTCCCGCCAGAAATTCTCGATCAGGGTCCGAATCTTTGCTCCCCTCGGATGCCAGCAAACCAACCCCGGGCCCACCTCGTCGGAGATGGAGAAGAGATCCAGCTCTTTCCCCAGCTTCCGATGATCTCTCTTCTTCGCCTCCTCCACGAGCCTGAGATGTTCCTTGAGGGCCTTCTTGTCCGGGAAGGCGGTCCCATAGATTCGCTGAAGCATAGGCTGCCGCTCGTCCCCACGCCAGTATGCGCCGGCGAGGCCGGTGAGCTTGAACGCCTTGATTCGCTTCGAGGAGGGAAGATGGGGACCCCGACATAGATCGGTGAAGCCGGCCAGCTTGTAGAGGGAGACCTGTTCGTCACCGATATTTTCCAGGAGCTCGAGCTTGTAGTTCTCGCCCTTTTCTCGAAAGAGCCTCAGCACCTCGTCTCGGGGGAGCAGAACACGCTCGAAGGGCTCGTCCCGGGAAACGATCTCTTTCATACGTTTTTCGATCAGGGTGAGATCGTCCGGTGTGAAGGCCGTTTCCCGGTCAAAATCATAATAGAAGCCGTTCTCGATGGCGGGTCCGATCGTTACTTTCACCTCCGGGAACAACTCCTGGACGGCGCAGGCCATCACGTGGGAAGTGCTGTGGCGAAGGATCTCCAAGCCGTCCGGACTCTTCATGGAGATCCCCTCGAGTTCCCCGTCCTGTTCGAGGAACCTCTGGAGATCAACCAAAGAACCGTTGAACCGGGCCGCTATGGTGTCACCCTGCGCAAAGGAAGCGTTGTCTTCCAGAACCTCGCGAACAGGCACACCGATCGGGTATCGCTTCGGCTCCCCTCCACCCGTCTGAATCTCGATCATGTTCTCTTGCTCTGATGTTCGTTGCATTGTTTCCCGCACCTTGAATCCACGTCCTCCCGCCGCAACCCGGCGGGCAGCTTCACGCCGTCCTTCCCGGTACGCGCAGAGGAACCGCAAACCCGACTTTCGGATGGCTTCTGGACCGAATCCGGGGAGGTACAAAGAAAGAACAGAGGCATCCATCTCTCGCGGCCTGCCCGCCACCGGGTGCCTCTCATGTCTGAGCAAACAAATCTAGATCCTCGATCAAAACCCTGAGCACTGTATTCGATTGCTCTCACTTCGTACGGCTGTCTTCTCTCGACTTTCCTCGGGTATTGGTAGGCACGGGCGGGATCGAACCGCCGACCCCTACCGCGTCAAGGTAGTGCTCTCCCACTGAGCTACGTGCCTCCAATGTACCTTCATTTCTGCGCAAAAAGGTAATATAAAATAGCAAGTTCTAATAAATCTGTCAACAATTAGATCAATTCTTCTTCACAATCCCTTTGTGCACTTTCTCAGAACTCTCTCAAAACCCCTTGGATCGGGGAAGAATTTCTCGACTCTGACGGCCAAGGCCTCCTCCATTTCTTGCAGGCTCACGCCGTCGAGGAACCGATCCTCATCCCGGGAAAGCATCACGTCCGGAACGAGAAGAATGCTTCGGTCGGTGAGAAAGGGGCTCGCCTGTCTGATGACATCTTGCCCGGCAATCAGGCCTGTCACGTTCACAGACCTGCCGAACAAGCGATTCCGGACCGCGACGAGGCGCAAGGCCGCCCCGGAAGCGTTTCCCATCCATTCCACATAAGGCAGGACCAAGGGGTAGGCAGACTCCCCGGATATGATAAGGAAATCGCCGTTTCCCCCTTTCCACCCGGGCACCCCTCTTCTTCTGCTCTGTTCCCACTGCCGGTAGAACAAGGGGACCATGCCAACGCCGTTCTCCCATTGAGGGAAGTCCCCGTAGGCATTCGCATCCGGAAACGGGTGACCGGCCTGTCGGTAGAACTCATCGGCAAGGAAGACCAGGGGATCATTATATTTTACTTTAAATAGTTTTTGTAATTCACTAATTTTCAATATTAATTTACTAGATTCATTCCTTCGGACTCCACGTATTGGCCAGAGCCCTTTCCTGTGCCGTGTCAGGCCTACGGGGACGACAGCGATCGAGGCCACCGCCGGGTACAGGCTCACCAGATCCTGCAACGTCTTCTCCAGGACGATGCCGTCATTGATTCCAGGGCACAGCACGACCTGGGTGTGCAGCGTGATCCCGCCTTCCGCCAGCACACGAAGCGTATCCATGATGTTCCGGCTCGTCTTGCGGCCCAGGAGAAAGTTGCGAACGGGCTGCTCAGTGGCATGCACGGACACATACAGCGGCTGAAGCCTGAGTCGACAGATCCGATCCAGTTCCTCGTCCTTCACCGAGGCAAGGGTCACGTAGTTCCCGTAAAGGAATGAGAACCGGTAATCTTCATCCTTCACGTACAGGGACCTTCGAAGTCCATCCGGCATCTGGTCCACGAAACAGAAAAGGCACCGATTCCTGCATCGCCTGGCCCGCATCGGAACGAAATCGATGCCAAGAACATCTTCGAAGGAAAGCCGTAGTCTCCGGCAATCCCCTCCCTCACCTCCATGAACCTCGACGGTTGCCCCCTCCTCCCCTGCCCCGTAGAAGCGGTAGTCGAGTTCGTCCTCGATGGGATGACCGTTCACTCCGCAGATCCTGTCGCCCGGACGGAGCCCCGTCTGCTCGGCCACCTCTGCATCCAGGGCTTTCACCCGGAGTCCTTTGTGGTTCATCGCGGTCACCGGTTGAGTCTTTTTCGTCCTCGTCCTCGGCTTCTACCTTCTAGCTGTTTGCCCAAACACTCAGGTATTAGGCGTTAGGTATTAGGTATTAGCTCCCAGCCACCCCCCATACGAGCACGCCAGCAAACAAATGGGGAGCGGGGTGGGCTAATACCTAATACCTTATACCTAATACCCGAATAGCCTCTGGATTCAATGGCCTTCCCCGGTTCAGGACGAGGACGACCGAAATGGTGCTGGGGTCGAAGTGGCGGCCTACCAGTCCATGGGTTGTTCCCCCATGGTCACCAGGGAAATCGAGATCTCGCGGTCGTTCACTTGTTCGACCCTAAAAGAGAACTCATCAGAACGCCAGTTCGAGAGTGCCTCCACCAGATCCTCCAGGCCCCTCTCGTATTCCAGTCGGAGCACTACTGCGGCGCCGAAAACTTCATAGGGGGTCGCTTCCTTTACGTTCGCCATCTTCCTGAACAACTGAACCAGTTCCTGATACAAACGAACCGAGGAAACCCCCTTCACACGCACGAACAACTCCATAGGGTCCCTCGTACCTTCCTCTTCCCAGGCAATGCCCAGCGAAACAAGGTCCTCCCGGATCAGGGGCACCGAGAAGGTTGCCTCCACATTGACAAAAAACACCTGCAGAGCCGGCAATTCAGAAAGGACCCGGTACTGGAGCAGGTACCTTCTCAGCCGTGTAGCGAGCTGATCCAGGATATCCTGTCTTCCGGTCAGCGAAAGATCCAGAGGCAGGATCTCCACCAGTGCATTCTCGAATGCCTTCTGCAGCGCGTCCTCCAACGCCTCCCCCCTAGCCAGAGACAGGTCCTGTCCCTGGATTTCGGCCTCCCCTTCTCCATCGGTCGTGACTCTCTCACGATCATGCTCACTTGCACAATGGACTGGAGGCACCGGCACGGTTGCAAGCAGCAGAAGGACAACAAGCAGGTCGACAGCGTATCTCTTTTTCATAATAATTTACTTTAATTTATCTGTTTAAATACTTAATAAAAATACATTTAATTAGTTCATCTGCACAACCGTATTGCCGAACAATCCGTCCACCTTCTCGGCCAATTCAGAGCAAGGCCTTACCGCGAAATCCTGGGACATCTCCAAGATGGTCTCTCGGCGGCTCGGCTCCATGAGATGGAGGTACGCCGGGCAGGGTCCCCTGTAATCCAACAGGATATCCCGCAACTCTTCAAGCCTCTCGCGCGTGGCATCGTTCGCGTCGAGAAGAATGTGCACACTCGACTTCGCGGCGAAGCGAAGCTCGCGCAGGGGCATGATCTTTGCCGCGATGATCTTCGCGCCCTTTCTTCTGCTCTCCCCCCGTCTCCTCTCCGCATCCACGTCCTCTTCCCCGTCCGCGTCTGTCGCAACATCAGAGAGTTCGAGTCTGCCCTGCACGACGATCGGCTCTTCCTCATGGAGGAACAGCGATCCTTCACGATACACATCCGGGAAGACGATCACATCCACCCTTCCGTGGACATCCTCCAGGGTGAGGAAGGCCATTCGGTCGCCCTTCTTGGTCTGCGTCTCCCTCCGTGAGGCAACAAAACCACCCACAGATACGTCGTTGCCGTCCCCCGCGTCAAGGAGATCCCGGGTCGAAAGAACGCCGACCCGACTCAGTTCCTCTTCGTATTCCTTCAAGGGGTGGCCGGTAAGGTAGAACCCCAGCGTCTCCTTTTCGTAGTCCAAACGAACGGGCAAGGACCACTCTTCCACCTCGGGCAACTCGAAGGCGCTTTCATGGAGTGGGGACGCCTGATCCGTGAGCCCGAGTTCGAACAGGTTGGCCTGGGAAGACTCCTTTTCGGCCTGCACCCTCCCCCCCCTCTCGACGGCATCGCCGGAGGCATGAAGCAAGGCAGCCCGCCTTCCTTCCGAAAGGGAATCAAAGGCACCCGCCTTGATCAGCGATTCGAGCACCCTCCGGTGAACCTTCTTCAAGTCCACGCGGCTCGAGAAATCGTAGAGTGTGCGAAACGGCCCTTCCGCTTCCCTGGCGGCAATGATCGACTCCACGGCCGCCTCCCCGATGTTCTTCACCGCCCCCATGCCGAACCGGATGCGATGGGAGCACACCTTGAAATCCCGGTCGCTTTCGTTGATGTCCGGAGGATCCACCGGGATGTTCGATTCCTGGCAATGGTGGATGTATCGGATGAGCTTGTCCGTCCGATCCTTTTCGGAAGTGAGCAGGGCAGCCATGTACTCCGTGGGATAATGGGCCTTCAGGTAGGCGGTCTGATAGGCGACCATCGCATAGGCCGCACTGTGGGACTTGTTGAACCCGTACTCGGCGAACTGCTTGATCAGGTGGTAGATTTCCTTGGCCTTCTCCTTGCCGATCCCCTTCTCCTTCGCGCCGGTGACAAAGGCATCCCTGTGCCGGTTCATCTCGTCCATGTCCTTCTTGCCCATGGCCCTGCGCAGGGTGTCCGACTCTCCCATGGAGAAGCCGGCCACCCGGGTAGCGATCTCCATGACCTGCTCTTGATAGACGATCACCCCGTAGGTCTCTTCCAGGGTCTCCCGAAGCGCCGGATGGGGATATCGGATCTTCGCCTTGCCGTGCTTTCTCTTGATGTAGTCGTCCACCATGCCGCTGTTCAGCGGACCGGGCCGATACAGCGCCACAACGGCAATGATCTCCTCGAAATTCTCAGGCCTGAGCTTTGTGAGCAAGTCCCTGATCCCGGACCCCTCCAGCTGGAAGATCCCGTCCGTGTCGCCCCGGGCCAGCAGGAGGTAGGTTTCCGGATCGTCCAGGGGCGTCGCATCCAGATCGATCCGGACACCCCGGCTTTCCTCGATCAAGCCCATGGCCTGATGGATCACGGTCAGGGTCTTCAGGCCCAGGAAATCGAACTTGATCAAGCCGAGCTTCTCGAGGGGCTTCATCGAAAACTGGGTGGACACCACCCCTGTCTTCTGGTCCTTGTAGAGTGGGGCAATGTCTTCCAGGGACTGGCTGGATATGACGATCCCGGCTGCATGGGTGGAGGCATGCCGGACCAGTCCTTCCAACTTCAAGGCGTTCTCGAAGAGATCGGCCGCCTTCGGGTCTTTTTCCAGGGCCTGCTGCAACCCGGGCTCCTTCTTGGCCGTCCCGAGGTCCACGTTCGGCCCGTCGGGGATCATCTTGGCAAGGCGGTCGACCTCTCCGTAGGGCATGCCCATGACGCGCCCCACATCCCGAACCGCGGCCTTTGCTTTCATCTTTCCGAAGGTGATGATCCGGGCCACGTTCTTCTCGCCGCCGTACTTGTCGACCACGTACTGGATCACTTCCTCGCGACGATTTTCACAGAAATCGACGTCGATATCCGGCATGCTGATCCGTTCCGGGTTCAGGAAGCGCTCGAACAGGAGGTTGTAGGCGAGAGGATCGATGTCCGTGATGTCCAGGGCAAAGGCAACCAGGCTTCCCGCAGCGCTGCCACGGCCCGGGCCCACGGGGATTCCCTGGGCCTTCCCGTAGCGGATGAAGTCATACACGATCAGGAAATAGCCCGCGTAGCCCATCCTCTGGATGACCTGCATCTCCTCGTCGAACCGTTCTTGATAGGCGCGCCGCGTCTCCTCCAGGACCGCCGTCCCCTCCCTCAGGGCCTTTTCCTCGAAACGCCTCTCCAGCCCCTCACGCGCCCTGCGGGTCAGGTGGCTGTCAAGGGTCTCCCCCTCCGGGATCTCGAACTCGGGATAGTGATACTCACCGAACTGCATCCGGAAATTGCACCGTTCCGCTACGGCCATCGTGTTCTCGAGGGCCTCCGGAACATGTCCGAAAGCCGCCCACATCTGTTCCGGGGTTTTCAGGTAGAACGCGTCCGTTTGAAACCGCATCCGGTCCTTGTCATCGAGCAACCGGTTCGTCTGGATGCACAACAGCACATCGTGGGCACGGGCGTCCTCCTGAAGGAGATAGTGGCAATCGTTCGTGGCCACCAGAGGGATTGCCAGGGAGTTGGACAGGGCAAGGAGAGAGTCATTGACCTTGGTTTGCTCAGGGATCCCGTTGTCCTGGATCTCCAGGTAAAACCTTCCGTCGTCGAAGATCTCCTTGTATTCGGCCGCCACCTGCCGGGCCTTGTCCGGGGCGTTCCGCTGGATGAGGCTGGGGATTTCTCCGGCCAGACAGGCGCTCAGGGCAATCAAGCCCTCGTTGTGGTCCCGCAGGAGGTCCTTGTCGACCCGAGGCCGGTAGTAGAAGCCCTCGAGAAAGCCGGCGCTGACGAGCTTGCAGAGGTTTCGGTATCCTGTCTCGTTCTCCACAAGCAGAATCAGGTGATGGGACGCTTCACCGATGCCCTGGGCAGATTTCTCGCTCCGGTTTCCCGGCGCAACGTAGACCTCGCACCCCAGGATCGGTTTGATCCCGGCCCCGTCCACCTTCTGGAAAAAGTCGACGGCACCGAACATGTTCCCGTGATCCGTCATCGCCACCGCCGGCATGCCCAGCTCGCGAACCCGATCACACAGCGCTCCCATCCTTATGGACCCGTCCAGGAGGCTGTATTCGGTGTGAAGGTGCAGGTGGACGAAGTCTTTGCCGGCCATTTCCCCTCTCCGAGGGCTGTTGGGTATTTAGGTATTAGGTATTAGGTATTAGCTCCCAACCCGTACCCCACCAGGACTGTCAATCGTCCTGGTCCTCGTCCTCGTCCTCGAATTCGGGCACGGGCACGCACACGGGCACGGGCACGATTCCCGACTGGTTCCTCTTGGCTTATTCCCATTCAATCGTACTGGGCGGCTTCGAAGAGATATCATACACGACCCGGTTGACGCCCTTCACCTCGTTGATGATCCGGTTCGACAGGGTTTCCAGGAGATCGTACGGCAGGCGGACCCAGTCGGCTGTCATGCCGTCCTGGCTTTGAACGGCCCGGAGCGCGATGACGTGCTCATAAGTCCTTTCGTCTCCCATGACCCCCACCGTTCGTACGGGCAACAGCACGACAAAGGACTGCCAGATCGATTCGTAGAGACCGGCCCGTATGATCTCGTCTTCCACGATACGATCCGCCCTCCGGAGGATCTCCAGCCTCTCCCGAGTCAGTTCTCCCAGGACGCGCACGGCCAGCCCCGGCCCGGGGAAGGGCTGACGGAGTACGATCTCATCGGGCAGCCCCAATGTCCTGCCCACGAGCCGGACCTCGTCCTTGAAGAGCTCCCGCAGGGGCTCCACGAGCTCGAGGTCCATCTTCTCGGGGAGCCCACCCACATTGTGGTGGCTCTTGATGACCGCCGAAGGCCCCTTCACCGAGACACTCTCGATCACGTCCGGATACAGGGTCCCCTGGGCGAGGAAGCGGGCGTCCTTCTCCTCCTTGGCCTTCTCTTCGAAGACCCTTATGAATTCCTCCCCGATGATGCGCCGCTTCTTCTCCGGGTCCTCGACTCCCTCCAACTTGGCAAGAAACCGATCGCTCGCCTCCACGTAGGTGAGGGGTATCTTGTGATGACCCTCAAAGACCTCCCGGACCCTCTCGGCCTCGTTCTGGCGAAGCAGTCCGTTGTTAACGAAGATACAGTGCAGCCGATCTCCGATGGCCTGGTGAAGCAGGACGGCCACCACCGATGAGTCAACGCCTCCGCTGAGGGCACAGATCACCGTTCCATCTTTGATCCTGTCCCTCATCGATTGGACCGAGTGCTCCACAAAGGAGTGCATGGTCCAGGTCGGGTCACACCCGCACACGCGGAACAGGAAGTTTCTCAAGATCTCCTTTCCATCCGGGGTGTGGTGTACCTCGGGATGAAACTGAACAGCGAAGATCTTCTTTCCGGGGTGATAGAACCCGGCAACCGGCGCTCCCTTGCTCTTTGCCAGGACTTCGAACCCCTGGGGCAACTTTTCGATCCTGTCGCCGTGGCTCATCCAGACCTTGATCCGCCCGGTCTCTCCGCCCAACCCGGCCAGAAGCTCTCCTGCGTCCTCCGAAACGATCTCGGCGCCTCCGTACTCCCGAGTCTCCCCCCGGGCGACCCGGCCACCGGATGCCTGTGCGATCCAATGCATCCCGTAACAGATTCCCAGCACGGGCCGATTGCCTTCGAGCAGGGCCGGGTCCCCCTGCGGGGCCCCTTCGTCGTAGATGCTCGCGGGCCCCCCGGAAAGGATGATCCCGTCCGGGTCCATTTGACGAACCTGCTCCGCGGAGAGATTGAAGGGGTGAATCTCACAGTAGACGTGATGTTCTCGAACCCGACGGGCAATCAACTGCGTGTACTGGGATCCGAAGTCCAGAATCAGGATGGACCCCTTCAGGCTTCCTTTCTCGCTCATCTTCTCCTCTCTGCGGGCTTGTCACCCACAGGCGTTCAGGGTAATGGGCGCATGGACAGCGGGTCGGGGCAAGATACCCGGCGGGACGGCAGGATTATGGGCTTGAGAAGGCATGGGACGGAGCTTTCGCTCATTCCAGGCGATAGTTGGGGGCTTCCTTGGTGATGATGACGCCGTGCACGTGGCTCTCTTTCAGTCCGGAGGAGGTAATCCGAACGAAACGGGCCTTCTCCTGGAGCTCGGCTATGTCGCGACACCCAAGATAGCCCATGCCTGAGCGAACCCCCCCGATGAGCTGAAAGACGCTCTCCGACAACGGGCCCTTGTAGGGAACCTTGGCCACAATCCCTTCCGGCACGAGCTTCACCTCCTCTTTCTCCATGTCCTGGCCGTAACGGTCCCGGCTGCCCTCTTTCATCGCCTCCAGTGAGCCCATGCCCCTGTACGCCTTGTAGCTCCTGCCCTGGTAAAGAAAGAGATCTCCCGGGCTCTCATCCGTGCCGGCAAACAAGCCTCCGATCATCACCGTCTCGGCGCCTGCGGCCAACGCCTTTGCAACGTCCCCGGAGTACTTGATGCCCCCGTCCCCGATGATCGGAACCCCGTGCTTCTTAGCAACCCGAGTGCACTCGATGATGGCTGTCAACTGGGGCACGCCCACACCCGCCACGACCCTTGTGGTGCAAATCGAACCGGGCCCGACCCCGACCTTGACGGCGTCGACCCCCGCCCGGACCAGGTACTCCGTGCCTTCTCCGGTGGCCACGTTGCCGGCAATCACGACGGCGTCCGGGGTGCTCTTCTTGATGTCTCTTACCGTTTCATCCACACGCAGAGAGTGCCCGTGGGCCGTGTCCACAAAGAGGATGTCCACACCGGCTCGCAAGAGACTTTCCACCCTCTCTTCCCGGTCCTCGGAGACGCCGATCGCGGCCCCGACCAGCAACCTCCCCATCGAATCCTTCGAGGAATCCGGGTATCTTCGGGCCTTTTCGATGTCCTTGATCGTTATCAAGCCCTTCAGTTTCCCATCCTTGTCCACCACGGGCAGCTTCTCGATGCGATGCTCGTGCAATATCTCGATGGCTTGTTCCAGACTGGTCCCCTCGGGTGCTGTGATGAGGTTCTTTGTCATCACGTCCCGGATCTTCATCTGGAGGCGTTTCTCGAACCGGAGATCCCGGTTGGTGAGAATCCCGACGAGGGCATTGTTCTCTACGATCGGCACGCCGGAGATGTTGCGTTTTTCCATCACCTCCTGCGCCTCGGCAAGGACCTGATCCGGGTGCATGTCGATCGGGTTGACAATCATTCCGCTCTCGTACTTCTTCACCCTTTCCACTTCAAGGGCTTGCCTTTCCGGGGAAAGATTCCGGTGAATCACCCCGATGCCGCCTTCCTGCGCCATGGTGATCGCGGTACGGGCCTCCGTGACCGTGTCCATGGCCGAACTCAGCAAGGGTATGTTCAGGTAAATGTCCCGGGTCAGCCGGGTACGAAGCTCGGTCTCGTGGGGCAGGATTCTCGTCTGCTGCGGAACCAGAAGGACGTCGTCAAAGGTGAGGGCTTCGGGGATCACCATTGGGTCAATTTCCATTCTTTTTCACCTCCTTGCTACGCCTCCCTTCTGAAACATACACCTCTCGAATCGAGCAATGGCCTCCTTGTTGGACCGGCCGCGGCCATGAGCGAACCGAAGCGGACCGGATCATCCGAATCAAGAGGCCACCTTGGGGGTGCAGTATAGCAAGATCCCTTTTCGCAGTCGAGGGTGGAGGGGGCCAAAAACAGGCCCCGGATGGTTGACATCCTGATCAGGGTTTGTATGATTTCAGCCGCGCCCGTGCTAATGGTTTACGGGTCGTGTGCCGACCGGTAGGCTTGGGGGAAAAGCGTTTAGGTATCAGGTATTAGGTATTAGCTGTTAGGTATTAGCTCCCCGCCCGCCCCCCCCGGATGCCAGAGAATCAGGGGCGGGGGGGGGAGGGCTAATACC
>Ga0180434_10004436_pt1 | contig 17090 bp, 14 predicted proteins | sample SS_ome_7_FD_132453 | JGI IMG/M metagenome (GOLD analysis project Ga0180434, IMG submission 132453) | Hypersaline lake sediment archaeal communities from the Salton Sea, California, USA - SS_1_D_2 metaG | ecosystem: Environmental > Aquatic > Non-marine Saline and Alkaline > Hypersaline >...
CGCAAACGCACTTTCCCAAAAGACATGCCAAGTGACGACGGGTCCCGCACAAATCATTGTGTGAACCATTTCTTCTAAATCAAATCCTGGATCAACGGCAGGCAAAGCCATGGATTTTTTATTCAAAGCACTACAATTTGATCAACCCCCGCCCATGCTTCCATGTGGAGTGAAGGGCTGTTCAGCGTACCTCAAGCAAACCAAGATTTTTGGTTGGGGTGGAACTCCAACCTTGGAGGGCACCCGTTGTGACCTTTGTGGCAAACCGACGTGCCAGGTTCATATCTGTACAAGCCATTGTCTTGGCAAAACTGTCTGTGTGGATTGCCTGACCAAAGCCAAGCTGGGTGCATGCATTGGTGGATTGGCCACCCTTTCGTTGGGATTTAGCTACTTTTCATAGAATGTCAAATTTATTTACGTTCCAACAAGTCTTGAAGGTGAAGAAGGGCCAAACGGTGGGCGGCTGTCCGCATGAAAATTTTGCGCTCGCGCGCGTACTCGAAAACCTTGTGAAAGGCCTTGACCATGTGGGATCGCAAAAATTCATTGACTCGTTCTTCGCTCCATTGGTCATGGCGTTGGTTTTGCACCCACTCGGCGTAGGACACGGTGACGCCACCCGAGTTGGCCAGAATGTCTGGAATGACGTCAATCCCCTTGTTTTCAAGAATTGTATCCGCTTCTAAATCAGTCGGACCGTTGGCCCCTTCCAGCACAACCTTGCAGTTGAGCAGGGAGGCCTGGTGGCCAAGCACCTGGAGTTGCAAGGCAGCAGGAATCGCCACAAAACACGGAACGGCCCAAAAAGCATCAGCTTTGATTTTGCAAATTCCTTCCTTGGCCTCAATCCCTTCCAAAGAATGACGGACCTTGGCATGTTCAGATAAATCAAACACATCCAAGCCCGATCCGTCCTCCTTGACGTAGTACCCCGTGTGGTCACCCACCCCCACCATCTTCATCCCTTCAGACACCAAGATTTGAGCCAAGTGGCACCCCACATTCCCAAACCCCTGCAGGATAAAGGTTTTGGACCTCCAAGACTGCCGTGAAGCAGAGCAATATTCCTTGAGACAATAAAAGAGGCCCGTGGCCGTTGCGGCGGACCGGCCCAGAGACCCTCCACAGGCCAAGGACTTGCCTGTCGTCACAGGGTAGACGGTGCGGCCTTGACGCTCCGAGTAAGCCCACATCATCCAATCCATGGTTTGGTCGTCCGTGCCCATGTCGGGTCCGGGAATGTCCACGTGGGGACCAATGAGGGAATCCATTTTAAAGGTAAAGGCACGGGTGATGCGCTTCAAGTCTTCTTTGCAATAGTCGCGCGGGTTAAACTTGATGCCACCCTTGGCCCCTCCCAGAGGCAAGCCCTGCAAGGCACACTTGTAGGTCATCCAGGCGGCCAGGGCTTTGCACTCGTCCAGGTAGGTGTGGGGATGGAAGCGCATCCCACCCTTGTAGGGCCCCAGAATGTTGGAGTGTTGGACGCGGTAGCCCTTGAAATTGACAAGCTCCCCAGACACCAAACGCACCGTGAAATGAAACATGACTTCTCGGTCCGGTTCTTCCAGGGTCATGGCAATGGCTGGATCAATTTCGTCCGAGGCGGCCGCCAAGGCCAATTGGCCCCTGGCCAAGTCGTAAAGATTAGAATCTTGGGTTGTCATTCGATTTAACCCTTTCAAATTTTATTTTTCTTCAACTTTAACTATTTGAGACTAGAGAGCTTAGCCCCCAAAAAAGAAATAAAAAACCCGTCGTTATTTATGAAAGTAAGTGTAACGATTGATTACATCTGATCAAATTTTGATCATTTCAAAACTGACCGTTTCATTGCTTTTTGGGTGACCTTGACCTCTCCCTTGGCATTGGTCATGATTCGATACTCGCTTCGTGCCTTGTCATTGTTAGACGTGGTCAACATGTAACGGACAGGAAAACGGTTCAGTGTGGTGGACAGTTTGTCAAGATAGGCTTGAGGAGATGCGGCGGATAAAGGCAAAGGAACAGACGAAAAATAAACATTGCCACCATACGAATCGCCAGGCACACCTTTCAAGACACGTTTGCCCAAGGCTTTAATGGCTCTTTGAACATCTCTTTCGTCACCCTTGAGAACCAAATTAAAAGACATTTATTTTTCCAAAGAATTTAACCGCTGACTCGTAGCCCGTCATGGCAATCCCCGACACGGGAATGGTGCGCAAGCAGGCAGGCAAAGCTCCAGCCCACATGGCCGTAATGCCCTTGGTCACCACCGCCCGTCGAACAATTTCTATGGCAGTGCGTGTGTTATCGGGTCTCTGCAGACGTGTCTTGACATAGTCAATCGGAATAAACGCCATCCAGGTCAAGCAATGCCAAGCCCTTTGGTGGTGCAACAACCAACGGTGGCGCAACAACCAAGGGTGAACATTGATCAGAGGCCATGAAAAGTGTGGAAAGAATTGTGTTGAAATTTTGTACACTCTCATCACACCACCACACCCCAACCCATGGTCACCTGGGCAGCCCTGCACAAGTGTTTGCCGCCGGGGACAACCCAAGCCCAGTACCATGCCCTGGCGCCCATCAAGGCAACAACCGTCCTGACCTTGGGTGCCAAGGCACACCAAGCCCTTAAAGGCAAACCAATTGATTGGGTTGCTGTGTGTGAGTGGGCTGTTGAAGCCTATGACAGGCTGGGGTTTCCCTACGATTCAGATGTCTTGGCGACTGGCCCCCTGACCTGGATTGTTCGGAATGAAGTGGAGGCAGCTCTGACCTTTGCTTTACCTGGGCCTCTGCGCCTTGAACTCCCCAACCGGTGCTGTGGAGAGGAGGTGTGTGCCCTCAAACGCTTTTTCGAGTGTGTAATCAATCAAATGGTATTAAAAGTCTGCTAGGGAAGGAATGTCTGTGGGGAGTCTTGTTGATCGTTTTGGCATTGACTGAATGTCTTCTTTTGGTGGTGTTCTTGTTGACGCTTCATGTCTTTTCTGTTTTTCCTTCCCCAAGACTTTTAGCGTGTCTCCCATGGCCCTGCCGTCATGTCGTCTCGATCGTTGAGACGACAAAGAAGGGTTCGACAAGTCGCGAATGTCCCGGTCGTCGTAAAACGCCAACTTGAGACGCCGCATTTCCTCTTGTTCCTTTTCCTTTTTTCGTCTCCACGCTCGACACCGCTCACCTCGTTCCTTGAGTTTTTCGTCAGCTACTGCCTTGTGCTTGATGGCCAATTCCCGAAACTTGTTCAGTTTGTCAACGTCATCCAAACCAAAATAAATCGACTCCTTGAAACACACAACCTTGGGCTGACCCTTTAAAAGGGCCATCAAGTAATGGCGGTCAAGCAGGGTAAACAAGCGGGCCAATGACTTGGATGCGGGGTTGACGGCCCGTACACCCTCATTTGTTGGGTCAGCCACAATAGACGTCAACAACACCACCAAGGTGGTCAAGCCCTTGGCGACGTCATCCAGGGAATGCTTTGATTTTGGGTCTAGGAGGGCTGACAGCTTGGCCCCAAACTGCACAAAGACTTCATTGGCAGCCCGGTCCATTTACAATGTGGGGTGGCAATAAAAACCAAGGATTTAACCGCTGCAAAAAATATCAGGAATCAACAGGTGTCAGGTAAACCAAGGGCACGGTGTAAATGAGGGTTCTTCGTTGTCGGGGGTTACTCACCCCCACCCGGGCATAGGCTTCCTTGTTTTTGTACGTCACACCTGCAAAAACGCCAGTCTTCTTTTTGCCCTTTAAAGACGTGCGAAAGGTCACCCGGTCGCCGTGCCTCAGTTTGGCCTTTAACCGCTTTGCCACTTCGTCCTTGTGAAGATTGGTGTGGGTCTTGGTCAGGGGGTGACTCAAGCCCGCCACGTGGGTTGTCTGGCCAAACATGGCCTTGAGGATGCGCCGGAAGCGCGGCCCGTGATGCGGTTTTTCCGCACAAAAAATGCCCACAAGGGCATGCACAAACTCGTGGGCAAAGACTTGGAGCATGCAGCGGAGGGGGGTGGAGCACAGGACGCCACCCACCTGGTAGGTGCGGGGGGAGGACGCCTGTTTGAAGAGGTCAGGGTGGCACAGGACGGCTTTGCACATGTTGATCCGCAGAGAGGCGGCCAGGTCACCCAAGAAGGACAGGCGGCAAAAGCCAGCGATTTTGCCTGCACTAGCACCGGAACAGGGCGACGTGCCAAAGGACGTCCCAATGGATCGTTGCGCAAGGACTTGCGCCACAAGGCCACCCAACCACATGGAGTCCACCAGGGCAAAAAGGCGCATGAGCAAGTCAGGCGACAACTGGTCCAAGTCCTCGTCAAACCCAAGGTCCAAAGCACGCTTGTGCAACAAGTCAAACAATCGCTTGCGTTCCTTGGCCGAAATTTTGTGGTTTTTCCAGTAGTCACAAAAGGCTTTCCCGTGTGCGGGGACCTTCCACTTGGTTTCTTGCTTGAATATGTGTGGTGGTTTGCATTTGCTAGGCGGTTTTGGTTCTTGGGCTGGTTCTACGACGGCTTTGGTAAGAGGCAGGTAAGGAACCCGTTTAAGAGGGAGGTGTTTCCAGTGCTTCAAGTGGTACCGAAACAAATGACGAAGAAATTGGTCCAGTTCGTGCTGGTGCTGCATTTATTGTAAAGGTTCATGTTTTGATGCATCCCGCGCCAAGAGCTGCTGGACAAAAGACCCGTTTGACAGGACAGGGCGCCGGGGTCGAATCAGGGCAATGATTTCTGCTGCAGAGGCGCCAGTTAGTTTGGTCAAAAACGCAACCGCCAAGGTGGTGGACCGGTTGATGCCCTGGTGGCAATTGATCAGGGTGCGTTCTCCGTCCTTGTAGAGTTTTTCCAGAACTGGTTGGACCTGGTGGAGATGGTTTTGGAGAATGGGGTACCCGGGCGCATCGTAGGGGTGCACCTCGGTGTAGGTCTTGATCCACCCTTCAGCCTCAGGTGCCTTGCTGCCGTCTGCGTGCATCCAGGACGGCCGTCCCGGCGTGTGGCCCACATTGACCACGTGCCGAATGCCCTGGGATTTGAGCCAGGCCAGGTTGGAGGCGTCACGCACCGACCCCAACCACAGTGAACCTTCAAGCAGGGGAATGGGTGGAAAGTCCATTTATCATATCATCACACTTCTTTTTTTGTGTGTTTGAATCATGGACCCTTCCAAGATTGCCTTGGTCAGTGCCGGCACCTCCCTCGTGTCGACTTGGATCTCCAAACATGTGGGAAAGATGGAACCCCAAGTGTACACCGGGTTGACGGCTGTCGTCACCATGGCCATGTCTTGGTCATTTGAGCAGGAACTGGCTGCCTTGCTGCACGGCATTGACCTGTGGTACCTTGGTGTCACCACTGTTCTTGCAACTGCTGCCTACGCACTCTACCTGTCGTATAGGCATATCATTGTTTGGGCTTTGGGGTTCAAGAAACATAACCAAGCCAAAGACAAACCTTTCTTGTCCATCCAAGATCTGAACACCCTCTCCGCCCTGGGTACATACATCAAGCAAAACCCGCAGTATTTTCCGTCTGTGCAATCCTTAAGCCAAGGCTTCCACTTGACACAGCCTTTGTACGGCGTTTGTGATGCATCTCCGTCCATTATGGCCCAATGCCGCCTTATTCAATCTCTGTCGTACCCGGCTTTGTGCGAGGAGCATCCCATTGAGGATCCGGAGCTCAAGGGGTCCATGCAGTGGACTGTGTCCTCGCCTCAGATTGATGCCCTGGTGGGCCAAACCATGACCAAGGTGTCGCTTCCAACCTTTACCGTTGTCATTACAACCACAAACGGCCCCATCTCTGTCGTTAATGACTTTATTGAAAAGGTTCAACAAACACGCAAGCAAGCAATTCTTGCTCAAAACATTGGCGTGACACTTGTTCCAGACAAGACCTCTGGAGGAAACCTTTACAACCACATCCACCACTTGCCGCCTCTTCCGCCTTTGGATGGTGAGGTTTTGGCACGTCACGAGTTTGATTCTTTTTTCCACCCACGTCGGGCCGAGATTTTAATGATGCTTATTTCAGTCCAGTTCAACAAGGACTTGCTTTTGTCCAGGGGTCTGTCCACTTCATTGGGCATTCTTGCCTACGGGCCTCCAGGCTGTGGCAAGTCCAGTCTGGGGTTTCGTATTGCACGTGCCCTCAAACGGCTCCCCATTTCCGTTGACCTTCAGAGTGTGTCCCGCATCAGAGACGCGTATCAGATTCTGTACAAACCTTGCATCTCTGGTTGTTACGTTGAGCCTTCCGATGTGGTTATTATGATGGATGAGTTTGATGAGGTGGTCACCCACCTCAACGACAAGGAACAACAGTTCTCCATGCCAACATCTTTAAAAGGCGAAAAAATTTTAGAAAGTGAAAAGTCGGTAGACATGGACAAGCTCAAGTCCACCGTGTCATCCTACGAAACCTTGACTGCAACCCTTCAAGACCAGTTGACGATTAACGGCCTGCTTAAACTTCTCCAGGGCCCCCTCCCCGACGAAGGCTCCATCAAGGTGGCGACGACCAACAAGTTGGATGTGATTTTGGAGGTTCGTGAAGCCATTGCACGGCCGGGGCGTCTGACTCCCCTGGAGTGCACCTACCCCAACAAGGTCGTCGTTGACCAAATGTCTACCCACTACTTTGGTGTGCCCTTTGACGAGGACATTCCTCACCTGGAGGGAACCCCCACGTCAGCCCTGACCGCCAAGGCTGCGTCTCTCATGGTCCAGCACAAGAATGATTTGGTGGCAGGAGCACGTGCTTTTCATGACGAAATTCTTGAGATTGCGGATCGTTTATAAAATTTATTTTTAATTTCATTTATGCGGCCATGTTCATCTTGAGGGCACCCGAGTGCACGTAGCCGTGCAACACAATGTCTTCACTGGTAATGTCGTCAATTGTCTCACGTTTGGCAATTTCAATGGTGGGGAAGGGGTGGAGGGCACGTGTTGCTTGGGACGTCAAGGCCTCCACGTGGTCCTCGTAAATGTGTGCGTCACCCACAAAGTGAATGAATTGGTAGGCGGGAATGCCGACCACAGACGCAACCATGTGGGTAAGCAACGAATAAGACGCAATGTTAAAGGGGACGCCCAAGCCCCAATCCGCCGACCGTTGGTACATCATGCAGGACAGGCCTCTGGCACCCACATGGAATTGGAAAAACATGTGGCAAGGGGGCAACGCCATCCTGTCAAGGTCACCCACATTCCACGCGTTGACCACCATCCGCCGGGAGGCTGGGTCGCGTTTCAGGGTGTCAATCAAGGCCTGAATCTGGTCAACGCCCTTGCCCGCGTACGAAATGCGGCGGCCCTCCTCGTCAAACACGCCTTCGTAGGGGTGCCCCCAGTGCCGCCACTGGTAGCCGTAGACCGGCCCCAAGTCGCCTTCCACATTGGACGTCAAGCCACGCCCGTCCAAGAACTCGCGGGTGGCATTGGCATCCCAAATGTGGACACCCCGGGCCGCCAAGTCAGGGGCGTAGGTCGAGCCGGACAGCAGCCACAACAGCTCTTCCTTGACACCCTTCCAAAACACGCGCTTGGAGGTGAGGAGGGGCAGTGTGCCGCCCTCCAAGGACCACACCATTTTGACACCCGGGCACGAAATAACACGCCCATTGCGGCCGTCCCGCCAGTCCCCTTCAGCAAGAATGCGCCCAATGGTGGCAAGGTATTGAAGCTCTTCATTGTCTTTAGCTTCACTGTCTTTAGGAACATCAACGGCAACGTGTTCAGAGGCCATGTGTGTCTCAATGTGCTGATTTTTTATGGCTCAAAACATTCTACATTAAACGAATGAACCACATTTTCATCAAATCCATGGGCTGTGCCTCGTCTTCACCCGTGGCCTCAAGCCACCAAGCCAGTCAGCCATGCACCGGCAAGCCTCAAGAATCCACAACTGCACCGGTGATCCATCAAGTGGTCCACCCAGTGGCCCACCAATCCCACCAATCCCACCAAGCCCACCAAGCACCGTTCAGGTCTATTGACAGTCGATTGATTGGGTGCCCCCAGACCCTAGGCGACGAGGTGTACAATGCCTTGGCCTTTCCCATGCTTAACCTTCCAGGGGTTATTTTTCATCCTCGGGGACGAGCCATTGGTGTCCCAGTCAAGGGCTTTTATGGTCTCCATTCAGACATTTTCTTGGCCATTGAAGTCGAGTCTGGGCTTGACTCTCACGGGAGACCACTGAAACATGGACCGCCGTTTGACTTTAAGCTTTACCAAGTCTTTAAGCCCCGCCAAAAGTCTTACTGGTTGGACGCCATGGCCCACGAAGGGGCTGGTGTGGGGATGGGTATCGGCACCAAGGCCCTTCGTAGGCCAGGGCCGGCCATCGAGGCCCTTCGTAGGCCAGGGCCGGCCATCGAGGCCCTCAAGGTTGAGTTTCGCAACCATGTCACTTATGACGAAACCCTTAAGCGGGATGTTGGTTTGCCCAAACGCGTTTTGGGGGGCGCCCTTGACGTCCGACGGGAAATCAAGATTAACGACAAGATGATGCCGTTTTTGCCAGCCAATGTCCGCTTCTACCTCTACCCCGGCGTCTGGGCAAACAAGCGTCGCCTGTCCATAGACACGGTTGTGAGGGCTCATGGTTGGTCCGGCGTTATGTCTTGGCCCATGTGTCGCCACGGCGCCACCGATTCAAAGGGCCAATGGAAGGGTCCCCTGCATGATGTGTGGGTAGACGACTCAACAGAAGAAATTTACATGCCCTTGATTTCCGCCAATGGCGACACCTACGACGCGTACCTTGTCGTGGACTTTGACGATGACAATGTGGACATGAAGGTGATTGTCCCTGTGCGGACCCCCGAGTCACCCCTTCCGCCCTTTTCCTACCAGTGGTCGCTGCCGTCCAACCCAGACTGCAAGATTAAGGGGCACGTCTATGACACTCCCAAGCAGGTGTCCTTGAAGCACCTGACAGCCACCCATGACCCTCGCCAGCCTGACCCGAGCCGCAAAAAGGCCCACATTGGAGACACCAAAACCATGTTGATCAAGATGATGATTCAGCTGGACGATGTGCCCTTTAGCACCCTCTTTGACCAAATGATTTTGGATCCTGTGGCTTTGGACTTTGGCAGGGGTTGTTGTGTGTCTGCCGACGACACCTTTCCCCACCTCATGTCCATCATTCAACAGTGCCAGAAGAACGCCAAGCGGACACGTGAAGGAGACGCGGTCCAAGCCTTGGTCCCCGTGCCTGCACTGGAATCGGTGCCTGCCTGGTCACCAACTGGGTTTGGCCACACCCATGAAGTGTCATTCCACCACGAAAACGAAACCAAGGTTGAAGAGGTTCAGATTCGCATGGTTCAACCTTCTGCTCCGCCTTTGTCCAAAACGCCCCAGTCTGCAGAAGACCCAATCTCTGTGACGATTGGCGACCAGGCCTCTCCGCCCATTCAAGTCCATTTGGGGCGCCAAGGAACTCGTGTGTAAACGTTCTTTCAACAAGGCCCTTGATAAAATGAAACCTTGTTAAATTACCATGGGATGTTGAAGCGGGCATGAACCTTGGGGCCCTTTGCCCCATCCCAGCAAGTGTCATCCTTGACCACGGGTGCCTGTGCAACTTCCACAATAAATTGTCGAAAGGATGTAGGATTTGATGCCAAGGCCTTTGCAAGATTATCTGGAGTGATGTGAGCAAGAGCACGAAAAATGCCTTGTGTGGGCACGACACGGTCGTGCCCACCAATCCCGTGGTCAATGCTGGCAAAGAGGGTTTTGGTCATGGTTTTGATTTGATCGAGGTGAACGTGGTGTCCGCCACTGGCCAGTATGGCAGACAGTGCTCCACCAAACAGGACTTGCACGGCAGGGATGCAGTGGTGATCCAGTGCACCCCCGTAGTGGCCGCGCACTTCTGGAGTGGCGGCAAAGAGTTCTTGGACGGCAGGTGGCGGCAGGAGGTAGCACGTCAGAATGGAGGCGCCAATGGCTTCAACGTCTCCGCCCACGTCCTCAAACCACTGTTTGCCAACGGAATGGCCCAGCAAAACCCACAAGTCTCTGCCCTGGACGCCACAGGTGCCTGCACCAATCACCATGGAAAAAATGGAGGCCTTGGCGTCCGTCCACTCGCTCGAGGTTAAGGACGGAGGGAGAGGGGATTCAAGCACAGAGTAGTGAAGGGTAATGGCCTTGAGGGCGGGGTCAAGGGCGTACCGCCTCCCCGGCACACCCTTTTCTGCATGCTTAAGAAGTGGCATTGCGACACGGCGGGTCCATGCCGCCATATTGTTCAGGGTTGTTGTAACCGCGTCAAGTTTGGCATGTGACGCCAACAAGGTCTCCAAGTCAGACGGCGCCAGACATGCCAACAGGCCTTGGTGACTTGGGTTGAGGGTCGGGTCGACGGCAGTCGCCGCGACATAAAGCAACCCCAAGGCATTAATTGTTTTGAGGTAGGATGTCTCGCCCAGGACTTGCCACCAAGTCGCGACTTCCCAAATCCAAGCCGTGTCCCTCAAAAACCCCCCAAAGTCTTCCACTTCTTTGGCAACCTCTTCCATCAAGGCATTTGTGGCGTCCAGCCCTCCCCGGACCCCGTGGGTTTCTCTCCACCACGCCCCAACCAAAGCCGGAGGCACCATTTCACCCCCCTTGCTGTGCACGGCCATGGCCTGCCACAGTGTCACAAAGGTATCAGACCAAAGGCGCGTGTCGGGTGAGGACGGCTCCCGCACAGGCTGGAGTTTGTCAAGAGCTCCCTTCCCGAGGTACGTCCGAATCAAATCACTTGCTTGACCCTTGCACGCCTCGACAAACCCATCCAGGGGGTTGTGGTGAACGGGCGTTGGGCGGTCCGTTTTGCCCCCAAACGCGTCTTCGTACAAAGCCTCAAGCAAGGCACGCGTCAACGACTCGTCGCGCACCAATTTCTGCCCGTAGCCAATGCGGTCCACCTCACGTCCAAAAAAGAAGCGAAGCTGGGAACCGTCTAGGGTCTCCCGTGCCCTCAATGCCGGCCAATTAAACAACAAGTTTTTGTACATGCCAATGGTGTCTTGAAAAACATCACACCAAAGACCCAGACTGCTGCTGTCACCGCTTCTCTTCGACAGGAGATCATTGTTGTGAAGCACCCAATAAAAGTGTGACTTGCGAAAAGCATCCTCCTCGCAATGCGTTTCGGGGACGGGGCCCTTGGCAGCCCTGTCTCGAGCCTGTGTTAAAGGATACAGGTAGGAGTGGAGTGTTTTGTAGGCGTCCCACAAGCCGCCAACAAGCCTTTGGTTGTCTTTGTGGTGTAAAATGGTTGGTTCGAGAGGTTGGTAAAGCCTCTCCCCCCGTTCTTGGGCGTATGAATAGGCCAGCCATTCGTGCAAGACGAGCAAGTCTGCCAAGAACGCGAGGAAGATTTGAAGGCTTTGGGGCTCGGCCGCCAAGGGGCCCAACCACGCCTGCATGGCGGTTAAGGCCTCAAGTTTGCGGTGGTCTTCAGGACTCTCGGGGGTGCGGGAAGAAGGCAACAGGATTTTGGGACTGGCCAAGACTGATGACGGGTCGACACGGGCTACAGGTTTTGGCGTTGTGGGTGACGTGCCCAATTTGGATTTGAACCGTGCAAGACCTTTAGCTGCCAACTCACGCCCTTCCTTCAAGGCGTCTGCACACCACTGCAAAAGATCAAGCACAGGTTGAGACAGTATTTGAATAAGGTCTTTAGGTTTTGTTTCCTTCTTGGGTCTAGGCTTCATTGTCGCAGACCCAAAGAGGTGAAGCTTGTCTTTGGGCTGGCGACGGACCCTAACAAGAAAAGCAGAATGAGGTTTGGGGGCCTCCACCTTGGGATCATGGTGTGGTGGGGTGAACCACGGGAAACGAATCGAAATTCGTTGCATTTCGACCCCTTGGCGTTGCCCCAATTGGCTTGGCACCACCTTGGCGTCTTGAAGTGTCTGCACAATGGACAGACCCTCTACCGGGTTTTTATTCAAGAGAGCTCGCCGCCAAGTGTCAAACAGCCACGACTCTTTTAACGGTGCATCTTTCAAAAGTGACGAACTGTCTACAGACGACCACATGGCCTTGACATAAGAAGTGTCAAACACGGTGGCACAATAAAGGTTGAAAAGTTCATTCGCCAGTTGAAGGTCACTGGGTGCCCTTTCACTGGACATTTTTTTTTATTTTATTTACAGATTTCTGGTCTTGTTGATTTGCTTCCTCAATGAGACGAAACGTGTCTTTTGTGATTTCTTTTGAAGTACCCATGGATTGACGGGTGGTTTTCGCACTCATCATGCAAGGCATTCACTCACACAACTTGGTTTTTTCCGCGTGCATGGCACCATCCCAATGATTTGCACCCCGAGAGACAAAGTAGAATGGAAGACCAGCCAATTCTTTCCACAGTAGATGTGTTGACCAAATCACCCTCGGGGTGAATGGTTCGTAGAAAATTGACCAAATCACCCTCTGGGTGAATGGTTCGTAGAAAATTGACCTGCGTAGCCATGAATTTTTAAAACTGTGATTCATTTAGTTTTGCTTTGAAAAACTCGACAAGCTTTTCATGTCCTCCTATCATCGCCCTGTACATACCCCCGTACAAGTCATTTACACCTTGAGAGACAAAATACGAGACAAGCTTTTCATGACCTCCTGCCGCCGCCTCACACATACCCTCATTCCCTACACATCCTAAACATCCAAAGGATGTAAGGTGGGAGCTTTGCTCCTACCGAAGGATGTAGGGTTGGAGCTCCGCTCTGACCAATCATTTGCACCTTGAGAAACAAAGTACACCACAAGGTCCATGTGACCCCCTTCCGCCGCCTCACGCATAGCCCAATTCCCTACACATCCTAAACATCCAAAGGATGTAAGGTGGGAGCTTTGCTCCTACCGTAGGATGTAGGGTTGGAGCTCCGCTCTGACCAGTCATTTGCACCTTGAGACACAAAGTACACCACAAGATCCATGTCACCAGCCTTTGCAGCCTCCTCAAGACCCTTGTTGGGGTTTGACAAGGAGATGGCAAGAATCGGCAAGTAACTTTTTTCCAAGCTACAACGTCTAAGAATGGAGGACCAGCCAAGGGATTGCACAGCAAACGTGTTGACCAAATCACCCTCTGGGTGAATGGTTGATTTTCGTAGAAAATTGACCAGCGTAGCCATGATTTTTTCCAAAAAGTGATTCATTCATTTTTGATTTAAAAAACTCGACAATCCTTTCATGGTCTCGGTATATTGCCTCGTGCATAGCCCCATTCCCTCACACATCTAGGGTGTAGGGTTTGTCCAGTCATTTTCGTGTCAACTTCAAGTGGGTGTTGACCAATCAATTCCCCCCATTTCGTTGAGTTTGGATTTTTGCAAGTGTATTGAAAATTGTAAATGAGGCGAAACCACGTGCCTGAAGGATTCAGAGACAAAGGCCGAAGCGCCAAGTGGCGCAGGTTGTGTCACGAGCGCCTCCACTTTGTGAATGCTGACAGCATCATGTCTGAACTAAAGCAACGTTTGGTCCAGAGATGTGGCGACTGCATTTGGAGCGTTGCTTCATTCTCTCTGTGACGCTTCCCATATTGATTAACCATTAAATACACGTGTACGCATCCCACGCGCTCTTCAAGTCGTCAAGCATCTTTTCCCGTGGCGACGCCAGGTAAGATTCAGACCTGGAAAAGTGTCGGTCCATCGCCTCGCAAAACGCGTCAAAGGTTTTAATCTTGTGTGAGCGAGCAAAGTGCTTGGCCATCATGTGGAAAGACGGCGTGTAGTTGCCATTGTACGGGTCGTACTGGAGGTGGTGCATGAGGCCATGCCGTCGAACACAAAAGTTGGTGGTTTTTCCATACCGGTCGTTGTACACCTTGTCTGCTTCCGACTCTTGGTTCACCAAAAAGTCCGGGCAGGAAGGGTAACAACAGTGGTGGACAAGCAAACCTGAGGGTTGCCGAACCACTTGATCGTCAGCGGGCCTGTCAAGGTTGAGACGGGCGACTTCCTCTTCACTAAACACCTTGGGCATGGTGTGGTAAATCTTGTAGGGTTGGGCTTTAGCCAGTTTGCGCTGGAAACGCGCTTGTTTGCGGGTTTTGGCGCGCACGGACACGGCTTCACGGTTGCGTTGAAGTAAAATCAGTTCGTCCCTCACCTGGCCAATAATGGCCAACGGGTCAAAGGCTGCAGCCAGCCTATGTTTGGCCTTGTGGAAGCGCACGCCCTGGAGGTAAAGCCCCAATTGGACGGTTTCTTTGGGGCTAGACGCCAAGTGGCGACCCAAAAAGGAAGCCATGGTGACCCTCTCCACCTTGGTCTCTAAAGACCCCAAAAATAAATCAATCAAGTCGTCAGGCGTCATTGGTTTCTTTGCGTGTTTCGTGGCATGGTAGGCTTCCAAGACGCCCAGGGTGCCCACAATGGCCATGGGGGAAGCATTGGAAAAGCATTGGCTAAAGAAGCGGTTGGTCTTGGCAGCCAGCACGGGAAGATCCAAGGCCTGTGTTTCCATGTCTGTGGCTGCCAATTTGTGGCTAAAGCCAAGTGCCTTGCGCAGCAGCCCTTCTTCGTCACGCTCTTTGGCCTTGAGGTGGGTGCGGCACGAGCGCATAACCCCTTCAGCCAGAATGGCAAACGCCAAGCGGGAGTAGCGTGGGTCCCGAAAAATGTTGCTTGTGGTGTCGTTCAGCATTAAGTAAAAGAGTTTACACATGGACAGCATGTCGTGTGCTTCAGTTAGGTAGGGCTCTGGCGCATCCATGTGGTTTAACATGGTTGCTTGAGGCGGGTTGGTGCCAATCAGGTGGTTCATCAGGGTAAGGGACAGGGTCGCCACCTCTTGAAGCTCCGTCCTCGCCTCGCCCATCTTAACCTCAAGCATGACCTGGCGGGTGGCGCTCACTGACAGGAGTTTCACGGCCTCACCAATGGTCCTGCGCAGGGCCAAGGCCTTGCGGAACAGTCCTTCAATGGTGGACACCCAGGCAATGGAGGTCAAGGCAATGGACTGGTGCCCAATGACGAGGTACGGGTTGCCTGTAAAGGTCATGGCGTGCACCATTTTACGGATTGACGGGTGGACGCCCTCGCTGTCGACAAGCAGCAAGCCATTGACTGACCGGCCATGAGCGTCCTTGGTTGATTTTCCCTCAACAGTCATGGTGTAGCAATCAGCGCCAGACATTTCACAAGTCGACACATAGGGAACCATCAGTGTCCACGGCTCCACTTCAGCCGCAGAGGTGCGGACCACACGAAGGGCATTTCCCACAATGGCTTCACCCACAGACAACCCAAAAACATCCATCGGTTCGACAACCAACACTTGTTCACGCCGACCAACAAGTTCCTTGAGTGGTCCCACCTCAATTTCAGTCTTGACCCGCTTCGCAATCGACTTGGCAAACTTCATGCGCTTAAAAGCGTCAAAAAGGGGACCCGAAAACGTCACCGAGGTCAAGGCTTCAATGTCTCCCACAAGGCCTTGGAGGGTCATGGTGAACGTTTTTTTCAGGGACAGAGGCAGCTTTAAACCCTCAAGGCCTTCAATAAACCCCTCACAAAGCTCTTGAATGCGGGGCTGAAACCGCACCGCTCGATCCTTGGACACCACAGCAGTGGCCGTGAGGCGGGTCAGGAGCCCAAAAAGGGCGTAACACCCGTCGGTGAATGCGTCAACGGACAAGTCGTCGTCATGGCCTCGGAACACGGTGCGGGTGACGTACCCGCTGAAACGGTCATCTTCATATTTTTTGTCTCCATCGTTGTGGTGGTAAACAATGCCGTCAATGGGTTGACCCTTGTATAGCAAGGGTTGGTTGAGGTCCGCCCTGGCGTCCCAGTGGGGAGAGTCCTCCAAGTCCACCAGAAAGCCTTCCCCCATAATGCCGTAGGGAAAGGGAATCCGCCATACCATGGCAGGCCGCCCAAGGGTCTCGTTTTCCTTAAGCAGCTTTCCAAAAACGTCCTTGTCATCCATGCTGTCCATAAAATGAAATAATTCTTCATAGACAGTGTCCTCCTTGGCAGAAAATTCGTTTGGTAGGTAACGGTTTTGGAGTTGTTTGAGGTGGAAGTAGGGTTCTGTGGTTGGTGGTGTCTTGACAAAAATGGGCTTGACCACCAAGTCCACTCCCTTCAAGTACAGGTGTTCATCCTGAATGACTTGTTGGATGGATGGTCCAGCGCCACCTTTTCCAAACACAGGATTGTTGATAAAGGCGTAAATGATAGAGGTGGACACACGCTCATTGTGGTGGTCGACAGACGTCAAGTGGGTCAAGACCTTTCGCAACCCCCCACAAAAGTCTTCCTTGAATGCTCGGGTGGAGCCAAGGCTGTCCTCCATGACAGAACGCACCTGACCAATCTTGGTGACGCGAAACATGTCCACACGTTGGTCGTACAAGATGAGGTAGAGCTCGTTGTTGTGGTGGGTGCCCAAGGATGAGCAAAAGGTTTCAAGTTGCTTGCGAAAACAAGGGTCCGCGGCCGCAGCCAATGGCACAACAAGGTAGTGGCGAAGAATGGGTTTGCCGTCTATGCCATCTGTGCCATCAAGGTCAGCCTTGGTTTCCTCAAACCCCATGTCTTTCATCTTGGTCACCCTAGCCTGGTAGGTTTCCTTTAAGGCCTTGCGGAGTGCCGAGGGTCGAATCCTGTCTTTCAAATGGTCCATCAACAACACCCTGCCCACCAAGGTCCTCGATTCACCCTTTTTAAGAACCTTGGCCAAGTCAATGTCGTCACCTAGATCACCTAGATCAAGGGTGTCAAGAGCTTCTCTAACCAAAGCGGGCGTCAACCATTCTTCATTGAGGTAATGCCGTTCCTCCACGTCTTCGTGGCGAACCACGTAGTAGTCTTGAAACAGGTGGTGGAACACCAACAGTTTTTCCTTGCCTCCCAACACGCATGGCCTGAAGCGTGTGTGAATGGGTGCAAATGGGGCGCGTGCCATGGCAGCTTGACTTGCTGAACCAAGGGATGAACAAGGTCCAAGCTTGATAATGGCAATCGGCCAGCAAAAGTCTTGGTGGCATGACACCCAAATCTTTCCATCATTTGCGACAATTGTTGTGGACCCGTCTGCGTAGGCCTTGGCGCCGTAGTGCGGC
>Ga0180434_10004437_pt1 | contig 17090 bp, 21 predicted proteins | sample SS_ome_7_FD_132453 | JGI IMG/M metagenome (GOLD analysis project Ga0180434, IMG submission 132453) | Hypersaline lake sediment archaeal communities from the Salton Sea, California, USA - SS_1_D_2 metaG | ecosystem: Environmental > Aquatic > Non-marine Saline and Alkaline > Hypersaline >...
CCGTGAGATTGCCCGGATGGACCTATTCGGGGATCTGAGCATCAACAGCCTGGGGACGCTGTACAAGCGCGGCCGCATGTGTTCGCGAAAATGGGGTGAGTGAAATTGTCAAATTGTCAAGAACCGTCCCCAAATGATGTCAGGAGGTTGCCGTGAAAAACAGACTCGGCCTCGGCCTGCTGGTCCTCACCCTGTTCGCCTCGCTTTCCGCCCGCTCCCTGGCCACCTTCCGGAACCACATCATGCCCGACGCCCTGGCGGTGGACGACCGGCAGCTCTACATCTGCGAGGGATTCGCCGTGTTCATATACTCCCTGGAAGACTTCTCCCTGATCGGTCGATTCGGCAAGAGGGGCGAAGGACCGGGCGAATTCAAGGGCCAACCACGCCTCCATGTCCGGGGGCCGCAGATCCTGGTCAACAGCCCGTCCAAGGTGTCTTTCTACAGCAAGGCCGGCGTCCTGATCCGGGAGGTCGCCGGGATCGCCTCGGGCCGGGATTTCGTCCCCCTGGGCGACCGCTACGTGGGCTACGACACCCAGGTCGACGGGAACGGCGTCCGCTACTCGAGCATCCACCTATACGACGCGGAATTCAAAAAAGTACGCACCGTGTTCCGCTACGAATCGATCGCGCAGTCCCAGCGGGGGCACGGCTGGCACCTCTTTGGCAAGACCTACATCACGCCCCGGGTGTGCGACGGCCGGATCGTGGTGGCCGGCGACAGCGACTTCGTCGTCGAGGTCTTCGACGACCGGGGCGACAGGATGTTTTCGATCCGGCGCGAGTATCCCAAGGTCCGGTTCACCGCGGCACACCGGGAGAAGATCCTCGGTCTGTACAAGTCCCGGCCGGAAACCGCCCGGGAATACGACTGGTGGGAGAAGAACATCCACTTCCCCGAGTACTTCCCCGCCGTGCGGGCAATCTATACGGACGACAGGCTGATCTACGTCCGGACCTACGGAGAAGAGAACGGCCGATCCGAGTTCTTCGTCTTCGATTCCCGGGGTCGGCCGATCACGCAGACATTCCTCGCCGTCGCCCCGAGCCAGGCCAAGAACGCCTATCCCTTCATGGGTGACTTCTCCCCCTTCGCCATCAAGGACGTCACCCTGTACCAGCTGGTCCTGGACGAAGAGACAGAGGAATGGGCCCTGCACGCCCATCCCATGTAGAACGTCGCCCATCCCCCGCCGCGTTCTGCTATAATGATCCAAATGAGAGGAGGAACGATGAAACGAGCCCTGTTTATTTTAGCCATTCTATTCTGGATCGTTGGCTTCGGCGCGGCCGAGGAGTTGAAGACCCTCAGCCTGGACGATCCCGCCGCCATCGGGCTGAAGATCCAGGCCGACACGAAGGCCAAGGTCGAGGGCCAGGCGTCGCTGAAGGTCACGACCCCCTGGCCCACATCGGTGTGCCTGGGCGAGGTCGCCGGCCTCAACGTGCAGGGCGCGACCCTGGTCACCACCGCGCAAGCCAGGAGCAAACTCCAGGGCGGCGCCTACCTCGAGATCTGGGTGGTCATCGGCAAGGGGCGGTACTACGCCCGGGGCCTGGATTCCCAGGTGAGCGGCACCAAGGGCTGGACCCCCATCCGCACGGCATTCCAGCTGGCGAAAGGACAGACGCCCGACCGGGTGATCCTCAACCTGGTGATCAACGGTTCGGGCACCGTGTGGATCGACGACGTCCGCCTGGCCCGGGAGCCGCTGAGATAACGGCCCGCCACCCGTTGCACCTGTTCTGGCGATCTCCAAGGACCCTTGACAATCCAACCCCAGGATGATAGCAAAAAACCGGTCGATACCAAAGGTCTGGGGAGACCGCCCTTCGTCGCCCTGCGAAAGACATCGGTACTGCCTGTGTCATAAGAAGAAAATCGCATGAAAAGAGCGTATATTTTTGAATCAGCAGAACACGATTGGGGTGACTACTGGGATATCCTGGTGAACGGTATGGCATTCAGAGGCCCAGATGCCGATGAACCATTGGAGCTGGAAAGATCCGGTCCATTTGTTCCCCCCATCACATTTCCCATGTCTGAATTGATTGTCGACGACGAATGCAAAAGGCGTCTATCGATATCTGGATTAACCGGGTTCGAATTCAGAAGAGTCATCAAGAAAAAAATCGTATCGATCAATTGGCATGAATGGGATTGGACGGCCGAGGATCCCCGAAAGTATCCAAGCCAGGGAGAACCCGAGAACTACATCGACGCTCGTAAACACTCTGAAAAAATCGCCTCACAATTGGGTGATCTCTGGGAATTAATACCGGTATTCATTGGATCGGTGATAGACAGAAAAACAAAGACCATCAAACTCGGGATCGATCCAGCCCCCGACATTTTTAGAATCAATGGTTACGGTTACAAATTCGTCAACACCCACGCCAAGGATTGGTTCGAGAAAAATTACGGACAATGGGTGGGTTTTCGAGAAGTGACCGTCATCGAATAGGATGGCAATCTTACGATGAATCGTGCCGGCGAACTCTCCACCACAATAAGGTTTCGCAGCGCTGAGCTTTTCGGTCAGTGGGGGTAAGATGATTTCAGTAATTACTCCGGCTCACAATGAAGAATTATTTATCAAGAAATGTCTATGCTCCGTCAAAGCGGCAGCAGGGGAGGTGTCCGAACCAGTCGAGCATGTGGTCGTGCTGAACCGTTGTACAGATAGAACCGGAGAAATTGCCACAAGATGGGGTGCAAGGATTACGATCGATGACTCACGAAATTTGAGCCGCACCCGAAACAGAGGGGTCGAAGTATCCAAAGGTGATATCCTGGTTACAATCGACGCCGATAGCCAAATGACGTCGAATATGTTGCGAGAGATACTGCAAAAACTGCAATCGGGAAAATACATCGGGGGGGGTGCTAGGATCGTTCCTGAAAGAATATCCTTTGGAATCATATGCAGTCTGTTGGTGCTAGCGCCCTTTGTTTTGAGGCACGGTGTGAGTGCGGGGATGTTCTGGTGCTTTAGAAAGGACTATGAGGCAATTGGAGGGTTCGATGAGAACTTGCCCTGCATCGAGGATATTGAATTTGGCAAACGGTTAAAAAGATTTGGGAAAAACCTTGGCAAACGCTATGGCACGATCCGCAAGGCGCATATCATTACATCATGCAGAAAATTCGACCAGTTTGGCGATTGGTATTTTTTAAGACACCCAACGGTTGTTTGCAAGATTTTCAAAGGAGATCCAAAACAGGCGGATCAGTTTTATTACGATCCCAGGTCAAAGATCACCGAACAAGATATTTCAGTGGACGACTGACAGTCGATACTGAGTGATGCATCCACCTGATCTTCCACAAGGAAAATGAATTCATCAATTGAAGATCCTGCAATTTCTGAAATTCCGGTGATGGTTCACTTCATTGAACAACTCGCGGCATCATCCACAAGCCGTGAGCGAAAGGTTGCTTGCATGAAAGGAACCATCCTGTATACTGTATCCAGGATCCAAGAGGCGGCGGCCATGGGAACGGTGATGACATGAAGGCGGATCGATTCCCGGACGCCCGTGATTCGCGTCCGTCCTGGACCCTCCTGCTGGCCGCCGTGCTGGCCGCCGTCGGGCTGCTCAGGCTGGGGGCCGACCTGCTGACCGACATCGACCCCACCTGGGCGTCGTTTCTCGGCGACTCGCCGCTGCGTTTCCTGATCCGCACCTCCGATGGCTCCTTTGCCGGGAACCTCAACGTCCAGGTCTTCAAGGTGCTGGCGATTCCCTGCGGACTGGCCGTCATCTTCCTGCTCAACGCGGGATTGAGGGGGGGCATCGCCGCGGCGGAGCGACGCTGGGCGAGTCCCCGCTTCCGCCTGGCCTGCATTCTCGCCCTGTTCGCGGTGACCGTCTTCTGCGAGGTCGAGAAGGCCACCCACCTCCTGGGCCTGCCCACCGGGCTGGTGGCGGGCGAGCGGGCCTGGCTCAACCACGTGGTGCACGCCGCGGGCGGCATCCTCTCCTACCCGCTCTCGTCCCTGTTGCGCTACCGGGTCGAACGAGGAAGGGATCGGGGAAAGCCGTGACCATCGATTTTTCGAGCGGCGGGCGCTGTCGGCCCTGGCCGGGCCCGACTGGATCCAACGTGGGATTTGAATGACGGGAAGATGAAATCATCAACCATGCTGTCCCCTTCATTGTAAAGAGTATCCCGGTCCTTCGGGTGTCCCATAATATGGACAATTCGGAGAAGAGCATCTGGAAATGAAATTGCTTGGTTTGTATGCGTACCGAAGGATTTGGGCGAAAGGCAAACCAAGGAAAGGAGGCCAAGATGAACGGGAACAAACGCAAAGCGATCCGCCGGACCGTGTTTGTCGCGGGATGGGCGGTGATGGCCGGGTTGACGGGACCGATGTCCACGGCATGCCGGGCCACCCTGCAGGACCCGGCCCTGACCACGGTACCCTATGAAACCTACACCCGGCATTTCAACACCTATTTTCTGAAACAAAGGGTATTGGCCCTGGGCGATCGTTTCAAAATCGTCGACGAAGAGGGCGTTCCCCGGTTTTGGGTGAAGGGAGGGATCTTTACCCTGGGAGACCGGCTGCGGTTTTACGATACCGAGGGAAACGAGCTGGCCTTCATCAAGCAGAAGGTGTTTAGTTTCAAGAAAAGGTACCAGGTGTTCCGCCAGGGCAGATTGTGGGCCCGGATCCTCAAGGATATCACGCTGTTCAAGGACCGTTTCACCATCGACGTCGACGGCCCGGACGACTACCGGGTCAGGGGAGACATCACCGACCACCGCTATGCCGTTGTCAGCAGGGGTCGACCCGTGGCGTTCGTGAGCAAGAAGTGGTTCTCCTGGGGAGACAGCTACAAGATCGATATCGATCCCGCCGAAGACGAAGTGCTCATCCTGATCGCAGCCGTGGTGATCGACATGGCCAGCCATGACGAAGAACACCACCACCTCGGCCAGACCTGAAAGGGCGCGGTTCCCGGCCACCAAGTTCGGTCGGCACTCGGTCCGTCCCCCAGATGCGATGATGCCTCTTGCCATCCCCTCTCGCCGCCGGCCTCTCGCCGGGATCACGCTTGACCCACCCGCCCCTTGACGTTGCAAATCCACAGTGATACCACTGAAGCAGGTTGATATCGAAGGGGACGAGAGAGACCGCCCCGAGCTCACCATGCCGGCGGCTGGCCAAAGCAATAGGCGAAGCGCATCGTCGTTACACCCGGATGGTGAATTTTCGTGAAGGATGGAAGGGTCACCTCTGGCAAGAGAGATTTTCATCCTTTCCGCTGGATGATCACTATCTCTTGTCTGCAACTCGATATGTTGAGATGAACCCGGTGAGGGCAAGATTGGTTAAATCCCCCTTTGACTGGCCCTGGAGCAGCGCACAGGCTCATTTGGACGGAAAGAGAAAAGGTTTGGCTGATATCAATCCCTTGAATGAATCGGTGGGGGATTGGAATCGTTTCCTTTTGGAAGATGTATCGAATATCGAGGAATTTCGCAAACACGAGCGCACCGGTCGCCCGTGGCCCGGCCCCGCCTACGCGAGGGCGTCGGGAAGTCCCCCGGCGGGCAGCGGCTGGGGCGGCAGCGAGGCGGCCTCCTGGACCAGCGAAATCACCCGTTGATCCGCGGCCGTGGGCCGGGGATTCAGGCCGGAATCGGTCAGGGGAATCGTCCGGTCCCCTTCCTTGCGCCAGGCGTTGAGCATGAACGAACCGAAGAGACTGGCCACCCGGATATCGTAGGTGGCGCCGTCGACCACAGCCAGCACGCTGGATTCGCCGGGCTGGGCCGCACGGTGGCCGTCCTGGATCAGTTTGCAGGCCAGGTTGGCGGCGATGAACGCGGTGCCCACCCGGTCCGTCTGGTCCGCGAATTCCTGCGGGACCGTGACGTCGACCCCCAGCGCCTGTTGGCACAGGGAGGCGGCGTAGGCGGCCTGCTTGGGGAAAAAACCGGCCCGGTAGCACGCGTTGAAGGCATCGATCGCTTCGGAGTAACGATTCTCGCCGTACAGGCCGACCCCCTGGTTGTAAAGCGGAACCCCCTGGGCGCCGGCCCGGTCCGCCGCGTCTTTGTCGCCTTCATCACGGGTGAATTCCACGATCTCGACCCACCCCCCGCCGCCCTCGATCCCGTTGACGAACACCACGTCCCCGGGAGAGAGAATCAGGCTCTTGTCCCGGCAGTAGTACCGGGTCTTGTCGGTCTTCTCCGCCCGGGCGTATCCCAGCACCCGTTCCTCCGGATCGATTCGCATGGTCTCGGCCAGCCCCAGCACCCTCTCTCCCTGGGCTGTTTTCTTGACACAGATCTCGTACATCCGCATACCTCCCTTGGTGACCCGTCCTCCCTGCAACGTATTCGGCCGCCAATCCTTATGATACCGGAAAACACAGCGCAAGAGAACAGGGATTCGCGTTGTTTCTGAAAAATTCGTCGGACGATCTAAATCTGGCCTCGGCCAACCCCGGACACGCGCTGCCGGTCGCCCGTTCCCCGGATTCTTTGGTTTCTCTCTCTCTCTCCTCTCGCCGGGATCGCGCTTGACCCACCCGCCCCTTGACAATCCATAACCACCGTGATACCACTGAAGCAGGTTGATATCGAAGGGGACGAGAGAGACCGCCCAAGTTCACCATGCCGGCGGAGGGAGAACCTTGCATGCACGCGACACAACCAAACGGCGGCAGCTTGTCCATGAAGCAATCCCCCGATCCCGATCATCGTCTCTCGCTTATCGACGGTTTTCAATATTTGATTAAATCTCCAATCAAAGGGATAATCATGGAAAAGGAGGATTCACCATGGACACATCGAGAGAAGCACTGCAGGCGCAGATCATGGCCTTGGGACAAAAGAACATGATGGGGATACCAGTCAGCAAGCAGCAAGTCGATCAAATATTGAGATTGTGCAAAAGCGAGGAAGACAAAAGGGTGCTGCGGGAATTGTGCGCCAGTTTCGGACTGCAGTACTCATAACCACCTGCAGAGACGAACGCCGGGTGGTCGCGCCGAACGAATACAGTACATGACCGAAAGACGGCCGTCGGGTAAAAGGCGACCAACCAGAAGGAGAAGGCCATGATCATCAGGGGTGGGTTCGGAGAACCCTATTGTTCGCAGGAGTGTCACAACGAGGGAGGCAGGTACGCCGCCGCGGTCATGCTCAAGAATCAGACGGGGGTGTGCGGCTTCTGTCAGAAGCCGGTCCAGGCATCCATGGTCGGTTCAGCCGATTGCGCCATCGTACCCTACGAAGGCGTGAATCTCTTCATATGCAGCGCCTGCGCGTCGCAGGGCCAGGACTATTTAAAAGAATACAAGAAGTGTTGCATGTGTCAAAAACCCCTTTGATCCGGCCCGACCCGACATACCGTATCCTCGGGATCCCCATTGAAGAAACGTAACATGACCCGGGTACACGTCCAGGTGGTGTCGGGAAATTTCGATTCGCAGCAGGAGGAAGCGATGTACTTCGTTCTCTTTTACGACTACGTGGAAAATGTGATCGAGCGGCGGGCGCCCCACCGGGAGGCCCATCTGTCGCAGGTGCAAGAGTACGTCGAGCGGGGCGAGCTGGTGCTCGGGGGCGCCTTCGCCAACCCCGCAGACGGCGCCGCCATCGTCTTCAAGGTGGAGGAACCGGCCAAGATCGAGGCCTTCGTGAAGCGGGACCCCTACGTTCTCAACGGGCTCGTGACCGCCTGGCGCATCCGGGAATGGACCGTGGTCGTGGGCTCCGCCCTTTGAATCCTTGCGAAACCGGCGACGGCCCCGATCGGTTTCGATTCCTGACCTATCGCCATTTTCGCTCGCCCCAAACCCCCATCCGGAGGCGACTCCTGGGTCGGATCGGCGGCCGTTCGGATCTTGGATGGCCGCCTCGCTGTAAAAACGATACGATCCAAAGACCCTTCACCACCCTGGTTCTTGAAATGACCATCTGGAAGCGCTAGAGTATACCCTGATGCCGGTCCCCGGCGGGCTGAAGGCTTGGCGAGACATCCATGAGTCCCGGGATTCCCGGTGGGAACCGGGCTCCCGGTCAAGGGCAGCGACGGCACGAAACGACATGAACGAATCTCTTCTATTCGGAGGTTTTTTATTCGTCCTCGGGGTGGTCTTCGTCACCCTGGGCGCCATCCAGTTCTTCCAGGGCCGACGGCGGCGCCGACACTGGCGCCCGGCCGAAGGCACGGTCATCGGCCCCCATGACAGAGACCTCAAAACCGATCACGAAGACCCCGCCCGTCCCATCATCCGATTCGAGGACGACCGCGGCGTGTCGCACACCTTCGAATCGGACTGGACCATGGCCGGCCTCCCCGGGATCGGCTCGAAGGTCCGGGTTCTATACGATCCGTACCATCCGGACCGGGCGATCTACCATACGGGGTTTTCTACATTATTCATGCCCCTGGTGATCATCCTGGCGGGTATCGCGGTGCTCCGTGTGGCGGCGTATTACCTGCTGGATAAATGAAGATTTTTCAAACACCTGAATATTCAGAGTACGAACAGGACCGAGGCATCGCGTGGGATGGGCAAGAAGAAGGTGAATGATCCGTTTCTGGAAAAGCGTCTCGCCAAGTACGACCGCTGGCTCGACAAGGGCCAGATTTCCTTCTCTTCGAAAGTCATCCCGGTTTCCGAATCGTTTCAATCCAGGCAATGGGTGCTGCCCACCGAACAGGCCATGGAGATCCTGCGCCGGGCGAGATCCGTGGCGGTGCAGAACTGCGAGTGCCGTGTCCATTATCGGAGGTGCGACCATCCCCTGGAAGTCTGTTTCCTGCTCGAAGACGTGGGGGACCGGTTCGTGGCCAAAGGAGAGGCTCGCCATGTGGACCTGAAGGAAGCATCTGACATTCTCACCCTGGCGAACCGGAGAGGACTGATCCATCTCAGCCTGTACATGCCCGACCATGAAATCTTCGCGTTGTGCAGCTGCTGCGAGTGCTGCTGCCACGACCTGCAGATCGTGAAGCGCTTCGGACGCCGGGATCTGCTGGTCCATTCGGAATACGTGGCCGAGACCCGGGCCGCGGATTGCATCCATTGCGGTGCGTGCGTCCCAAGGTGCGTCTTCGGTGCCCGCGTCCTCCGGGATGGGAAGATGGTCTACGACGCGGACGCCTGCCTGGGCTGCGGGCTCTGCGTTACGGTTTGTCCCGTGGGGGCCACATCCATGGCCCAGCGAAATCGAGGAAAGAGGAGCGCAGGATGATCGCAAGAATCTGGCACGGGTGGACGACCCGGGCCAACGCGGATGTCCACGAGGCCCTGGATGAGGTCATCGTGAATGCGGGGTCGGGTGGCTCGAGTGTCGGGGGTTGAATTGCCGCACAAAACCGCAATAACCCAAGCACCGTATCCGATTGCACCGTGAACAAGACGACGATCCAGTCCACTCCGTACGGTCCGGTGGTCATCATCTGGCGTATGGTTGGTCGTGTCGCCAGGATCGTCAGGGTTCTCCTTTCAAATTCCGCTGCATCGGCCACGGAGAGGGTGTCGGAGACTTACCCGGACGCACACGAGTCTTCCGGCGAGGCGATCGCATCCGTGGCCTCCGGGATCCGCGGGCTACTCGAGGGGGAGCCCATCGACCTCTCCCTTGAGGTTGCAGACCTGGCCCAGTGCAGAGAATTCCAGCGACGGGTCCTACAGGCGGAGCACGCGATTCCGAGGGGAGGCGTCAGTACGTACAAACTCATCGCCCTGCATCTGGGCGTACCCGGCGGCGCACGGGCCGTGGGACACGCGCTGGCAAACAATCCCTTCCCCCTTATCGTACCGTGCCACCGTGCGATCCGGTCGGACCACGGTCTCGGCGGTTACCAGGGTGGGGTGGACATGAAACGGTCCCTTTTGAGCCAAGAGGGGATCGTGCTCGACGATTCCGGACGCGTGCGATGTGCCCGCTTCCACTACGAAATGGCGGAAGGATCCGCAAAATGAACATCCCGGGTTACAAGGCACCGCAGTCAGCCTTGCTGCACATCGATTGAAGTCGTACGCAGAGCAGAGGGCAGCAAGATCCCCCCGGGTAAGCGACCCAATCAAATCATTTGCGGGAGGAGAGACATGAGCACACTGGCCTATGCCGAACTCACCAACAAGCGGGAGGCGGCGGTGCCGAGGACGAGCACCACCACGGCCCCGCCGGGCATGAAGACCTACATGGACGCCCTGGCCGCGCTGATCCCCGCCGAGGTGCTGACCCTGCACGCGCTGGTGCTGTCGGCCACGACACGGATCACCGGCGGTGTGGCCAGGATCACGGCGCCCGGTACGCTGAGATGGGCCTTCTGGGGACTCGTCGCGCTGAGCGTGGCCCTGTACGTGGCACCCCGGCTGCTGGCGGGCCACTGGGACAAAAAGCGCGACTGGTTCCGGACGGCGATCCCGCCCCTGGCCTTCGTGGGCTGGACCATGCTGCAGCGCACCACGGCCTTCGACGCGGTGCTTCCGACGTTGCCCGAGGCCAGCCGCACCGTGGCCGCCCTGTTCCTGGCCGCGGTTCTCGGCGCGGTGTCGACGCTGCTGGCGATCCGGGCGGACCACAGACCGGCGACGCCCTGAGATAAGGCCGCAGGCGACGGGCGGATCGGCGACCCGGCGGCAGCCTGCCAGCACAGGCCCCTGTCCCAGATCTTCCATCGGGGGGCATCCCCTTTTCTCCCACGATCTGGTATAGTAATCTCTCAGGAATCGCACCGATCCGCTCGAGGCGGCGGTGCGGTTTCTGAAACCAACCAGGTGACCGCCGTGTGGAAGAAGCGCAGGAGAATCGTTTTCCACCCCATCGGCGTGGTGCACTCCCCCCACACCGATCCCTCCAGGACGCCGATCCAGCCCGTGTTCGCCCGCGGGGTCCGGGGCACGGTGGAGGTGGATTCCCGCTTCGCAGAAGGCCTGGCCGACCTGGAGGGCTTCTCCCACGTCTACCTCTTCTACCCGTTCCACAGGACCCGGGAGACCCGGCTCCGCGTGCGTCCCTTCCTGGAGGACGCCCTGCGCGGGGTGTTCGCCACCCGGGCGCCCTCGCGGCCCAACAAGCTGGGGTTCAGCCTGGTAAGGCTGCTCTCGGTGGAGGGCCGCGTGCTGCACGTGGAGGATCTCGACATCCTCGACGGCACGCCGCTGATCGACATCAAACCCTACATCGGCCGCTTCGACACCCGGGAGGACGCCCGCTCGGGCTGGCAGGAGGCCATCGACGACGGGGCGGCCGCACGCCGCGGCGCCCGGGGCTTCGCCGCGGACGGGGACCCGTCATCCGCGACACCCGGGTCCGGGCAAAACGACGGCTGATCTCTGAAGCGGCGGATGCCTACTGTTTGTTCGTTTCAGGGGCGAGGGCGCGCCGATGGACCCCCTGCAGGCTGACGAACTGCAGCCAGCGGGATCGACCCTCCTGATCCTTCCAGTTCACGGTGGTCAGGCGGCTGATGCGGTGGCACTCCATCCCTTCCTCTTCGGTGATTTCCTTGACCAGCACGTGCCGTCCGGCCACCACATTTTGAAATCCCAGGAAGGCCAGCCTGCCCGCGTGGGCCGGCATGGTGTAGACCCATGTCTTTTCGCCGATGCGGGTCATCTTCACGACCTGACCGTGGTTCTCGAAGTAGTAATCCCCCAGGCTGCCGTCCTTCTGGAGAAAATAGCCCTCGGTACCGGCCATCTGCTGGGTTGGAACGCCACCCCCGAACTCCATCTTGTCGAGGGTCGAGACGAAGGCCCGGCCGTCCTTGATCTGCGGATCTTTGGCCTCCATGACGTCCGTCCACTTCATCTTCTCCACCACGCCGCCCTTGTCGTCGACGCCGTACATCGTCCAGGAACCCGAATAGGTACCCACCAGGTGCTTCACGGCCTCTGGCACCTCCGGGTTTTCCGCCGGTACCGGCGCCACCAGCACCAGGCTCGCCAGAAAAGGTGTGAAAAACAGCGTGATCCAAATTCTGTTTGTGCGTTTCATCCGCATCGCCTCCTCCTTTTTCAACTCGGCGATACGAAGCATCGCCGAAGGTCCTTGAATCAACCCAGAGTCGAATCTCATTGTAGGAAGGGAAAATGGATGTGTCAAGCCCGGATCAGGCAGCGGGCGCTTGAAAATGCCCAACCGTGGCCTTACAATGTCCAGGATGGGAAAGAAGGCATCGAGGACGACCGGGATTACCCCCCACACCGTCGACCGCTACATCGCCGCCTTCCCGGCTGGTGTGCGTGAGATGCTGCAGCAGGTGCGGGACACGATCCGGCGCGCGGCCCCAGGGTCGGAGGAGACGATCAAGTACGGCATCCCCACCTACGTACTCCGGGGAAACCTGGTGCACTTCGGCGCCTTTCAACACCACATCGGGTTCTATCCCACGCCGTCGGGCATCGAGGCCTTCAGGCGTGAGCTCGAAGGCTACCAGGTGGCCAGGGGTTCGGTGAGGTTTCCCATGGACGATCCCCTGCCCCTGGATCTGATCGAGCGCATCGTCAGGTTCAGGGTGGAGGAAACACGGGTCGGAACACCGATGGGGAATGGGCAGGCCTAGAGAAAAGCGTCGCCCGGGGCTTCGCCGCGGACGGGGACCCGTCATCCGCGACACCCGGGTCCGGGAAAACCGACGAATGAGCCCGTCAGGGGGATCTTCAACCTCCATGAACGGACAGACAGCCCCGCGGCCATGATATTTTCGTCGATCGATCGCGAGACGCCGCGGCCGCCTACCCGCGCCTCATCCACGACGAGAAACGGATCGCATACCTTCCCTAATCCGTTCGGGGATGATCGATCGGCCCTTCCCCCACCCCCTTCGGACGCGACGTCTCCCCTTTCCTTTCCCTGGGCCGGAGGCCTGAACGGACGTTCTGGGACGCTGTCCGTCTGCGGACAGGCAGTGTCACGAACCGGACGCTTCGGATGCGGGTCGCCGCCGGAATCCGCGTATTGTCGTCGTGTGGAGACTGGCATGGAAGATGCCTGCATAGAGTGCGAAGGTAACTTCACATGAGAGGCATCGAATGATATCGAAAACCCTGATGGCCGCATCGACCCGGCCCATCATTCTGGCCATCCTCTCCCGGAGCGAGGATTACGGCTACCGTATCATCCAGACGGTCAAAGAGGCCTCCGGAGGAGCGATCGAGTGGACCGACGGCATGATCTATCCGGTACTGCAGCGCATGGAGATGGACGGACTCATCGCGTCCCGCTGGAAGCTTTCCGCGGGGAACCGCCCACGGAGGTACTACACGATCACCGGCGAAGGCCGGGAGGCGCTGGCGGCGGAGTTCGTGGGCTGGCGCAGCGTCTGGCGGGCCCTGAACCGGTTCATGGCACCGCTGCCGGCCGCGGAACAGTAGAAGGAGGCGTCATGTTCGACCTGGAAACAGCCATTCGACGGTGGAAGAAGGATTTGAGGAAACACGAGGTGTTCGAGGACGGCCTGATCGCCGACATGGAACTCCACCTGCGGGAGGCGCACGAGGACCTCAAGGAGAGAGGGCTGGAAGATGCCGCCGCGTTCGACCGGGCCGTGGCCCAGCTGGGCGACATCGCGGCCATCGCCGGCGAATACCGCAAGAACCGCATCACGGCATTCAACCGCCGCGCGCCCCTCCGTCCCGGCCGCTTCATGCCGGCCCTGGTCTTGAACTACGCCAAAACCGCCCTGCGCGTCATCCGGCGGCAGAAGGTCTTTTCCCTCATCAACATCTCCGGACTGACGATCGGTCTCACCGTCTGCATGCTCATCGCGATGTGGGTGGCCGACGAGTTGGGTTTCGATCGCTTCCATAAAAACGCCGACCGGATCCACCGCGTCTTTCGGGACGAATCCGTCACCCGGGCGGGTTCGGCCAGCGCGCTGACATCGCCCCCCATGGCCGGCGCGCTCAAGGCCGATTTTCCGGACGTCGTCAAAGCCACGCGCTTCGGTACCTGGCGGAAGCAGCTGGTCAGCACCGGAGACAGGCGCTTCAACGAGCTCGGCTTCATGCACGTCGATCCCGACTTCTTCTCCATGTTCTCCTTCCCGCTGCGGCGGGGAGATCCCGACACCGTGTTTGCCGAACCGTATTCCGTGGTGCTCACGGAATCCACGGCCGCCCGCTATTTCGGCCGGGAGAATCCGCTGGGAAAAACCCTGACGGTGAACAACCAATTCGACGTCACGGTCACCGGGATCGCCGCGGACGCACCGTCCGACTCCAGCCTGACTTTCGATTTTCTGGCCCCATTCGAACTTCTCCTCAGGGAAAATTTCGGGGAGGACATCCATGAAAACTGGGGATTCAACTCCTTCTTCACCTATGTGATGCTGGCCCCCGGTGCCGCCGCAGGGGACGTGAACGGTAAGCTGAAGGGATATCTGAAGAAACATCAACCCGAAGACAAGGACGATCTGGCCCTCCAGCCCCTGACCGCGATCCATCTCCACTCCGACCTGGGACACGACATCCGCGGGCGGGGCGACATCAAATACGTCTGGATCTTCGGTGCCCTCGCCGTTTTCGTCCTGTTGATCGCGATGGTCAACTTCATGAACCTGGCCACGGCCCGATCCGCCACACGGGCCAAGGAGGTGGGAATGCGCAAGGTGGTGGGGGCGGGGCGTTCCCAACTGATCCGCCAGTTCTTCGCCGAGTCGATCCTCACGGCCCTTCTCGCCCTGATGGCATCGCTGATCCTCATGGAACTGCTCCTCCCCTATTTCAACACCCTGTCGGGAAAAACGCTTCTCTCCCCCTGGCGGGGCCAGCCCGGCCTGCTGCTGGGATTCCTGGCCCTGGCCCTGGTAACCGGCCTGGTGTCCGGGACCTATCCCGCCCTCTACCTGTCCTCCTTCCGGCCGCTGCGCATTCTCCGGGGCATCGCGCGCCCCAGCGGTTCGAGTCTCTTCCTGCGCAAGGCCCTGGTCATCTTTCAATTTTCCCTTTCCGTATTTCTCATCATCGGCACCCTCGTCGTCTCCCGGCAGCTCTCCTACATGAAAAATCTGGATCTGGGATTCAACCAGGAACACGTCGTTCACCTGAGCCTCCACGGCCGGCTTCTCGAGCAGTACGACGCCATCCGCACCCGCTTCCTGGAGCATCCCGACGTCCTCCACGTGACGGCCTCCATGGCCCTGCCCACCGACATTCAGAGTACGCCGGGGACCCCGGAGTGGGAGGGCAAGGATCCCACGGCCCGGATGGAGATCAAGGCGGACTTCGTGGATTACGACTACATCGAGGCCTTCGACATCCCGCTGGTGGCGGGCCGCAGTTTCTCCCCGGAATACGCCGACGACATGAAAAGCGCCTTCATCGTCAACGAAGAGGCCGTGCACCGAATGGGCCTGAAACCGCCGGTGGTCGGCAGAAAATTCGGCTTCTGGGGGATCGAGGGCAGAATCATCGGTGTCATGAAGGACGCCCACTTCCAATCCCTCCACCAGAAGATCGAACCGCTGGTCTTCAAGATGTACCGCCCCTGGCTCAGACGCATCTATATCAAAACCCGATCCACGGACACCGCCGCCACCCTGCGGTCCCTGGAGGCCACCTGGAACGGCATGAACCCGGACTATCCCTTCGAATACCGCTTTCTCGAAGAGGACTTCGACGATTTGTACCGGGCGGAAGCACGGCTGGGGATCATCTTCCGGTCGTTCACGGTGCTGGCCGTGCTGATCGCCTGCCTGGGGCTGCTGGGGCTGGCCTCCTTCGTGGTCGTGCAGCGGACCAGGGAGATCGGCATCCGCAAGGTGCTGGGCTCCTCCACCTCCGCCATCGTGGGCCTCCTGAACCGGGATTTCCTCAAGTGGACGTTGCTGGCCAGCATTCTGGCCTGGCCGGCGGCCTACGTCGTAATGCGGCACTGGCTGCAGAAGTTCGCCTACCGAAACGACCTCACCCCGGGGACCTTCGTGCTGGCCGCGGCCGTGGCGCTGGCGGTGGCGCTGGTCACGGTGAGCCTGCAGAGCCTGAAGGCGGCCCGGGCCAATCCGGTCGACAGTCTCCAGCGCGAGTGAGCGCCAGGTAGGCAGCGCGCCTTCTCTGATTTTCACGGACGACGGGGATGGGGTATAATACACGTATGTTCTTCTTCATCGGCGGGGTGCAGCCCCGGACCGTGACCCTGCCCGGCGATCCGCGGCCCTGCCCGAACTGCGGGCAGGTGCAGGTGCGGCGCAGGCGGGTCGACAACTACCTCTCCTTCTTCTTCATCCCCCTGATCCGGATACGCGCAGGCGTGCCATTCCGCGAATGCGGTCACTGCCGCGCGGTCTTCGACGAAGACGGATCGGAACGGCCGTCCGAACACACCGAACCACTCCACCTCTGCCGCACCTGTCACAAACCCCTGGATCCCGCCTTCGCCTTCTGCCCCTACTGCGGCAGACCCGTCCGCTAGCCGAATCATCCTGACGCGAAAAAATTCACGAAACGGTTGACAGGCGAAAAAATTGATACTATAATTAGACCGACGGTCGGTCTAGACTGACGGTCGGTCTGGAGGTCGACGTGGCAAGAGTCATCAAGGAACACGACGAGCGGTTGAACGAGTTGCTGGACATCGCCCAGGGACTCTTCTTCCAGAAGGGATACGAGAACACCTCCGTGAGCGACATCATCGACCGGGCGGGAGTGGCCAAGGGCACCTTCTACCACTACTTCAGGTCCAAGGAGGAACTCCTGGACAGGCTGGTGGTGCGTTGGTCCCGGGCGGCCGTGAAACGGGTGAGACACCGGGTCATGAACCGCAGGGACATCGGCGCCGTCGAAAAACTCAACCGCTTCTTCATCACCATCCGCGATTACAAGATGGAAAACCTGGAGCTGATCAAGGTGCTGATGACCGTGCTCTACCGGGAGGAGAACCTGATCCTGAGGCACAAGATGATGAAGAAGAGTATCGAGACCCTCACGCCCGACCTGGTGAAGATCCTCGAGCAGGGCATCGCCGAAGGCGTCTTCGATCTGGATCCGGTCGAGGAGACCGCGGAGCTGCTCTTCTCCATGGCCCTGAGCCTGGGAGAGACCGTCGTCGGGCTGCTCATCGAGGCCGAGGAAAAGCCGGAGAACATCGACCGGATCGA
>Ga0180434_10004442_pt1 | contig 17085 bp, 19 predicted proteins | sample SS_ome_7_FD_132453 | JGI IMG/M metagenome (GOLD analysis project Ga0180434, IMG submission 132453) | Hypersaline lake sediment archaeal communities from the Salton Sea, California, USA - SS_1_D_2 metaG | ecosystem: Environmental > Aquatic > Non-marine Saline and Alkaline > Hypersaline >...
GATTCGGTGGAGATCATCTCCTCGAAAGTTATCCTGATCAGGAGCCACGAACTTCTGATAGTGAAGATCAGCATAGTCCGTTCCCTGTAGCTTCATCCTCTGCCAATCCACTGTGTTCGGGATCGGCGTCAATCTCTGAGGATGCGCCCATACCCCTTGCGAATAGAGGAAAACCAGAGTTCCCACCATATCCTCGATTTGCTGATACGGCAGCCCGATGATGTGATAGACGTTCGTCTCCGATCGCTTGAACCCTACGATATCGCCGATAGCCAGGGCCCTCAAAAGATCCTCCTCCGTAGCGTTATTGGCCCTCCCCATCCGTTTGCGAACGTCAGCGCTAATGCTTTCCAGTGCGTAACTGACCGTCTTGAAGCCTGCCGTCTTCATCAGTCTCGCTGTCTCTAGGGTGAGATCTTTGGCGGCCATCCCGCCGAATACGCTGATCCTCGCCTTGCTATGTCGGCGGATCAGTTCTTGGCAAATCAAATTGAGATGGTTTTCCGCATTATAGAGCAGGTTGTCATCACCTAGCCAGATCTCCTCGAAGCCCTCAGAGACGAGACGCTGGATATCATCCACCACTCTTTCTACTTCCAATTGGCGGATGCCGTCCCCGTAGAGGAGATGGGTTGCGCAGTATGTGCACGCACGGTTGCATCCATAGCTAGTGAACAGGTAGGCGAACTTTGCCGGCGTCGGCAAGACGGAGGGCATTGGGCAAAACTCTTTCGCCTCAGGATGTTGCCCAATCATCAAATCATCCGCCCCCGCCCCTGCTGCATGATCAGGGCAGATGGTCGCATAGACTCCGCCAAGATGGACCGTCACCCCTGAGAAGATCTTGCCGTAAATCTTGATCGCCTCCCAAACATTGCGATAGTCATACGTAAACATCGATGTGATCCAGATCTCATCTGGTCGCACTTTCGGCATGTTGGGAGCGATGACGTATTCCACCGCATGCCCTTGCTCAGTCAGCCATCGAGCGATCCTTAGCAATCCGATACACTGGTTATTGACGCCCCACGTCCTGCTTGGGCGAGGCTCCACGAGGAGAGCTTTCATCAGTATTCCCCCTCGATATATCCCAGGGCGGCTAGCGTGCGTCGTTGCATCATCTCATCCTCGTCCAGATCCTCCTCTATCGGTTGCGCCAGCTCCTCAGGTATCCTCGCCTTTGGTTCGGCGAGGCGATCGAAGCCATCCCTGCGGATCGGCCGGCCAAAGCCCGCATCGATCCCCAATCTGCCGAGCATCGTAGGAGCAAAGTCCGCCTGATCGATCGTCGGGATCGATCCCCTCTCAAACGGAGAGAGGCCAGCGTGATTGATCCCCCACACCCCCGTATAGGTGTGCCCCCGATCACCAAAGCCATGATCCGAGCAGATGGCTACTTCCTCAGGATCGAACGTGGAGATCGCCTTATCGACCCATCGATCCAGGATAGGACCGAGGATCTCCAGGAGGCGTGGATCATAGGCTCCGATCCCCTCCCCCTGGCTCTTGCTGCACAGCATGTGCGCCCCTCGATCCCACATCTGCGTACAGATCATCAGGAGATCGAGCCCTCCAGTCTCATCCGCCCATCGCTTCGCCAGATCGATTTTATAGCCATCCTGCTCATCGATCCAGGCTGCCCAAGACTGGAACGGCCAGGCGTGAATCTCCCACCCCATGCCGGCCCCTGGAGGCTTGATGGCAAGAACTTGCTCACATCGCCTTGAGGCATCCGCCTCGCCCGTGTAGTAATCCTCAGGGATCACCACGGACTCAGGGCTTCCCCAAGGTCGGTAAGGCCATCCCCCGACGAGGAATCCCCGGTCCCGTGCCGGTCCCTCTCCAGGAGGGCGAGGAGTAGGCATCCCCGGCATGTTGACCGCTGCCGCCTTGAGCCCTGCCCGCCATGCCTCATCGAATAGGTAATCCCGTGGGCGTTGGGCGAATGTCGTAGAGGGTACATGCCCCCAGTGCGGCCGCTTCTTTGGATCCGGGTTCGGATTGACCTTGACCCCAAACAGCGTATTGACCCCATGGTGACCTGTCGTCCATCCTGTCATGATCGTGGTCCAGGAGGGCCCCGTCCGCTTCTCCGCCGACCAGAGGACGCCCCATCGAGCGCCATCCCTCCAGGAGGAGAGGGCGGGATATCTCCAGGATCTCAGGAATCGGTAGTCCAGCCCATCGATGGCAAGGACGAGTAGTTTCATTGTGGCAAGACCTTTCTCCTAAAGACCCTCATCGAATGACAGGGCTCCAGTTCACACCATGCCCCCATCTGATCAACTAGCCAGCCCTCGATCGCTGGCCGGAGCTGCGCAGATAGCCGGCGCAGGTTGTAGAGCCGATTGACCCGATCTGCTATCTCGTCCTCATCGGGCATTCTGGAATCGTGAAGGATCATCACGCCCTCAAGTCCAACGTGGGGAGCGAATAGATCCAGATCTTGACGGAGATCTTCGGGCTCATGGCTCCCATCGATGAAAACGAGATCCAACGGGATCGCCCAATGCTTGCCGATCTCCTGAGATGGCCCGTCATAGCGGATCAGCCTCGTGGAGTCCACGTCGTAGGCTTCCAGGGTGAGCATCTGCCTTTGGAGCGCATCCTCATTGTAGAGATCGATGCTAAAGACCTTCGCCTCCGTTCCCCTCGTTCCTGAGAGCAGACATCCCAGGCCGGCCCCGAGCCAGGAGCCGATCTCCAGGCAAGCGGTCCGAACGTGATCCAGGGCGAGATCGTGAAGTTTCCACCGCTCCTTGCGGCAGAGATGCCCCGGGACGTTGAGCCAGCGATCCAGGAGAGGAGGATCAGGATATAGGTTCGCTACGGGCAATCGCTCGTCAGTCATCTTTCACCTGGACCCTGCTCCAGATCCCAGCTTTAGGAGAGGACTCCTTATCGGCTGGAGTACGCTGCCTGCTCTTGCCGATGTGCTGGAATCTCATAGGCACCCATTCAGGCAGAATGGCGATGCCAGACTTCGGTTGATCCTTGACCAGATGGGCGAATACCTCCTCCGTCCTGCCGAGGGGCATCCCCTCAGGATAGAATCCATAGTCCCGCTGGTGGACTTTCTTCGCATCCTTGAGATGTGGGCCGTGGGAGTACATCCAGAGTTCTTTGGTCAGATTCGGGAGCATCTCCCAAAACGAGATTCGATCGTGCAGCCCGTGGCCCTCCTGGGTGAGCCCCGTCCCCTCCGCCCTGACTTCGGTCAGTTCTGCGGCAATCCGATGCCCCATGATTCCCCGATAGCGGATGAACCCGAGCCGGGGCACATTCTGGAGGACGTAGATCCCCAGGCGGAGATCGAGATCTTTGGTGATGACGTAATCATCCTCCGTCTGGTAGATGTAGCGATAGCCCTCTCCGATGAGCGTCTTGAGTCCCTCGTTCGTGTTGGCTCCCCACCCTTTGCGATCTGTGACCGAGTAGGAGAGCTGCCCGTCCCATCGCCCCCTCAGATCAGCCATCAGGGCATCGATATAGCCAGGATGGACGCCCTCGCTGTTGTCGTCCGCAATGTGGAGCCTGATCGGACGAGGGTATTGGAGATGCCTCATCAGGGCATCCAGCGTCCTGCGGATCTCCTCCGCCCGATCCCAGGTAATACAGAGGACGGCTACTTTGGGCCACTTCTCTCCTACCATTTTGCCTCTCGCTTGAAAACCCTCATCGTGTCCACAGGATCTAGTTCGACCCATCGCCCCTGCGCCGGCTCCTCCGCCCAATCGGTCACTGCTGCATTGGTTTGCCTATGGATCGGATGATCCCCCAGGCAGTCATGGAAGATCACCAGCTTGCCCATCTTGAGATGCTTGGTAAAGTGCCAGGCATCGGAATATGCTCCCTCGTATCGATGATCCCCATCGATGAAAAGTAGATCCAGTTCTTGCCGCCAGAGAGGGCCCCATAGCTTAGAATCCCCTACGATCTGAAGGTTGTTTCTATTCGGATCTGCCCCCTGATCGATAGCCATCTTGGCGACCCAACGCTGCCGATACTCTGCCTTTGCGACTTCCGTCCGATGGACCTGGAGGAGATCATTCGGCCAGATGTCCAGGCTCATGATCGTCGGATGGATGCCGGCACCAGTCCTCAGGCAAACCGTGGAGGCCCCGAATTCCGCCCCCACCTCCAGGATCACAGCATCCGCCGGCGTCTTGATTGCTGTTGCGTGAACTTCTTTGCCGGCCTCGACGAGGAACTCTCGTTCAGCCTCGCTCAGCCATCCCCTTGCGTCTCGATAATCCACCATTCCTGCCCCCCCTGCCCTTACCTATGGTGACAAAGCGTTTTATCGACGAATGAGAGATCTATCTCAGATCCCACGAACTCCTGGAGCTGCTTGACGTTCCCATCCAGCACATCCTCGTAACGGACGTAAAGGACCGGAGCCCCGCAGTCCTGGAGGAATCGCCCTGCCCTCGATAGATACTCCCCCGTCAACCAGAGAGCCTTTGCTGAGGACCATTTGTTGCGAGTAGCCAGGCTCTTGATGATCCCCGCCAGATCCCGGGTGACGTAGATGTAGTGAGGATTCGGGAGGTAGGGATGGATCACGTCGATCGTCAGGATCGTCCGTGGATCCTTGAACCCCCAGTGAGGCTCTCTAGCGGATTGCCTCACCTGCCGCCTGATATCCTCCTCGTAGAGCCCTGGACTCTTGATCTGATCAGGAGGATTGAACCACTCCCCGCCATTAGCAGCGATCATCCGGGCATTGACCTTCACCCACTCCGTATCCTCGTATCCGCCCTTTGGATTGGCGAACCATGGTTTCGTCAGGCTGGTCCCCATGTAAACCCCGCTATGGTGGAGGACGCCGGCGACGCAAGACGTTCCTGATCGGTGCATTCCTAAAACGACAAAGGTTCTCACTTATGCTGCTCCTGCCCTCGTTCTTGGTTGATCCCTGATCCTGCTCTAGTTTCGCTCCTGCGCTCTCCTGCTTTCTCCAGGGAGCCGTGGCTCAATGATCCCTCGATTCGGCTCTCTATTCGTACCAGCCGTGGAAAGCGGCAGCTACGTCGTTGTTGACGGATTCCCCTATCGCCCGAACTTCCACATCCGAGCGTTCGGGTATGACAAAAGGCAAAGGGAATGAGATCGGTGCCGCTGAACCGAATAGGTTGATCCGATACTCCTCGTAGAATAATCCGCCGAATGGCCTGACGTAAAATAGGACGCCCACGCCTTGCTGTGTAGAGACCGACGTCTCGCCCTGGATCATGTATAACGTCTTGCCCCGGGGGACCGACCAGGCGGCGAGGGCGCTGCTGTTGTAACCGCTGATGATACGACATAGGATCGCCGTCGCTGCGTTGTTGGTGACATCGATATCGCCTGCATTTTCACCATCGACGCCGGCCGTCGCCACCCTTGCTTTATAGACCCTCAGGAAAGAGGCGGTGGTCGTGACGGCAGCAAGCCCGTTCATCGTTACCGTCTCCTCCAAGAAATCCCAGTTCTCATCAAGACCATAAACCGTCACGGTCCTGGCTCCGTCCCCGGCTGGAGATCCGTCATCGTCCGCCGATGAGGAACTCACCTTGAGCTGCTCTGCTGCAGCCAGGTAGGTTAGCGCTCCCCCCTGGCCCCCCACGATGGCCTGAGTGGTGTCTACATCAGGATTGCGCCCAAACACCAGAAGGGGATCATGCCCGCTGACGTTCCCCTCAGAGATATCGTAGGTGTAGGGCATCGAGGATACCCTGAGTTTTCCGTCGATCTGCTTGAGCCCGAATCCCTCACCGTCCTGATCTACGAATTGGGAATTCGTAAACAGGTTGCCGTCAGCGTCGCATCTCAGGGGACGGTATTGCTCCTCCCCTCCACTTCGCAAACGGGCCCACAGCCCGACCATAGCACCGAGATTCCATCCTTTGCCCATGATCACTCCGTCCAATAGCTGAGGACGTTGAGCCTGCCCCTGATCCCTGCCGCTCCCGCAGCCAGAGTGATCGTCATCCCAAAGTTTCGCCTGGCGGCCAAGCCAGGGGAGAAGGGAAAGAAGCCAGGGCCCGCAGCGGTGATGTCCACCTCAAAGATAGCGACGCCCTCAGCGACGATCGTGAGGAGTCCTCCTGTCGGCGCTGCATCGTAGGACCATGCAACCCCACCGATGACGTGCTTGACGCCTGCGGCCATCGGGAAATTGATCACGCCGGCCGTATTCGCTGCCGGCTGGTGGCAGAGGCCATTCGCCCCCTGCGTTGATGTGCGGATCGGCTCCCATCGAGGTTGATCATCCGAACCCATCCCCGTTACCGCTACAGCCTCAGGACGTTTGAGACCCATTGCTTCCCCCTATGATTGCCGGCCAGCCCGCCGTGGATCTGAGATCTCACGGACGGGCCAGCCCATCATCCCTTATCGCCTATCGGCGGGATGCTCCTATTGTACGGGCAGGTTCCATTCGGAATACCAGCTCTGAGCGCTCCTGGAGTAGCGGCCGCCATCGACGAAGTAAGCGTCATCATCGAACGGCGAACGCAGATGCTGGAGAGGCTCGTAAGCAACGTTCTGGAGGCGACCCGCTAGATGCGGGGCCCTCAGGACGAGACGGGGCTCCACCTTGGCCCGGAGCAGGAAGCAATAGCTCTGCTGCTCCACGACCCAGAAGAAGCGCCCATCATCCGACCACCACCAGAGGTTGTTACCCCTGAGGAATGCGTTGTCGCCCGTGGCAGCCCGAAAATCGATATGCTCCCAATACGTCACCGGGACTCGATTCAGGATCGTCAAGGGGACAAAGTAGATATCGCTGGCGAACTGGCCGGGGTTGAGATTGGCATCGTTCGTCGAGTTGGACTCGTAGATCCCGTCGTCCACCACCACATCGTAGCGGCGGCCGTTGATATCGATGAACATCCCCTCCCGCATGGCGTCCCGATACTTGGCGTTGACATCATCGTTGATCACCATCGGGTTCGTCCCGGTGGATGTGGTGCAGCGATTCGTCAGGTAGCGGCAAGGCCAGATTGCGGAGAGTTCCTCCCACAGCTCAGGCCGCATACAGACGACCCATCGAGCAGGGGCGAGACCCATCCTGTCGGCGTTGTGGTAGCAGTAATACTCTAGCCACGACAGGTAGAGAACGATATCGACGGCATTGCTATCAACCATATTGTAGTTGAAGTTCTTGACGTCGGAGTCCATCGAGGGGCAGGCCACGCCCGTCTGTGCATCGACCTTGCCCGTATTGATGAGCATATCGAGGCCAGGAAACTCCATGTAGCCAGTCCCGACGTTGTTTGCCGGATTCCCCTGCCAAAGCATCTTGGCGAGGGCCCGCTGGTGGAGGACGCCCACGACCGCCATCTGTGCTTCCGTGGCCGTCTGGAGGACGTCGGTCGATTCCGGGACCGCCTGGAAATTGGAGGGCCCGAGCATATCCCCAAGCAAGACCAGATCATCGAACTGGCCTCGATTGGTCCGCTTCATCACGTCGTTGATCTCGATCGTCTGAGACTCACGGCAGATCCGCCCCGTGGTGGCTGTGGTGTAGCAGGACTTCATCAAACCACCGGGGCAGTTGGTGCAGCCAGTCGATGGCTCATCATCACCATCAGCCTGAATGCCTGTGAAGTTTGCGAATAGGGGATTGACTTCCACCGTGGGCTTCACCATCAGGAATGGATCGAGCCCCCGGGGCGTCACGTGGGCGGAGATGACCTGCTGATCGGTCCCACAGAGACCAAAGATCCCGTTGGGCCCGTAAGGCAGGTTGGTGGTCGGATTGCCGATTGCCTTGCGGCCAATCCGCCCCGACTTCTCCTCTTTCCACTTCTCCCAGGAGTCAAACATCTCGCCAAAGAACTTGGCTGACTGTCGGTCAAACATTCGTGTGCCTCCCTGTTGCTTTCAACAAGTTCCCCCTATGGATAGGAACTCGTGCTAGTTGCCCCCGCCGGCATTGACGCCCATAGCGAGGAGATGCTCAGCGACCTTGCGGGATGGGCGGTCCTTGAATTCCTGCCCAGGGCCCGTAAGCTCTACCTGCTCCTCAGGCGTGAGAACGGAGTCTGGATCTTCGGATGCCCTGCGGCGGATCTGGCGCGATGATCGAGATGCCTTCGCCCCACGTTTGGGATCAGGCTTCTCCGTGATGCCGTCGATCTTCGCCTCAAGATCGGCCATTTTGTTAGCGAGGGCACCCAAGACCTTGACCACGTCATCGGGCACACTGGAGAGGTCGAGCTGCGGTTCCGGATCGGGAGCCTGCTGCCCCAGGGCTGCCTTGACTTCTGCCCTCAGCTCAGGGTTCTCGATCTTGTCTAGAAGGGCTTTCGTCGGATCTGACGCCGGGATCGCCTCCTCTGCGGGAGGGGTTTCCGTTTCAACGCCCTCCGTTTCGTCTGCCGGTTCCGCTGCTTCCTCGTCTCCACCTTCGCCATCTGTTGCCGCCTCCTCGTCACCTTTGGCCCGTCCGTCCATTACGTCCTGGATGGCTTTCATGACCAAAGATCGGCCTGCGGCATCTTTCGGAACTTGCTCCGCCCGTTCGAGCACTAGCTCTGCGGGCCCTTCACCGACGAGCCGTTTCAGCTCATCGAGCTTGACTGCATCCACTGTTTCGCCTCCTAGCGTATCGCAGCTTGTGAACAGAGATGCCTCCTTGCCCCTTGGCAGGATCGTCCTCGCCCCCTGCGAGACCAAATCCACGTCGTTATAGACGAGGATCGGTCTTCCCTCCACCATGATCGTCTCCGTATCTTTGGGCATGTAGCGGAACTTTATGCTCACCGCCCAATGATCAGGATCAGCCATGACGGACTTGGCGGCGGAGATCCCCTCAACCGTGGGACTCCACAAACCGCTCTCGATCAGGGCGTAGCCGTGGACCGCCTGGAAATCACACCAACCGAGATCCGTCCCATCGATGTGCCAAAAGTCCAGGGTGCCCCGATCTCCTGATTCGTCCATCTTCGCTACGGCAGATTGTAACGCTTGCCGGCTAACTACTTCCTGCTCTCGATCTTGAACCGCTGTGTTACTGATGAAAAGCCAGCGATATTGCCCATCATCTTGTTTCCAGGTCTGGAGGACCGAGACGGGCCCCTGACCCTTGCCTGAGTCCGGCAATAGCTCCTGGAGGAGCTGCTCCATCCGCTTCTTGAACCCCGATAGTCTACCCTCCATCGTATGATCTGCCGTAACTGTATCGGTAGCCAGCGGTCGCTCCTCCGCCGGCGCATCCGCCTCGTGATTGATCGGTCCGTAGTAGTCCTCGAACCCCTTGAATCGGGGGACGGGCGCAATGTGCAGGCATCGGGCCTGCTCCTCCACAGGAACCCATTCCTGCTCCACCTCCACCCAGGCGTCTCGCTGTGGGAATGTGAAGCCATCAGCCGTCTGCCCGTAGGGGACTTGGAAATAGGTTTCCTCTCCATCCTGATACTCCTCGACGATCAGGAATGAATCCCAAAACTCATAGATCCAGAGAGACGGGGCGTTCGTGGGATACTCTGGAACGGGGTATTGCTTGCGGAACGCCCTGCGGATCGACTCGATGTGCTCCCCCAGGTTGAGAGCCTTGCCATTGATCTCGATCTCCAGATCTTTCGGGAGATCTTCGCCGGCCATACCCCACAGCGAGGACGGGATCTCGTTCCCCTGAGACGTGTACTCCCCGATGAGAGCCTTTGCTTCCTGGCGCATATCCTGACCCCTGGCCCTACCGAGCAATTCTTTGACTTTATCCATCTCAAGCTCCTTGATTCTAGCCGCCGCCCCTAGACAAGCCTGGATGGCGTCCTCGTCGGTCGCTCCATCCCTCAGGGCGGCGTTGGCGGCTCTCACGCAAGCCCGTTTCTTCTCTTGAGGCCAGTTCTTGGCCGGCGGTGGAGGATCTGACATTGACCAGGGCATCGCCCCTCCTGGAACCACAAGCGGCAATCCCCTCGCCGCTAGCCATTGCCGGTAGCGAGTTGGAGATTGCCGCTAAATCGGATTATCGATTCGGTAGCACTTATGCGTTTGTTAGCGTCGTTTTGGGATGGAGCGATCCATCCCTAGCGCATCCTCGATGGAGCCAAGCTCCATTATCAAAGTTTGCCGCCGACACATCAGGAGATCTTTCCAGACATCGACGAAATAGCGAGGGCCCTGGATCATCTGAGGAGCCGCCGTCGATCCCACTTCTGGAGCCGTCTGGATCTGGCAGATCCCCCGTTCGCAATTGGGGCCCTTGAGCTTGCAGTAATCGCAGAAATCGGGCAATGCTGTGCTTAGTATATCACGCTGAACGTTGGAAGTCAAGATGCTCACCTATAGTATTTCACGCCGCCCTTATTCCCCCTCGCCGCCATCTGCCGAAAGATCCGATCCACCTCAGTATCGAACTTCTTCTCAGCCCTGGCCGCAATCTCCTCCGTGAATTCCCTGGCCGCCGTCCCTGGATGATTTACCTTTTTAGGAGTTCTCCAGGGCCCGTATCTGCGATTGCGATAGGATCGGAACGTCCGTTTCCGAGTCCGAGGAGAATACTTCGACCTGAAACGGAGCGTGGGATAGTTCCTCGCCCTGATCACGTGGGGTTTGGTCCCGAAGTCCGTCCACATATAGACCTTATTGGTGTACGTGATCTCCACCCCCAGGGCGAAAGAGGAGATCCACTTCGCCCTGCCCTTCGTGAATGTGGGCTTCTTCTTCCAGGTCGTAACGGTCTTTCGGTAGAGGCCGGCAGCGTAGCCCCCCACCTTATTGAGGGCTTTCTTGAGTTCCCGTTCAGCGAATTCGGAGTCCGCTACGTGGCCCACGGGAACGATCGCTTGCAGCCTGATCGTCATCTCATTGCCACCTAGAGTAGAGGTTCAAGGTGTGGGGCTCCACCCTGGAGGAGATCATCCTCTCCGCCGGCGGCCAGCCGAGGAGGGCGACATCATCCCTGCTCATCACGTAGTAGAACCATCGAGAATCCTGGAAGCGCCTGATCCAGAGTTCACGGATCTGCTCAGGACGCTCCACTAGAATGCGGGCCAGGATGAGCGCTTCATCTGTGGGTGGTTGATCCCCATTGTACGCCTGGAGAATATAGGAAAGATCTTCCCCATATCGGCCAGATTCCAGCCGGCAAAGGATTGTATAGGCGACCGCCAGCATCCCAGGCCAGCCCAAGATGGACGCCTCGCCTGTTAGAACCCGGGCGATCTGGAGGATCTCATCCCCCGGCATTCTGCTGCCCCTGCTTGGCGACCGCCCTGCGGCGTTCGTCGAGAGCCTGCTCCATCGAGAAATACCGCAAGATCCTGGCCTCCAACCACGACTTCGCTGCGCAGATCTGATCTATCGATACGGATTTCTCGTGGACCTGGAATCCCCCGCCCTCAGGGAATGTGAACAGCAAGACCGTTTCCGATGGGACCATGGGGATGATCTTCTCCACGAACGGGACTAGCGGCTCATCGAGGACGAATGACGTCTCCTCCATCGGGGGATATGCAGTCGTCCTGCCCTCGTTGCCATTGGGCCCCGTGGGGATCTCCTCCTCAGCCTGCTCCACGGGGATCTCTCCGTCGGCCGGCTCATCGTAGATCTGCTCTCTCTGATCTGCCATCTCTCCTGCCCTCCAGTCTCATTTGATCCTTACAGACGACACGCCATGACTCATTTTGTAGACCGTCATGGCTAGAACCGCTTCCCAGGCTGCCCCCGTGGGCCCCCTCTCATCGAGGAGATCTTGACATTCCACCGCTACGGGGCAAACCCTGGAGATGCGCAAACTACAGTTAGCGTTGTCTGGCGTCCCCAGGGGATCACGTCTCAAATTGTCATCAGCATGACGGGCCCAGCACGCATTCAGCAACCATTGATCTGATGTCATTACGTGGCTCCTATATCCTCACCCATCCGCCCCCAGGAGTCTCCTGGAGGATGTAGCATCGGCAATGGGTTTGGCACATATCGGAACCATCCCCAGGCACGCCGACCTGTGATACCATCGTCTCCCAATTGGGATAGACGCCCGCCTTTGGGATACACGTCGGGCAATGCTCAGCCAGGAGATCCAACCGCCTCATTACCCGCGGTTGATTCCTGCCAAAGAGAGAGCGTAGCTTCGCCCCGATTGCCCTCCAGAACGGGGCAATGATGGCGTCAATGTACTGTAAGGGCCGGTAGACGAATCCCCGTAGGGTATCTCCGATCACAGAGGAGGTCCAGGAGAATCCATCCATCGAGGCCGCATCGAGGAACTTCTCTCTGAGATCTGGCCCCAGGCTTCCAGAGAGGTAAGCACTGTTAGCAGCAATGGCGCTAGCGAGGGCCGCCGTGAGTTGCATATCCCCATCAGCCCCATCGAGGCCGGCATCCGTGGCGGATCTCATGTACGATTCGCCCATCCTCTCAAGGTCGATGATCAGAACCGAGAGCTGCGCATCGAGGATATCTTCTCGATCATCCTCATCCGCCCCATCGAGGGCGGCGGCCGTCTCATCCACCCAGGCCTCGTATTCCTGCTCCACCTCCGCTTGATACTCCTCCAGGAGTAGGAGCAGGGCCAACTCTGAGTGATCCTCGTCCTCAGGTTCCTCCTCCTGCTTGATCGTCCTGAGTTGCCGCAAGATCGCCTCATCTCTGAGGGTGATCGAGGGCTGCTCCATCGGACGGATCGATCTGACTTCCTGCGGTTTCGTCTCGCCCTCCTGGATGCCCCCTTGCGCCTCCTGATCAGGCACATCGCCAGAGTCTCCAGCCGGGGGCGGAGCCTCTCCGTCCTCATCCTCCTCATCCTCTGGAGGCTGGATCGTGAGGATCTCCTCCGGTAGCCCAAGCCATTCTGTAGCCAGCCACAACCCTTGCGCCGGGTGAAGGACTTGAGAGGAAACCAAACGATCAATGACTTGACTGTATCGATCAGCGATCTCCGCCTTATCGAGATCCTCTGAGGCATCCTTGCCCACGAACGAGAAACTCATCCCCTCAGGCAGAATGGCGTAGTTGATCGCCCGTTCGATCATGTTGAAAATCGTCCCGGGGCCCTTGCCTTTTGCCTTCTCCGATTGGACCAGGCTCTCCGTCGCCGTTCCCAGGGATCGCCCAGGCAGGGGAGCAAACTCCCCATAGTCCACGCCGAAGCAAATAGCGAGGATGGCGATATACCAGCGCATCGTCGTATCCTCGTCGTAGCCATCGGGCAGAGAGGCGAACTCCATTAGCGTTGCCTGGAGATCCAGGCCGGCATCGGGCGAGGCGATGATCACGGGTTTGGTGTAGTGGGAATACCCCTGCGAATGCTGCTCTAGGAGCGCTTCCTCCAGGGCCTCCTCGACGGCATCCCGCCTGATCCCTTTGGCCCAAATGATTGCGGGAACGTGTTTGCCACCAAGCTTCTGGCGTTTGAAAATGTGGATATCACGGAGGATCTGTGCGGCGGATGCAGCCCTTGAGGTAGCGCAGTAGCCGACGCCCTTCATCTTCTCCCGGGGGGATGGCTGATCGGCTGCAGCGTAGACCTGCCAATAGTTGAGGCGATGCTTCTGGTTAGTCCTGGCTGAGTGATAGACGACCGGGATATCTGCCCATCCAGTCCTCTCGCATCGTTGGGAATCAAGATGCGCAACGCCCTCCACCATCTCCTCAGGATCGGATCTTGACTCCCGTAGCAGTTCGATGAACCATCCGTTGTCTTGCGTTAGGAGATCCTGGACGCCCTTGAAGATGAACGGAATCCAGCCGGCCCCTAAGTCAGCGTTGTTTAGCAACTCCGTGTAGTGAGCCTTATCCCCATCCGAATCCCCGAAGATCTCCCACTTGGCAGCGGCGATCTTGGCGCTTAGAGAATAGATAGCCCCGGAGAGGACCGCTTCTTGCTTCCAGAGCTTATCGAGGGCGCGGTCCCTCGATTGGCTCCACCATTGGGGGATCTCGTCAGCGCTGGCCGCTATGTGAAAGACCAGCGGCGAATCATTCATCACCACCGGCCGGCTGCGGTCCTGAACGCTCATCCTGGCCGTGTCGCCTGGAGATCCCCCGTTGTCTGCCTTTGTCGCAATCTGATGAGATATCGCTACCTCATCAAATGCCTTTACCCCCTCTGCCATGCGTCATCGCTCCTCCCCTGCCCCGTCGTCTACCATAGGACTATCGGATCTTCACCGGACTTCTCGATCTCCCAAAGATGACCCTCAGCCCCAGGCCCCACGAAAACCGTATCACCCGGACCAACCCTATCCTCCGCAGCCTGGAGGGTAGAGAGCCGATCTTCCCAGGAAAGACCTTGCCCCGAATCATTGCCCCCTGCGCCGACGTAGAATGTACGGCCAGGCTTGATGATCTCGTGGGCAATCTCAGATCGAAAGATCCCCGTATCGGGCCACCAAAGAGGAGGGCTCTCTGTGAGCCTGATGAGCGCATCCTTAGGCGCAGCCAGGGCAGCGCCCAAGGTGACGATTACGCTCCTAAGGAATGAACGTCGATTCATCAGCTACCCTCTCCTTGCATGGGAACGAAACCTAGCCAGTATCCGTGGTGGCCCGCCTGGACCATTGGCCGGGTGTGTAGTGGGAAAGATAGGGGGAAAGAGATCCCCATCTCTGCCGCCGGCTCCGGTCTCCCTGACTGGCCGGTGGCAGTCACGTTCGATGATGCCCTGATCCCCTGCCCCCTCGATGCCCCTATTATCTCAGGAGCAGCCCCAAAAGTCAAGATGCTCATGCCTGCCCATCGAAAGAACCTACGTCTAGTTACCCTCATCCTGCCCCCTCTCTTTCTGGCGTTCGGCGATCTGCTCCTCCCTGTCAATATGTGTAGGAGATCCACCAGAGGACTTCGCCCCTCGATGATCAGCATCAGGACGTCGATCACGTGGACGAGGGCGATCACCAAGGCCAATGCCGCAATCAAAGACGCAAGCCAGTCCATCATCTCCCCCTCCTGGGAGGCGGGGGCGGATCTGGCAGATCTGGCAGGATGCGACTCAAGGTCGCTTGCTCCTGCCGGAGCTGCTGTTGCCGCTCCACCCTCTCCTTTTTGCGTTCCTCTCGCTTCTGCGCCTCGTCCTCGCCTCCAACCCGATAACGGCTCCAGACTCCATATCGCCAAGCGTCGGGCCCGTGGTCATTCGCCTTGATGATCCGCCCTCGCTTGTCCCGTATGTAGTTTTGCATCTCAAAGATAAACTGAGCGCATCGAGGGTGGACAAGTAGCCGGCGCACATCGTGTCCATCGCAGATGACGTGGAGGCAGCGCTTGATCCCCTCCTCCACCATGTGACGGGGGCGATCCGTGGAGATCTCCGCATCCCATAACCGGGACGATAGCTCTGCCGCTGATGGATCGCATGTGGCAATCTTCGGTTTGGGATAGCCCATCGTCTCAAGGACTTGCTTGATGGACTCCTCTGCCACCTCAAAGGTGACGTAGTATTCGGCGAAGATGTGAAAGACGTTTTCCGCTGGCATCTGCGCCAGGAGGATAACCCGTGGATGCTCCTGCGCAAAGCCATCATCGACGAACCAATATACGTCGCCCTTAGCGGGATCGTATTCCGCCTCCTCTGAGACGTTATCCCATGTAAAATTCGGAAAGACCTGCCCCTCGACCCCCGCATACCAATCGCCGCCGACCCAGGCTTTACGGAGGATATCAGGTAGAGATCGGAGATTCCTCCAATAACTTTCGGGTAGGTGTGGGTTGTGGGCCGGCAATCCCTGGAGGAAAGCGAACTCCCGATCCATCCCCTCACTGATGTACTCGTCAGGGAACTTGCGTTCGATCCAATACTGCCGCACCCAGGCTGCCCCGGGGCCCGTGGGGTTTGTAGCGGCGACGAAGTGAGCTTTCGGCAGGCCGGCCCATCGCATCGATCCCCTGAGTATATCGAAAGAGGAGAGCGGATTCTGAGTAAGCTCATCCACGGCGATAAGCCCGAACTCCGCAGACTTGTACTTCTCAGGATCATCCAGGTTACGAAAACACAGGACGCCACCACCGAGATCATCGGAGAGATGGAACTCCCTCGCCCTGCCTTTGTAGTAGCGCCCGAGCCATTCAGGGAACTCCGTCTCGACCTTGCTGAGCTGGCGGTCCTCCAATGTGGGGAAAGACTCGCACGCAAGCATCGCCCGGACATTGCGCAGCCCGTGATCCTGGAACGCCTTGATGAGAAATCGGATCGCATACCAGCGGAGCCAATAGCTCTTGCCCGGGCCCCTCGCCCCTCCAAAGAGAAAGAACCCGTAGCGATCGGCAGCGAGAGAGGCCATCCACTGACGATCGGTCCAGTGAACGAGATCCTGCCAATCATGCTCGATACGCTGAACTTCCGTTTGAGCAACGGCCATCGATCAGCCTGCGTCTGGACCAATGAAACCCTCCAGGGCCAACGGTTCGGCCATGATATTAGGAGGAGGAGCGTCAAGGTTGGCGAATGCGTGCTCTCTCTCGACCATGATCTTGACGTTCTGTTGCTTCTCCTCCATCCCCAGGAGAACCCGCCGATCCTGGCTGATCTTGTGTAGCTCTCTGATGAACGCCACATTCCCCACGCCCTCAGAGATCAACTCCCTGGCCCTCGTCCGCCGGCGGGTGCCCATGATTCGCTCTCCCCCATCTGGAGATGGAATCCTGACGCCCTCCTCTTGGACTTCCTTGATCGTCTCCGTCCGCTTGCCGATTGACCGCTCCCAGGCCGCCCACAATTCCAGCTCCAACGCATCCAGACGGGCGATCTCCTCCGCTATGGTCTCATCGAGAGTTTCCTGCGTCCTCTCCTGCCATTGCCGGCGTATCGCCTTGAGATCGTAGTGGACCATCTGATGAGTCATGCCCAACCGGGCAGCGATTTGCCTGATCGTCAGACGCTCTCTCATCGAGAGATGGGCGATCATCGCCCTATCGCTGAGGATCTGCTCCTGCGTCCGTTTGGGTGCGGCCATCTGGCAAGCTCCTTTGTCAAACTCAGCGCTGAGTCTGGCGGACGGCATCCGCTAGATCGTGGAGGGCATCGATTATCCCGATCCCCACGCAGCCGATCACCCAGGCTGTACGATGCTTCTCATCATCCCCGGTTTCCTTTGCCCATCGCAACCAGCGCACAACCTTCGCTGCCTGCTCCACCTGCTGCTCATCGCAGCACGA
>Ga0180434_10004444_pt1 | contig 17081 bp, 14 predicted proteins | sample SS_ome_7_FD_132453 | JGI IMG/M metagenome (GOLD analysis project Ga0180434, IMG submission 132453) | Hypersaline lake sediment archaeal communities from the Salton Sea, California, USA - SS_1_D_2 metaG | ecosystem: Environmental > Aquatic > Non-marine Saline and Alkaline > Hypersaline >...
GATTTGTACCCGGCCCAGGTCTGCATCGCCGCCAAGCGGTCTTTAATGGCCGACAAGATGCAGTACCGGGGACCGCATCTCAATCAAGCCCAGAAGATGCATGCATACCGCCGGACATCCATAAAAAAAATCATGCAGAAGCTGGATTTGAACCGCTTCTCAAACCAGGGCCCGCTGGTGGCGCATGACTGGAAGCCAAAACAGGTGCGTGTGCTGCTGCAGCAGCATATCGGCGCGCCGGCGAAACCGGTGGTGGCGCAAAACGACATCGTTCAGGCACGGCAGAAAATCGCATCTGTCGGTGATCAACTGGGGGCGGAGATTCATGCGCCGATGGACGGCCGCGTGACGTCTATTACATCTGAATTTATCCGTATCGAAGTCGACCATTAGAGGAAAAGAAATGGCTGCTGCAATCGGGTTGTTGGAACTTTCAAGCATCGCCGGCGGTTTCGTGGCCCAGGACGCGATGCTCAAGGCGGCAGAGGTTGAACTGTTGATGGCGCGCACGATCTGCCCGGGAAAATATTTGATCCTCATCGGCGGCCGCGTAGCGGCTGTAAAAACGTCCATGCGGTCGGGCGCGGACGCCGGCGCGGGGTTTATCGTGGATCAGCTGGTCATCCCCAATGTGGATCAGCGCATTTTTCCAGCCATCGGCGGCGGCGTTGATATTCCCCAAGATTATGACAAAGCCCTCGGCGTAATGGAGACCTTTTCCAGCGTATCCATCATTCTAGCGGCCGATGCCGCTGTTAAAGCAGCCAATATCACCCTTTTTCGCGTGCACGTGGCCATGGCCATCGGCGGCAAAGGCTTCATGCTGTTGTGCGGTGATGTGGCATCAGTGAAAACAGCGGTCAGTGCCGCCGCCGCCGCCATTAAAGAAGAGGGCATGCTGGTCAACATGGCGGTCATCTCCGGCGCATCCAAAGCGCTGTTCGGCGAATATCTCTGATCAATTATCAATCCGTTTAATGGAGAGCCGGCAAGAAGTTAGGATTGGGACAGATGCCCTACCCACCCTGTGCGGCCGTCAACCCGGCATCGAAAAGGCGGTGGCAGCTGGGGCAGATCAACAGCCAGCGCAGGGTTTTCCCCTCTTTGCGGAACATGGAGTGAAAGCCGTCTTTGTAGCCGCAGACCGGGCACAGCCTGATCTCATCCTGCCATTCCAGCGTTTGTACGTTGTCATCCATAAGGCCTCCTGATGCCGTGTCTTAAAAGTTGTGTTCTAAAAATAGCAATTTGGTATTGGAAGGAATATTGTTTGTAATTTGGCATTTTGAATATTGTGATTTTGTTTGATCCACCATTGACGGCACTGTTAAATTGCCACAATCAGGGGCAGCAGTGATGAGATGCTGAAATGTTTTAAGCCTCAAACCAATTTTCAAGCCTTAAATCCGGGAAAACAACAAAATCATCAATGTTGCGGGTGACAAGGATCAGTCCGTTGACATGGGCGATGGCGGCAATCTGTCCATCGACAAATGCCGGCATTTTGCCTTGTGATATCAAATCGGCACGCACGGTTGAATGCCATTCCGCGGCGCTTTCATCGTAGGCCAGGATCGGGATCGTTGGTTTGACGACGCTGTTGAGATAGGTGGTGATAATCTCTCGTTTACGGCAAGGCGGCAGCCGTTGACAGCCGAAGTGGAGCGCATGCCATACCGGAGCCGCGGTGGCGATTCGCTGCTGATGCCGTTGCAGCAATGACAACACGCATGGATTCGGCGCTTCTTTTACGGCCTCCGAAAGAACGTTGGTGTCCAGCAGATATTTCATCGGTCGAATTGAACCTCTCTTCCGGTCGAATTGTCCCTGATGCCCTCGAAGTCTCTGTCGGAGATTTCAATCCCTTCATCCATATGCTGCCGCCGAAATTCTGCCAAAACAGTCCCAAAACCAATTTTTTTGCGGATCAACCTTTCATATTCCTGCATTGACAGCAGGACGGCAACCGGTTTTCCGCGTCGCGTCAGTTGCACATAGGGACCTTTTTCCACAAAATGAACAATGGCGGGCAGTCGGTTTTTTGCTTCCGCTATTGAAAACTGATGCTTTTGATTCATTTCACCCTCCTTCAGCGCCAACAGTGACGGCTTGTCTATCATCAGCAATAAAAGGTCGTTTTAGAGCGTTTGTCAGAATATATTTATGACAACAAGTATATTATAGCTATTTTTATGGCTATAATCAAACAGAATTGTCGGCTGTTGATTATTGGCGTTCGATTTTGGGATTGAGTTCTTCGCGCAGCCAGTCGGCGAAGAGGTTGATGCCCACGACCAGCAGCACCAGGGCCGCGCCCGGGAAAACGATCATCCACCACATGCCGGCGTAGATGTAGTTTTTGCCGATGGCGACCATCATGCCCAGGGAGGGTTCGGTCAGGGGCACGCCCACGCCGAGAAAGCTCAAGGTGGCTTCCAGGGTGATGACCACGCCCAGGTCGACGGCCACGATGACGAAAAGCGGCGGGATGGCGTTGGGGAGAAGATGCCGGATCAAAATGCGCAGGTCCCGGGCCCCGGTGGCCCTGGCGGCCATGATGTAGGCTTCCTGTTTGATGCCCAGCACGCTGCCGCGCATGGTGCGGCCGTATTTGACCCACCCGGCGATGCAGATGGCGATGATGACGATAAAGACGCTGCCCTTGCCGAAGATGCCCAGAAACAAAAAGGCTAAAAGGGTGGTGGAAAAGGAGTACAGGGTGTCGGCGATGCGCATGATGACCGCATCCAGTCGGCCGCCGTAGTAGCCGGCCAGAAGGCCCAGAACGACCCCCACGGAGCCGGCGATCAAGACAACGCTGAAGCCCACGATCAGCGAGGTGCGGCAGCCGTAGACAATGGTGCTGAAGATGCAGCGCCCCTGGTCGTCGGTCCCTAGAATAAACGGCGCGTGGCCGCCTTCCATCCAGACCGGCGGCACGAGAAAATAGTCGAGGCTGACCGCCTCGAGATCATAAGGGTTTTGCGGCGTGATCCAGGATGCCGTGATGGCGGCCAGCAGGATGAGCACCAGAATGACGCTTCCCAGAATGGCCGAGGGGTCGTGCAGGTAGCTGTACAGCATGCGGGATTTGATGCGCCGTTCAGTCATAGCGTATCCTCGGGTTGATGACCGCATAGAGAATGTCCACCACGATGTTGGCCGTGATGATGATCAGCGCCGCCAGCATGATGTAGGTGACGATGACCGGCTGGTCGCCCTCGTAGATGGAGGTCAGCAGCAGGTTGCCCATGCCCGGCCACTGGAAGATGGTTTCGGTGACGATGGAAAAGGCGATCAGTTCGCCGAACTGCAGGCCGGTCATGGTGACCACCGGGATCATGACGTTGCGCAGCGCGTGTTTGAAAATGACCTTGCGCGGCGGCAGCCCCTTGGCCCAGGCGGTTTTGATGTATTCTTCGGTCAACACTTCGCGCATACCCGCCCGGGTCAGGCGAAGCAGCACTGCCAGCTGGTACATGGCCAGGGTCACGGCGGGCAGGATCAGGTGGCGCAGCCCGCTGATCGTCAGGAAACCGGTGCGCCAGAATCCCACCTGAATCGTGTCGCCGCGGCCGAACGCCGGCAAAAGCCCCAAATATGCCGCGAAGATCATGATCAGCACGATGCCGATCAGGAAGGTGGGAATCGATACGCCGCCCAGGGAAAGCGCCATGATAAACCGATTGCGCATGGCGTAGGGCTTGAGCGAGACCAGCACTCCCAGCGACACGCCGGTGAAAAACGCCAGCAGCACCGCCACCGTCACCAGCTCGAATGTGGCCGGGAAACGCTCCAGAATGAGACCCAGGGCGGGCACGCGGGTGACGTAGGACTTGCCGAAATTACCGTGCAGAGCATTCCAGATGAACTTGAGGTACTGCACGTAGATCGGCTGATCCAGGCCCAGCATTTCGCGCACCTCGCGGATTTCTTCAAAGGAGGCGTACTGGCCCACCATGTTCAGCGCCGGATCGCCCATGTACTGGAAAATGACAAAGCAGAACATGGACGCCACCAGAATGACGACAACGCCCTGAATCAATCGTCTGAGGATGTATGTGCCCATATGCGCTGCCGGCCGGCACCGCCATGGGGCGGTGCCGGCGCCTTTTTCCTAGACGTCCGCAGTACCTGCCGCGGACGCGAACGGGTTAGCGGGAAATTTCCTTGTAGACCATCCAGCGGTCCGGTCGGGGCTGAAACTGAATGCCCTTGCCTTTTTGAATGGCGTAGAGATCTTCCTGGTAGTGCAGCGGAATCCAGACGATCTTGTCGACCATGGCCATTTTGTTCAGCGCCTGCAGGGTTTTTTCGCGCTGGGCCGGATCGACGATGTCGGCGGTGGATTCCAGCAGCCGGTCGATGTCGGGGTCGCTGAAGGCGGCGCCGTTGAACACGCCCATGCCTTTTTCTTCATCCCGGGTGTGCGCCAGTTTGAAGTAGGTGCGGCCCATGTCGAAGGTGCCGTCGAACCACCCGATCAGGTAGAAGTCGAGGATGCCCTTGGTGACTTCAGGGAAGAAGACGGATTTGGGTTTGACATCCAGTTCGACCCGGATGCCCACTTTGGCCAGATAGCGGGCCACCGCCTCGGCGATCTTGGCATCCTGAACGTAGCGGTCGTTGGGGCCGGTCAGGGTGATGTCGAAGCCGTCGGCGTAGCCGGCTTCCGCCAGCAGCTCCCTGGCCGCCGCCGGGTTGTATGGCAGGCGCTCGATGTCCGGATTGTAGCCGATGGTGGGCGGGTCCGGCACCTGAGCCGCCGGTGCGGCGTGGCCGCGCATGATTTTTTCGATGATTTCGTCTTCATTGATGGCCATGTACATGGCCTTGCGCACCCGGATGTCGGCCGTGGGCGTTCCAGGCTTGTTGCCGATGCCCAGAAAGATCGAACGCCGCGCCGGGCGGCTGACCACCGTCAGCTTGGGGTTGTTGACGATTTTGTCATAGAGCTCCACGGGCACGCCGGTAACGATGTCCACCTGGCCGGACACCAGAGCGGCGAAGCGGGTCGAGGATTCGGTGATCGGGCGCACTTCAACGGTGTCGACGGGCGGCGCGCCTTCCCAGTAGTCGGGGTTGGCCTTCATGCGGATGTAGGAGCCCTTGACCCATTCGTTTAGCATGTAGGCCCCGGTGCCGATGGGCTTGACCATCACATCACCCGGGTCGCGCGATTCAGTGGATTCCTTGTCCATGATGAACACCTGGTGCATGTTGTTGGCAAACCAGGGAATCGGCATTTTGGTCTTGATGGCCACCGTGTAGTCGTCGATGATCTCCACGCTTTCGATCTGTTTGCCGGTGTTGGTGAACTCGGACACTTCCGGGTCCACCAGACGTTCGAAGGTGAACTTCACGTCGGCGGCGTTGAAGGCGTTGCCGTTGTGAAAGGTGACGCCCTTGCGCAGAAAAAAACGCCAGGTCAAGAGATCCGGATGATCCCACTTGACGGCCAGACCCGGCAAGAGCTCGCCCTGGGCGCCCTTGCGCTGCAGCAGCCCGTCAAAGAAGTTGGCCATGTAGGACAGACCGGCATCCGAATCGTCCCCGTGCGGATTCATCATGCGCGGCGGGGTGTCCTGGGCGACGACCATTTTGCTCTGCGCCAGGGCGGGAGCGGCGGCAGCCAGGCATATCAGCGCCATGACCGCGATGAACAACAGCCTGTAAGTTTTTTTCATGATATTCCTCCTTTCGGTGATGATCCGCCGCCGGTGCGGCGTTTTGTAAGGCAAAACCGCCACCGGCGGGTTTTCAGTAAAGGTGGCAAGCCACCACATGATGTTCGTCAACGGTCTTCATGACCGGCTCCTCTGTTTCACACGCTTTGATCCGCCGCGGGCAGCGGGGATGAAAGCGGCAGCCCGTCGGCGGATTGATGGGACTGGGCACGTCGCCTTTTAAGATAATGCGTTTCCGGCGGCCTGCCGCGTCGGGCACGGGGATGGCCGACAGCAGCGCTTCGGTGTAGGGATGTCGGGGGCTGGTGTAAAGCTGCTGATAAGAAGCGGTTTCCACGATTTTGCCCAGATACATGACGGCGATGCGGTCGCAGATATGTTCCACTACGGCCAGGTCGTGGGCGATGATGACATAGGACAGATCGAAGCTCTCCTGCAGATCGATGAGCAGATTGATGATCTGGGCCTGGATGGACACGTCCAGGGCGGAAACCGGTTCGTCGCCGATGATCAGCTGGGGGTTCAGGGCCAGGGCCCGGGCGATGCCGATGCGCTGCCGCTGCCCGCCGCTGAATTCGTGCGGATGGCGGCGCCCCTGCTCCGGGGACAGCCCGACTTTCTCCAGAAGATAAGCGATGCGCGCGCCGCGTTCGGAGCCGCGGTAGAGGTCGTGAATTTCCATGGGGTCGTTGAGGATCTGGTTGACCGTCATCCGCGGGTTGAGCGAAGAGTAGGGATCCTGAAAAATGATCTGCATTTCGCGTTTGAGTCCCCGCAGCCGCCGGGGTTCCATGCGGGCCATGTCCTTTCCCTGAAACAGAATGCTCCCGCCGGTGGGATCGATCAGGCGCAGCACCGCCAGACCGGTGGTGGTTTTTCCGCAGCCGCTTTCCCCCACCAGCCCGATGGTTTCCCGCCTGGCCAGATTGAACGAAACGCCGTCCACCGCATAAACATGGCCCACGGTTTTGGACAACAGCCCCTTGCGGATCGGGAAATGAACCTTCAAATCTTTGACATCGAGCAGCGGTTCCACCGTTGTCAATCCTTTGCCATGGGCCGGCCGTGGCGCCAGCATCTCACAAAATGCGCTGTGTCGATTTCAGTAAGCGGCGGCAGCTCGCCGCGGCAGCGTTCCATCACATCCGGGCAGCGCGGTTGAAAGCTGCAGCCGGGGCTGAGATCGTACAGACTGGGGACCATGCCCTTGATTTCGTTCAGACGGCTGCGCCCGTGCAGGGCGCGTTCCCCCAGCCGCGGGATGGATGCCAAAAGCCCGCGCGTGTAAGGGTGCCGGGAGTCTGCGAAGATGACTGCGGTGGGCGCCGCTTCGACGACCCGGCCGGCATACATGACCAGTACCCGCTGCGCGATTTCGGCGATGACGCCCAGGTCGTGGGTGATCATCATGATGGCGGTGCGGTATTCTTCCTTGAGCTGCAGCATGAGGTCCAGGATCTGCGCTTGAATGGTGACGTCCAGGGCCGTGGTGGGCTCGTCGGCGATCAGGATTTCCGGGTTGCAGGAAAGCGCCATGGCGATCATGGCCCGCTGGCGCATGCCGCCGGAAAGCTGGTGCGGATATTCGCGGATGCGTTTTTCAGGCGCGGGAATCTGCACCCGGCGCAGCATTTCCACGGCACGCTCCCGGCTTTCCTTCCTGTCCGCCTTTTCGTGCAGCACGAACATTTCGCCGATCTGGTCGCCCACGGTGTAGACGGGGTTGAGCGAGCTCATGGGCTCCTGGAAGATCATGGCGATGCGCTTGCCCCGTACCGTGCGCATGGCTTCCATGGAAAATTTAACCAGATCCAGGCCGTCGAACAGGATGCTGCCGGCCACAATTTTTCCCGGCGGCTCCGGAATCAGCCGCATGACGGACTGGGCCGTGACGCTTTTGCCGCACCCGGATTCGCCTACGATGCCGATGACTTCCTGGCGGTTGAGGTGCAGGGAAACGTCGTCTACCGCCCTGGCCACCCCTTCAAACGTGTAGAAGTAGGTCTTGAGTCCGCGAATGTTCAGCAGGTGATCCGGCATTGTCATAGGCTGATCATGTTTTTTTCGATAACGCCGTTTTTGATGACCAGCACCACGTGTTGATCCGGTGCCTCAAAAAGGGACATGTCCACCAGGGGATTGCGGTCCAGTACGATCAGGTCGGCCAGTTTGCCGGTTTCCAGCGTTCCCAGCTGGTTGTCGATACCCATCAGTTCGGCGTTGGTGCGGGTGGCCGAAACAAGGGCGGCCATGGGAGACATGAGATCCGCCTTGAGCCGCAGCTCCCGACCCTTCAGGTGCTGGAAGGGTCCGATGATGTCCGCCCCCGAGCCGATGTTGACGCCGGCTGCCCAAGCAACGGCGACGGCTTCGGCACCGGCGCGGGCGACCTGTTCGAGTTTGGCGCGGCTGCGCCGGTCAAGACCTGCGGCGCGGCCTTCGGTCGTCAGTATATCATAAATGGCCAGCGTGGGAACCAAAAAGGTATGTTGCTGCGCCATCAGCCGGGCGGTTTCCACATCCAGCAGGTTGCCGTGTTCAATGCTGCGGACGCCGGCTGCAACACAGGCCTTGATGGCCGCCGGGCAGTAGCAGTGCGCCATGACATAGGCGCCGGCCGCGGCGGCTGTTTGAACGGCGGCGGCCAGCGCTTCTACAGTAAAGACCGGCTCTCCCGGCAGACGGTTGTCCGCCTTGTCCTGGGAGACGACTTCGCCGTCGGCAAACACCTTGATCTGGTCGGCGCCGCGTTTAAGGGTGCGCCGCACCGCCGCTGCCATGTCTTCCGGGCTGCGACATATCTCCGGGTAAACGCCCAGGCTGTTGCGCGGTGCAGGGGTCTTAAGCGCATCGTCTTGCGGGCATTGGGCGCCTTTTGCCAGCGGCGTAATGCTTAGGAAAAGACGTGGCGCGCGAATCAGCCCCTGTGCGGCGGCGGCCTTGAACCCGGCGTCGAGACCCGCGGCGTCCCGCACGGTGGTAAACCCCATCATCAGATCCTGAACAAGATTGCGTGAGGCCCGGTGGACGTAAACCGCCGGCGGCAGGGCGGCGGTTCTGTCGAGCGTCAGTTCGATGTTGCCGGCATGGATGTGCGCATCGATCAACCCGGGCATGATGGTGCCGCCGTTGAGGTCGATCCTGACGTCGCCGTCCGCTGATGCGGATTCGCCGTCCCTTATGACCTGCCGGATTTTGCTGCCGGCAATAACAAGCGACGCGCCGGAAACGGGTTCACCGCCGCTGCCGTCTATCAGATGACCGTTTGTCAGCACGATGCGGCCCGGCATGGGCATGTTCTCTCTATACCGGTGATTGGAAAGTTTCACGCTCTGTCGATCGGACTATAGATGGCTTTTCCGGGCCTGTCAACCATTATATTAATACCATTTAATATTTTTTTATCATAAAATTTAATATTGCAATCATGCACCGCTGTGCTAAAATGAATCATTCAAAAAGCAGCTGCCGTTTGCGGCGTTGCTCTTCTTGAAAACGCCCATTGCGCCGCGGGTGCGCATTGCAACTTGCCGGATGCGAATAAAAACAGTTTGGAAGATCAGAAGATGCAGAATCGTCCGCCTTCCATTGTAAGGCGCCGGGAAGACAGTGCGGTCCACATAAGGGATCTTGTCGACCGGTGTCCGGTTCCCCGCAACCAGATCGCAGCCCTTTCCGGTCTGACCAACACCTATATCCGCGATCTGGAGCAGGGGAAGATCGTGAATGTCGGCCGGGAGAAGCTGATTGCCCTGGGCGTGGCGTTGAATTTGAGCCTGAAGGAGATTGACCGGCTGATGACGGTGTTTGATCGGCGCCCGCTGAGTCTCGACGACATTCCATTATTCCTGCAGACCGCTGAACAGCGGCGCTTTTCCAATGCCTTTCTGCCGGTCTACGATGATATGACCCTGGGGCTCATTTTCTTGTCGGCCGAACGGCTGCCCGGCCGCCGCGTGGTGGTGAGCTCCGAACCAACGGTCTGCCTGAGAGAGCCCGGCCACCGGCTGTATGCCCAGCGAAAGCTTGTTCAGAGCCATCCGATCTACGGCCCGCTGGTGGACGCCATCGGCGGTGCGCGGCAAAAGACGCTGGTGGATCAACTTGGACACCAGATAGTCGTCCAGTATATCTGCCGCTATTGTCTGTGCAGCTATCTTGCGGAGGCGGGTGATGAAGTCGAGCGGCGGTGGCGGCGCCGGCATGTAAAAAATGTCATCCGCTTTATTGAAACCTACGACAACTGGCATTTTCATCTGGTCGACACCTGCCCCACGTTTATCTTTGTCTTAAAAGAAACGCCGCAGGCGCCGGACAAACTGATCTTGACCCAGCAGCCGCGCCACCGGTTTCAAGGGCGGCGTGCCGATAAACTGGTGGGCTTTACCACCGAAAATCCCGTTGTGGTGCAGAATTTTAAAAAAGAATTGTCCGCCATCGCGGCGGTGACAATTCCGGCGTTTCAGGATCGGCGCAGCGTGGTGGATCACCTTTATCGACTGCTGTCCGCCTGAAGCGCGTCGCAAAAGGCCGAAAGACTGCGGTACAAGGGCCTCAGGCTGGCGATGTTGAGATGCTCGTTTTCCGAATGCTGGCTCATGTCGCCGTCGGCCCCCCACACGACGCCGGGAGTGCCGGTCTCACTTAAAAAACGGGCGTCGCTGGCCCCATGCTCGGCTACCAGTCGGGTGCCGGGGGTCTTTTCGAGCAGCAGGTCCCGCAGCGGCGACGCTCCGCCTTCAAACACCGGCTCCAGCAGATCCAGGCGGAGCTCTCCGGCAAGGGTGCGGCGCAGCTGTTCAAAAAGCGCGGGCATGTCGTCGTTTTCCGTGTAGCGCACGTCAAAACGGGCGGTGGCTTCGGCCGGCACCTGATTGATGCTGCCGCCGGCTTGGATGATGCTCAAGTTCAATGTTCGGTGCCAGTGTGCGTCATCGGGCGGGGTGTCAAAAAATGGGCGCATTTTTTGATAGTCTTGAATCAGTGCATCGACGGCGTTTTGCCCCAGCCATGGGCGGGCCCCATGGGCGGCGCGGCCGCGGCTGATGAGCGTAAACCGGGCGATTCCCTTTTCGCGCACCACCATGCGGTCGACGGCGCCGCCGTCAAGGGCGATGCAGAAATCGGTGTCGATGCGGGCGAGGGAGGGCCTGGCGCCGTTGAAGCCGCCGATTTCTTCGTCTCCGGTCATCAGGATGCCCAGCGGCAGACAAGACGGATCTGCGCCCGCTGCCGCCGCCTGCTTTATCTGATGATGCAAAAGCACCAGCGAAAGGGCCACGGCATATTTATCGTCGATGCTGCCGCGGCCGTAAAGCTTCCCCGCTTTTTCAACCGGTTCAAACAGTGCATCCGGCGCATCCACCACGTCGAAATGCGACATCAGCAGCAGGCGCGCCCGGTTTTCGCGGGGCAGGGCGGCAATGGCGGGCACGCCGTTGTGCGCCGTGTGCTGAAAATCAATGCCGTGCTGTTTCAACCAGCCGGCGATGAAATCGGCGCAGCGGCCGATTTCATCCGGCCGCGACGACAGGGTTTTAAAGCGGATCAGGGTTTTGGTCAGTTCAACAATTTCTCTTTCCTCCGACATGCGTTTCTCCTGCATTCCAATTGTGAGCGAAGCGAACTAATTTCATCATGAATCGACGGGTTCTTCAACAGCGAAAGCCACCCCGGGCATGCGCACTGAAAAGAATGCGAATTTTGTTGTTCCATGCGGATCAAGGCTCGCGGTCGAGGTGGGACATGACGGCCCCCATGAATTCGAACCACACCGCAGCATCAAACCGGTCGCTGCGTTGCCGCGGCAGGTCCGGCCAGGCGGGCGGCGTGAGGCCGCTGGAAGCAGCGGATCCGTAGCGCAGCGGTGCAATGCGGAAGTTTTTCCCCGCAATGGAAGTGATCCGGTCATCAGTGGACAGGGTATAGGTGATGCGTTCAAGCCGGGGGATGTCAAGGTCGGGTGCAAGCCAGATATAGGTGGTGGCACCATTTTGCGTTTGCGGCGCGGCCGGCACCCATCCCAGCCGGGAAATGGTGTGCGCCAGAAGCGCCGCGATGCCGTCTGTTGTCGACAGATACGGTGAATTGAAAAGATCGGCGATCTGGGATCCTGCCTGCTGGACGCTCGGTGAAAATTCGAGTCCGGCCTGGAATACAAACGATCCGTCTTCCGCCTTTGTAAGGGACACAAGCGGCACAGGCACCACGGCCGGCTGATCATAGGCGTAGATTTGCCGCCGGCCGGAAAGATACAGGGACGATTGGCTTTTTGCGGTGCGGTATCCCAGCACCATCGCCTGGTTTTTGTGCCAGCTGAATTCCAGAAAATTTTCAGCCGGAAGCAGGCCGACATAAATCAAATGACGGACAGGCGTGCCGTCGTCCGCTGCCGTACGGAAATGCGCGCCGGCTTCGAAAAAGTCGATATCGGTTTTCAAGCGGTTGATCGCTTTACGGATGGCATCCGCATTGTCTTTTTTCAACAAAGCCATTCGGTCGATGCCTTCCCGGTAGCGACCGGCGACCGGCGTCCACGGACTCTCCGGGTGTCGTGCCGCCAGTTCGGCAAGAATGTCGGCGGCCCGGCTCCCCTGGTCAAGCGCCAGCAGGACCCTTGCTTTCCAGAATAGCATCTGCGGTGTGTTGCGGTCCGTTTCCGGCAGCGCATCCAGCGCCTGGAGCGCTTGTTCAAAATCCCTGTCCGCGATGGCGTTTTGAATCAGAATGCGGCGCACGGCGGGATGCCCCCGGTCGGATGCCGACAGGGTTTCAAGGCTGTAGGCTTCCAGAAGCGGGACGGGGTTTTCCTGCGCATGCAGACGGATGATCTTGTCCCTCGGTGCGGCGCTATCGTCGCTGAGAATTGAAAAATGCGCCGCCAGTCGGGCATCCGTCGGCATCTGTTGTTCAATGACCGATCGCAGGGCATTGCGCATGTCGGTTGCGCCGGCGGCACCGGCAAAGTACCAGGCACACAGGAGAAAACCGCTGTCGTCCAGCAGCGTCTGGCCGAAATGCGACAGGCCGCTTTGGGTCAGCCTGGCAAAGCGCAGAGAGAATGCGGCGGGGTCCCGGCGCATTTCTTTTTCCGCCTGTCCCAGCACGAAATCGCTGAACGCCGCGGCATCCTTGAAAGTGCCCAGCAGGTGAAACCCCTGCAGACTATGGCTGTGCCGGAAGAGAATAAAGGCTTTCATGGATGTCGCCAGCGCCGCGTTGTCAAAACGCTCGCCGAGCATCAACAGGTCCAGGGCAATCCGCGGGGCCGGGCTTGCATCCCTATGCCGCTCAAGATAGGCCAACGCGTCGCGGATGTATCCCTGAATATCATCCCGCCGGATATAGGGATCCGCAACGGGGGGCGCCGTCACTTCCGCCCGCACCGGCAGGCAGACCAGAAAAATCAAAACAAAAACAAAAATGGGGACGTTCTTTATATTTGTACGTTTTTTTAGCAGCACGCGTTGCCCCGCTTTTACGCTTTTATTTTAGCCAAAATTGCCCGTAAGATTTCATAATGTTTACGGCGTCCTGGGTCTTGTAAGGATCGGTGAGAGCGAATCGTTCCATGATGTGGACATGCTTTTGTTGGACTTTCTATCCCAGATGCTATCGATTGTTTTTGAGTTAAGAGCGTAAATACTGCTGATTGGCCTTGCCGGATGCCCCGGTTGCCGGGAGATGATCAGAGGGCGGAGATCGCCGGCTGGTAATCAAATCGGCCATGGGCTTGGCAACAATCCGCAGCTTCACCCTTGTCAACCTCCCGCCATCAGAACGGCGTCGATCACATTCAGCATCTTGCGGCCGGAATGTCCGGCAAGGACCGCGGCCTGGTTGGGGCAGACGGTCATGCAGTCTCCGCAGCCCTGGCAGGCGGCGGGATTGACGATGATTTTGTCCAGTGTCTCCGACAGGAAACGGGCGTCGAAAGGACAGGTGTCGACACAGCGCAGACAGCGGCTGCACAGGCTGTGGCGCACAAAAGCGGTGGCGCCGGCGGTCTTGATGCGGGCGTGGGACAGAATGCGCAGGGCCCGCTGCGCCGCGGCGTCGGCAGTGGCGATGGCCTCTGGAATCGAACGGGGGGAAAGGCTCAATCCACAGGCGAAAACACCCTCTTTGAGCGCATCCACGGGGCGCCACTTGAAATCGGCTTCAGCAAAAAAACCGTCCGCGTCCGTGGCGGCCCCATAGGCCGCGGCAAGCGCCGGCGGGAGGCTGGGTTCGATGCCGGTTGACAGAACGATAAGATCGGTCTCAATCTCGAGCGTACGCCCGAGAACCGGGTCCATGGTTCGCACGGTCAACGGCGCCTTGTCCGATGCCGGCGGTTGAACCGTGGGCTTGCGGTGCGGTTCATAGGCAAGAAAGACGACGCCGGCCTGACGCGCGGCCGTGTAAAAGGACTCGCTGAATCCGGTCGTCATGATGTCGCGATACAGAATATAGAGATTCAGCCCCGGGTGGCGTTTCAGAAGTTTGAGCGCATGCTTGAGCGCCGTGGGGCAGCAGACCCGGCTGCAATAGTTGCGCGGTTCTTCACGGCTGTCCACGCACTGGATCATGACCACGCTGTTCAGCGAACAGGGATCAAAGGTTTTGTCGGACATTCGCAACGCCAGCTCCTGCTGGGTGATGACGGCGGGATGACGGCCGTACTGGTAGCTGTCGGTTCCGGCTTCGGTGCCGCCGGTGGCCAGGATGACCACCCCGTGTTCAATGGTTTTCTCAGCTGCGCCGGGCGTCTGCAGGGTCGTGCAAAAGCGACCGACTTCACCGACCGCGTCTTTGACGGTGGTGTTGCGGTGGACGGTGATGTCGGGATGCTGGTTTGTATTTTCAATGGCTTTTTCAAGCAGGCCACCGGTTGAGATGTCCCCCAGGGTGTCATGCAGCCAGTTGAGATTTCCGCCCAGCTGATGGCCGCTTTCAATGAGATCCACCGCAAAGCCGTGATCGGCGATGCCCAGCGCGGCGCTCATGCCGGCGATACCGCCGCCGACGACCAGGGCGCGCTGGGTTATCGGCAGAGGTGAAACCATCGGGCCGTCCTGCAGTATGAGGCCGGCCAGGGCCGCTTGCAGTGCACCCAGCTGCTGCGCCGCCACCGCATCACCGCCGCCGGCCGCCGCCGGCCGATCCATTCCGATGAGGGCGGGGGTCATGATGTCGACCACTTCCATCAGGGAAGGTGCCAGGTGGATGCGGCGGCACAATTCACGCACCTGTCGGGTGTAGAGACACGGATGGCAGGCTCCCAGCAGCACCCGGTTGGGCAGCCCCGCTTCGGCGGCTTGGGTCAACTCCTTCCATCCCGCAGCGGTACAGATATTTCCAATGGTGATGATCCGTTTGACACGGGGATCCCTCCGTAGCGAGCGGGTCAGAAAATCGACGTTGAGCCGCTGCATGGTGTCGTCCCCGCAGGCGCACAGCGCCACCAGAACTTCAGGCGGTTCACGTGACACGTCGCGCAACGGTGCTTCATGATCTTCGGCCGGCGCCGTTTTGCCGCCGGTGTGGATGATGCGGGAGGCTTCCAGGGCCGCTGCCGAGGCGTGTACGACCGATTCGCTGATATCTTTCAATCCGGCGAATGCGCCGCCGACCAGCACGCCGGGACGGCTGGTGGCCGTCGGTAGAAAAGGCTCGGTGTGGGCAAACCCCCACGGATTGAGATAAATGCCGGTGGCGGCGGCGATTTGAGGGGTATTGACAGCGGGTCGTTGTGCCAGGGATAACACGACCAGGTCGACGCGTTCCCGGCGGCACTCGCCGTTGAGAAGAACATAGCGGATGATGGGATCACCGGTTTCAGGATCTGATTCTACGGAGTGGGGTCTTGCTTTTTCAAAGCGCACACCGTTTGCGTTGACCGCCTGCTCCTGATAGCGCTGAAAGGATTTTCCAGAGACCCGCAGGTCCATGCAAAAAATGGTCGTTTCAACGGTGTGGCCCAGCTGCTCCTTCACCAGAATGGCTTCCTTGATGGCGGCCATACAGCAGTAGGTGGAGCAGAAATCGGCATTTAACTGGATGTCGCGTGAACCGACGCATTGAAACCAGACGATTCGGCGGACCGGTTTGCCGTCATGGGGCCGTACCAGACGCCCCTGAAAGGGGCCGGTGCCGCTTAACATACGTTCCAGTTCCAGCCCCGTGACAACGTGGGGGTTGACGCCGTAGGCATAGGTGTTTGCGCCGGCCTGTGGACGGAAATAGTCTGTCCCCCCGCACAGGACGACGGCGCCGACCTCGACCTGCCGCTTTCGGCTGTGCGTCATCCGTTGGTAAACCGCCACGACCTTGGCGATCATGTCTTCCGGATCAATCGGCTTGACCAGATAGTCCTCCGCGCCGAATTTCATGGCCTCCTCCGCCGTTTCACTGGCGGTATCCGCCGTCATCAGGAGTACGGTGATATCCGGCCGGCGTTCCCTGGCGGCTTTGAGAAGGGCAAGACCGTCCATGTCCGGCAGCCTGATGTCGCTCAGCATGAGCGGACAGGTGGATTCGGACAGCATGGCCAAAGCGGTTTCGCCGCTGTCGGCGCTGGCAACGCTGAATCCTTCCTCTTCCAGCCGTTTTTTTAGAGAATCGCGGATGATTTTTTGGTCGTCCACCACCAGAATGCGAAACGCGTGGCGTTTTTCCAGCGGCAGCTGGATGGCACCGGTGGGGCACACTTTTGTGCATTCACCGCAGAGCGTGCATGCCACCGGATCAATTTTGTAAGGGTTGGGAACGCTGTGGGGGATGGGAAGATAGATGGCTTTGCGCCGGCCCAGACCCTGGTTGAATTCGTCCGGCACCTCCACCGGGCAGGCAGCGGCGCACAAACCACAGCCCACGCACCGGTCGGGATCGACGCCGGTGGGCATTTCCAGCAGGGTCGCCGAGAACGATCCCGGCTCTCCTTCCAGGTCGGTGATCTCGGTGTTCAGCAGAAGCGCGATGTTTTCGTGAAAGAGGCCTTTGCGCAGGCAGAATTGGGAAGCCGCATCGCGGTCGACCATCGGCAGCATTCTGCACATGCCGCAGTGGTTGCCGGGAAACTGGCGGTCCAGCTGTGCCAGGATGCCGCCGATGTGAGCGGTTCGCTCGACCAGGAACACATGATGGCCGGCTTCGGCCAGGTCAAGGGCGGCCCGGATGCCGCCGATGCCCGCACCGACCACCAGGGCGCTGCCGCGGTTTATTGCCATGCTACTTCTCCATTTCGGCCGTTTCATCGGCACCAAGGCCGACCACCTCTTCAAACTCAACATCGCGGAATTCGGCCAGCGGCGGTTTTTCGGTTATATCCCGCCCCGCCTGATAGTTGAAGGCGGCCTGGGTGTCACGGGCCACCAGGCGGAAAAGCGGGGTCAGCGGGATGTCGTTGGGGCA
>Ga0180434_10004445_pt1 | contig 17079 bp, 9 predicted proteins | sample SS_ome_7_FD_132453 | JGI IMG/M metagenome (GOLD analysis project Ga0180434, IMG submission 132453) | Hypersaline lake sediment archaeal communities from the Salton Sea, California, USA - SS_1_D_2 metaG | ecosystem: Environmental > Aquatic > Non-marine Saline and Alkaline > Hypersaline > Sediment...
CATCGGGTTCGTGAACCTGATCGGGAACTCGCCCAGCAACGGGCTGTCCGGCTACGTGCTCCGCGATGCAATCAATCACGAGGCGGACCAGCAGCGGCTGATGCTGCGGACCGTCTTGCTGCTCAGCATCATCATCACGTTGCCGGTTGCGCTCGTTTACGTGGTCGGTGGCGGCTCAATCGGACGCGCTTACGGCGACGCAGCGCTTACCGTGTTGCTCCCGTTCATGGGCGTCTACCTGTTGCTGTTCAACGTCGCCGAGACGATGATCAGCATCTACCGCGTACGACGGACCTTCGGGTGGATGGTCCTGATTCACTCCATCCACTTCGGGCTTCTCTTCCTGACGGTGCCGTTCTACCTTTTTTGGGGCGTTGCCGGGCTTGGTTATGCCTATGTGCTAGCCGGGATCGCCGCGCTGCTGGGTGTGATCCTTCTGGAGCGTCAGACCTTTCTGGAGCGACCATACTATTCCAGGCGGTTTCGAATTGCCGCACTGAAGGTATGGCTGCCCTTTTCGGCCGCGGCCTTTATCCACCTCTCATCCGGCTACCTGGATCGGCTCCTGTTGGGCTATTGGTGGCCAGGGGCCGAGTTGGCCGCCTTCGTGGCGGCCGCGGCGACGGCCAGGATCCTTCAGCTTCCGGGCAGCCAGGCCTCAATACTGCTCCTCAGCCTGCTGGGCAGGATCCAGACGAGTGGCCGTTTCAGTCGCCAGTTTTATACCCTGTACGCCGCCGGTTCACTCTTCACGGCGCTGATGGTTTTTGCGCTGGGCAGTCTCCTCGGAAGGTTCGTGCTGAACTGGCTCTACCCCAGTCTGCTCGAAGAGGCGCTGCCGTTGTGGAACTGGGTGGTCGGCGCCGCTGCAGCCGCGAACGTTTTCCTCGCCTGTCGGCCGTTCGTCACCAAGTTCTTGCCGCCGAACTGGATCCCAATCCTGGTGGGCACGTGCGTTGCCGCTCGGTTGGTGCCGGTCGTGCTGCTGGTGCCGCGTGGCGGCTCACTGGGAGCCGCCCAGGCGATGCTGATCGGTTCCGGGATTGCCGCGTCGATCTGGTTAGTGGTCTTTCTCAGGTATTTTGTGTTCTCGAAAACCGACCTCAGTTCCCGGATCATTGTCGACGACCCGACCATCGACGGCACGACCACCGAATCCTAGGCGCCAGTCGCATCAAGGGCTGCCTGCGGGCCGGGAGGAACAAACGCATGCCCTGTTGATCCAGTGGGCGCGTGTGGACGGCATGTGCCGGTGCAGTGCATAGATCGGCAGGCAGGGCTTGCGGTTCCCGCTTGCGAGCGAGCGGCTTGCGCCGGTAGACATGGCGGGCCGAGGCGGTGAATCAGAAATGTCGGACGACGTGGCGCCTAAAGCCGATCATCACGACGCACTCGCGCCGAGGCCGCGGATTGCCCCGTGGGTCATACTTGTCCTCCTCATTACGGTCGCCGTCGCCGACATGCCGGTTCTGGTAACAGAGCCGGGCCCCGATGTCGCAAGGTGGTTGTACATAGGGGCGCGCCTGAATGCCGGTGACCGGCCATATGTCGACACCATGGACAACAAGTTCCCGCCGCTGTTTTGGGTGTGCCGCCTTACCGCGGCGGCTGACCAGACTCACCGGGCACTCTACCTTGCGGCGGTTGTGCCAGACTTCCTGGCTGCCTGCCTACTCGCCCTGCTCGCACGAGAGCTCGTTCGCCACCGCACGTTCTGGCTAGCCGGGCTTCTCTACGCGGCGTTTGTGGGGATGTCGGATGTCCATTGCATGACGGAAAACTACGCCGTTCCTGCTATGGCCGCAACCATCTTGCTCGCCCTGCGATCACTGGATTCACCACGTCCCACCCTGATATTGACTGCGGCGGGCGTCTGCTTTGGAACGGCATGCCTGTTTCGGCCACCGCTTGCCCTCGATGCGGCAGTGGTGGCGTGGGTCGTGTTCGTTATGTCGCGAGGGAGGGCGACGTCGCCCTGGATCCTTCGAACGGCATCGTTTGCGGCAGGGGTCGGGGGCGCAGTCACGTGTGTTGTTGTGTCCGCCTATGTTGGCGGGTTCCTGGAGGAGATGATTGACGTTTGTCTGTGGCATAATCTTCGATATGGGATTAGCAACGTGGCCAATCAGGGCGGCCGATTCACACCAGAGCTTAAGCTAATCGCCCACTTCACGGTGAGAGTGGGCGAGTTTTTCCTGGCGCATGGGCTGGCGCTGAGTGGTCTCGTGGTCCTCCTTGTGGGCGGCCGTCGTGCTTTCGTTGCCGGAACAGCGGCGGCGCTCACGTTGGCTATGTGGTATGTCCTGGAGGCACTGGCGACTTTCCCCGGTGGTGCCCATTACACGCATCACCACATTCCGTGGATCGCAGCAGCGTGTGTATGTTCCGCCGTGCTTTGGGCTGCCATCGACCGCGCTCCACCACCGACAATGCGACTGCCCAATCTCACCCTTGCGACCCTCGTAGGGCTTGCAGCGTTGGGGTCGCTCCTTTTCCATCCGTTTGTCGCTGTTGTTCGGCCAGAGACTCCCGGTCCAGGCGTCTACGAGGAAATGGCCCATGAGATGGGAGACCTTGTTGGCCGCGAGGATACGGTATTCTTCGGTAGCTCTAAATCTCTAGGTAATTTGCGTCTCCGGCTCAACCGCCCCCCGAATACTCGGCACCTCTTCGTTGCGTCCTACGCGCGCAGTTGGGGTGGTTCTACCCTCCTGGACGAATGGGAGCGCGACATGATGTTCGATCCACCCGATTGGATCGTGGCGCCGGCTACCGATACTGCCGGGGGGCCGACGTTCTTTGAACCCCAGCTTCGGAAGACGCCGCAGGCACGCCGGTTTGAGCAGGCTTTCCAGGGGGAGTATCGTCTGGCTTGGTCAAGGCACGGCCTGGCCTTGTACGAGCCCGCAAGAGCGCAGTAGGCCTAAGGCCGCACGACAGAGTAACTCTTCCTGTATTGTGCTGGTGCGATAATCGCCTGACGGATCGAGCTGGGCTGCGTGAACTGACCCAGCCGCGCCTTGCCAAACTGGGCCGACGGAAGCAGCTCGTCGATGTGGACTCTGTCTTCTTCCAACAACCGGAAGTCGATCGCGTCAAGGCGGAATGGGTCGCGGGTCAGCCGGCACGGCGCTGGAAACTGGGGGACAGCGGCAAGCTGTGCCAGTAGCGGCTAAGCGTGGGACTCTTCGTATACCTTCTGAGAGCGCCTGACAGAACCATGGGTGGCATCGGGCTTGCGGCGGTGTGAACACAGACAGAATGCCCATTCCACTCCCCTCTGACAGAGGTACTGAGAAACCATAACCTTCGTTGTCTGGCGGCGCGGAGCAGCGCATGTCTGTGTCAACACGAAAGCGTGTCAGAGTACTCGTCGTGATCAAGGGCACCGAATACGCTGGCGTGCGTACGCACCTTCTGTACGATCAGGCTTATGGGACCGAGGCCGGGATAGATTCGGAGTATCTGTGCCTGGAGGCGGGCTCTTTGTACGAAGCGCTTCGCGAACGTGGGGCGCCAGTCACGATTATCGGGGGAAAGGTGCCAGGCAAGTCTCCGCGCAGCCGGCTGCTACTGCCACTTCTCTGGCTGCGAGCCCTGCGCGGCTTTCGGGCCGCATACAGCGGAACCCTGACCGAACTCCGCAGGCACAGGCCTGACATCGTCTACGTTCATAATCCGTATCTGCGTGTTATCTGTGGGCTCGCGGCGAAGCGCGCGTCATGCCCGTCGGTGGGGTGCTTCCACAACATGCTAAACCGTACGCCGTTGTTCGGTCTCCAGCGAGTCTTTGCGTCAATGGTGTACGCCTACTGCCTTGACGCGATCGTTGCCCTCTCCGGTTTCGCACGGGATACGCTCTGGGGACCCGCCAGGCGCATAGCTCGCACCATCTACAACGGACTCGAATTCGACCCAATCGATGAGGCGATACGGGGTGTCTCCAAAGTTCCCCGGCGTCTGGCCCTGATCGGCCGGATCACGGTGGGAAAGAAGCAGGACGTGGCGCTGCGCGCTCTGGCGCACCTGCGGGACCAAAACGTTCACTGCACGCTCGATATCATCGGCGGTCCGGCGGATGACAGCAACCTGTACTTCAGGCATCTCCGGAAACTCGCGGAACAACTCGACATCACCGACCGTGTGAATTTTACCGGCTGGCTCTCTCCGCCACACCCCCGCCTCGCCGCGGCGGAGGTATGCCTTAACTGCTCGACAAGCGAGGCTCTCGCGTACGCTGTCCCGGAGGCGATGGCCTGCGGAACGACGGTAGTCGTCGCCGCTCCGGGCCCGTTGGCGGAATTGGTGCAGCACGGAGTCACCGGCCTGCACTTTCAGGCCGACAACCCCGAGTCCTTGGCGGCGGTCACGAAAGAGCTGCTCGTAAAACCCGAGTTGCGATCGCGACTTGCGGCGGGCGCGCGCGCGGAGAGCGAACGGACATTCGATATCCGTGCCCGCACGGAGAGACTCCGGGATCTGTTCCTGGAGGTGCGCGCCACGCGGTACGGCCGGCACCGGCACAATAAACCAGCGAGCGCCTGAAACGCCGAAACGGGCAACGATGCTAATGGTTAGCGTCTTCTCCGAGGGCGGAAGACGATGCTTGAAGCACGTGTCGTGGACATACTTCCGTAGCAGGCGCGAGCGAACTATCCAAACAACAAGAGCGACGGGGGCGGTACGCTTTCGACTGGCTGGGGTGACACGCTAAGGCGGCGAGTGGATGTCTGGAAACTACAAGGGATCGCAGCCGGACTTCAGTGGCCTGAAAGGGCTCGTTGGCGTCAATGAAGCATCCCGGGACACCGATAGAGTCAGTAGGTTGGGGCTGTTGCCTTCTTCGGGCCAGAGGATAGAGCGATGACAGCTTCCGTCATCACCGTAGTGCTAATCTTCCTGTTTTTGCTGTTGGGCTTCCTCTACCCCTGGGTGATCATGGCGGCCCTGCTGGCAACGCCGGTCTTTAAATTGGCGCTGATCTTCTATTTACCCTTTTTCCGCGTCGTGGATCCCACCGCTTTGGTCTGCGCCCTGGCGCTGCTCCTCGGCCTGTGGAACTACTTTCGACGGGCGCGCCTCGGTCGGCCGCTCATGATCCCGTGGCCGATGTTGCTTTGCATGGTGGGGCTTGCCGGAATGCTCTTTGTGGGTCTGCTCTATACCACAGCCCCAGATTACGGATTTCGGAAGGCCCTCCGCTTTGCCGGCATCAGTATTCCCTTTCTGCTGCTGCCGTCCTTTTACGTTCGTTGCAAAGAGGACGGCCACGCGATGATAAAGATGGTGATTCTCGTGGGTGCCGTGACGGCCCTGTTCCTGATATGGAAGCAGGAATCAGAGGTGGCCCGACATGTCACCGGCGGGTGGGGCAGAACGAAAGTGTTGGGTGGCGCTGCCGGCATCTCAGCGCAAATCGTCGGGCTGAGCATACTGACGGTGTTGACTGCTTTTAGCGTCAAGGGTAGCAGTTCCAGGTTTTTGCGCTACGCCGGTCTGATCGGTTTGCCCCTGGGCTTGGCGGCCGTGCTCCTGAGTGGCTCGCGAGCAAGCCTCCTGTACCTGCTCTTTGTGGCCGCGTTCCTGCCGCTGCTCTCGGGTGCGCGGCAGCGAGGCCGGGCGATGTTTGTCCTCGCGCTGGTGGTACCCGTAGTGTTGATTGGCGTCTTTTCATTCTTAGCGCGCGGCGGCTGGGACCTTGCTCCTCGATGGACTGGCTTCATCGAGGGGCGGGGAACAGCCATCCAGAGCCGGACCAGGCTTTGGGCGTTCGTCGGAGAGACCTGGTGGATGCGCCCGGTCATGGGTCATGGTTCTGGCAGTTTCGCCATGGACTATATGGGTGTCGACGACACCGAAGCCCCGCACAACATCATCGTGGAAGCGTTATATGAGGAGGGCCTAGTGGGGGCTGGGATATTACTGCTGTTTTTCGGCCTTGTGGCTCGCACCGCGTTGCGGGGGCTGGCACAGATCCCGGAGGACAGTCCCCGAGATCGATTACTGGTCGTTGCCCCCTTGGTAATGGTGCTGTTCTTAGGTCTCAGGAGCATGTCCAGCGTCGATATAGAGCAAATGCGGTTTCTATATCTGGCTTGTGGCCTTCTACATGCCAACGTCTCTCACCTGGTCTACTCCAACCGGCAAATGGCACTGGCCCCCTCGATGGGGCCGGTCCCGATGCGAGTCTGAGAGGCGAGCCGCACGGCGGGGCTCGCTCTATCATCCGCGATGCGAACCGGCCACCGGCCGGTACTGTTGAGTCGGAGATGGTCAGAGGCGTACTGCTGTTCGCAGGGTCCTGATATTCGTTGGACAAAACGAGTATGATTAGGCGGGAGAAACCGGGGAAGCCGTGGGTTGCATGCCGGAACGTCGAAGGTGCACCCACGCAATGGTCCGGTCGGCCCGGCCGCGTGCGGGAGGCAAAGAAGGTGATCCGTGATGAGCTTACGTCCGGGCAGAGCGTTTGCCTGGGCAACGGAGGATCCAAGAGAGGATGAAGGATCGGCCCAACATTGTGATCGTGGTGGCGGACGCTGTGCGGGCGCAGAACCTGCCGATTTACGGCTACGACCAGCCCACTACCCCGCGCATCTCGCAGTTGGCCGCCGAAGCCGTCCGCTTCAATAACGCGATCAGTGCCGGGGAGCAGACGCTGAGCTCGACCACCTCGCTGTTTACAGGGATGTACCCCTCCACGCACCGGCTATGCGTTACCGGTGACAAGCTGAATCCGGGTTTGCACACCTTGGCGGCGGCGCTGAAGCGGGGTGGATACGTCACGCATTGCATAAACAGCAACAACCCGTACGTCTCGCCATTCACGGACCTGCCGCGGGACTTCGACGAGTACGTCTGTTCATTCCCGACGCTGCGGCGGTGGATCGCCGAGCTGCGTGGCCGGCGCCAGGCAGGCAATCTGGCCCGACGAGACCAAGCGCGGGCCGAACGCGACGAGCAGGAAGCCACCGCGGAGCAGCCAGAGCCTCCGGCAGAGGTGGGGGCATCGGAGGCCACGTGGCAGGGACGGCTGGGGAATCTGCTGCGCTGGTTGATGACGCGCACGACTGACGCCGGTGCCGCCAAGGCGTTCGCCGCGGCGCGCCGCGTTCTTCGTCAGCAGCCTGGTAACCCACCGGTGTTCATCTATGTTCACCTGATGGAAACACACATGCTGTACCTGCCCCCGTTGGGACACTGGGGATTGTTTCTGCCGGACTGTGCCGGCCGGAACCCGCGGCGTGTCAACCAGAATCCGCTGCCGCTGATCAGCGGGGCGGTGAAGATGGATGCCCTGGACTTCAAGATCGTCGAGGGGCTGTACAACGGTGCGTTACACTATACGGACAGGCTGTTCGGACGCTTCTTTGACGACCTGCGGGCCGAGGGGCTGCTCGAGAACACTCTCCTGATCCTGACTGCGGATCACGGGGAGAACTTCGGCGAGCACGGATTGCTCGGTCATGGTCAGTGCGTTTACGACACGGTCGTCCGCGTCCCGCTGCTGATTTGGGGACCGATGCTCGAACGGCGGCAGCGCGGTGCGGCTATCGATCACGTCGTACAGAGCATTGATCTGACAGTGAGCTGCCTCGACTGGGCCGGCACTGGCAACGATCCGATCCGCGAGCAGTTGGAAGGCCAGGCGCTTCCACTCGCTGACGATGCCCCAGCCCCGCGGCGATATGCCGTCTCGGAATCGACGCGGGCGTTCGAGCGGCGTCATATTCCCCTCTTGCAGGAGCTGGGGCTGGCGCAGTTGGGGGCGGTCGGCGTCCGAAGCCGCACGCACAAAATGATCTGGAACACGACCGGGCAGGAGGAGTTCTACGACCTGGTGCGCGACCCGGCAGAAACGCGCAACCTTGCCGAGGACGACACGCCGGAACGGCGTAAGTTGCGGGCCACGCTCGAACCCCTGATCCCCAAGTTCCAGGAGGCGCACGCCGAGCAGTTGCGCCGGCTGGACGAGGAGGCTCCCATGGAGTCTGATCCACAGATCGAGCAGCGGCTGCGCGAGCTCGGATACCTCTAGGGCGAACGCCTCCCGGCGTGGCCAGTGAAAACACCGGAACGGGCGCGTCCCGGCAATCACTACCGGAAGGTGCCGGGGCGGGAAACGAGCGAGTAACGACGTCCACCAAAACCTCTCCACTACGAATCCTGGTCTTGTCGCCGATCGAGCCATACCCACCGCACGGCGGCTGGTCCATGGTTGTGTACAACGACGTCCTCAATCTCAGAGAGCACGGGCACGAGGTCTTCCTGCTGGCCAACTCGCACAACGCGGGCGCCGACGCCGCCACGATGGAGCGAATCTGCCCGACGCAGTATTTCTACCAGCGCAAGAAGCCGCGTTGGCTTCAGGTTGTCGGGAATGTAGGTCGCCGCCTCCCCTACAGCGTGGCCCGGTACGTGAACCGGCAAATGGCGGCAGCCGCCCGCCAGATCATCGCCCGCCATGACATCGATGTCGTGCTGGCCGAGGACGTGGCCATGGCTGCCTACGGCCCGCTTCTGCGGGAGGAGTTGGGAGTGCCGTTCTTTGTCCGCGGTCACAACGTGGACACGCAGGTCTTCGAGCGATTCGTGACCAGCCAGCGCAATCCCGTTCTGCGGCTGCTCGGCGGCTGGCAGAAGCGGAAGATGCAAGCCTACGAGGGCTCGATCCTCGCGGCGGCCGACGGGTTCAGCATGATCACCGAGCAGGACGCCGATCAGATCCGGCGTCTGTTTCGAGGGCTCGAGCCGGCGGTCGTGGGGGCAGGCACGGACTTGCGCCGGTTCCAGTTTTCGGATCAGCCCCGAGAGCCACTTACCATTATGCACGTGGGCAGCCTGACCGAGTTCACCAAGCTGGAACCCATGCTCTGGTTCGCGCGAGAGGTTCTACCGATGGTGCGCCAGAGGCATCCTGACGCCAGGCTGGAGCTCGTCGGAAAAACGCCAAGCGATGCCTTCGCCCCGCTGGACGGCGTAACCGTCGTCGGACGCGTTCCGGACGAGCGACCGTATCTGCAGCGCGGGCGGGTGTTCATTGCCGCCCAGTTCGTCGGCAGCGGCGTGCGGCTCAAGATCCTCAACGCCATGGCCACCGGCAACGCGATCGTATGCACGCCGGTCGCCTGCGAGGGGCTGCCGCTCGTCGATGGCGAGCACGCGCTGGTCCGCGAAGCAGCCGACGACTTTGCCGACGCGGTGACGTTGCTGCTCGAGAACGACGCCTTGGCCGGGAAGCTGGGGCGCAACGCCCGCCGCCTGGTCGAGGAGAAGTACGACTGGGCCGGGATCGTGGCCGGATTGGAAGAGCTCCTGCAACAGGTAGTCGACAAGCGCCGCGGCCCGAGTGGCGCCTGAGGCCTCACGGGCTCCTGACGGTTCGTCCGCGGTCATTCCGTCATGGGCCCGGGCGAAGCCGGCGACGAACCATAACCCAGGCGGTCGGTGTCTCTGCGGAAGGAGATGTCATGCATGTGCCAGTGCCTTTGAAGATGTCGGTGCTCGCACTGACAGCCTGCCTGTGTGCATCGTGTGCCGCGCAGACCGGCGGCGAACAGGAGCTTCTCGCCGCCCTGCGGCCGCTGAAGCCCATGTCGAAGGTCCACTACTCCTGGCCGGTGCCGTCGGAATGGCGCGACGGCCGCGGCAATCCCGTATGCCGCGAATACGTGCGCATCACCCACGCCTTCAGCTTGCGTGGAGAAAACGTCACGTCGAATCAGATTGACGTCGCGGTATCCACCTGCGCGGCCATTAATGCGACCAAGCCGTCGATCCCATGCACGCTGGCCATCAACTACTCGCCTTGGCATGGTCGTTTCGACAAGAACCTACCGCCGACCGACACCGGACCGACCCATGCCGCGGAGCTGACGACGTTTCAGACTCGGCTCCAGCGTATCCGCGAGTGGCTGGAAAGAGCGAATCGAGAGCGGGACGCGGATGTCCGCGTTTCAGCGATTCTGCTCGATTCCGAGCGGTTCACGGTGCGAGAGAACGACGCGGCGTGGAATGAAGCCATCCGAGAGAAGCACGACGCGATCTATCGTCTTAGCAAGAGCGTCTTTCCGCAGGCCAAGGTGGTCTGGTACGGGTTCGGGGCCATCCAGCGAACCGCCTCGAAAACCGGTTGGCGACAGGCCCCCTGGCACTCGCTGGACGAGCTGCACGACACGTTTGTCGTCGCCTTGTACCGAGTGCCTGAGATCGGCTACACTCGGGAGGCCTTCCGGCGGACCGTCGAGAATGCGCGGAAACACGGTACGCAGGAGGTTACGCCCTGGGTCGCGCTGGCAGCCGGCCATCGCCGACAGACACAGGGCAAGCCGTGGACCTTCTCCATGAACTGGGACTATGACTTGGTCTACTCGTGGCGGCTGGGACGGGAGCTGAACAGCTCCTGGTTTGGCGACCGACCAGAGCGATTCGCCCCCTGGAACGCGGCGAAAGTCGTGTGCTTCTATCCCGGCCCCGGCGACAAACGCTGTCCGGCCTGGTGGAAGCACTTCATCGCATATGTGCGCGGGGCCAATGGCGCCCGCACGTTGTCCGACCTGGAGTGAGGTTGCCGTGAGCGCTCGTCCCGGACCGGCGGAGCTTCCGGATCGGGATCATCGAACAGCGGCGTGCGGCTTCCGAGGCGGGAGGAACGAGGCGATTCGAATATGAGACAAGTGCTTCAACATCTTCGCACCGGGCAGATCGAGGTGGCAGACGTTCCATGTCCGGTCGTGCAGCCCGGGCATCTCCTGATCCAGACCAGCCGAAGCCTGATCTCCGCCGGCACCGAGCGCATGTTGGTCGAGTTCGGCCAAGCGAGCCTGCTCGGCAAAGCCCGCAGCCAGCCGGAAAAGGTCAGGCAGGTACTCGACAAGATCCGCGCCGACGGGCTGTTGCCAACACTGGAAGTGGTGTTCAGTCGGCTCGATGAGCCGCTGCCGCTGGGCTACTGCAATGTCGGTCGCGTGGTCGAGGTCGGTCGCGACGTCGAAGGCTTCGCCGTCGGCGATCGGGTCGCGTCCAACGGGCGCCACGCCGAGATGACCTGCGTGCCGGCGACGCTGGCGGCCCATATCCCCGACGAGGTGGACGACGAGTCGGCCACCTTTACTGTCCTGGGATCGATCGCCCTCCAGGGGATTCGGCTGTTGGAGCCGACGTTCGGCGAGTGTTTCGTGGTCACCGGGCTCGGGTTGCTGGGATTGATCGCGGTCCAACTGCTGCGGGCCCACGGCTGCGAAGTACTCGGATTCGACACCAACCCGGCGCGGTGCGAGCTGGCGCGCTCGCTAGGGTGCCAGAGCGTACCCGTCTCCGAGGATGCCGATGTCGTCCAGGGTGCGGAGGCATTCAGCCGGGGGCGCGGCGTCGACGGCGTGCTGATTACGGCGGCCACGAAGAGCAACGAGCCCATGCGTCAAGCGGCGCGGATGTGCCGGAAGCGCGGCCGGATCGTCTCGACGGGCAACGTGGGCATGGACCTCGAACGGAGCACGCTTTACGAGAAAGAGCTGAGGGTACAGGTGTCCTGCGCGTACGGTCCGGGACGTTACGATCCGGTATATGAAGATCGGGCCCGCGACTATCCGTATTCCTATGTGCGCTGGACCGCAGCGCGGAACTTCGACGCGATTCTCACTGCTTTGGCGCGCGGCCAGCTCGACGTCGGCCCGCTGATCTCGCGGCGCGTGGCCCACGCGCGGGCGGGCGAAGCGTACGAGGCGGTTCTCAAAGATAACAGCGTGCTGGGCGTGATTCTGACGTATCCGGAGCAGGCCGCGCCGACCGAACGCCTGGTCGGCCTGCGGGTAGCGACGGCCCGAGCTTCGTCGCCGGCCAAGCCGGTGGTGGGTGTCATCGGCGCCGGCAACTTCACCAAGCTGGTGCTGCTGCCGGCGATCAAGGCCAGCGGCGCCAGCATCCACACGATCGCCAGCGCGGGCGGCGTGACCGGGGTTCATGCCGGTCGGAAGTTCGCCGCGGAGCAAGCTACCAGCGATTACCATCGCATTCTGGAGTCGCCGGAGATCAGCACGGTCTTCATCGCCACGCGCCATGCCGCCCACGCGCAGATGGCTGCCGAGGCGCTGACGGCCGGCAAGCACGTGTTCGTCGAAAAACCGCTGGCAATTGACGAGCCGGGACTGGAGATGGTCCGCGAAGCCCACGCGGCGCATCCCGACCTCCAGTTGATGGTCGGGTTCAATCGGCGTTTCGCGCCGCACACGGTCAAGTGCAAGGAACTGCTGGCAGGCCGCGCCCAACCGGTGGCGATTAACATGCTGGTCAACGCCGGTGAAGTACCGCTCGACAGCTGGCAACACGATCTGCAGGTGGGTGGCGGACGCGTCGTCGGCGAGGGCTGCCACTTCATCGATCTGCTCATGTCCCTGGTCGGCCACCCGATCACGAGTGTGCAGGCGGTCATGTTCGGACGGAACACCGCGATCTCCGACGACAAGATGACTATCAACATGACCTATGCCGATGGCTCGATTGGCACCGTTCACTACTGGGCGAACGGGCCGAAATCGTTCCCCAAAGAGCGCCTGGAGATCTTCAGCGACCGTCGCGTCGCGCGCATCGACAATTGGCGCCAGTTGCAGGCCTTCAACTGGCCGGGCGTGCCCAAGATGCGCATGCGCCAGGATAAGGGCTGGAAGGCTGAGGTTGCAGCATTTGTCGATCGCGTCGCCAGTGGTGGCGAGCCGCTCATCCCCTTTGAGGAACTTGAGTTGGTGACACGCTGTAGTTTCGCCGCCGTGCGGTCGGCCAAGGAAGGCATCACAATCCGGCTCGACACTCCCGAGAGCACGCGAGAGGGAAGCGCGCAGTTGTCCGGGAGCTCTCTGACTTCCGCCGAATGATGAATCGCCTCCGGACCGCGTATTACATCTTGCGCCGCCTGGGCCCACGTATCGTCTGGCTGCGCGCCCGCGTTTACCTCAGCAAATCAACCGGGCACGCGCGGCGTGTGTTCCGCCCGCGACCCTGGGAGCTGATCAACCTGGCTCCGATTACGCGGCCCGGGACGCCCACCGACCCCGACGAGTACGCTCAATACAAGCGGGACCACCCGCCGTCATTCCTGTTTCCACTGGGCCAGCCGCCCGCAGTGCCACTCACGCTGCGTGCCGCGGGGGTGGAGCGGCAGCCGCCGTTTGCGGAGCGACTCGCCCTGCTGGCCCGGGAGCGCTGCGTCTACTTCTTTCGCACGCCGTCGCCGACGCCCATCGACTGGCACGCGAACCCGATTGACCAGACCCGCAGCGACCCGAGCGAGACGTGGTGCGAGGTGCCCGACTACCTTCCCGAGCAGGGCGATCCACGCATGCTCTGGGAGCCGTCGCGGGCGGCGTGGGCCATCGATCTGGCCCGCGCGCGGCCGTACGGACTGGAGCTCGATTCCGGCCCACTATTCTGGCGCTGGGTTGACTCCTGGATGGCTGCCTGCCCGCCCTTCAAGGGCTTCCAGTGGAAATGCGGTCAGGAAAGCTCGGTGCGACTGATCGCGATCGCCCTGGGCTTCTGGAGCCTGGCGACGGATCGAGCCACAACGTCGGAGCGCTGGGTACAGTTCGCCCGGCTGGCTTGGGCGACTGGCTATCGCGTACGCCGCCACATCAACTACGCAATCTCACAGAACAACAACCACGCGATGTCGGAGGCGTTCGGTCTGCTGCTGGCAAGTCAGCTCTTCCCCGAGTTTCGCGAGGCCGACGAGTGGCGCGCGACCGGCCGGCGCGTCCTGGCCCAGGCGATCCGGCGCCAGGCCTATGCGGACGGCAGCTACGTCCAGCACTCGATGAACTACCAGCGCGTCATGCTGCAGGGCTCGATGCTCGGTCTCCGCCTGGCCGAACTCGCCGGACAACCCTTCGACCCCGACATCTACGATCGCCTGGGCCGCTGCGGGGAGTTCCTTTACCAGATGATGGACCCGGACACGGGTCGGCTTCCCCACTACGGCAACAATGATGGCGCCTGGGTCTTGCCGCTCGATGAATGCGACTTCACGGATTTCCGGCCGGTGATCCAGGCGACGCACTATCTCACGCATCGTCGACGATTGCTTCCACCGGGGGCGTGGGACGAGGACCTGCTGTGGCTCTTCGGCCCCCAGGCACTCGACAGCGAGCCGGCGACCGCGCGGCGGCCGACCTCGTCAGCATTCGAGGTCGGCGGCTACTACACGCTGCGGCGGCGCGAGAGCTGGGCCATGGTTCGCTGCCATACCTACCGCGATCGGCCGGGGCATTGCGATCAACTACAGCTCGATCTCTGGTGGCACGGGCAGAATGTCCTCCAAGACTGCGGGACGTACCACTACTACGTGCCGGAGCGTCCGGATCTCGAACGCTACTTCAAGTCCACCGCCGCCCACAACGTCATCGCCATCGACAACAGCGAGCCGGCGGAATTCGTGTCACGCTTTCTCCGATTCCCCTGGCCGCGCGGCCGGAAGCGACACTATGAAGTGACGAACGACGGCCCGGCCTGGTTCGAAGGCGAATCTTATGACTACGATCGCGCGCCGTGGCACGTACTGCACCGCCGCGCGGTGATCGGGCTCGTGTCCAACGTCTGGATCATCGTCGATGATCTGCTGGGCGAAGGTAAGCACCACGCGACCCTGCGTTGGCACATGCTCGACGCGCCCTACAACGTCGACTCAAAGGAATGCGTCGTACGGCTGGAGACACCTGCGGGCAATGTGTTCGCCACGATAACCGGACGGCCCGCAGCGCCACGCCGCCTCGAGGTGCTCCGCGGGCGTAATGAGCCGAACCGCGTGCAAGGCCTCGCGGCACCGTACTACGGAGAACTGCTGGCGATCCCGACGCTGGAGGCGAGCTGGCGATGTCAGCTGCCCCAGCGGATCATTACGGTCGTCGGCCTGGGGGGCTGGCCGCGATTGCAATGGATCGACCAGGTGTCTGAGCATCAGCACTGGAAATTGGTCGTCGACGGCGTCGCCTCGACTCTGGCGCTGGGTGCCCCGGAGCGTTCAGCCGACGCCGTGTTCCTGAGCTGCGCGGCGGCTGATATGTGAACACTTGAGAGGGAGCACAAAGATAATGAGGATCAGCATCTTCGGCATGGGCTATGTTGGAATCGTCAGCTCCGCGTGCCTGCTGCGCGACGGACACCAGATCTTCGGGGTCGACCCGATCGAATCGAAAGCCCGCGACATGCATGAGGGTCGGACACCCATCCAGGAGCCGGGCGTGGCCGAAATGCTGGCTGCCGGCCACCGGGACGGTCGCATGGCGGCCAGCACCAACCCCGCCGACGGCTTGACCGACTGTGACATGGCGTGGATCTGCGTCGGCACGCCATCCCTGCCGGACGGCGGCATCAACCTCGACTACGTCGAGCGGTGCATTCGGGAGATCGGCGGGTGCCTGCGCGACACCAGGGCGCGTCCGGTTATCGTCCTACGCAGCACCTCCCTCCCCGGCACGACGCGCAACCGCATGATCCCGGCCTTAGAGGAAGCCAGCGGCCTGACCGTGGGGAAGGACATCCAGGTGGTCTTCCACCCGGAGTTCCTTCGCGAGGGCTCAGCGGTCTACGACTTTGACAACCCGCCCAAGATCGTGGTCGGCGAGGCACACCCCGGCGCCGCCGATACGCTGATGAACGTGTACGAGAAGTACCAGGCGCCGCGGTTCCGAACGGAGCTGGAGGTGGCCGAGATGGTCAAGTACTCGGACAACCTCTTTCATGCCGTCAAGGTCGTCTTTGCCAACGAGATCGGCGCAATTGCCCGCGCCGTGGGCGTCGACGCCCGGCGGGTGGCCGACATCTTCTGTTCGGACACCAAGCTCAACATCAATCCGTACTACCTGCGGCCGGGATTCGCGTTCGGCGGGTCGTGTTTGCCGAAGGATCTGCGCGCCATCCTGCGGTTCGCCCACGTTCACTCCGCAAGGGTGCCGATGCTTGACGGGGTGTTCGAGAGCAACAAGACACAGATCGAGGAGTTTGTCGCCCGCGTCCTGGCAAGGCGCCCCAGAAGCGTCGGCATGGTTGGCCTGGCGTTCAAACCCAAGACCGACGACATGCGCGAGAGCCCCTACGTCGCCGTGGCCAAGCGTCTGATCGGCGAAGGCATCAAACTGCGTATCCACGACCCGAATGTGGATACGCGGCGGCTCATCGGCGCCAACAAAGAGGCGGTTCAGGCGGCGCTCGGTCACCTGGAAGCACTGCTGGTCTCCTCCCTGGACGAACTCAGCGAATGCGATCTGATCCTGGTGAATCACCGCACGGTTGACGCCCAGGTCGTCAACGCGTGGCTCAAGCAGGGAATCGGAGTGCTCGATCTGGCCGACATCCCGGGGGTGGATCGCAACACGGAAGGCTACGAGGGGATCGCCTGGTAGCAGCCGACAGCCCACCGGTTCGGCCGACTGCCGGTCCGTACTGCACTGCCGTCGGTGGGCCGACCGTGGGCGATCTGGCCGCTCGTTCCAGGGCGGAATGCCACGTGGCCACCGACCCTTCCAACAGCCTGATTCGCCCGATGTAGACGCCGCCCGCTCGCCGCCAGCAGTCGGTCCAGCGGTTGGCCCAGCGCGCCTCGCTGAGTCGGTGTCTACTCCTTGACGCTCCAGGCCAGATACCCCCCGCCGGTCCTCCGGACACCCGCTGTCCCGAACCCGACGGCGTCGAAGATCCTGGTAAGCTCACGCCACCAGTAGAAGTGCGTCGGACAACCCTTGAGCGTGTAACGCACCTTGCGGAACGGCGACCGCACCAGCGTCCATTTCGGGAAGCTCCCGTAAATGATCTTGTTGGCGAAGCGGCTCATGTGTCTGAGCAGCGCCTCCCCGTCGACGACGTAATCAAAAACGCCGCAGGCCACGACCATGTCGTACTTCTCGTTGGGCTGCAGCTCCATGAAGTCGGCCAGCTCGAACGTACAGCGATCTTCGAGCTTCAGCTGCTTCGCGACGTCCTTCGCTTTGTCGATCATCGGCGACGAGATGTCCACGCCGTGGAGACGCTCGAACCCCTGATGGGCCCAGAACACCGTGTTGCGGCCACTGCCGCACCCGACGTCGAGTAGCG
>Ga0180434_10004446_pt1 | contig 17079 bp, 25 predicted proteins | sample SS_ome_7_FD_132453 | JGI IMG/M metagenome (GOLD analysis project Ga0180434, IMG submission 132453) | Hypersaline lake sediment archaeal communities from the Salton Sea, California, USA - SS_1_D_2 metaG | ecosystem: Environmental > Aquatic > Non-marine Saline and Alkaline > Hypersaline >...
CCGTAATTGTCTGGATTGCTGGCAGGATTTCCAGCACCTTCTGGCAGGTCTGGAGGGCCCCCTTCGTCCCGCTGGTGAACTCCGTCACGACGTGCAGCGTGAAGGGAAGGTCAGTCTCCAGCCGGTGCTGCCGAAGGTCGTAGATCTTCTTCCCCTGCGGGTTCGTGGTTCCCGTGTCCGTCTCGTCCACGCGGTAGTTGTGCATGTACGTGTCGATGTCCGGGCCCTGCAGGACCACGGTCGGTGTCGTCGCGTCGTCGCCAAAGGGAATGCTCTCTCCCGCCGGCGTCACCACTACCTCAACGCCCGGGAGTTGCGCTGCCAGCTCAAGCGCGAGCGCTTCCGTTGCCTGTTCGATCCTCGTGCTCATTTCACCTTCATCCGAACGAGCGCTCCTGCCGCGTCTCCGCCGCTGCCGTACATCTTCTCGATGATCTCCGCGTACTTGTATCCCGCGGCCTTCCCATGGGCTTTCAGGGTCCGCTTCACAAACGGGCGCGGTGGGATGCGCCACCGCTTGCCGCTGGCCCCGCCGTCCTTCGCCAGCACGCCGAAGTGCAGGATCTCTGCGAGGTCGACAACGTCCCCCTTCGTGCCCCGGTGGATGGTCCCGCGCTTCACGCCAATGAACCCGAAATTCTCGTTCACGTAGTGCGGGTGGATATTCCCGATGAGGTCGCCCTTGTCGATGAGCGGGGTGCTGCTTCCCTTCCGGTCGATCGTTGATGCCGCGTTCTCGGGCCACGGTCTTCCAACGGTCATGCCCCGGCTCCGCACTGCCTTCACCATCCTGCGCTCCAGAAGTGCGAGCGCTTGCTTCATCGCGATCTCTTTCGCCCGTCCAGAGAAGAGCTGCGCGCTCAGCCGGCTGCCGAACATCTTCTGCACCTTCGCCCAATCCGCGGTCCCGAGCAGCTTGAGCCCCTGCCCGGCGAGACCCTTGAGCGCTGCGAGGAAGCCGGCCGCTGCCATCTACTCCCCCTTGTCCTTCGACGCGAAGATGAGCATGACCATGTTCGCATCGGTGTAGTGCACCTTCGGGCGCTTCTCCGTGACGTAGTACTCCACGTCACGCGATCCGATCTTCGAAATCTTCGCCCGCTGGTTCACGAGTGCTGCGTCGTCCTCCTTTGCGAAGAGGTATCCGTCTCCCCGCTCTTGGAAGCCGGTGATCATCGGGTTCACCAGCTTCCCCGTGTTGTAGTGCACCTGCGCTTTGATCTCGAACGCGGTTCCGTACTGCGTTACTCCTCCTGTCTTCGTCGGCTCCTTGAAGACGGGGTTGTAGTGCGCGGCGTCAGTGTCCACGTTCGCTATCGTGCACGGAACGGGATGGATGAGCTTCGGCCTCACGCCATCCCCATCGCAATTGGCCGGCGGTATCGCGCCAGAACGGTGTCGATCTCGGGGTCCCCTGTCGGGCCACCGGTCGCGATCAGGTCGGCCAGTTTGTAGCTATGTCGGTCCGTCTCTTCCTCGATCAGTCGGCCTCGGTCAATGACCTCGCGGCGGTTGGCGTCGGTGTACATCTGTCCGATCTCCGCGAGCGCGAGTTTCACGCAGACCTTTCCGATGAGCGCCGGCGTGGCCGGGGTCCCCGTGGGGTCGTCGACGTATCCGAAGCTACCCTGCACGGTCACGTTCTGATGCCCTTTCGTCAGGTCGAACTCGAACACGATCTTGGGATTTTTTCGGTCGTCCGGCACCGTCCGGTTGTAGACGTAGTAGCTGTCTGTCAGGATCTCGACCTCGTTGAGTGTCACGGTCGTCACTGAGATCACGGGGATCGGCAGGTGAAGGACGCGCTGCCCTTCTCCGTCAAACGTGAGCGTGAGCGCCCGGCTCTCGAACCACTGCCCGGTCACGATGTCGATGTACGCCGTCGCGAGTTCGAGCGCGTGATCGAGGCGGTCGGTGTCGCCGCTCGGGGCCCCCTCGTCTATCAGGTCCTGCCGTGTCGCGTAGTTACCCAATGCGATACCTCATCAACTCGACCCCCTTGAACCGGAGGTAGCACGCGAGCCCGATGTCTTCCGTCTCGAACAGGCCTTCCCCGTCCCGGAAGTACATCGTGAGTTTCTTCCCGCGCGCCCGTTGCAGGAGCTTCTTCATGTCCCGCATGATGCCGTCGAAGGTCTTGAAGTCGCTGTTCAGCCACTCGACGTGCAGAAGCTCGCAGTTCGTGAGCGGTCGCCCCTCTCTCTCCGCCCTCATCCCGGTCTACTCCGTGATGCGGAACCGGCCCGGGAACCTGTTCAGCATGTCCAGCGCGATGCGTTTCGGGACCATCTGCGTCGACATCCCTGACCACTTGTACTTGCCGAACGTGCACTTCGCCGCGACCTTCTGCGCCAGAGGAACCTTTCTGTCGAGGTCCTCGGGCTGCTTCTTCGGCGCAGCTGGCTTTTCTGCCTTCGGTTCGGCCTTCTCCTTCGGGGGGGCCTTCTTCTCGGCCTTCGGCTTCGCGCCCTTCGTGGGAACGTCCTTGGTCGTGATCGGTCCGCCCGGTTGCTCCCCGGGGCTCTGCGCCGCGATCACGGCGTCGATCAGTGCGTCCCTGTCGTCGACCTCGGTGACGTTCACGTTCACATCGGCCGCGTACTCGATCAGCTCCTCGTCGCTCAGCTTGGAAAGCTGCTTCCGGTTCAGTTTCTTCGACATCGTTTCCTCCTCATCTGTTCACACAACGGCGCGTGGCAGCCGAGAGATCCCCCCGCGACCGCCACGCGCCATGCGCTTCTCTTCTCTCTCGGCTACGCGTTGAGGCCGTCGCCGAAGCTGACCGCGTTGACTTCCTCCAACTGGAAGGCCAGACGCATGGTCACGTTGTAGTACCGAAGGTCCTGCATGACGCTCTCCAGCGCCATGTCGGTGCTCTTCACCTTGATGCGCCGGCGGATGCCGAGGATCAGGTTCATGGGGTCCGTCAGGACGATCGTGTCGTCGGGCAGCGAGGGGACCGTGACGATCGGGACGCCGAGGGGCCGCATGGCGCCCACGTCGTTCCCCACCAGCGGGGCGTCGCCCGCGGGGGTGCCCCGGTTCGTCAGGTACTCACGCCAGATGCTCGCCTGATTGACGCTCATGAGCCAGCGGAGCCGGGCCAGAGCGCCGCCTCGCCGGTACTGGCTTGGCAGGTTGCGCATGATCTGGAAGAAGTGTCCCTTCTCGATGTCGCCGGTGTTGATGGCCGACAGGTCGAGGTAGTTCGCCCCTCCCGAGTACATCTTCTTGAGCCACCCGTCCTGATCGCCGATCAGCCCATGGCGGACCCACGTGACGGTCTTCGGCTGCGTGTGCGACGCGATGGTCGTCCCGTTCTGGGCCCGGGCGCAGTTCTTGAAGGTGTTCGTCGCCGTGTCGACGGTCTCGTACTTGAGCAGCTCGCTCTCGATCTGGATGTAGCCCGAGGTGCCCGTCCGGGGGAAGCCCGTGATGCCACCGGAGCACACCACGTCGATCGGATCGGTCGTGCCGTCGATCGATGTGGTCATGGTCGCGGTCGGGGCCGCCCCGCTGTAGACGGTGTCGCCGTTGATGCCGAGGTCTTCGATGTCCAGACCGAACTGCGACGCCATGAGCCGGGCAACCCGGTCCTCGTAGCTCTCGCCTTCGATGTTGTCCTCGATGACCTCTTCGGTGAGCGCCCACGGAAGACCGTACTTCTTCGCGGTCAGCGTGATCTTCCCGTGCTGCGGCGAGCGCAGGTAGTTGACGTGGGTCGTGTCGTTCTCCGCCATCGCGCGGGCGATGCGGCTGCCGATCCCGACCTTGTCGATCTCCATGCTCGACGAGCCCATGCTGACCGTGCGAACGATCTGCGTCAGGGCGGTGCTCTCGCGGACCGTCTCGATGAAGACCCGCGACTGTTCCGTGTTGAGGATGCCGCCGGCGCCGACGATCGTGGTGTCGGTCACTGCCTTGCGGACTGCCTCTTTGTTGGACATTCCCATGGTGTCCCTCCTCCTACTCGTTGACCGCGGGCGGTCGGATGAAGACGCCCTTGAAGACGCTCTCCGATGCCTCGTCGTTGCCGTCGGACTTCTCCGTGGCTTCGTTGTCCGGGAGGGCGTTGCTCGCGGCGCGGCCCTTCTCGAACTCGTCGATGCGACCGGTGAGGGCAGTCACCTGCTCGGCGATCCCCTTCACCATCTTGACGACCTCGGAGTTGTCCGTGGTCTCGGGTGTCTCCGCACCCTTTGCCGGCTCCTCCGGCTTGTCGCCCTTCTCGGGCTCCGTCTTCTCGTCTCCCGTTTCCGGGTGTTCCGGCTGATCGTCCGCGGCTTTGTTGGAGAGCGCGTCGATACGCGCGTCCAGCTTCTGGACCGCTCCGGTCAGCTCGGTGAGCATTGCTTTCAGCTCTTCGCTCATCGCCTGATCCTCCTCCGACCGTTTCGGCGTGATCTTTTCGAGCAGCCTCATCAAGAAGCCGCGTTCGTCTCCCTCTGTCTCCTGTCCCTTCTCCGTACGCTCCCCCGAAGGCAGCTCCCCCGGCACGGCCGCGCACTTGATGCTGGCGAACTCCTCGCCATTGGCTCCCTGCGTCACGATGGAGATGTATTTCGCGTGCAGTCCGACCAGTTCTTTGGCCTTGATCTTGCCCATGGTCTACGCTGCCTCCTCCTCGTAGGGGTTGACAAAGTTGCCTTCGTCGTCGATCCACCGACTGTCCAGCTCCCGGGTCTTCCCCCGGCGCGCGGTCCCCGCGAACGAGAACGCTTTGTACTCGCCCTTGAGAACCTTCTTCCAGACCTCGTCGCTGTGGATCTTGACCTCGACCACCCATGCTCCCTCGGGGAAATCCGGGTCGCCGGCGCGGGCGATGAAATTCTGCGTGATGCTCGCGACGCCGTGCACGAAATCGTGCATCTCGTCGACGCGCTGGTGGTTCTGCATGAAGAAGTCGGAGGCCTTCTCGATCTCCGCGGCCTCCATGTAGTCGCCGTCGCTGTCTGGCTGCAGGGGCGCGTACACGATCCCCATGACCTTCCGCTGCTTCGGCTTCACCTTCACGATCGAGAACGTCCGCCGTTCGCGGATGTCTTCCCCGCTGTCCTTCGTCTCCTCGACCTTCTTCGTGAACGCGGTCGGCTTTGCTCCGGTGATCGCCTCTGCTTCACGGAGGAACATGTACAGCTCCAGCTCCTCCGTGGTCTCGTTACCCTGCCCGCGGCGCTTGCGGTCGTCGATCCGGCGCTTCATCTCAGCGACGGCCGCGCGCTTCACGTCGTTGATGTCCTCGCAGTCCATGCACTCAGCGCGCACGGGATCGTCGGCGCTGGCCGGGCTCTTCCACGTTTCGAGGCTGTAGTGCTTCGCCGTGTTCGTGATCTCTCCGTCGAGAGGTCCGGAGATCCCGTTGCGGGACTTGATGCTCTCGGCTGCGCGCACCGGACAGACTGGCCGGGTCCGGGCCGCCATGATTGCCATCCGCCGGATGGTCCCTCGGATGGGAGCCATGCTCTCGGCGTCGATCGCTCCACCGGCCACGCGCGAGAAGAACGTGCGCCACGCTCGGCGGTATGCTCCCCGTCCGCCCTTGAACTCGTACGAGCTGTTCGTTCCGTATGGGTTGCGCGGGGAGATCAGGTCAACGGTCTCTCTCTCGGCCTGCTTCTGTTGTTCTCCCAACCTCTTCTCCTGTTCGGCCATCGCTGAGATGTCCTCGGGTGTCGCTTCCTCGATGGGGAGCACGGTGCCGTCTGTCATGGGCACCACGTTGTCCAGCCCCTTCCCTCCGGTCGCTGCCTCGAAGGTCTTCCCGTTGTGGGCCTTGCAATGGCTGCGCGCCACGCCTTCCGTCCACGATGTCCGTCTGTAGCGGTATGCCTGATCGGCGAAGTCGCCTGTGTCTCTCAGGACACCGATGATCGCTCGGTATTTCTTCCCCTTGGCCTCCCCGGGTCCGGTGGCCGTTCGTTGCTGGCTGATGAACCGGGTGAAGTCGCCCGGGTCGCGAAGGCGGCACGCATGCTCATTCGGATACGGCATCCGTCAGGCCTCCTGTTTGGAGCGCTTGGGTAGCTGCAAGGAAATTCCGCTCCCCTCCTATCAGGATAGTATCGCGGCGCCCCGGTTGTGTCAAGCGAACCACGCCACAATCCTGCATCGGCATCTTCCGTGGTATTGTGGGGCGTTGAGGCCCATTGCCTGCAGCTCGTCGCTCGTCAGCGTCCCCTTCGGTGGAAGCGCCCCGTGCCCGGGCAGGATGATGTCGAACAGGCCTTCGTCGTTCCGTCTTGCGCTCATCCACGGCAGGATCGCTTTGACATCCTCCAGCGTCGAGGCCTCGTCGAGCCGGGCGAAATTCTGCAGCGTCAGCGGCACGCTGAATATCGTCCCATCCATGTACTCGCAGATGGGGCATGTTCGTTCGTCCATCACAGCCACGATCTCGTACTTGTCGAGGCGGGCTTCGTCGTAGAATTTGACGGAGCTGTAGCTCCTCGCGTTGACGATTGCGTAGCTACTCAGGATCTCCCAATACGATGGCGCGCGCACTACGTCGTTCGCCATCCTCTGCTCCAACCGTGCCGCAAGCTCTCCCCTGTTGAGCGATGCTCCTTCCTCGATGGTCCGGCGGATCACGCGGTCGGCCTTCGCGGTCACGTTGTCCGTGAAGTGGTCGCCGATGAACATGGTGTTGTGTCGTGTCAGCCTGTCGATGGCGATGTCGTCTGCTACTGCGAAGGTCGCGCGCTCAGCGAACTCCGCTGCAACTCCTTCTTTCGATGCGTGGTAGTACGCGTCGGTCGCCGACAGGATTTCCTCGGAGCCCATCGGAGCGATGATCTCTCCGTGCTGCACCAGCGCATCCTTCGATGCGCGGATCATCCTCTCTACCTGCCCGGCGTCCCGGGGGTCCATGTCTGCGATGGCGCGACGGATGCGGTTGATCGTCACGCGCTCCTGCGGGGCAACTCTCTTCCCAACATTCTCCGCTGTCCGTGCGATCACGGGGTCCGGGTTCGGTGCTTCTCTGAGCACGCCGAACCGCTGCAACGCGATCGTGCTCTCGTAGTGGAGTTGGTTGACGAGCGTGATCCGCACTACTTGCGTACCGGTTTCCCGTTCCCTCCGGCCTTCGCCAGCTCACGGTATCCGCTCAGCCACGGTAGTGGTCCGACCTTCGACGCTGCCTGCCGCAGCCGCATCAGGCTTTCGAGCACGGCCTCCGCTCTCGTCGTGAGCTGTTGTTCCGGGCTCGCGCTTTTCTCGGGGGGGGCCCCCGTCACTCCGCTGTTTCCGAGCAACGGCTGCACGAGTTTCTGCGGCAGGTCCAGCCATGCCGGGTCGAGCGCGTCCATGTCAACGCTGATGCCGAAGAGGCTCGCGTACCCTTCGATCACTTGACGCAGTGGCATGCCCGCGTTGCTCGCCTTGAGCCAGTTCGTTGCCTGCTCCGTCACGTCCTGCACCGGCGCCGATGCCGTCGCGTATTTCCAGAACGTGTACCCGAGTTCCGGCCAGATGATCCTGTTCATCCAGAAGTCGAAGCCGGCGCGCGCGGGCTTGAAGACCTGCTCCTCCGCGATCTTCCTGCTCTCCAACGCAGTCGCCCGGCTGTAGTCTTCGCTCAGCCCGAGGTAGATCGGTGGAAGTCGGAAGCTGCTGCGGAGCTTCGTCCGGTTGTCCTTGTCGTAACTCGCGAACATCTGATCGTCGATGCCGCCAAGCTCCTTGATCTCGATCTTCGCCGGCGCCGCGGCTTCCCCGGGTCCGGGGCTCTCGGTGACTGCTTCCAGCACGAGCGCCTTGTGGAAATTCTCGCGGTGTCGTCCCTTCTCCTCCGTGAACTCCCGAATGCGGTCCATGACCTCCTTCGTCATGTTCGCTCCGCTGACGAGCACGACCATCTTGCCGAGCCCCTGATGCTCGAAGGTATGCCAGTTGACTTCCTCCGCTGCGCGGCTACCCGCGACGCTGAGAATGTTCCCGATCCACCGCGGCACTCCGTAGGGGCTCCGGCTGTAGCCGATGCTCCAGTGCACGACCTCCGTTGCCTCGACGATTGACATCTTCTTCTCGCGGTACATCGCTTCCAGCTCGGGGGTCAGCTCCTTGCCTGTCCGCGCGTCGATGCGCCGGCGGTCTCCGAGTTCCTTGAACCAGACCTTTTTGTCGCCGATCTTTTGGCAGTGCATTCGGAACCGGCGGTAGTACGTGCTGCTCCTGTCGTATTCCCACTTGTGGGCCATGAGCCGCGGGGCCCGCACCCTCTGTCGCTCTCCCTCTCCCGTCATGCGCATGGTCTCCGGCTTGAGCCGGATGAACCCGTCGACGCGCCCTGTCTTTTCCGTCCGTTGGATCTCCCACCACGCATTGCCCGTGACTTCGAGGTCGCGCTGTCTCTGCTTGCGAAGCTCGGTGAGGTCCTGATCGTAGCACGCGTAGTCGAGGAAGGTCTCGGCGCGCTCGCGTTCGTTCTTCATCCTGCGCTGCAGTGCTTCGCGTTCGTCCTCCGGGGGGAGCGGGTCCAGTCGGTACCCGAACCCGCACACGTTCTCGGCCATTGTGTCGATGCATTGCGGGAGAATGTTGCTCTGCTCCACGAGCTGCATCAGGTCCTCGGGGTGGTAGGGCGGCTCGATCAGTCCGTCCTGCTTGTACTCCCCCTTCTTCCACGGGTCCTTGAGGCGCGCGCTCGCCCGCCGGCTGGCCCGGAATACCATCGCCCGGCAAGTCCGGGTCTGTCTTGCGACCGTCTTATCGATCGTCGTTCCCATGCTCTCCTCCTAGAAGGTCATCGCGCGAACGGAGCCGCGCGTCTGTCGTCCGCTCATGCAGGCAGTGTACCACTTGAGCATCTGTCTGGCTATCAATTTTGCAAGCACTGTGTCGTCGTACCCCCCCGCCGGATGCGTCTCTTTCATCCGCTCGTTGTACTCCCACTGGCGAAGCTCTTTGAGGCCTTCGGTGTCGTCTGCCGCAAGGTGTAGTCCGTCCTCGGTGATGTCCTTGTCGAAGTCCATCACGGCGACCTTCCGGGTCCTCTCGTTCGTCCGGAAGCCGAGGTTGTGGCGCTCGCAGTAGATCCTGTAGGGCATGTTCTCCTGCCCGATCTCTCCCGCTGCCTGCCGCCAGAGCTGAGCGAGCCGCACGAGCACCGCATGCCCGGTCTCGTTGCACTCGATCCCAACCAGTCCGCCGCACTCCATCAGCCACGGGTGCATGCGCTCGGCGAACTCGTCGGGCTTCCACCGGCCGCGGATCTGGTGAATGAACTCTCCCGTGTCAGCGTCCAACGTCTCCAGCACGCTGTAGGCTCCCCCGGGGACGCCGAGCGATGTGTCGGCGCCGTGCACGTGCCGATGGGTCAGGTCCGGCTTTCTCCACGCTGTCGATGGAACGATGAGGTCCGGGTTGAAGACCGTGTGGCCGGCGTGCAGGAACTCCGTGCTGTACTCCCCCTCGAATTTCCGGCTCCGCCGGCTCGGCTTCTTCCCGCCCTCTACCGCGATCTTCGGGTAGCTCATGTCCCCGAGTTCGAACATCTTCCAGCGGCGCCACATGAGCTGTTCGTTGCTCAGCCCGTAGTCCTTCCGCAGCCGGCGCTCCTCCGGGTCAAGCTCTATCCGTCCCCCGCTCAGCGCTCGCCCGGGGCGCACGGCCGGCGGCATGTCGGCCCACTGGTCCTTCGGGATGGCGTAGGTTCGGTCGCAGAACCACGGGTATCGGTGCAGGCGGTAGGCGCTGTCCCCGGCGCTGGCGGCCTCGCACATCTTCCAGAAGATCCCGCCAACACCGTTCGTCGTGCTCTCCACGGCGATGTTGCCGCTCATGGGGACGCTCTCGGTGAAGCCAGCGATCAGCTCGTCGATGTTCCGCGCGTCCCAGAAGGCGACCTCGGTCAGCATCAGGTTGTGGGTCGTCCCGCTCCGTGCCGTCCTGCTCCTGTAGGTCCCGATCCACATGCGGCTCCCAAGGCGGTCGAAGAACAGCTCTCCCCGGTTGTCGTACTTCACGTGCGGGCGCATGTCCGGCGGAAGTCCGCGCAGCATCAGCTTCGCCGCTTCCAGCATCCGCTCCATGGCGGTCCCGTCGTGCCCTACGATGAGGGTGTTCGTCCCCTCGTTGGTGATGGTGTTCCAGAGGTAGTAGGCCAGCAGGATCGTGGACATGCCGATCTGCCGTGCCTTCACGATGATGTCCCGGCCCCCGCGGTACAGGCTCCCGCGGGAACTGCGGTGGGCCATGTAGTGCTTCTGCATGTCGTTGAGGAGCATGGGCCGGATGGCCTGCTCCTTCGTCCGAACGAGGAAGTAGCTCTGAATGAACGCGACGGGGTTGCTGACGATCTCCTCGAAGGTCAGCGTCTCCGCTGCGTTACCCACTCAGGTTCATGTCTCGATCCAGCATCGCAGCACGTCCCACAGGTTGTCAGCTTCTCCGACGTGGCCCGGTCGGCCTCCCGCGTTGACGCCGCCGGCTCAGCGCCGGCCTATTCGCTCTCTCACGTGGTCTCTCGCTCTGCCCATCGTCCCTCGGGTGTAGCGCGCAGCCTCAGGTGAATTGACCAGCATGTCCGCACGTGCGAGGTAGTCGAAGGCGACTTTCCCGGCGCCTTCCTCCTCCGCGCCCTCTGCGAGACGGCAGTACGTGAAGGCCAGCATCGCCGTGGCCTCAGGCCACCCCGGCTTCAGCTCCCGGGCCTTCCGGTAGTACCCTTCCGCGGCGCCCCATTTGCCCCTGTTGTACGCGTCGTGACCTGACCTCACCTGCACGATGGCGGCGCAAGCCAGCACGTTGCTCTCGCTCTCGATCCCGGGGGTCCTCTGCATCTCCGCAACGACTTCCCGGGCCCGGGCTGTCTCCCCGCACCGAAGGCATGCGTACGCGAGGTTCACGCCAGCATGCAAGGCCACGTAGGCCGTCCGTTCGTTGGTGAACGCATCCTCGTACCACCGGATGGCTCCGCAATGGTCTCCCCGCCGGCGGCGAAGCTCTCCAACGAGCAGGGGCGCCATGCCCTCCCTCCCGGCGCCGGCCACCATCAGGTAGTCCAACAGCATCTCCTCCGCACGAGCATGTCCGACGGTGTAGTTCGTCGCCGCGGGATTGTTCCGCGGGTCCCCTCCGTACTCCGCCCGGTTGTAGGCCAAGACAGCGAGGTCGTACTGGAGCTGCAGGGGGTCCCGGCTTGCCCCGTCCACCCTCTCCACCCTAGGTGTCAGGTGCGAAGTCCGCTCCAGCATCTTTTCAGTTGTATCAGGTTCTCGCACCTTCTCAGCTATCCACGGTGCGCCAATGACGAACCCGGCTGCCGCAGCCACGACCAGCGCGACGATGATGAGGCATCTCGCGTCTCTCATCCGAGTATCCACGCTCCCCTCCCTAGTTGTTCTCGACCGGCATCATCTCGATCTCGCACTCCTCAAGCTCCAGCGTCGGGCTCCTCCGCATCGTGATCGACGTGATCGTGTGTTCCGGGTTGTCCTGCTTCGCTGCGAGGATCAGTTCCCGGACCATCCGGTCTTCCTTCGTCGCCCCCGGTCGGGCCCCCCTCTTCGCGAGCCTTTGCGTCCATGCTAGCGCGTCGATCTGCCTCACGTGCTGCCTCCGCGAGCCCTTGTTTCAGGCGCTCCTCGTGTTCACGTTTCGCGGCCTCGTAGGCCTCTTTCGAGATCCACTTGTACGGCTGGCCGCAGCGGCACGGAACGTATCGTCCCGTCTTCCTGTCGATGCCGATGTGTCCTCGACCGAAGCATCGCTTGCAGTTCGCCTTCGGGTATCGTCTCAGGAGCCAGTAGCCCGGCTCGTCTCTCTTCTCTCCCGGGGCCGGCTCGGGGTCGGCGAGCACGGCTTCCTTCGGCACAGGCAACTGTACCACGTTCCCTGTCTCAGTGTCCACACCTTCCCCCTTCCGGCGGCTCCTCGGGATACGGGTCATGGGGTGGCAGGTGGGGCTCCGGTGGTCGGTTGGCCCCTCCACCACCTGCCATCCTGCTCCCGATCCAGAGCCCTGCGAGCGCTGCTAGAACAATCCAGAACATCCTACTGGCCTCCCCGGGTCGCTCGTCTTCCTTCCCCCGCTCGATATCGGGGCTGGCGGGGGTTTCTCTCCTGCCCTCCTCGTGTCCATGGCCCTTGCGATCTCCACCACGATCAGGGCAAGCTCCCTCGCGAAGTCTCGAACGTCTTTCGGTGCTCCATGAGGCAGAAGTTGATCGAGAGCGCGAAGTGCTTTCTCCGGGTCTTCCCTGTTTTCGACCAACGGTGCTGTCATTGCCCTCACTGTTCCGAGCGCATCTATGACCATCGTCATCTCGCCTCCCGGGCGCCCTCGGCACGCTCGACCTTTCCGCCGCTCAAGAGGCTGCGGCTCGGATGCTCCTCCACCAACCGCATCCGTCCGAATATATCCTCCAGTTCACCGCGGTTGACGCAAACGGTCCTGTCCTCCGGCATCTCCCTGCATCTTCCGACTGTCCCGTACTCGACCATATCGCCGAGCAGGATCTCGCCCGCCCGGCGGAGCGTTCCGACCTCCCCGTTCAGCGCGCCGCACATTGCCTCCGCATCCTCGTACGACGTGAACACGCTCGCGATGCACTCTGTCCCTCCCTTCGGCCTGATGATCCACTCATCGTGGCACACCTGCTTCACCACGTACTTCGTGCTCATCGGCGCGCCTCCCGAGCGCTCCTCGCCTTCCTCCGCCGGCGGACCCTTTTCGCCATGATCCGCCTGCGTCTCCCAACGCTCCGGGCCCGGTTCCGCTGCTGTCTCTCCTTCCGGGCCTCCGCCTTGCTCCTCACGTGTCTCGTCGCCGGGACCTCCCCGGGGATCTTCCGCTCTCCCGGCGGTGTCCTGTTGCACTTTCGGTGCATCCCCGTCCCGAAGTTGTAGCCTCCCCCGCGGGGACGGTTCAGGATGCCGCTGATGTTCATGTCTTCCTCCCGCTCGGCGGTGGCGGGCCCGGCGTCGTCGCTGGCCCGGTCTTCGGCGGGCCCTCCGTTCCCTTCTTCGTCGGCTGGTACCCTCCACCCGGGCGCCGCGCGCTTTTCATCGCATCTGCCGTGTCCGCCCTCATCTTCCGCTTCGCCGCCACGATGAGGATGTTCGCCCCGTACACCACCATGGCAAGGGCGCCGGCCGTGTATCCCGCGGCTGTCCAGTCGACGTAGGTCCCCTTCTCGGCGAAGATCCCCCCCGCCGCGATAGAGCACCCGCCGATCATCAGCAACAGGCCGACCGCCGCTGCCAGTTCGATCGTCGTTCTCGCCTTCATGGGATCATGTTCCCGATGGTGATGCCTTTGCCGGGCCCCATCAGCGTCCGGTGGATCTGAGCACGTGCGCGTTCCAGCATCTCCGCAACACGCTCAGCTGGCAGGTGCGAGCAGTCCACGATGATCGCCCCGTCGCTGGCCGTGGCGATGGCGATGACGTTCTCGTTGGGAACCCGCTTCCCCGTGCTCTCCTCAAGGTCGTTCGTCAGGATGGTGGCCGTCTCGGCTGTCATGCCGGTACCCCATCGTCGTCCTCGTCGTCCTCCGGCTCCCGCTCCGCGGGGTCCCCGTCCAGCGGCAGTCTCGGCTCGTTGCGCATGGGGTCCTCGTGGCGCTCCACCAGAAGCTTCACGGTCTCGACGCTATCGAGCTTCTTCCCGGGCACGATGGTCACGGTGAAGAGCATCCCCTGATGGCTCTCCACGTACTGCGCCTTCTTCACCAGTCCGGGGGTCCCCGGGTCCCCCATCAGCAGGTCCAGTCTCAGTTCCGGAAATTCCATTCTCTCGTCTCCTTCTCTCTCGTCTCTTCTCGGGGCCCTCACGGCCCTGCGGATTACCCTACCATGGCGCTCCGTCTGGCGCCAAGCTCTGAATGCTCCTGCGACGACCGCTGCAACGGCTCTCAACGCCACGCCGGCCGCCCGGGCATCAAGTCTCAGGTGTGATGTTCGCACCAGCATCTCCTGATGTGTCAGGTGGGGGCTCAGCTTCCCGCTTTCCGCGGCGCCGTCCGTTCCCGCCCTTCTTCTTCCCGTTGCCGTTCCGTGCCTCCAGAACCTTCGCTACCTTCTCCTGAAAGCCCCCGTTCCCCCCCTCTCCGGGCATCGCTGGTACGTCCTTCCCGAAGAGGTCCGTGATCCCCCTCTGCGCCGCCCGGCGGACGATCCGCTCCTCGAAGCTCTCTGCCACGATCACAGAGCCGATCTCCTCATCCTCCCGCTCGTGGTCCCCCCGCAGCTCCTTCGCCGTCCACGCGATGTTCCGGGTCCCCGTGGTCAGGTCGCGGAAGGCCGTCGCGCTCCCCTCCCCGTTCTTGATCCGCTTCGCCTCCTGCTGTATCTCGCCAAGTCCGAGGTTTGCAAGGAGTTCTGTCACGTCCGCGCAGGTCTCCAGCGCCCGGGTCAGCTTCTTCTCGATCTTCGCGGCGAGCTTCGTGGTCGCCTTTTCCTCTGCCATTTTGGCGGCCCGTGTCGCCATTTGTCGCTTTTTTTTCGGGTTCCATCCCTCCGCTTTCGCCCTCCTGTAGATGCGGCTGATGCTGATTTCGTACCTCGCCCCGAGCGCCCTGTACGTAGTGCCGCCCTCCTCGTAGGCCTTCCTGATGCTGGCCCACTCATCCGGTTGGAGCTGCTTGGCCGTTGTTCTGTCCCCTTTACCCGGAGCTTCCCGGGGTCGTCTCCTGCTCGATCTTCCGCGTGAAAGTCACTGGCAGCGCGATCAGGCAATGATACTCGTCCTCCGGTCCCTTCAGCATCATCACGTCGTCGCGCTCGTTCCAGTGTTTCTCGCAGACGGGTATCCACTTGTCGATGTAGACCGCATGGTCCTCGGTACTCCTCTCGTGATCGATCTGGGAGCTGTGGATCTCCCGCGCTCCCTTCTCCTCGCATACCACGTCCAGCAGCCGCCTCGCCTCGTGGATCAGATCCTCGACCGGGTGCTTCTCGTCAGCCATCTCTGTCTACCTCCAGGGCCGCAAGGGCGGCCACAACCTCATCACGTAGCTGCTTGATCGTCAGCCCTTCGTGGAACACGCACCCGGTCCAATCTTGGACGTGGGCGCACGCCGTACACAATCGATCACTCGCCTTGACGAGCCGATCCACGGGATCGGGCTGCTCTAGCGGCATCTCCTTCAACGCAGGGCAGTCGGGACGGCCTTCCCCGCGCACGCACTCGAGCCAGTCCCCCGAGACTGGATCCTCGAGATGCACGCAGAACCGCCGCCCTCCTACCTCGTCCACGCGCGCACCGTCCGGAGAGTTCGTCCTGCATCCACACCACCTCGCCATCCACGCCTGCATCTCCTCGCTCGGGGCGCTCACCGATTCGCCTCCCGGTTCAGTGCGGCGTCGAGCAACTCGCATAGAACGTCCGCATGACACGGTAACGGCTTACACCAACACCCCAACGTGATCTCCTCCGGATGGTCACGGTAGGTCCATCCCGCCTTCGCTCCAAGCTCGTTCAACTCCATCCTGAGCGCCGTCACAAGCTCTGGTCGTTGCCTGATCCACTCTCTATATTCGCGAACCGCAGTATCGTTCGCCTCAAACCGACTCATTCGTCGGCTCACGCATCCGCGCCATGCAACGGACCATAGGTCACGTCCTGCCTTGACAACCCTCCACGGATTCCCCCACCGCGATGGACGACATACGCGGATATCGGCCTTCTCGTGGCGCAGGTTTACAGCCCGGAAAACTAAATCAGGCATGTCGATCCTCCTCCCGGTTCAGCGCGGCAAGCTCAGAGTCGATGGCGGCCTCGAATCCCTCAAGCTCGCAGAGCCGACACTTACGCCGGAGATGGCCGTGCTTGCACTCTTCCCCGAGCTCACCGTCCGTGTTGGCTGATGCCGCTAGCAAGACTCGACTCAACGTCTCCCGCACAGCCGCTCGCTTCTCGGACTCGGCCTTCAGGGCGCGGGATTTCCACTCGTCGCGTTCTCTCGTCATCGCGGCAAGATGCTCCGCGAGATAGTGTTTATCGAGCTCTCCGGGCATCGGCTCTCTCTTTCTCAAGTGCTCCTCCTCGTAGCGAGAGAGCCACGACTCGGCGGCGTCAGCACACCGATTCAATTCCTCACCGCAAAGTTCATATGCTTTCGAAGGGGCAAGGCATGCCAGCGCCATCTGGCCAGCTTCATATCTCGCCGCCTCGATCAGCTCGCGGATGGGGTGCTTCGCGTCGCTCATTTCGTCTTTCCCCCTCTCCACTGGCACCAGAACTGCTCCGGGGGCACCGCCATCGCGCAGTTGTGCGCTATCGAAAACCCACGGGCCTCTGCCGCGCTATCACGGGCGAACGCTTCCTCCCCTCGGACCATCATCCTGCCGATCTGCCTCTCCTCGTCGTCGAGGCGCGCCTTGAGATGCCTGTCGATGCTGTCCCTGTACCCTTTAAGGGCATCCACGACCTCCTCCGCAATGTAGGTAGTCATGTCGTCTTTTCCTCCCACTCCGCCCGGTCCCGGGCCTCTCCGGCAACCGTTTCCAGCACGCTCTTGACCTCTGGCGTCGGCCGGTTCTCGTCCGTCCATCCGGCCCACTCCTCGATCCACTCGGCGAGGTCATTCAGGGCCTTCGCTGCTTTCTTGCTCATGCCTTCCCCCTCATGGCTTCGCAGAGCACGTTTTCTTCCGTCGCCGACCGTGCCAGCGCTTCCGCCTGCTCCCGGTTCATCCCGTTTTCCATCAGGATCGCCACGTGGGTCTCGAACTCGATCTGCCTCGTCAGCTCATCGTCCGCTGGTAGCCGGAAGCTGATCTTGATCCCATCGCCGAGATCTTCGATGCGGATGTCAAACGGGTCTTTCTCCTCCTTGGCGCCCCGTTCCAACACGTCCGCTAGGAATTTCCCGATCTGTCTCCTCGTCTCCGCTGTCATGGCGACGGGTCTTCTCGTCCACTCGACGACGTGGAACATGTATCTCCCGTCCTGCATCTTCACCGTACCGATGAACCGGGCATCCTCACCCTCCTTCGGGGCTACCTCCTTGCCTGTTCCCCAAACATGCAGCAGGTGTGTCTCGCACTCGACCATTCCGGGGTCCACGAGGGCGTAGGCCACGATCGTGTTCCCTTGCTCCTCAACGGATAGGAACCGTGATCCTTTCGGTGTCTCG
>Ga0180434_10004448_pt1 | contig 17073 bp, 13 predicted proteins | sample SS_ome_7_FD_132453 | JGI IMG/M metagenome (GOLD analysis project Ga0180434, IMG submission 132453) | Hypersaline lake sediment archaeal communities from the Salton Sea, California, USA - SS_1_D_2 metaG | ecosystem: Environmental > Aquatic > Non-marine Saline and Alkaline > Hypersaline >...
GCAGGCCTTTAACTCCAATTCTCCCTCAATAATAGCTATGACCTCTCTGTCATTCCCGCGAAAGCGGGAATCCAGGCCGTGAAGCGACGGTCGAGATATGAATAAGTCCAAATACACAGGGTTGTTACCTACAAAAATGAAGTGCACCTACGAGATACCATGTTTCTCGATGGCGCGCCTGGCGGGGTCGTTTCAGCGACTCACTTCTATTACTAACCGCATTTCTCGGGAGCGAAAGCCAAGATTTTGCTTTACGGCCAGACTGTTTTCGGGTATAATATATAGCTAACAAAATTAAGAAGACGCAGACAGAATACAGGAGACAGGAGAGAGCTTGTCCGGCCTAGTGTGCCCAAGACGGAGCCACAAAGGACCAAAGGCACACAGGGACAGAGGCACAAAGTGGCAAAGCCAAATGGGCATGCGACATACGATATACCAGATGCGAGATGCGAGAGAAAATAGGCAAATTGGGCAAGGTGGGATGCAAATTCTGCTCTACAGTTGTAGAGAAGACTCTATAAAATTGGCCTATTTGAAAAAGCAAAGCCAATATCACAATAGGCAGAATAAACGCAAACTCATTTGTCATACTGGGCAACGCAGAGCGGATTGCAGGCGGGTCGCCGGGGAGAATACCGACACAAGCCGTTGCTCCTGTCGCATGCATTGGGTATCATTGCTGTCCGACGAGTCTGATGATGAAGGAGATTGGAGAAATGGCAAATATGGGAATTACCCAGAATATCAGGCGGTGCAGCCTGCTATTAGCCGGGCTGTTGTTTTTCGTGGCTGCTGCCACGCCCGTTTCGGCAGCAGAGATTGCGGAAACGAGCGCATATTCCGTCGTTGATATTCTCTTTCGCGGCCCGCAGCAAGGTCCCACGGATACGCCGGCGCGGGATATTGATTTCTGGGTTCGATTCCGCCATGAAAGTGGCCGGCCGCAGTACAAGATCCACGGTTTTTGGGACGGCGACGGCAAGGCCGGCATGCGCGGCAACATCTTCAAGGTCCGCTTTTGCCCTACAGCCGCCGGCCGCTGGAGGCTTGTCGAGGTCCATTCCAGCGAGAAATCACTGACAGGCCAGAAGCAAGGGGATTATGTTACCGCCACCGGCTCAGACCATCCCGGCTTCTGGATGCCGGACCCCGACAGCGCCGGCTGTCGCTGGTACATGCGCTCGGACGGCTCGCACCCATATATCATCGGCAACACGCATTATTCGTTTCTTTCCGGCTACGAGCGCGGAAATCGGCCCAGCGGCAACGATATCGCAGCCGATATCGCCGGCAACGCGAAGTATTTCAAGAAGCTTCGTTTCACGCTGCACGGCGACCGCTACCCCAACCCCAAAGAAAAGCCGTTCTTTGATAATGAAGGACACCTGACCGACTGGGGCGATTATTCTCACAGGCCCAATCCGCGATGGTTTCATCAGCGTGCTGACGTGGCGGTGCGAACCGCCTGGAAACATGACTTGATCGCAGATCTGATATTGTGCGGCCCGGATACGAAAGAGTCCCGCTCCACCCTTCGCGCCAAATATAACAACGGCGACCCCACGCCGTGGCTCAAGTATATAGCCGCTCGCTACGGCAGCTTCCCCAATGTCTGGTTGTGCCTGTGCAATGAATTCAACATAAAAAACCCCGATTATTCTGAAAAGCAGATCGCCCGATTCGGAGCCATTCTGCAAGAATACCTCCCGTATCCCACGCCGTTGAGCGTGCATACCGTGCCGCGAACGCTTTGGCCGAGAGAGCTCGACAATCTACCTGCCTGGAACGACCATCAAATCATCCAGAAAAAGCTCCGCAACTTGCCGGATGCAGCCGATGCCATTCAGCGAACGTGGCGAAACCCTGATGGCAAAGAACCACGGAACAAACCGACGCTCAATGATGAGCTAAGCTACCAAGGTAAAGGTGATAAGCACAGCGAGCCCGATACGATTGAGTCCCACCTGGGTGCGTTTCTCGGAGGTGGCTATGGCACCACCGGCGAAAAGCCGGGCTCCAAGCTGGGCCAGTACTTCCGGGGCCGATTTAATCCGAAGGAACACAGCGCCGCGGACAATCTCAAATACCTGCGCGACGTGATCGATGCGAACATCACCTTTTGGAAGATGGCACCGGACCTTGGCATCTTTTCGAACCTGCACCGTGACTTCCGCGGCCTGGCGTGGCCGGGGCGGGAATATGTCCTCGGCACAAACAAGGCCTGCAAGAACATGGTAGCCGATCTGCCCGACGGTATCTGGGTGGTGACACGTTACGATTGTATCAAGGGAGATGACACATCGCTGAGCAGCGGCGCAAAAAGCCGGTTTGCTCTCGATGCGCCCGACAGCCGAGCGGTGCTATTTCATTTCAGAAGGCGACAGTGAATCAGAAAAGGAGAGCAAGATATTAAAGAGAATTCGAAACCGCAAGGTATGGCCGCGGAGGTAACCTGCTCATCCCAGCAAGGTCTTTTTTCAATTGGGCCGCAATAAAGTTCCCGATGTGACCGTCTGCACACAGGCAAATAAGGTCAAAGAACTACGAGAAAGCAGAAATGGAAAGGAGCGATCAATGTCAAAGAAAGCTGTGGTGGTCTGTGGTGGGGCGGTTTTATTGGTAGCCGTCGGATTCCTTATCGCGCAAGAGGGAGCGCGGGGACCGGCAGGAGCACGCGGCCGACAGAGTCGTGCTGCACGATTCGGCCCCATGGGCGGACCGATGGGCGAATGGTTCGAAGATCTCACAAAGGCCCACGAGCAAAAAGACCTGGACAAGATAGGACAACTCATTGAACAGATGAAGCAGCGGCGCCAGCAGTTTCAAGGACGCATGGGTCGCGGAGGCCCCGGTGACAGACCGCAGGGCATGGGCGGACCTGCAGGCCGTGGACCGGGCGGGCCTGGAGCCAGTTCACAATCCAGCCTCGAAAGCTCTCCGCTGGCCAAGACGCCCGCCGAGGAGAAAATCCTTTCGGTGTTGCAGGATATGCGTCAGAACCAGAGCAGAGGGATGATGAACGTGCCTCCGGAAGACGGCAGACTGCTGCGGCTTGTCACGGAGGCGGTCGGCGCCAAGCACGTTGTCGAGATCGGCACCTCTAACGGCTACTCGGGTATCTGGTTGTGCCTGGCCTTGCAGACCACGGGCGGCAAGCTGACCACCTTTGAAATCGATGCCCGCCGGGCTTCGTTAGCCCGCGAAAACTTCAAACAAGCTGGCGTCGATAACCTTGTCACACTTGTAGAAGGGAACGCCCACGAAACGGTCGAAAAGCTCAAAGAACCCATCGACATTCTCTTCCTCGATGCGGACAAGGAAGGATATATCGACTACCTAAACAAGCTCTTGCCACTGGTACGGCCCGGCGGATTGGTCCTGGCCCATAACGTCGGTATGCGCAGGCAAATACAGGACTACATTGAGGCCATTACCACGAACCCGGAGCTGGAAACGGTCTTCTACCAGCAGGGTGGCGGCGTAGGCGTGACACTCAAGAAACGTTGATAGACACGGACACGCTGGACGCCGCGAGCCAAGCAACGCTTCAGAGATGCAGTTCTGAGGAAGACCAATATGCAGGAAGCAAAAGGGTCTGAATTTCGCAGAGCACTCGGGCCATGGAGTGCCAGCGCATTGATCGCCGGTTCCATGATCGGAACCGGGATATTCTTTTTCGTCTCCGAGGTCGCTGTTCGTCTGCCAAGCCGTGCAGCGATCCTGTCGGCGTGGGTCATCGGGGCAGCGGTGGCCTCATGCGGCGCCTTATGCCTGGCCGAGCTGGCGGCGGCCTATCCACAAACCGGAGGCATGTACGTCTTTCTTCGCCGCGCGTATGGGCCGTTCGTGGGCTTCCTCTACTCGTGGGCCAAGTTTCTGATCATGCGGATCGGCACCCTTGCCATCTTGTCCGTAGCCTTCGCTGGATTCTGCGCTGATTTCCTCGGGGTGGCCCCTGATGCGCCGGCCTGGATACCAAAGGCGATAGCCATCGGCGTCATCACGTTCTTGACCGCAATTAACATTGTCGGCGTCCGTGCCGGTGCGATGATTCAAAATGTTCTCACGGCAGCCAAGGTTTTCTGTCTCGTGGTCATAGTGGCGGTTGGCGCGGGCTACGCGATGGACTTGTTCGAAACGCATACCGTTGCCATTGAGCCGGCCGAGCACTCGGAAGGTGCTTTCTTCATACTGTTTGGTGCGGCCCTAATCCCGGTCATGTGGACGTTCGGGGGCTGGGACGAATCGCCGTTTGTGGCCGAGGAGGTCCGCAATCCGGAAAGGAATCTACCGCTTTCGATTCTGGGCGGGCTATGGACGGTTGCGCTGCTGTACGTGCTGGTAAACGCCGCCTATCTGGCCATCCTTTCGCCTGCGGAGATGGCCGGCTCGGAAGGTGTGACCGCCACCATCGCGATGCAGCGCGCTCTGGGCGGCGGCGCCCGCAGAGTCCTCAGCTTCGCGCTGATGCTCTCGACGTTCGGGGCGGCAAACGGATTCACGCTGACGGGCGGGCGGATCGCCTACGCCACCGGACGCGACCAGGCACTTTTTCGCTGGTTCTCTCACACGCACCCCAGAACCAAGACCCCTGCGCGGAGCCTAGTGGTCCAGGGAGCCTTGACCGTTGCAGCTATTCTGGTTTTTGAAAGCCCATTCAGGTTGCTTCTTTTTACCAGCCTGGCTTATTGGGTCTTCGCCGGGCTCATCGCTGTGGCGGTTGTGGTGCTGCGCACGCGCGAACCGCAACGGCAGCGCCCCTTTCGCGTGTGGGGCTATCCCGTCACGCCGGTTCTCTTCACGTTGGCCTCTCTGGGCATGGCCATTTCGGTAGTAGCGAACGACGTGCCCAACACCCTTGTCACCGTCGGGATCGTAGCAGTAGGCGCAGCAGCGTATACTGTGCAGGTCATCATGTTCCGCAAGTGACGGTCACACGTCATGTTCGCACACGCGCACGATTGTTTTTGAAAGGAGTAAAAAAAATCAAGGTTAAAGCAATGTTAACGGCAATCGCTTTGACGGTATTGGCTTGCAGCAGTTTGGCTGCGGATTGGCCGCAATATCTTGGACCGAATCGAAATTCGACGTCGCCGGAGACAGGGTTGATGAGGTCCTGGCCTGAGAATGGGCCGGAAGTTCTATGGAGCGTTGCGGTTGGCAGGGGTTTTGGCGGGCCTGTTATCAAGGACGGGAAGGTCTATTTGCTCGATAGAGATGACAAGGTTGGTGATAATATGCGGTGTTTTGACCTTTCCAATGGCAAACAACTCTGGAATTTTGCTTATGACGCTCCCGGACGTGTTTCGTTCCCAGGCTCACGAAGCGTGCCAATTGTGGACGGCAATCACGTTTATTCCTGTGGTCACAATGGCGATCTCTATTGTATAGACATTAACACACACAAACCGGTCTGGAACAAGAATGTTTGGACCGATTTCGGCGGTAAACCCAGTCGGATATCTGGACGTGTACCGTGGGGACCCACTCCACTCGGAAGATTTCCCGTATGGGCAATTACACAGTGTCCATTGATTTACGGCGATTTGCTGATTGTGGCCTCGCAAGCACCTGAGGCTGGTGTTGTGGCTTATGATAAACTCACCGGTAATGTTAAATGGAAAACACCGTCTCTTGGCTATGTCGGCTATGTCAGCCCGGCCATCGTAAAGGTGGACGGAAAAGACCATGTCGTGATGATAACTCCATCGACTAATCCTTTCAGACGGTCGAGCCCGGATGAAAACAAATTCGGCAAAGTCATTGGAATAGAACCGCTTACGGGAAAAATCCTCTGGGAATATGATAAGTGGCATTGTCACATTTCGGTACCGAGTGCAGTTGATGCCGGTGAGGATAGAGTGCTTGTTGCAGGAGGATATGAACTCGGCGCAGTCATGATAAAAGTCGAAAAAAAGGCAGACGGCAACTACGGCACAACAGAACTTCTTAGAACCGAAGAGTTTGGCGATCAAACAAAACCGCCGATCCTGCATAAGGGCTATTTCTACGCTCAGTACGGAACGAACAGTCGGCGTGACGGCCTGGTGTGTATGAGGATGGACGGCCAGATCATGTGGAAGACAGGACGCTCGCCCAATTTCAATAAGGGAAGCATGATTCTGGCCGACGGCCTGATTCTGGCTACCGACGGAGCGAAAACTTTGCATCTTATAGAACCTGATCCATCTGGATTTAAGCCGCTTGCGTCGGCGGAGTTGCTTGCAGAAGAAGGAACAGAAGCAGGAGATGATCGCAGACCTTCGAGATTTGGCAGACGTTCAAGGTCTGGAGGGCGTGGAAGCCAGAACTGGGCGCCGATAGCACTTTCCGATGGGAGGCTCCTGACCCGAAACCAAACCCAATTGAAGTGTGTCAACGTTGCTCAATGATTCCTACAAGAAGTTGACGAAAAAAGTTGCACAAACTATTTTCAGTTGAGGATACTGAGGATAGGGGATACTAGTATTCTGTCAGGATTGATTCAGTAACCTGTCATTCCCGCGAAAGCGGGAATCCACGCTTCCAAATCTGGATTCCTGCTCTGAGCCTGCGCGGGCAGTGCCTCTCGCGGGGACACATCGCAAAAGCCCGAGCGCGCCTGCCTCTGCGATTATGGCAACGCTTATTCCACCAACTCTCCGACCAAGCCCAGCGTCTGTTAGCGGCCTATGATACATGGAAGGGCCATCGCATCGTTGTCGCTGGCGGCACGCGTGTTTCCATCAGCGCTAAGGCGGACTTGTTTGACGCTTTCGGCGTCAACACCGGTTGTCACGGCGTTATCGGCTGGATCGTCTGGTCAGGCTTATGAGCTTGACCGGTGTGAACTTGACTGAAGTGGCGCACAAGCAACTATCGAGCAAACTCCGCCCACCGGTGACCGATTCACTTATTTGGCTTCGCGTCCACGGGCTTGTGAAATTCGACCCAGACGCCGTAATTGACCGGCGCATCGGGCCTGGGGCGATGAACGCGATAGTCTTTGATGCCGAGCTCTCGCATAATCCGGAGCAGTTCTTCTTGCGTTTCGTCCACGTCATAGCGGGGTCCGCCGCCCTGCCCGGCCCGGACCTTCTTGGCGGTCTTCAGCGGCAGATTGCGCGACAAGCCGCGGCCGATGTAGGCTGCCGCCCCCGGCTTGAGCACGCGATAAATCTCGCCGAAAGCCTTGGTCTTGTCACCCCATAAGTGAAAGGAGCCCCGCGAGACAATGACGTCGGCAAACTCACTGCGGAATGGAAGCTCCTTTGCATCGGCGAACACTGCACTTACGCGGTGGCCGAAGCCGTGTTTTTCAGCTTGCTCAAAAAAGTGCGGAAAAAAATGCGGATTGATGTCGGCGTTGATCCAGTGCAGCTTCGTGCGTTTGCATAATTCGATGATCAGTGTCCCCGGCCCGCTTCCCACATCGATGCCGATGCCTGTTTCCTGGCCCAGGTCGAAATCTTCGACGATTTGCTCTGCCAATGGGCCGTACACCGGCGCCAGAGCACCCCGGCTGGCCCTGATCATGTGCTGGGCCGCTTGCTCGTTGCCGCTGGTATTCGGCTGTGAGACCGGCTCTGCAACCGGCCGACTACATCCCATAAGAACCGACGCCAGCACCATCAAGTAAACTCGGCGGATTGTACGATTCATACGCACCTCTTTGATTCTGATTTGCCATTATCCAGACTGGGCCACGAATCGAGCACGACCAAGGGCAACCAAGGTACTTGCCTGCCCTCATCTCGTCAAGAGAATTCAACGGCCACTGCCGGCGCTGGTATGCAAACCTCCAGCAAATGCACACACTGCATATTTTCCAAGGCGGATTTGCCAACGCTGGGCAGGTGCGGTATAATGGGATGCAGTTATTGATGGAAAATACGGTTTGGCCGGGTGGAATGAAATGATGGCACGATGCAGGATGCTCTTGCTGCTATCGACGGTGGCTGCACTGTCTGTGCAATCGGCACCATTGCGGGCGGATACCTGGAGATTAGAGCAGGGCCAGAAGTGGGAGCCTGTTGCGACCAAGGACAAGGATGCGTATCTGCTGGCGGTCGCCCGCACGGAAAAGCTGGTCAAACGCGGCGAGCACAAACTGCTGGCCGAGGAATGGGAGCAGCTCAAGGATAAGTTCGCCAACATTGAAGCCGAAGACCTGGACATGTTCATCAAGGCCGAGATCCTCTTCTGCAAAGGCAAGTTCTACAAAGCCGCTTACACCTACGCCAAATTCCTGGATGCAGAGTATTACGACAGCGCACTGTACCAGGCAGCATTGGAACGGCGGTTTCATATAGGCCAGGCGTATCTGGGGGGCCGAAAGAAGCGGGTGCTGCTGTTTTTCGAAATCAGAGGCTACGCCGAAGGCGTCAAGATCATGGACAGAATCAGCGAGCGGGCCGCCGACCGCCCCATTGGGTTGCAAGCGGCGCTGCAGGTCGCAAAATACTATGAGCGGAGAAATAAGTGGCAGGAAGCGTACCTGAAATGGTCGGAAATATCGTGGCAGTGGCAAAACAAGCCCATCGCCAAAGATGCGTTGCTGGCCATGGCCAGATGCAAGCACGCGGCTTACAGAGGCCCGCGATTTAATGCGGCACATCTGAGAAGTGCCAGGACATACTATGAAGACTTTGCGCTGCGCTACGCACAGGACGCCGAAGAGCTGGGAATTGACGAAATCCTTGACACGATCGACGAAGAGATGGCGAACAAACAGCTTACCATCGCCCGGTACTATGACCGAACGGGCAAGCAGCGGCCCGCCAATCTATACTACGATATGGTCATACGGAATTGGCCCGAAACCGAAGCCGCGAGAAGAGCGAAACAAGAACTTGACGGGCAAGAGGAACTTGAATCGGCAGAAAATGAAGACGAGAATCTTTGACAGACAAATTCCGCGAGGCCGCGGGCGGCGCACAAGGTTCATACCTATGGCGGCCGTTGCCTTGATCGGCATCAGCGGATGCACGGAAATAACCGGCTACTCGGATGCATCGCTCTATCGAGAGGATGTGCGTAGCGTCTGTCTGGAGATGTTCGACAACCAGACTTTTCGTAGGGGCGCGGAGTATGAGCTATCGGATGCGCTGGCCAAGCGCATCGAAGCAGACACACCGTATAAGCTGATTTCTAACACGGACCGAGCCGATACGGTAATGAGCGGCCGGATCGTCCAGATAAATGAAGCAACGCTCAGCCTGGAACGCGAATTGGGCTATGCGCTGGAAAAAGAGGTGCAAATAAAGGCCGTGGTTAGTTGGAAGAATCTGCAGACCGGAGAGCTGTTGATAGACAACCAAGCAGCCACCGGCTCAGCCAGCTACTCGGAGTTCCAGCAGCAGGACTTTGGATATGCCTCAGCACTGGCAGCAAACAGGTTGGCACAGAAAATCGTAGAACTCATGGAGAAATCGTGGTAGAAACGAAAGAAATGATGCGCTTGGAATGAGGGCATAGACCGACAGATGGTAAGTTAGAACGGAAGTAACTATCAAAACATGAAGGAAAAGCAAGACAGAAGACGAACAAATCAACGCCAGAGGCCACAGCAAGGGCCGAACAAGAAACCACCGCTGCCGACTTACAGGCGGGGGCCGCTAACCTGGCTCATCATGGCTATTCTGTTGATTACAGCCGTAACCATGATCCAGCAGTGGAAGCGCGCGGAGAAGATCCGGTGGGACGAATTCGTCCACCATGTTAAGAACAAACAGATTGAAAGTGTCAAGATTGGCGAGACCGAGATCACTGGTAAGTTCAAACCCGACGTTGCTGGCAGAGCCGAAGACCAACCGCTCGCCTTCAAGGTAAATTACAAGCCGGAGTGGGTAGACAGGCAATATCTGCAGGACTGGGTCGAAGAATTCGGCGTCAAGGCGGAGTTCACGGAAGCCCATATCTGGTTGATCATGATAATGCAGTGGATTCTCCCGCTGCTTTTACTCGTGGGCTTGTTCTACTTTATTTTTGCCCGAAATCTGCGCAGCGGCGCCGGCGGGATGCTGATGTCGTTCGGGCGCAGCCGACACCGCGTCCACCTCAAAGACCGGGTACAGGTTTCATTTAAGGACGTCGCCGGCATTGAAGAAGCCAAGGAAGAAGTGGCCGAGATCATCGAATTCCTGAAGAATCCGAAGAAATTCCAACGGCTCGGCGGTCGTATTCCTCGCGGCGTCTTGCTGGTAGGTCCGCCCGGCTGCGGCAAGACACTGCTGGCAAGAGCCATCGCGGGAGAAGCGGACGTTCCATTTTTTAGCATCTCCGGCAGCGACTTCGTCGAAATGTTCGTCGGCGTGGGCGCATCGCGAGTACGCGACCTGTTCAAGCAGGCTAAGGACAACTCACCTTGTATCATTTTCCTCGATGAGGTCGACGCCATTGGACGCAAACGCGGTGCCGGTTTTGTCGGAGGCGGGCACGATGAACGCGAGCAGACGCTCAACGCTATTCTGGTTGAAATGGATGGGTTTACCACGGATGACCAGGTTATCGTCATCGCCGCGACAAATCGGGGCGATATCCTGGACCATGCCCTGACGCGGCCGGGAAGGTTCGACCGGCAAATCTTTGTCCCCCTGCCGGACTTAAGGGGCCGAGTCGATATCCTGAAGGTACACGCAAAGAAAGTCAAAGTGGGACCCGATGCCAATCTGGAAAGACTGGCCCGCGGGACACCGATGTTCACCGGCGCGGATTTGGCTGCCATCATCAATGAGGCAGCCCTGACGGCAACTATGGCCAACAAAGACTATGTGGAAATGAGCGACCTGGAAGAGGCACGGGACAAAGTAAAATGGGGCCGAGCAAAGAAAAGTCGCGTCATCGACCAACAGGAAAAGGAGATCACTGCCTACCACGAGGCAGGTCACACACTCGTTCAATCGCTGCTAAAAGATGCCGACCCGTTGCACAAGGTCAGCATTATTCCCCGCGGCCCCATGGGCGGCGCGACATTCGCCCTGCCGGAAAAAGACAGAACCATGTTTACGAGAAGGTACTGTATGGCCCTGTTGCAGGTCTGCTTTGGCGGGCGCATTTCCGAAGAAATATTCTGCGACGATATATCCAGCGGCGCGCAATCCGACCTCGCTCAGGCCACCCGCATCGCCAGGCAGATGGTCCTTACCTGGGGGATGAGCGAGCAGCTTGGCCCGATCAGTTACGAGTCCGATGCCGGCTTCGGCAACATCATGTACCCGCTGCCGAGCGAGCGAGAATACTCCGAAAAGACGGCCGAGGCGATCGACACCGAGGTCAAAAAGATTACCGATGAGGCGTATCGAAAAGCCAGAGAGCTCATCGAAGCCAACAAAGACAAACTGGAGCGCGTAGCTAAAGCGCTGTTGAAATATGAGACCCTCGATGCCGAAGACGTGAAACTGATTCTACAAGGCGGTGAACTGGACAAGCCCACCGTCGGCGACTTGCTGGCTGCCGAACAAGCCAAGACCGAGCAGCCGGAATCCGGGGAAAAAGGGCAGCCGGAAAAAACCTCCGGCTAACAGCAGGAACTGCTTTACCTCCGCATATGCAAAAGAAACCACCTTTCATAATGTGGATGCTTTTTTTCGGTATCGCTTCGCTCTGTGCGCACGGGCAAGACAAGTCTACCGCCAACAGTGCCTCTGCCGAGCTGGCAAGATTCGAAGATGAATATTCATCCGTGCGTGTCACGCCGGCCCGGTTGGATGATAAGTCCGGCATCGCGGCTATCTTCGAGGGCACAGAGGACATGCATTATTACGCGAGGTCGGAAACGGCCCCTGCGCCGGATTTACAGCTCAAGGTAGAGGCCGAGTCCGACGAGCTTGAGTTCGGCAAGCCCATCTTTCCAAAATGGCAGATTTTCAACGACCCCACCGGTCAGAAGGTAGAGGTCTACGCCGGTAATTTCACTGTGTTCGTACCCATTGAAGCGGCAACGACACCGACGAAGCCCGCGGCGACCCGCACAACTGATGTAGAAGTCAAAATCTCAGGCATAGCTTGCACGAGCCAGGTTTGTCTGTCTCCGTTCGAAGAGACATTGCAGACGCGAGCCGACTGGAGCAAGCGAGACACCTGGAAACAGATAAGTCTGAGACCAACCGCAGAGCAAGAACGAGGTAGAGCACCGACGCAGCCGATTTGGCTCGCGCTGGGTTTGGCTCTTCTGGCTGGATTGGGGCTAAACATCATGCCCTGCGTCTGGCCGGTGCTGCCGCTCATCGTCATGCGGATTGTCGAACAAGCCAGACAGAGCAAAGGCAAGTCCATCGCCATGGGCCTGACTTTCTGCCTGGGGATCCTGCTGTTCTTCGCCGCGCTGGCCGCCGGCAACATCGTCCTGCAAACCTTTTACGGCACCGTCCTTCAGTGGGGTGACCAGTTCCGCAGCCCCGCCTTTTTGATAGCGATGGCTCTTGTGCTGGTGGTCCTGGCGCTGTTCATGTTCGGACTTTTTACAATCAGCCTGCCCTCTTCGGTCACCAGCAAGGCCGGCAGAGGCAAAGGATATTTTGGAGCCGTGGCAATGGGCTTTCTTGCGGCTGTTTTGAGCACGCCGTGCAGCTTCGGGATTCTTGCTGCCGCGTTTGCCTGGGCACAGGCTCAGCCTCTGCTGCCCGCTACCACCGCCATCATGACTATCGGCATCGGCATGGCTGTTCCATACGCGGTGCTGACCTCCATGCCCGGCTTGCTGAAGCGTTTGCCCCGAGGCGGACGATGGATGGACCTTTTCAAGCAGGCGGTCGGCTTTATTCTGCTGGTCATTGCGGTCAAGCTCATTACCGCTCTGCCGGCGGCTCGCAAAACCAGCGTGCTGTATTTCGCAGTGGTGCTGGGCTTCTGCGTGTGGATGTGGGGAAGCTGGGTCGGCTACGCCACGAAACGGCTGCGCAGATGGTTGGTTCGAGGTCTCGCCGTGGCTATAGCCGTTGGCGCCGGCTGGATCTTTTTGCCCGCGCCGGCATTTGGACTCATCGACTGGCAGAAATACGATGCGATGGCTGTCGAAAATGCTCTGGACAGCGAACGTCCCGTTCTGATCAAGTTCACCGCCGACTGGTGCCTGAGCTGCCAAACGGTGGAAAAGATCGTCTACTCCCGCAAGGATATCGCAAAGCTTATTCACAGAAAGCACGTTCTGCCGATAAAAGCCGACACCACAGAAAGAGATTCGCAAGCGACGCTGGCTCTGAAATATACCTACAACGAGCCAGGCGTTCCGGTGAGCATACTACTCGTGCCGGGTCGAGATGAGCCAATCAAGTGGAGAGGAATCTTTTTCGGCGACGAACTTGAGCAGCGATTGCAAGAACTCCCGGAAGGCAAGGGCAATGGGGAAAAAGCCAAAGATAACAATGAGCAAGGCCGAGGCGGCTGAACGGCTCAAAAAGATTTGGCCGATCTTGAAAAAGACGTATCCGGGTGCCGGGACGGCGCTTAGGCACAAGAATCCGCTACAGCTTCTCATCGCTACGGTCCTCTCGGCTCAGTGCACGGATGTGCGGGTCAATATCGTAACCAAAGAGCTGTTCAAGAAATACAGATCCGCCGCCGACTGGGCACGCGCCGACTTGGAGCAGATCGAATCGGACATAAAAAGCACTGGCTTTTATCACAACAAGGCGGTGAGCATCCAAGGTGCCTGCACCGCGATAGCCAACGACTTCCGCGGCAAAGTGCCCGGCACGATGGAAGAACTGGTGAACCTGCCTGGCGTGGGTCGAAAAACCGCAAATGTGGTACTGGGAAATGCCTTCGGGGTGCCGGCCATCGCCTGCGACACCCACGTAATTCGGTTGTCTCGGCGACTGGGCCTTTCCGAGAATACGGACGCCGTAAAGTTGGAATTCGATTTAGCCGAAATAGTACCGAAGAAAGACTGGACGCTCTTTAGCCATGCGCTGATCCTGCATGGCCGCAATATCTGCAAAGCGCGTAAGCCGGACTGCGAGAACTGCCCGGTATCGAAATACTGTCCTTCGGCAGGTAACCCGGCTTTGTGGTAGATCCGCATCTCGTCGGGCATTAGGCGCGATACGAGATACGAAATACGAGAGACGGAATATGATGGACATTCTGGAAAGACCGGTCAAAGACCTCTGGCGGATATTTAGAATCATGGCTGAGTTCGTGGAGGGATTTGAGGAGCTCTCTTCGATTGGACCTGCGGTGTCCTTCTTCGGCTCAGCGCGGGCCAAGCCCAAGGACCGATATTATAAACTCGCCGAAAAAACCGCCGGGGAAATCGTCAAGGCCGGATTTGCCGTCATGACCGGCGGCGGCGAAGGCATCATGGAAGCCGCCAACAAAGGAGCGGCCGAGGCCGGCGGCAGAAGCATCGGACTGAACATCGTACTGCCCATGGAGCAGGTGCCCAACGTATATCAAAATGTGTCACTACACTTTCGATACTTCTTTTGCCGCAAGGTCATGTTCCTAAAGTACGCCCACGGCTTTGTCGTCTTTCCCGGGGGCTACGGCACGATGGATGAATTCTTCGAGTCACTGGTACTGATTCAAACATTGAAACAGGCATCGTTCCCGGTGCTCTTGATGGGAAGTGACTATTGGCAAGACCTATTGAGATGGATGAACGAAAAAATGCTCAAGAAGCATCATCACATCTCTCCGGAAGACCTGAACGTCTTCACGGTGGTGGATGACCCGAAGCAAGCCGCCAAGATCATCGTGGACTTCAAGGAATCGAAAGGCCGCGGCGGAATCCAGTTGCCTTCCGAGATGCGCAGGAACTCTCACTCGCCCGACATGTAACCCGCCGGTTCATTGTGCGGTGGCGCACAAAGCGCGCTGGGGAGTCTCATTTGTTTGTTCCGCACAGACTTCTATACATTTGAATCCGTTTGTGCCAAGCTTCGATGCCTCGTTTCAGGACTTTCAAATGTTCCGGATTGGCCATTCTTCCGCACTCCACTTTGTTTGGTAATTCTACTCTGTAAAGCGGGAGCCGGCAATTATTTTCGCCGATAGGCACGAAAACGTGCCCCGTGCCCCGGTGCACCACCACAAGCCAGAGAATACGCGATACCCTTGGCTCCCGCGGAGCGGGCCGCCTTTATGAAATAGAGCTTGCAAGTAGACTTCCATCCACCGCCGCGTACGAATCACAGCGTGAGGTTCCACATCGCAATACACACCGATCATCGTAAAGGACTAGACCGAACCTGCTTGGCACGAGTACTCGGAAGCACTCGACCTCGCTACTGCAGCAGCGGCAACCAGAGGCGGCTCGGACGGCTATGTGCGCGGGCTCTCCTGACGGACTGAACGTGTACCATTCTTGTATCAAGAGGATGGGGTAAAACATATCCTATTTTGGGATAATCGCAGACCAGCCCTATAATTTGAGGTTATCCTGGAAAGGCACGTTCTTATGACACGGTCGATGTTCTCGGAGAAGTACAGGTGTTTGCGTAGCCTTCTCATCGAAGCAAGAAGGTCACGGCGTTTGACACAGGCAGAAGTTGCGAAACGACTTGATAGACCTCAGTCTTTTGTATCAAAGTATGAGAGCGGAGAGAGGCGATTGGATGTCATAGAATTTCTTGAGGTTGCCGCAGCTCTGGGTGTGGAAAGTCAGCAGCTCCTGACCCAGGTGCAGGTCGGCGCAACACGTCCAAAAGGAGGCAAATGAGCCACAAAAAGGAGACAATTCTGGATCGCTGGCAGATCAATGCGGCTGAACTGACGGAAGTCATTGATGCAAATCCCAGCTTACGGGGGATTATGTTGGGCTACTTGGCGGAGGCAAAGCTGCGGCATATGTGGTTCGACGGACCAGAGATCGAGAAGTGGATCAAACATGATGACCACGACCGGATGAAAAAGGGTGACCTTGTAATCGCCTACAAAGGACGAGATTTCATTGTAGAGGTGAAATCGTTACAGACTAACACAATAAGGCAGGAAGCAGGTGTATGGTCGGGGAAAGTACAGTGCGATGCAAGCGACAGACGAACTGTGACATTACCAAATGGGGAGAGGATTGAAACGACGTGTCTCGTTGTTGGAGAGTTTGACTTGCTTGCGGTCAACCTTTTCGCTTTCGAAAATGAGTGGCGGTTCGTGTTTGCCAAGAATCGGGATCTCCCTAGGAGCCGATATAGAAAGTACACCGAAAATCAGCAAAGACACTTGCTTGCCACACTCGTGTCGGTTACATGGCCACCCGAGCCACCGTTCCGTGACGAACCTTTTAGTCTCCTTAACGAGATGCTTTAAAAACGCATCGATCTTAATGTCTTATGTTTCGGAACCTTTATAAAGACAAGAAAGTATGAGTGATTTTTCCTGGCGTGAACTTGCTTTTTCAACCTGCTCACTCCTGGTCGATTGGGCCGCACTACAACAAATAGATCCTTAGTGTAAAATCCTAGTCCTTCGTACTCGTTGATCAATTCAACGTGAGTAAGATTCTGTCGATTTGCACTAACTTCGTCCTGGCATTTTACGATAAAGACGCCACTGTCTCGAAGGACGCGATACGCTTCCCTCCCAGCCCGGAAATACAAATCCAGAACGGCCATGTGCCATTTTGGTCCGCTAACTGCCTCATCACCGTTCGAATAATGCTCTCGAAAAGCGTTGTGCGTGCCTCCTCCGGCCTTTTGATCCTCTTCTTTGCGGAAGAAACCCTCCATATAGGGTGGATCGAGAACGAGGGAGTCCAGACTACCGGGTTTGTACGGTAGGTCTCGGCAATCCACTCCGTGTGATATATCGGAAGCTTTGAGGATGTACTTGCCTTGCGGTACGTTTTTCCAAAAAACTCCTTTCCCATAAGTCACGTCGGCGACGACAGACCCTTCGGGAACATGGAGCGATAAAACGTGTGGAAATACCTCTGCATTTGTACCGACGTATGCTGAGACAACTAGCCTCGATGTGGGAATCCCTCCCTGGGTTCGTTTGCTCCTATAAGTATTATGCTTTTCTTCGAATAATGACAGCTGGGTCGGCATTCGTCCTACGTTCTCCCAGATCGTAACATTGCCGCGCAGGATATCCTAATGGGGAATGTTTGTCAACCGTTTTCACAAATAGCTTCCCTAGCAGACCAAAGCC
>Ga0180434_10004449_pt1 | contig 17068 bp, 19 predicted proteins | sample SS_ome_7_FD_132453 | JGI IMG/M metagenome (GOLD analysis project Ga0180434, IMG submission 132453) | Hypersaline lake sediment archaeal communities from the Salton Sea, California, USA - SS_1_D_2 metaG | ecosystem: Environmental > Aquatic > Non-marine Saline and Alkaline > Hypersaline >...
ACAGGCTTTGGAGATCATCAAGACTCGCATACGTGCTCCGTGAACGACATGTAGTCAGCCTAGACCTGACCGATCTGAGTGGTTAAGCTGGAGCATTATATCACACGGGACAGAGTAAGCCAATTCACCGAATTGCCAAATATGCAAGGCATGTGTTATAATCCTACGCTATGAGAGCCAGCCTGATCCACAACCCTGTCGCCGGTCCGTGGGATGCTCAACGCGCTCTGAAGCGTATCAGCTCCTTCCTGGAAGAGCGCGGCTGGTCCGTCGAGCTGCAACTGACCGAGAAACCAGGCGACGCCACGAGGCTGGCTCGCGAGTCCGCCCGCGCAGGCTGCGACGTGGCGATCGTGGCCGGAGGAGACGGCACCGTCAACGAAGTCGTTAACGGACTGGTGGGCGCCGAGACGGCAATGGCCGTGCTGCCGGTCGGGACGGGCAACGTGTGGGCCAAACAACTGAACATCCCCACACACACCCTGACCCATCCATTCCGCCTGCAAGAAACGGCGGCTGGCCTGGTCGAGGGGACGATCCGCGCGATTGACGTGGGCCAGGCGAACGGCCGCTACTTTTTGTGCTGGGCCGGCATCGGTCTGGACGCAAAGGTGACCACAGAGATGGAGCCGCGACAGCGGCACACCAAGCGTCTGGGGGCGCTGCCGTATGCCATCGCCGCCGTGCTGATCGCGCGGGACTTTAAGGGCGTGCGGACGCGCGTCCTTCTCGACGGCAAGGTCGTGCGCGGACGCACATTGCTGATCCTGGTGAGCAACATCCAGCAGTACTATGGCGGTCTGTTTGAGATCGCTCCATCTGCAAAGGTGGATGACGGTCTGCTCGACGTCTTTGTCTTCAAAGGGCTGGGATTCCAGTACACGGTGCGCCACTTGTTAAAGATTCTCTCGCAACGCTACCTGCAAGACCCTCAGATCGTGCACCGGCAGGCGAAACAGGTCGAGGTACTTACCGAGTACACGCTCCCCATACAGGCGGATGGGGACGTCGTCGGTGACACGCCGGTGACGCTAAAAGTGGCGCCGCTCGCGTTGCGCATTCTCGCGCCTCCCAGCGCCCCGTCGAGCCTGTTCACCTCTACGATTGGAAAGGGGTCACCCTGAAGGACGAAAATGCAGGGCGGTTGCGGATTAGGACAATCCGACGCTAACCGCTACAGGCGCTCGTCATTCCGAGCGGAACGGAGCGCAGCGGAGTGGAGTCGCAGCGTCGTGTGGCGGCACACCGTGTGGTGGCGGGGGCCATCCCACGCCACCGCGACGCCACACGGAGGAATCTCCCCGGTGATTTTCCCTGCGAAAGTGGAGATTCCTCGACCCTTCGACACTCCCGCTGGTCGCAGGGCAGGCTTCCCTTCGGTCGCTCGGAATGACGCAAATTGGTAACAGATCTATTTTCGGAGGAGGATGACTTTGAAATTGATCTATCTCTTGTTGGGCTTTATACCTGTTGGGCTGGCGTCAAGGTATCTCGGCGGACCACCGCTCTTGACCTTTGGCGCCGCTGCGCTGGGCGTGGTGCCGCTGGCGAGCCTCATCGGCGATGCGACGGAGAACCTGGCCACCCGCACCGGTCCTCGCCTGGGGGGGTTCCTCAACGCCACGCTGGGCAACGCCGCCGAACTGATCATCACGATCTTTGCCATCCGGGCCGGTCTGCTCGGTCTGGTCAAGGCTTCAATCACCGGCTCGATCATCGGCAATCTGTTGCTGGTCATGGGGTTGAGCATTCTGGCTGGTGGGATAAAGAACGGCCAGCAGCGCTTTGACCGCTCGACCGCCGGACTGGGTTCGACGATGTTGATCCTGGCCATCATCGCGTTGGCCGTGCCCTCGCTCTTTGGCCACGCCATCGAGCTGGTCAATCACGACGCCGTGGAATATCTCAGCCTGGGCGTGGCGACAGCGATGCTCATCGTCTACGGACTGCAACTGTTCTACTCGTTCACCTCCACGACGCCTTTGAGACATTCACCCGCCCACACCGACGCCGAATGTTGGCCCATGAATAAGGCGCTGATCGTGCTGGCTGTAGCCACGATCTTTATCGCCTGGTTGAGCGAGGTGCTGGTCGGCGCTGTAGAACACGTCGTCGCAGATTTGGGATGGACCGAGTTCTTTCTCGGCATCGTCATCGTCCCCCTGGTGGGCAACGTCGCCGAGCATCTGGTAGCGGTACAGGTGGCGATCAAGAACCAGATGAACCTGAGCCTGGAGATCGCCATCGGCTCCAGCCTCCAGATCGCCCTGTTCGTCGCTCCGCTACTGGTGTTTATCAGCCTGCTGATGGGCAATCCACTGACGCTCGTCTTTGACCAGTTCGAGTTGATCGCCCTGACCGCAGCGGCGTTGATCACGGCGCTCGTGGCACTGGACGGTGAGTCGAATTGGATGGAAGGCGCGCAGTTGCTGGTGGTATACATCATTCTGGCCATGGCCTTTTTCTTCCTGCCGTAACCTCGGCCGTAACCTTGCCGGAAACCCAGCAACATGCTATAATCCACCGTCTCGGAGCAATGGATTGTATCCAAAGGAAGGAATATCAGTATGCAAGTCTATCTCAACATTGTGCAAATCATCATCAGCATCGCCTTGATCGCCGTGATCCTCCTGCAAGCCAGGCGCGGCGGTATGGGAGGAGGCGTGTTCGGCGGCACGTCGAGCGCCATCCACCAGACGCGACGCGGCATAGAACGCACCCTTTTCAATATCACCATTGGCCTGTCCATAGCCTTTTTCGTCATCACCTTCATCAACGTCATCGTCACCGGTTGATTTTGCATCACGTCCAGGCAAAGGATTGCGCCTCGGGGACCGCAACGCTTCCGAGGCGCAGTAGCTTGTCGAAGAAACAGACTTGCGGGGAGGTCTATAGCGCGTGACCCGTTACATCCGCTGGCAGATTCTCCTCATCCTTCTCGGCGTGGTGCTGGTGGGCATCCTGCTGACCTATCTGGCCATCAACTATACCACCGTAGATCGTCCAGGCCATGGAGGGACCTACGTCGAGGGGATGGCCGGTTTTCCGCGCCACCTAAACCCACTGTTGAGCGGCTATAATGACGTGGACCGCGATCTCTGCTCGCTGGTCTTTAGCGGCCTGACGCGCCTGAACGAGCGCGGAGAAGTGGAGGCGGATCTGGCCCGTGGGTGGGAGGTCACGCCAGATGGCCTGAGTTACACGTTCTACCTCCGTTCGAATGCCTACTGGCACAACGGCGCTCCCCTCACCGCCGACGACGTGATCTTTACCATCAGCCTGCTGCAAGACCCTGACTTTCCCGGCCCGCCTGACCTGGGGGCCAACGTCTGGCACATGGTCGAGGTCGAAAAAGTGGATCGCCGCACCGTCCGCTTCACACTGCCTGAGCCGTACGCTCCATTTCTCGATTACACCACCGTCGGTATTCTTCCGGCCCACATCCTGGGAGAGACCCGCTCTGTCGATCTCCCGGACGTCGCATTCAACCTCAACCCGGTTGGGAGCGGGCCTTTTCAGGTGGAAGAGATCGAGATCGAATCCGGGACGATCACCACGATGGTGCTGAAACAGTTTTCCCGCTATTATGGCGCGCGGCCCTATCTAGACCGCGTCCAATTCCGCTTTTACCCCAATCGCCAGATGGTGCTCAACGCTTACGAAGCCGAAGAAGTGGAGGGAGTCGCCCAGATAGTGATTGAGGATCTGCCGCGTGCGCGAGCTTATCCTACCCTAAATCTCTTTTCCGCGCAGATCGCCGAATACAGCCTCGTATTTCTCAATTTGAATCGTTCCAGTGTACCGTTTCTCCAGGAGCCAGAGGTGCGGCAGGCACTGCTCTACGGGCTTGATCGCCAGAGAATCATCAACGAGGCGTTGATGGGCCAGGCCGTGATCGCCCACAGCCCCCTGATCCCCGGAACCTGGGCGTATAACAACGATACCCCTCGCTACGAATACGATCCAGACAAAGCAAACGAACTCTTGGATCGAACCGACTGGCTGATGCCAGTGGAAGGCGATGGCGTGCGACGCCAGGCCGGACGACAGATGGCGCTCACACTGCTCACCTCGAACAAGCCGGAGCGAATACACGTGGCGCAGATGATGGCCGAACAGTGGGCAGCCATCGGGGTCACCACCACGGTCGAGATCGCTTCACCGCTTGAAGTGCGCGACGCGCTGGAGAGCCGGGACTTTGAAGCGGTTCTCGTTCACCTGCCCCTGCCCGGCGATCCTGACCCCTATCCTTTCTGGCACGAAACGCAGGTGGAGAGTGGGCAGAATTACTCTGGGCTTGAGCACCGCCGCATCAGCGAAGTCATCGAACAGGCGCGCGTCATCGTCAACCCGGGAAGCCGTGAACGTCGCCAGGAGTTGTACTATGAATTCCAGGAACTCTTTGCCCAAGAAGTACCGGCGTTGTTGCTCTACGTGCCGGTCTATACCTACGGCGTGGACGAGCGTATTCACGACGTACAGATCGGCCCCTTGATGTACCCCTTCGACCGCTTCCGCACGATCCACGAGTGGTGGATGGTCTATCGCCGCGTCTTTGTAAGCGAGACGGAACTCGGTCGCCCTTGACAACCACCCTATTTGATGTACAATAATGCCTGTCCCACAAGGGACACGTGCGAGCCGAAGTGGCGGAACAGGCAGACGCGCTGCGTTCAGGGCGCAGTGGGCTTTATGCCCATGTGGGTTCAACTCCCACCTTCGGCATTTTTCCCCCGAGGCAGACTCCTTGCCTTGGGTTTTTTGTTTCCCCGGTAGCAAGGCTTGACGTCAGAAAGAAATCGGAGTATCATAGCCATGACAGGCGCAATAGCGCCATCGAATAGAAGGTCTGCAAAGGGATTCGCCGGTGACGAAGGGGAACATCATCTTTCTAAACGGAACCTCAAGTTCTGGAAAAACGGTCATTGCGAAAGCGTTGCAGCAGATTCTGGATGAACCATATCTGCATTATGCTGTGGACAGCTTTCTGGATATGCTCCCTTCAATGTCCGGCTCTCCAGATGGATTCTCTGAAGAGGATGTGGAAACTCTCGAGAGCTTGCTTCCCAAGATCATATCCGGCGCACACCAGGGCATCGCGACATTTGCTTCAGAGGGAATCAACCTGATCGTCGACCATGTCCTTCAAGATCCACACTGGTTGAAAGAATGTGTGAACCTTCTGGTCGATTTTCCAGTTCTTTTCGTCGGCGTTCATTGTCCTCTGGAAGAGCTTGAACGGCGAGAGCGAGAGCGGGCCAGGGAACAGGGTACAGCCAGGTGGCAGTTTGACCGGGTTCACGCTCACGGGATCTATGACGTCGAAGTAGACACATCCTCTCGCAGCCCGACGGATTGTGCGTTGCAGATCAAGAATGCATTGAAGGATGTTCACTCTGCGGATGCATTTGGTCAACTCAGGCAGCAATTGACGTAGTGAACCAGCTTGACGTGCTGAACTTTCATACCGGACGGGCGGGTCGAAACCTGAACTCGAAAGCGATAGGCAGTGTGATGTTCAATGACATCGAGGAGGTGAGGCATGACATTCCTCAAGCCTAACCGCGGGCGACTTGCCATCGGTATCGTCGTCGTCATTGCGCTCTTCGTGGTGGGCGGCCTTGTGGTGGGGTTCGGCCAACAAGTGATGCTCGCCCGCGAGATGCGGACGGAAGAGGACCGACTGGAGCTGGCAGTGGCGACGGAGCAAACTCGTCACGAGGAACTAACCGCACTTTCGGAATACGTTGGATCGGACGAGTACGTAGAAGAGTGGGCGCGAGAAGAGGCCAAGATGGCCAAACCGGACGAGGTGGTCGTGATTCCAATGGCAACCGACGAGGGGCCAACCCCTGAGACCCAGCCCGAGAATACCGCCACACCCGAACCGCGTCCTTTTTGGATCGAGTGGTGGGAACTACTGTTCGGCGTAGCCGAGTGACCTGTTAGGAAACGTTGCGGCGCTTGACCTGTACTTTGGCCTGTGGGGAATGGTTCACTTCCAAACTTTGAACGCAACGCACGTGTTGAGAAAAGAGGTCAGATATGCCGCAGACAAAACAAGGACGTGCGCACAAAGTCATGGCGAGTTTGGGCACAGAGGCCTGCTTTATGCTGCCTACCTCACTCTGGTCGCGCGTTCACCCGGCAACAGTTCACGTGTAACTTTTTGATACGTTTGCTCCGGGGCGTGAAGGCCAGATGATCAACTTCACGCCCCTTTTCCTTTGTGCAACGGTTTACCTCTCTCGACGAGGCAGGAAGCAAATCGTCACTGAGGCGCAGGAGATGTGCTATGGGCAAAAGGCTGGACCACATCCTGGTCATAGATGTCGAATCCACCTGCTGGAAGGGCGCCCCCCCGTCGGGGCAGGAGAGCGAGATCATCGAGATTGGCCTGTGCGTGCTCGACGTCGCCTCCTTGCAGCGGTTGGAAAATCGCAGTATCCTTGTCCGGCCAGAGCATTCGACGGTCAGCGCCTACTGCACGGCGCTGACTACGCTGACCCAGGCTGATGTGGAGGATGGACTTGCCCTGCGCGAGGCCTGCCGCGTGCTGCGACGGGAGTATCACGCCGGGCAGCGAATCTGGGGCAGCTATGGCGACTATGACCGGCGCCAGTTCGAGCGAAACTGCCGGGCGCGGGGCATCACGTATCCCTTTGGCCCCGGTCACATCAACGTCAAGAGCCTGTTCGCCGTGATGCACGGTCTTTCCAAAGAGGTGGGACTGGATAAGGCGCTGGAAATACTGGGCTTGCCCCTGGAGGGCACACACCATCGTGGCGGCGATGACGCCTGGAACATTGCCCGAATCCTCGGTGAACTGCTGCTCAAGGGGAGATGACGCCCCTTGTCACCTCCATCTGGCGGGCGGCGGTTCCCCCGCCGAGTCGCGATAATCACAGAGAGGTAGAGGACATGCACGATGCTTTTCACCACGAGACGCTTTATCGAGGCGACGAAGCGCTGGCCCGACTGAGACGGGCGCGCCTGACTATCTGCGGGGCCGGTGCCGTCGGCTCGAACCTGGTGGACAACTTGGCGCGCCAGGGACTGCGCTGGATGACGGTCATTGACGACGACCGGATCGAGGCCCGCAACGTGGGCACGCACACCTACGCCGCAAGCGATGTCGGCGCGTTCAAGGTCGAAGTACTCCAGGCGGAGGTGTTCCGCGCCGTGGGAGTCGAGTTCATCCCCATGCGCATGCGATTGACGGAGCGCAACGTGGACAGGCTGCTGGCGGAGACCGATCTGGTGGTGGACGGTTTCGACGATCGCGTCTCGCGGACGCTGGTGACGGAACGCTGCCGGACTGCCGGTATCCCCTGCCTGCACGTCGGTCTCAGCGGCGATCGCGCCGAGGTGTTGTGGAACGAAAGCTATCGCACGGCCCAGGACGTGACCGAGGAGGGGGTCGACTATCCCCTGGCGCGCAATTTGATCCAGTTTGCGGTGGCGCTGGCGAGCGAGGCCATCGTCCGGTTTATCCTGAGCGGCGAACAGCAGAGTTATTCGTGCACTCTGCAAGACTTGAGGATCGACATCGAAGGCTGAACGATGCCCAATCCGCCTCGTGCCATCATCCACCTGGACCTGGATGCATTTTTCGCCGCCGTCGAGGTACTGGAGAACCCCGACCTGGCGGCCAAGCCCCTGCTCGTCGGCGGGCGGCCCGAGGAGAGAGGCGTCGTCGCTGCGGCGTCGTACCCGGCGCGGGAGTTTGGCGTGCGCTCGGCGATGCCGATGTACCTGGCCCTGCGGCGCTGCCCGGATGCCATCATCCTCCCCCCGCGACACAGCCTCTACCGGAGCTATTCTCGGCAGGTGATGGAGATTCTGCACCAGGCGTCATCGTTGGTAGAGCAAATCAGCATTGACGAAGCGTGCCTCGATCTGACGGAGCAGGTGGTTCGTTGGGAAGAGTCCGTAGAGATCGCGCGGCGCTTGCAGGCGCGGATCCGGGAAGAGGTCGAACTTTCGGCGTCGCTGGGTGTGGCGACGAACAAGTTGGTGGCAAAGGTGGCCTCGGACCGCGACAAGCCGGGCGGACTGACCGTGGTCCGTCCGGGGGAGGAGGCGGCTTTTCTGTCGCCGTTGCCGGTGCGGGTGTTGTGGGGCGTGGGGCCGGTGACCACCGAAAAGCTGGCCGCGATAGGAGTGACGACGGTCGGCGAGCTGGCGCAGTGCTCCGAGAAGGAGTTGGGAGATCGCTTCGGTAGCCACGGGATAGAGATGGCGCAGCGGGCGCGGGGGATCGACGAGCGTCCATTAGTCACGGAGCACGAACCCAAGTCGGTGAGCCAGGAGCGAACCTTCACGCGCGATCTGCGAGATGAGGAGTCACTGCGGAGACACTTGTGGCGCTTGAGCCGGGACGTGGCGCGGCATTTGCAAAAGATGGAACTGGCGGCTGGCACGGTGGCGATCAAGTTGCGCTACGCCAACTTTGAGACGCTCACCCGGCAGATGAGCCTGGCTGTGCCGACGGACGACGAGCGAGCGATCTATCGGGCGGCGCTGGTGTTGCTGAGAAGGACCTGGCAGCGCGACCGTCCGTTGCGTTTGTTGGGAGTGGGAGGGCAGAACCTGGCTCCTCCGGCGGGGCAGTTGCCGTTGTTCTGAATCTTGCCCCAGATGCGATCATTGATTTGCTCTGCCTCGCTCGTTATGCTATACTGACTTGCCACAGTGGTGCGAGTCCTTCATAGTTTCTGGAGGAAACAACCATACTGACGAGGCTGACATGGAGCGATATTTGATTCCCGCACAAGAGACGCGCGTCGAGATCAAGGTGGTCAACTCGCGCTTTATCGTAACGGCTGCTCCGGTATTCACGGTGGACGAGGCGAAAGCGTTCGTCGCCCGGATCAAGGACGAGTTCGGCGACGCATCGCACAATGTCCCGGTCTATCTCGTCGGCCACGGTGCGACCGTCATCGCTCACAGCAGCGACGACGGCGAGCCATCCGGGACGGCTGGCCGCCCTGCCCTGGCGGTTCTGCGCGGAAGCGGCCTGGGCGACGTGGCGGTCGTGGTGACGCGCTACTTTGGCGGGACGAAGCTGGGGACAGGCGGGCTGGTGCGAGCGTACAGCGACGCCGTGCGAGAGGTTCTCTCCGTGTTGCCCCGCGCGGCCAAAGTGCCCACGCACACCGTGACCATCGTGACACCCTACAGCTACTTTGAGCGGCTCCGCCTGTTGGTCGGGGCGCATTCCGGCGCGATTCTGGATGAGGAGTTTGCGGCGGAAGTGACCATGACAGCCCGCTTCGCCGTCGAGCGTCTGGCCCCGTTTCAAGCGGCCCTGCAAGAGACGTCTGCCGGGAAGCTCGAAGCGGAAGTGATCGAGACGAACGAGGCGACCATCATGCCCATCAAGGTGGAGACGGACAGAAGCGCTGAGCCATAGAAACGCATCGAGGAGGAACAGCATGGACATCACACTCAAGCAGCAATTTATCGAGCGTTGGGAGAGATACTTTCCCGGTGCCGAGCTGCCGATTACTTTTTATTACACCAACGATGACGAGCCAGCGGGAACCGTGCCAGCAGGTGAGGGATTTCGTTGCTTCATCTGCGATCTGGCCTCGGTCCGCAATGGGGCGTCCAGGCGTTTCGATGCGAGCACGATCCGGTGTAGTGGCGGCCGGCGATATCTGGGCTTTGAGACGGGCTTGCGGCCCAACTTTGCCTACTTTCTCTCCTGCGGCATTCCAGGTGAGTTGGAAGGGGAGCGGTACAAGCAATCGCCAGAACTGGTCGAAGAATATTTGGAGAACCATCCTGTCTTTGAGGCACCGGGCCGCTCCATCCTGTTCAAACGCTGGGACCAGCTTGACGAGGAGGACGACCCGGCGGTGGCGATCTTTTTCGCCCCGCCCGACGTTCTATCGGGGTTGTTCACGCTGGCGAATTTCGACGAGGTCGACCCGCAGGCCGTGATCGCTCCGTTTGGCTCCGGCTGTTCCTCCATCGTCTACCAACCCTATCTGGAGCTGGAGGCGGAGCGTCCTCGCGCGGTGCTGGGGATGTTCGACGTGTCTGCCCGCCCCTGCGTGCCCGGCGGGACGCTCACCCTCGCCGTCCCCTGGCCCAAGTTTGTGCGGATGGTGCAGCACATGGACGAGAGCTTTTTGATCACCGACTCGTGGCGCAAGGTCCGCTCGAGGCTATGAGCGCGTGATGAGCCAAGACAGCTTACACCACAGCGAGCGATCCGCGTTGAACACTTTCTCGGCCCCGGCCATTCATCGGGCCACCTACCGTCGTCAGGACGAGACCTGGTTCGCGGAACAATTGCAGGCTCCCACCACTCGGTTCGTTCTGATGTGGCGAGCCAAAAACCTGTTCGCCGACAAGTCGACGCCACGCCCGGTTCTGTTAGCGCCGCACGACCTGGGGGAGTCGGCGGAGCAGTCCAATTCCGCGATCCTGCTGGGCGTAGTGGATGGGCACACCTACATCGCGTTGGACCTTTCCCCAGACGACGAACCACCCGGCTTTCTCCTGACAGATGGGAGAGAGTTCCGCAGTTTGCGAGGCGTCGCCGCGCTACTCGACCACTGGGACGCCGCGCTGCTGGCCTACGCCAAGGGCATGATCTACTGGCGTCAACGGAATCGATTCTGTGGAGATTGCGGCAGCCCGACCAGGGGCGCGCAAGGCGGGCATCTGCGCGTCTGCACCAACCCGGCGTGCGGGCGACACCACTTTCCGCGCACCGACCCGGCCATCATTGTGCTGGTCGTCTCGAATGGGCGCTGCTTGCTGGGACGGCAGGCGACGTGGCGGAAGGGCGTCTACGCCACCATCGCGGGCTTTGTCGAGCCGGGCGAGAGCCTGGAGGCCGCCGTGGCCCGCGAGGTACAGGAAGAGACCGGCGTGCGGGTCGCGTGGGCGCGCTACCACTCCTCCCAGCCCTGGCCGTTCCCCAGTTCGCTGATGTTGGGGTTCACGGCCCAGGCGGCCAGCGACGCCATCCATCTCAACGACGGCGAGCTGGAGGACGCGCGCTGGTTCTCGCGGGAAGAGATCGTGGGGGCGGTGCAGAGCGGCGTGATGCGGATACCGTCGGACGTCTCGATCTCGTACCGTCTCATTGAGAGTTGGTTCGATGCTGGGGATCTGGGACGTCTTGAGCACCTCTTGACAAAAAACCTCTCCCTGTAGAGACAATAGTAAAAGCTTGAGGAGTAAATGATGCTTACGCTAGATAGTTGCCCAAAGAACAGGGACAAGTTCGTCAGGCTGATTGCATTTTTCAAGCAGTTCCTGGACGTCTGCAATGACTTGAACATTACGCCTATCCTGGATGGAAGCCTGGCGGTCTTTGCATACACAGGAAATCGAGAGATGAGCGTGAATGACATAGACCTGTCCTGCCCTGAGTCAGAGTTCCCCAGGTTTATGGAGGCTTTGGAACGAGAGGGAATCAACTATAAACTGAGGGAATGGCACGTGCTTCAAGTGTTGCGGGACGATCTGAAAATCGACTTGGGTTCTGCCGAGTACTGGCTTCAAGATCTGCCCATAGAGTACGAAACCCTGCACATTGATGAGGGTTACAGAATAAAAATGCTCGATCTGGCCAGCCTGAAAGCGTTTTACAAACAGGCGATGGACGATCGCGCCGCCGATCCCGATGAGCGAATGAAATATGAAGCACTGAAGAAGAAATACGAGTTGCTTGATTCCATGGCTCGAATGACTCATTTAGGTGCGCACCGCAGGTGAAAAGATGGATCATCAGCAAGCCATGTACTATGCCCCTTCTGAACACTGGAATCGACGCTTTCGTGAATTCCATCTATCCGGGACCGACCTGGATTGGGGTGAGCAGTGGACAGGCGCCTTTGTCAAGCCCTTGCGTCAGGCCAACGTTCACACGGTTCTTGATCTGGGCTGTGGAACGGGAAATGACGTCCTGCGACTGACTCAGGCAGGCTTTGAGGTAACCGGGGTTGATTATTCAGAAGAAGCCATTTGTCGAGCTCAGTTCAAAGCCAGTCCAGAAGCAACCTTCCTGGTCGCTGACATGGCCCAATCTTTACCTTTTCTTGCCTCCAGTTTCGATGCGGTGATGTCGAACGTGGCGATGCACATGTTCCCCGATGCGATCACGCGGGCAATTTTTCTCGAGATACGACGAGTTGTCCGCCCTGGTGGTTTATTTCTCTTTCACGTCAATTCCGTGGCAGATCGTTCTCTTCGAGCCAAACGGAAATCACCGGTTCGGGAACTTGAATCTGACTTTATTTTAGAGCGAGACGGTCAAACGATGCACTTTTTTTCAAAGGAATATCTGCTGGAATTGCTGGCCGACTGGCACGTAATGAACCTGGATGCAATAACGATCCCCGATCGCGAAACGGGTGAACCGTTCAAACAGATTTGGCGTGGAATCGTACGACGCTATACAGAGACGTTTGATTCTATTGGAGCAGAGAAATGGACGACCGTAGAGCATTGCTCGAGTCCCTCCGTCGCCAATTGGCCGCGGAGAGGGAAAACCTGCTGCTGATCCAGGAGCGCAAGGCCGAATTTGTGATGGAAACCTCCGTTCCGCTCGACCTGATCAAGGAGGAACGGCGCACGGAGAGACAGATCGAGGCATTGGAGCAGCGCATCAAGGCCGAAGAGGAGACGCTGGATCAACCTACAGCGCCCGGTGGCCCTGTGCCCTCCTCCACCCACACCACGAGCATCGGCAGCGTGACCGGCCCTGTCCACACAGGCGCGGGAGACATCCACATCGAGCATCATCATACGCCATCCGCTCCGCCGTCAGAGCCGGATTCGGATTGATAAAACGTTCGTCACCAAAAGGAAACGTGCCGGTTTCGTGACCGATTGTATTATCAACCAAGCCATGTTAGAATAACAAGTCTCGACGCTGGAGCAACTTGTTTTCAGGAGTGTGATCAATGAGCATCCAAGATTCCAAAGCAGCCCAAACGAAAAACTCTGTCCCCGCGTTCCCTATCGAGGAGGTCGCCAGGTACCCGCGACCGGGCACGGCGATCCCCGGCGAGCTGGCGTTCAGCCCTGACGACAAGTGGATCACATACCTGTTCAGCCCCGATGCGAGCCTGACCCGCCAGCTATATGCGGTTGATCCCGAGACGGGCAAGCACCGCCTGGTCATCGAGCCTCCAGAGGGCGGAGCCACCGAGGAGAACGTCTCGCTGGAAGAGGCGCTGCAGCGCGAACGCCGGCGCCAGCTCGAGGTGGGCGTGACCCAGTATACCTGGGCCAAAAAGGCGAATCGCATCCTGATCCCCTTGCGCGGCGACGTCTACGTGCAGGATGGCCTCAACGCGCCGCTGCGCAAGATCGTGGCAAGCGAGGGGCAACCGACACTCGACCCCCAATTCTCCCCTGATGGAGACCGGGTGGCGTACGTCCAGGACGCAGAGCTTTACGTGGTCGCTGCCTCGGGTGGGGAGCCGCGCCAGATCACGCGGGGGGCACGGGGTACAGGCAAGACGCACGGCATGGCAGAATTCGTCGCCCAGGAGGAGATGGGACGTCGTCACGGCTTCTGGTGGTCGCTCGACAGCCGGTGGATCGCCTTCGCCGAGGTGGATGAGACGCACATCCCCGTCTATCGCATCGTTCACCAGGGAAAGGACGTGGTCGGCGAGGGCGCCCAGGAAGATCACCGCTACCCCTTTGTGGGCGGGGCGAATGCCAAGGTGCGGCTCGGCGTGGTATCTGTGGAGGGTGGGAAGCCGGTCTGGATGGACCTGGATCAAGACGACGACATTTACCTCGCGCGGGTTGCATGGCTGCCCGACGGCAGTTTGAGCGCCCAACTGGAAAACCGCGAGCAGACCGAGCTCAAACTCGTGCATTTCGACCCGCGGACCGGCCAGCGGGACGTGTTGCTGCGCGAGACGAGCGACGTGTGGATCAATCTACACGACATGTTCAAGCCGCTCGAACATTCTCCAGACGGCGGCTTTATCTGGGCCTCTGAGCGTACCGGCTATCGTCACCTCTATCTATACGATGGGCGGGGCGACCTGATCCGACCGCTGACCCAGGGGGAATGGCTCGTCGATTCCATCGCGGGGGTGGACGAGGATCGCGAGCAAGTCTACTTTATGGCAACCCGCGATGGCCCGACTGAAAGCCATCTCTACGCCGTCCCGTTCGCTGGCGGGGAGCCGCGTCGGATCACCCACGAACCGGGAATGCACGCCGTCGTCACCGACGCGGCCTTCCGGCGTTTCGTTGACGTTCACCAGGCGCTCGGCAGGCCGCCGGGCGTGACGCTCCGCTCCCTCGCCGACGGCTCGACGTTGCACACGATCTACGAGTGCTCCGATCCGCGCGTGGACGAGCTGGCGTTGCAACCGCCCGAGCTGGTCGAGCTGCAAAACCGCGCTGAGATCACGTTGTACGGGCTCATCTATCGACCGCCGGCGAGCTTTGGAGAAGGACCTTATCCGACCATCGTCAGCGTGTATGGCGGGCCGCACGCTCAGCGTGTGTCGAACAGTTGGGACAGGGTGACGGTGGATCTGCGCGCCCAATATCTGTGTAGCCTGGGATTCCTGGTTTTCAAGCTGGACAATCGGGGCAGCGCGCGTCGGGGGTTGGAGTTCGAGGGTGCTATCAAGCATGACCTGGGGAACCTTGAGGTACAGGATCAAATTGACGGGATGAACTGGCTGATCGCGCAGGGCCTCGCGGATCCCGACCGCGTCGGCATCTATGGCTGGAGCTATGGAGGCTACATGTCCGCCATGTGCCTGGCCAAAGCGCCCGACACGTTCAAGGTCGCGGTCGCCGGCGCGCCGGTGACCCATTTCGATGGCTATGACACCCACTACACCGAGCGTTACATGGGCACACCGCAATCCAATCCCAGGGGGTATGAGGAGAGCAGCGTGATGCACCACGTCGAGAGCATCACGGGCAAGCTCCTGCTGGTTCACGGTCTGATCGACGAAAACGTTCACTTCCGCCACACCGCCCGGCTGATCAACGCGCTCATCGACGCCCGCAAGCCCTACGACCTGTTGCTCTTCCCGGACGAGCGCCACATGCCGCGCAAGCTGGCCGACCGGGTTTATATGGAAGAACGCATCCGCGATTATTTTGTGCAACATCTGTAGCGCCTACGAGCGCCGCCTATCCCGTGTTGATCGCGGCGTTGTTTCGACTGGCTCGCTCTGGGCCTGGTTGGTTGTTCATCCGCTGGCTGTTTACGTGTATGAGCTTTGCCATTCCGGTCAAACGATTGCGCGAGACAGAGACGTTGCTGGCCTTCCACCACCCGCAGCCGAGTTACCCACTGCACATCCTGCTGGTACCAAAGCGTCCGTTCTCCACTCTGCTCGACGTGCCGCCGGACGATGCTGACTTTTTGCGGGACCTCGTCGAGGCTGTACAAAGCCTGGTGCGCGAATTCAACCTGGAACAACGTGGCTATCGCCTCATCACGAATGGCGGCGCGTATCAGGACGTGCCGCATTTACATTTTCATCTGGTGTCTGACGTGACTGATACAACGACGACGCCCTAAAAAGTCCGTGTCTCACACGGTAAGACATTGAGCATCGAGCATTGCCGCCCAAATGGGTTTTGTGTTATAATACCGGTGTCATGCGCGAGGTGCAATTATGAGAACCCCAACTATCGAAGTATCGGATGTCACGTTGAAAGAGCTAACTAGCTTGACCCAACTGAAGCCGGTCATTGTGACCCACAAGAACATCCCCGTTTACGCTGTCGTTCCCCTGAACGAGGCGGACTATGAATCCTGGGCGCTAAGCGAGAACCCGGATTTTATGGCTTTGATCGAGCAGTCACGCGAACGTTACCGGCGCGAGGGGGAAGTACCCCTGGATCAAGTACGACAGCAGTTGGAGTTGGTGGATTGATCCCGCGCCAAGAGGTCAAGAGAGGTAGGACGCTGTTATGGAGAACGTAATTCGCAAGGCCCACGGCGCCGGCGGCCAGATGATGGCCGACCTCATCCGCGATGTCTTTGCCGTCCCGCTCGATAACGAAATCCTGCGCCAGATGGCCGATTCTGCCGTCCTCCGATCTTCAATCCAAAAGGGCGTCCGATTCGCCATCTCCACCGACTCGTTCGTCGTCCGTCCCCTTTTCTTCCCCGGCGGTGACATCGGCTCCATGGCCGTTCACGGCACCGTCAACGACGTGGCAATGAGCGGCGCGCGCCCTCTCTGGCTCACCGCCGCCTTCATCCTGGAGGAGGGGCTGGAGATGGAGACGTTGGAGCGCGTGGTGCGCTCGATGGCAGAGGCCGCCCGCGAGGCCGGCGTGCAGGTCGTGGCGGGCGACACGAAGGTGGTCGAGCGCGGGCACGGGGACGGCGTCTACATCAACACGACCGGCGTGGGGATCGTGCCGGAGGGGATCGAGATCGGCCCCGACCGGGCGCGGCCCGGCGACGCGGTGCTCCTCAGCGGCACCCTCGGCGATCACGGCATCGCCGTCCTCAGCAAACGAGAAGGGCTGGAGTTCGAGACCGAACTGCTCTCCGACAGCACATCGTTGAACGGGCTGGTGGAAGCGTTGCTCACAGCCGCTCCCCACACTCACTGCCTGCGCGACCCCACCCGAGGCGGACTGGCGGCGGCGCTGAACGAACTGGCTGCCACGTCGAACGTGGGAATCGAGATCGAGGAAGCGGCGGTGCCCGTGCGCCCTGCCGTGGCCGCCGCCTGCGAGATGCTCGGCTTCGACCCACTGACCGTCGCCAACGAGGGAAAGCTGATCGCCTTCATCCCGCCCGACGAGGCGGAACCGGCGCTGGAGGCGCTGCGCTCTCATTCCCTGGGGCGAGAAGCGGCACGCATCGGCCTCGTCACCGAGGAACATCCGAGGATGGTGCTGGCTCGCACCCCTATCGGCGGGCGGCGCGTGATCGATATGCCCCTGGGAGAATTGCTCCCCCGCATCTGCTAGTACTTCATCAAATAAATTTTGACACGTATAATGTCTCCAACAACCACAGATAGTTGAAGGAGGCAATCATGGCGAAAAGATACATAATAGACCTGACCGAGGTTGAAAAGGAGTTTCT
>Ga0180434_10004450_pt1 | contig 17067 bp, 14 predicted proteins | sample SS_ome_7_FD_132453 | JGI IMG/M metagenome (GOLD analysis project Ga0180434, IMG submission 132453) | Hypersaline lake sediment archaeal communities from the Salton Sea, California, USA - SS_1_D_2 metaG | ecosystem: Environmental > Aquatic > Non-marine Saline and Alkaline > Hypersaline >...
CCCGCCCCGCCTGTAACCAGAATTCTTCTCATATCTGCGCCAGAAAACGCTCCAACGGCCCCTGCCAGGGCTCGATTGGTGCACCTAACAAAGCTGTCATTTTGCTGCAGTCGAAACAGCTATTTAACGGCCGTGCAGCAGCACTTGCAAAGTCGCTCGTTTTGCACGGCGCCACGCCGACCTCCATCGGCAGCTTGTCAAAAACGAATTTTGCCATGTCATACCGGCTGACATAGCCGGCACTTGCAAAATGAAACACGCCCAGTGGCCTTCTGCGCAACAACTCGCAGATTACTCTGGACACTTCCGACGTCGCAGTCGGCGAACCCACCTGGTCGTCCACAACCGAGAGCGAATCACAGGTCTTGGCACGCTGGATGAGTTTCGTCACGAAGTTATTCCCGTGCCGGCCGTACGTCCATTCAATGCGCATTATACACTGTTGGCAACCGGTTTCAACCAGAAGCTGCTCACCGGCGAGTTTGCTCTTGCCGTACTCATTTATCGGATTGCAAAGATCCGTTTCGACATAGGGCCGGTTCAACTTCCCATCAAACACGAAGTCGGTGCTAATGTGCAGGAGCCAGAGATTCTCCCGCTCGACGAGGGTACCCAGCCGCCCTACTGCTGCGGCGTTTATCTCGTATGCTCGTTCCGACTCGCTCTCGGCACCATCGACGTTGGTGTACGCTGCACAGTTGACGATCAAATCTGCGCCCTTGACGACCTGCTGCAATTGCTCCGAATTGGTGATATCGAATTCCGGCAAATCAAATATTCTGACACTAAAGCCTTCTTGTCCGCAGACCTCGGCCAGGTCGGTTCCCAGCATTCCTCTGCCGCCGAGAATTGCCACTGACCTTTTAGCCATCTTTGCGGGTCCAGTCGTAAGGGATATGATTATCGTGCGGATGGGCGCGAAACTCATCGGGTTCCGCGTAGTTGTAGGGCTCTGAGACGACGTTGACGATGTACGCCTCCGTCGGACTGATGCACATCCAGCCATGATACACGCCCGGCGGCACGCGGACCAGAGCCGGGCAATGCTGTCCAATGCAAAGCTCGTTGACCGTACCATGCGTCGGCGAGTCGTCTCGCTCGTCGTACAGCGCTACTTTTAGCATTCCCGCAACTGCATAGAAATGATCGGTCTGTTTGTTGTGATAGTGCCAGGCTTTCACCACGCCGGGATAGGTTGTGGTGAAATAGACCTGACCGAATTTCTCGAACCAGGGGTCATCGGCCCGCATGATTTCGCCCAGCCGGCCTCGTTCGTCGGGAATGACCTTGGCGGGACGGACGGCGACGCCGTCGATGAGCTTGCCTGAACTACGGACAATCAGGCCTCCCTCTGCAAGAACGGTACTTAACGGGGCTGTGTCTTTGGTCATTGTGGCGGCTCCTTCACAACCAATTCGCTCGCTCGTATCAGTGATTCGAATGTCCCGGCGTCGGTCCACCAGCCTTCCAGGACATCATACGCCAATTGGCCCTTGGCGATGTATGCATTGTTGACATCGGTTATCTCCAGCTCGCCGCGACCGGATGGCTTGAGCATCCGTATGTTGTCGAAAACGGCTGCGTCATAAAAGTAAATCCCGGTAATAGCGTAGTCCGACTTCGGATTCTCAGGCTTTTCCTCGATGCCAATGACTTTGTCGTCTGAGATTTCAGCGACGCCAAACCGATGGGGATCGGGAACTTGCTTGAGCAGCAACCTGGCGCCTTGCCTCTGGGATCTAAATCTATCGGCCTGGTCTTTGAGACTGCTCTTGAAGATGTTGTCACCGAGGACAACAGCTAAGAGCTGTCCTGCGGCGAAGTTTTCCGCCAATCCCAAGGCCTGCGCAATGCCCCCCGGCTCATCCTGTACTTTGTAGGTAAATCGGCAGCCAAAATCCTTTCCCGACCCCAACAGACTGACCACATCACCCATGTGCTCGACGCCCGTAACAATTAGAATTTCCTCTATTCCAATCGAGGTGAGCTTCTCGATGGGATAGAAGATCATGGGCTTTCTGCCGACCGGCAGCAAGTGCTTATTCGTCACCTTGGTCAGGGGCATAAGCCGCGACCCCGTGCCGCCGGCAAGAACAACACCTCTCAAATCCACATTTATCTCCTTGTCATTGAGCCCCGCCTTGTGGGAACCCGTTCTGCAACAACCCAAGGATTGTAGATTCTCGCAATATGTATGTCAACCAATGCTTGGACTTGGGATGCTGAATTTCGAACGGGCCAAAATAGAGAAGCTGAGAGCGACTCGTTTGGAGAATCGCTCTCAGCACTTTTTGAGTGTCTCTTGCTGATCCGATCAACTCTCTATCTAAGCCGCAAACCTGTCCCCAGCGGACTCACCACGCAATCTTGAACTGGTATTCGTGGACCGTGTCCTTCTCCAAATCTCTACCCTGGCAGCGAAGAACGAACCCATCATCCGTCTTTTCGTAGGCAAAATCTTCGCCGCTGAACAAATCCTTGGGTAACCCTATCGGAAGCGCATCCGGCAGTCGGCCGGTTTCAGCCTTTATGATGTAAATGTCGATGGCTGCCCGGGTCGCATTGGACTGCGTCCTGCTTGTGACCTCGCGATTGCATACCTTCCACATCGCCGGCGCTATGGCAGCGGTCAACGTCGCACTATTATCTTCGGCCATGTCCTTCCGGGGTTTCTCATCCAGTTCTTGGAGTTTACGAAACTTGCTCTCATACGTCATCGGACTGGCTACGGTCGTCTGGATGGTAGCCATGTGTCGCGCGTAGTAATCCCGGTTTGCTTCCAGGAATGGCTCATCTACCTGCCCAAGATGTTCAAGCATTTGCCCGCCTTGTTCCGGCCCAAACTGCTCGGCGAGCACTTTTATACCTTCAACCGAAATGTTCGCCATCGCTATTTCTCGCTCGGCCTCCATTGTCGCTTGGGTCGAAGGCGCTCTGTGTGTCAGAGAAACAAGCTGGTTTTGGAGCCACTTCAGCGTTTCCAACTCTTGGGGCAGGGCTCCGAGGATATCGCGCAAACAGCTATTCGCTATCTGGCTTATCGAGGCCGATACCAGGAAGGAAATGATGGTCTCATCCCCCACGTGCTGGGCCAGCTTCCTGGCAGCCAAACAACGCTCAAGCGCCTGCCGGTATGCCCCGTCGGCCGCCAGAATTCTGGCGTCGGCCAAAATGGTCCACAATAGGTGTCTGGTCTGCGCCAGATGTGGAAAAAGCGCCGAGAATCCGTCAGAATACATCAGACCCCAGTTACACTGCTGCATATCCGCAGCTACCATTGCGTAGTAAATCGCGTTATGGCACCCGTCAACGTAATCTCTGATCTCTTCGTTCGGCGCAATCTTAGCCTTTGCCACATCGACCAACATGTGCTGGGTGGTGTCATCCGGCCGCTCGTAAAGCAGAAACGCCTGATAGTAATACAGAGCGGCATTGTCCGGATCAGCCGGATAGCCAAGAACGGGTGAGATTAAAGCCAGCAGTATCAGAACCATAAATATGGGCTTTGCTAATCTCCGGGTGTAGATAGTCCCCATAGCTTTGCCCTTTCCGATTTCTAACCGTTAGAATTTTGCAGCAACTGGGATAACGATAAGCTCATCGGCTTCGGCCCCAACCTGTCCAGAGTCCTGTCGAGTTGTCTCTCCACGGCTTCCATCCCGCCGCGACGATAGGCCATCGTTAACGAAATAGCGGTTATCATTTCAGCCGGCGACCTGGCCGCAGTCGGTGCAGAGACCTGCTTATCCGGGCCCGGGCGCACGATAAGCAAGCCTACCGCCACGATAATCACCGCTGCAGCGGCGACTTTTGCCGCCGGATGCCTAAAGACCGCTGCCAAAATCTTGAGCTGACGAGATGAAGCCCGGCTGGACCGCTGGACGAGCGTTTTGAACTCATCAGGGTATTTCTGCTTCCACTGTTCGACATCGAAAACAGGCTTGCTGGTCTCGATACTTCGACGGATCAACTCATCCAGCCATTTCTCATTTTCTTGCTCGCTCATGGTCTTGCCCTACCAAAGCCCTCGCCGCGCAGGTAATTTGCCAGCCTTCTTTTTGCTCTACGCAGCCTTCCATTTATCGCTTGCTCAGATATTCCCAACACGGCTGACATCTGCTCGTACGATAGACCATCATAAAACCGCAAAAAAATCACTTCTCTTGCCGAAGCCGAAAGCTTGCCCAAAGCCTGCCTGACACAGTCGATCGTGTCATCATCCCTTTCAGCCGCGGCAGCGGACGACTGCTCGCGGTATCTGACCGGCTTTCTACTCTGAATAATATCATTTGCAGCGTTGCGGCAGATTGCCGCCAGCCATTGGGCGAAGCGAGCCTTCTTTCTCAACTGCGGCAACGAAACAGCGGCCTTGGCAAAAGCCTGCTGGGCTGCGTCTTCAGCCAAATGCCTGTCGCTCAAGGCCGAATGAGCAACCGCTACCATCGCCGGATAATACCGCTTGCAGAGCTCGGCAAAGCTGTCCGCATCGCCGTTGATAGCTGCCTCTACCAATACCGAATCGGACTGCCGGGCCACGCAACTTAGTTCTGCCAATAGCTCAGACATCTTTCAGCTCAATCGGCTCTCACCATACAGACTCTGTTTCTGGCCGCAGATGGGCGCTCAGGGTCTAAATTTTACGGTCTTTTTGATTATATTCGTCTCCGCACAAAATACGTACAAAAAGCTCACTTTGGATGCCCGATTTCACTGTCCGCGAGCCTCTTGGAGACCTGTGAGATACAGAATTGGAGTCTGCAGATTCCGGCTGCTATTGAAAAGGCAGCGCCGCCGGTTGAGCTACGCTCCGCCAAAGCCGAACCAGCCGGTCCGGTGAGGCTAATCCGCGCTCACTTGCGCAGAGAGTACTACGTAGTCAGCCAGACTCGCGCCTAAGACCTTTCGAACGCTCACCAGCGGGAGTTAGCAGCAGAACATATCCAGCCGTAACCGCCTGCCGGCGGCCAATCTTTGCGACGTCAGACTTCAACCGCAATGTCGCAGAGTTGGCAGAACGTTCTCAACTGCTTCGCATGGTTGCCCAAGAAGATGATCTGGTGCATGCCCTTTACGGCGCATACATCATCCACCTCGTTGATGGTCATCTCTATGTTGGTTCGGCAACCCCCTGTCTGCGGTATGGGTGGACAGCCAACCACTTGGCCACTGTAGACGTACATTTTGGGCGTATTGCCGGGGAGATACTGGGCCATGGTCACTTCACGTCCCTGCGGCCACAGAATGCGAGGGACACAGCCCCAGCCCGCTTCGGCATGACTCATCAAAATGTAGGCTTCAGAAGGGCCGGTCGTGCCGCTCAACTTCGACGCACAAGTGCAATGTGCTCCGAAATAGTGATTCTCCTCGGTTTCCATAGAGGCGTTCTGCTGAAAGCCGGGCTTGTCGAAAAGCTGCTGCACCAGCATCAAGGTCAACGTGGCGCTGAGGTCCGACTGGCAGCCCGCTGCAATGCCCTCGTCCCGCAAGCTCATGAAGCCCATGCAAGGCGGCGGATGCTTGTGCGGCCGTCTCAGGCCCGGCAGACAATCCATCATCACGGCGTCGGCCTTTTCTTCCTGGACGAGCTTTTTGAGGACAAAATATGTCTTCGCAGCATCAAGAATATCGGCCTTGGTGGGCTGGATGACTTTCTTCGCGTTTTTCCGATAGGCCCCGGCAAGTTGTTTTACCGCATCCGTCGCGTCCATGCTTCGGAACTCCTCAATAAACCGGGCGCGCGGAATAGTCCGCACCTTGGTGCCAAGATGCGGCACGGCCTTTTCGCTGGCAGTGGAACCGGCAATATTGAGGATGCAACTGTCCTTCATCCATCGTGCCGTTTTAATCATCCTCATGCCGTCCTCAACGGCCTCAAGATTATTGAGCGAATTGATCAAGTACACGCCGGGCTTGCGATGCAGTTGATTTATGTGGCCGACCAAAAGAATACCCAAGCTCGCCAGTACGACCGCAGGAATGCCGGTTTCTTCAATGATCCGCGTTACGTGTGGCCAGTGGCCCTTCTTGAAGGGAATAAGGAGCAGCCCGTCCGGCTTTGACTGCTTGACCTCATTGATGAACCGCGTCACACTGGCCGACTCGTCGAGCGGCTCGCTGTCCATTGTGATGCGCATGCCCAAGTTCCGCTCAATCTCGCGGATGCTCTTCATGTATTGCTTTTGCCGTCCTTCCGCGTCAAAAGTAGAGCCGGGCCAGCTATAGTAGCCCACTTTCCTCAGCGAAGCCGTGGGCGGATAGATGAAAGCACCGCGCACTGTAGCGATCTTCTCCTGCCGTGTGCTTCCTGGCGCAGAAGCGCCGGCAAGCAGCCTGCCGGACCCCAGTGACACACCGGCAGCGGTGCTGCCCATCGTCTGCAAGAACCGACGTCGGGACATCCCAAATGCTTTCGAACCTTTCATATCACTTCCTTTCCTCTTCAACGCAAAATGTAGCGTTCTGGCCTGTCTTGATGCGCAGGACTTCATCGAATTGATTATCAGCAAACCCTTGTAAAATAAATTGTCGCAGGGCTAATTGTCCGTGCAAGACCGACAATTCAACGGCCATGCCCTTTTCCGCCTGTTTCAGAGAACAATGTCCCCAGGCATAGCCGTTGGACCAGAAGAACGTACCTGTCTTGGGAGCAAAAGTCATGGTCTTCTCGACGCCGGAGTAGTGAAAGCCGGTCAACGCCGGAACCGCTGCCCAACTGGCCATAGCCCGGGCATAATGGTGGCCACACTCGGCCTCATCGAAGGGACTGCGCTTACGGCCGTTATAACGGTCGCGAATGTTCCGGATGCAGCGAAGACCCTCGTCCGTCAGACCTTCGTAGAGCATTCCCACCGCCGCCGTGTATTCGAAGCCGGTCATGACCTCGGTGAAATACGGAAACGGATTCTCCGGCCGGCCTCTGGGGTAGCTGGCCATCAGCAGCGCCGATTCATCACCCAACGCGAAACTTCTCATGCAGTTGAAATGACCATACAGGCCTTCTCGAAGGTTGTATTTCATGATGCTCTGTAGCGTCTTGCGGACGTTTGCCGGCTCAACAAGGTGCCCAAGGCCGCAAACATGGGCCGTATATTGGCCGACAAGCTGGTCCACGAGGCAGCCGGCACCGAGCTGATAGTCCGGCTTGGTGGGGTCTGCCGCGCCCATGCCGACGAGCAGGCTGGGGGCGATCTCTGATCTATCCTTAGGCGGCTGGATTTTGTGTTCGTAATATTCGCCATTAAATAAATTTTCATCGATCCACTTACTGCCTCGCTCGAACAGGTCTCGACACGTGTCCGCAAAGTCGTCCTCACCAAGATGACGGGCCATTTCCTCGGCTGCTCGCAACGCCCCTAAGTACCAAATGCCCATCTGCGGATTCGGGCCGTAGTATTCTACATCCATGGTGTTGTGCTGACAGCCCTCCATCACGCCGTCGCGGTTGGCGTCCCAGCCTCCTTCAATCCAGCAGAACTGCAGTGCCCTTTTGACATGTGGCCAAAGTTGCCTCAGCATTTCATCATCGCCGGAAAGCTGCCAGTCGCGATACATCTTCATAATGCAGCCCATCTGCCCATCGGCAGCCGCTTTGTTGAATTGTTGTGCACGGTCCAGCGGCAAGTTGACCCGAAAGCTCATCAGCCCTTTATCATCTGTGGCGTGGGCGAATTCCACCTCTCGCATCGACCTGGCTAAGCCGCCGAAGAGAAACGCCGTCGCCTGCTCGTAGTTCCAGACGTGCGTGCATGAGCCGTGACAGCAGCCGCGCCTGTTGCTACAGCCTTCGAAACCATAAAAGCGCCCGTCCCGCGTGCAAAAGCAAGTCTGCGTGCGTAGCGTGCTGACATTGAACAGCGCCGCCTCCTTCACCACGTCGGGCAAATCGCTCCGGCAGAAAGCCCGAACGAAGTGCACCGTAGCTCGCTCAAGCTCCGCAAGCCGCCGCGCGACTTCGTCCGCAACGTCCCAGGCATCTTCGTACAGGGTGGCACAATAATTGCCGATAAGGTCCTCTTCGTTACCTTTCGGCGTCCACGTATGGCGGTTGGGAAAGTGCCACGTGATGAGGAACGTCACTTGCCTTGTCTTTCTGGGCGGCAGCTTCAACTGCACCGCCAGCGATGCCATGGGTGTGTCTTCTCCAGTCGCATCTCGGTTTTCAAGGCTGCCATCCTCACTGAGATCATCCCAGAAATCCAGCAGCGAGGTTCCCCAGCGCTCTCGACTCCATGAAGTGCGGTAGGTAATTTGTTCCTTTGCGGTTGTGGTCAGCGCTATCGTGCCCCACTGCTCCGCCCTCGGTGTCACGCCCTTAGAATACATAAAGATGCCCTGTACGTTTTGGCCCCGGCGGAGCTCGTTCTGATTGTCCCTGCCGCCTACTGCGACAAGGTCGCCCTTCCAATCCTTGGTCCTGCCGGAGCCATCTATGCCGATAAAGTTGGGCATGCTGCCGCAAACCGAAGCGGTGACGTACTGACCTGTCTTGTTGTGCAGAACGTAGCGAAGGATCGCTACCGGAATACCGCTGACTTCGGCGTCAGCGGGGACGAGCGGATTGAACGCTTTGATCGTCACATCGACGGGCACATCCGGATCCGAAAGCATCACCTGGCCCAGCGGATAGGCAGCGCTGAACGAGCATTTGCGAAAACGCGGCAGACCGTGATTGGCAACTGTGCTGCCGTGACTGCCTTCGTAGCCTGACGGCTCGATCGGTCCTTCGATGGTCCGGGCCAGCGCCTGCCCGTCAGCGGTCCTGGCGTAAAGGGCAAAGAAAGGCCCTGTCCTGCCTCGCATGGGCACGAATCCTTTGGCCGGCCGATTCATAATCTCCCAGTCACGCAGGTCGCCTCGCCCACCCAAAGAGACTGTCCCTGTGCCGATGCCACCCAAAGGAAGAGCGATCCGCGCAAGGTGATCCTGATCGTAGCGTTTCAAGACAGGCCAGTCACGGTAGTCGGTTGGACCAGCATCCAGGTTCGTTACCATTGCTTCCGCTGCGAGCGAAGGCATATCGGCCGAATACAAGCCGCTGCCGAGAACAACCGCCATAAAGACCAAGAATCTTTTTCTCATCATATGCTCCTGCGAGTCAAAAACATTCTATTTCACTATCCAATCGTTCCTTTGCCGCATATTACAAGTGCCAGGGACTTCGCATCTCGCGGTACACCATTCGCTGTGCCTGCGGGTCGTTTACGAACGCTTCTTTTTTAGGGTCCCACCTCAACGGCCGGCCGAGCTCGTATGCAATATTTCCCAAGTGACAAACGGTTATCGAGCGACATCCAATATCGATATTGCTGCCCGGTTTGGCGCGGGTGCGCACAGAGTTTAAGAAGTCGGTGTGATGGTTTTCGCTTTCGTGCAGGTGTATCTCATCAGGGCCGATCTTCTGTTTCTTCAAGCTTTCGGGCCAGGTGCGCAAATCGTACCGCCACACTGCGACTTTGCCTTCGGTACCCGTGAACAGAACACCGTTTCCCTGTCCGGTTTCGGCCTGGAGCTTCTCCGGGTCACGGGTCACGGTGGCACCGTTAGCGTATCTATACGTGAGCACCGGATAGTCCTTGCCGTCGGGAGGGATGATTTCCACCGGGCCGCTGTCATCCATGCCGAGACCCCACTGCGCGGTATCGAAATGATGTGCTCCCCAATTCGTCATCTCGCCGCCTGAACAATCGCGGTAGGCCATCCAACCGCCCACGAAATCCTTGTGGTAGGGTCTCCAAGGTATCGGGCCCAGCCACATATCGTAATCGAGATAATCCGGCACAGATTGTGGCGGAAGATTGCACTGTTCATGCGCGACCGGTCCGCCCACGCCGACGGTTACCGTCTTGACGTGGCCGATGTAGCCGTTGCGAACCAATTCACAGGCGAAGCGGAAACTCCAGCTCGACCTTTGCTGCGTGCCCATCTGGAATATGGTCCCGTAGCGTCGAACGGCTTGGCGCATGGCCTTTGCCTCCTCAATGGTCACGGAAATGGGCTTTTCGCAGTACGTGTCTTTGCCCGCCTTTGCCGCTGCAATGGAAATAAGCGGATGCCACCGGTCGCCGGTCGCAATGAGCACCGCGTCGATATCATCCCGCGCCAGCAGTTCGCGAAAGTCTCTGTACGCGGCACAATCTTTGTTGCCGTACTTATTGTTGACGATGTCACGTGCGTTGTTCTTGTGTCGGTCATCGACATCGCAAACAGCGACAACCTGCACTTCATCTCTGCCAATAAACCCTCCTTTGGGTGCCCAGATACCGCCCGCCATGCCGCGGGTGCCCTGCCCGCCCACACCGATACAGCCCATCACGATGCGGTTGCTGGGAGCAACGTTGCCGGCTTTGGCTAGGGACGAGCACGGAACCACGTACGGAAACGTGATCACGCCGGCAAAGGCGCTGGCGGCCTTTTTCAGAAATCGGCGACGATTCATGCCCTTGGATAGTGACATCAAAAACCTCCTACTAAATCCAGCTTTCTACACGGCCAGTGTTGTTAACGCGCATCTCAGAAAGCATACTTTGCGGCGTTCTTCCGTGTGACACATTTATGAGATTCTTATTTGAACGCCGCTGCTTAAATTCAGTAGGTCATTGGCGGCGCCGTTCTTTAAGCTGATCTCCAACGTATTGTTTGATCCCTCGATCAAAAACAATTCATTGTCTCTAGCTTTGTCATAGGTAGCGTGGAAGCCCATTGGATAGGCTTTGGGACCCCGCCCGGCGGGAACCCTCTGTCCTATTTCGACAGTGTACTTGCTTTTGCGCCGGCTGGGAATGTTCGTGACGATGTTTCCGAATTTGTCAATGCGGACTACCAGCCCTTCCGGCCCATTTTGGTAAAGCTCCAGTTCCTTCATCTCGTTTGTCTCGGGGCCCAACTCATCGAAACGGCCCATCTCGATTCTTGCGGCTGCTTTGGCAAAGACATCTCTGCCGTGAAATGTGCGGCTCGCATCTTGCGGGATGGGGATCTGCCTCACGCTCATCACTTTTTGCTCTTTCAACGTTTCGGACAGCAATCCGTTATCAGGAGCCACAAAATAGTAATGTTGGGTCTTTATTGCCAGCGCCTTTCTCTCTGTCCCCACACCCGGATCGACCACGCAGCAAAATGTCGTGCTCTGCGGAAAATAGCTGTAGCTATTCTTGAGGACCCACGAAGCCTCGATGAGATTCTGGCTGGCGATATCGTGGCACAAGTCAACGATTTGCCCCTGGCGGTGGACGCTATAAATCACGCCCTTCATCACACCTACATATTCGCTCTGGCCAAAGTCCGTCAGCAACACGATCATTCTAAAGCTCCCACAGGCTCTTATGTACTGACGTATGCCGCTTATACGGATTTTAAGGGGATCGAGACGGAAAAGAAAGTCATTTTCATTCCACGATCACGGTTTCGTCAAGTGGTATACCGAGTCGTTTGTACCTTTCGGCTCGTGATTTCTCATCGCCGACATGAATCTCGCGGGCAATTTTTCCCACTTGCAGCGCGCGCTCGCGCGGAACCACCAGGACGCCGTCACCATCCGCTATGACCAGGTCGCCGGGATACACAAGAACGCCTGCACAGTTGATGGGGAAATTGTAGGATTCAGCAATCAGCCTTCCCGGCCGGACGCCGCGCGAGCTGTATCCGTTCTTGCAATAGACGGCTATTTTCTTGACCTTGATAATCTCATCCGTGTCCCTGGCCCCACCGTTTGTCACTACCCCCACAACACCCTTCTGTGCCCAGCCGAGACTATTGTTCGAGCCGATGAAGCCACATTCCGGAATTCCGCCTGCATCAATAACGACCATATCCCCGGTCTTGGCTGTCTTGAGCCAGGCATCGGGTGCCCGTCCGTACTGCTGTGATTTGAAGCGCTTAAAGCCTTCAAGGTCGCCGAAGGAATTCTGCCCGACTCGGACATCCGTGGGCACGTGACGAACCGTAATGGCAAAGCCCACGATCCGGTGCGAGAACTTCTCTACGTCACGCCACAGAGGCCGAATCTCCTTGTTCATCAGCCCGATGTCCTGCAGACCTATCAGATCCATCGCATCGCAGACATCCGTCAGGCGTAAATTCTTGTAGATCTCGAGAATCTGCTTGCGCGTTTTCTCAGTGTCGTCGAAGCTCTTGTTCTTCAGCAGCCTGACCCCCTGCGGCGTAGTCAGTTCCTGTGATTCTCTTGATTGTTGGCCATACGCAGCAAGAAGTCCCAAAGCCGCGACAAACACACCAAGGACAATGCCGCTGCCATATCTGGTTCGACACTCTCTCAGACCAAGCATAATCAGGACCTCCCAATAAACCTTGATTTGTTTTCTACAGTCAGAAAGAACCTAAACAAAACGGCAAAGAATGCAAGGACAATTCACGGCTGCGCCTTGAAAACCGCGGACTGCCGCGTGTCTCATCAATTCGATAATGGCTTGATTCCAAGTATGAATGTAATATCATACGGGCTAACTCAAAGACAGGAGATACCATTATGGAACCGGAAACGAATTTGGCTTTTTCGTTGTACATGCCGACCAGGATTATCTTCGGCTGTGGCAAGCTCAGCGAGCTGGGCAGTACGCCGCATCTTCCGGGCAAAAAGGCGCTGGTGGTTATCGGCGCATCGAGAGCTATGAGAAAGCATGGATACCTTGACCGACTAGTGGATCTTCTGAAACAGAATGGGGTCCAGTCGGTCGTGTATGACAAGATTCAGCCGAACCCCGTGTCGGAGCACGTCCAGGAAGGTGCCGCAGTAGCCAAAGAGAATAAATGTGATTTCGTGCTCGGTCTGGGAGGCGGCAGCACCATCGACTCGGCCAAGAGCATAGCCGTCATGGCGGTGAATCCCGGCAAATACTGGGACTATATGCAAGGAGGAAGCGGCGGCAAGAAAACGCCCCCAAACGGCGCTTTACCCATCGTGGCGATACCGACCACCGCAGGTACAGGCACCGAGGCCGATCCGTGGACTGTCATAACCAAGAGCGATACCAACGAAAAAGTCGGCTGGGGAAACAGCACGACGTTTCCGGCTCTGGCAATTGTGGACCCGGAGCTCATGCTGAGCGTCCCGGCAAAGACCACCGCGTATACCGGGATGGATGCCTTCTTCCACGCTACCGAGACCTACATATCGAAGGCAAGTCAGCCCACAAGCGACCATCTGGCGCTGGAGGCGATTAGCCTGATCAGCCAGCACCTGCCTGCCGCTGTGAAAAACGGCAACAATATTAGGGCAAGGACGAAGCTCGCGTGGGCCAGCACTGAGGCAGGAATCTGTGAGTCACTGTCTTCCTGCATATCGCACCATTCGATGGAACACGCCGTAAGCGCTTACTACCCTGAAGTAGCTCACGGTTCGGGCCTGGTGATGCTCTCGGTCTCATATTTTACACACCTGGCGAAGAAAAGCCCGGCACGATTTGCGGATATGGCTAAGGCAATGGGCGAGGACGTCGATAACCTGCCGGAGAAAGACCGGCCTTTTGCGTTCATCACCGCACTGAAAGAGTTGATCAAGGACCTCGGCCTTGCCGGTGAGAGCCTTGCGGCCTATGGCGTCAAGCGAGAAGAGCTAAAGATGTTTGCGGAGAACTCCTTCCACACGATGGGCAAGCTCTACGAGATTACGCCGGCCAAGCTCACCGTGGACGATGTACTCGCTATCTATGAGGATGCTTATGCGTAAGCATTCCGAACCGGAGCTTACCTGCTCCAAGACAAGCTCGAGAACGAGCGCCGCCGCATGAGCACAGTTGTATCGCTTTGGGTGCGAAACGATGGAAGTATCGAAGTTCGGCAAAAAGATTGCGATGCGTTCCGGTATCGGCCAGTTAATGGAAGACCTGGGCGAGGCCCTCACAGAAAGCCAGGATATCCTGATGCTTGGCGGAGGGAACCCCGCGCACATCCCCGCTGTGCAAGAGCATTTCCGTCGGAGCATGCGCATAGTCCTTGACAATGAAAGAGAATTCGAGCGAGTCATTGGTGACTATGACCCTCCTCAAGGCAATAAGGCATTCATTGAGGCAATTGCCATGCTGTTACGCAAGGAAGCGGGCTGGGACATAGGGCCCCGAAATGTTGCCCTGACCACAGGGAGTCAATCAGCGTTCTTCGTTCTATTCAATACGTTTGGCGGCGCATTTGACGGCGATGCCAGAAAGAAGATCCTATTTCCTCTCGCGCCCGAGTACATCGGCTATAGTGACGTGGGCCTGGCCGAGGATTTGTTTATAGCCGGCAAACCTAAGATCGAACACATAGACGAGCATATCTTCAAATATCATATCAACTTCGACGAAATTCACGTCACCGATGAGATCGGCGCTATATGTGTTTCCAGGCCCACGAATCCCACCGCGAACGTTCTGACCGATGCGGAGGTTGAAAAACTCGCCAACCTTGCTCAGGCACATGGTATCCCGCTGATCATTGATAACGCCTACGGCACGCCGTTCCCCGATATTGTCTTTACCGAGGTCAAGCCTATCTGGAACGAACATATTATTGTGTGCATGAGTCTTTCCAAGCTCGGCTTGCCCGCTACGAGAACAGGAATTGTCATCGCCAACGAAGAGGTCATTGCTATGATCTCACGAGTCAACGCCATTATGAGCCTTGCGCCGGGCAGCGTAGGGGCTGCCATCGCCGGCGATCTCGTCCGTAGCGGTGAAATACTCCGCATCAGTCGTGACATCATAAGACCGTTTTACCAAACAAAGGCCACAGCGGCAGTGGGACAACTGCTCGACGAGATGCACGGGATCGATTTTCACATACACAAACCGGAAGGGGCATTTTTCCTTTGGCTGTGGCTGCCGGGGCTGCCGATCACCGACCACGGGCTATACGAGCGGCTCAAGAAACGCGGCGTCCTTATTGTTCCCGGCCATTACTTCTTCCCTGGACTCAAGGAGCACTGGCAGCACAAGAATGAATGTATCCGCATAAACTATGCCCAGGACAGACAAGTAGTTGAGCGGGGATTACAGATTATTGCTGATGAGGTAAAAAGGGTATACGATTTCGGATAATCGTAGAGGCCTCGGCACAGGTTTGCCTCTGCAGCCGCCCGTCCAAGATTTCATCACGACAGCAACAATCTGGATTGCCCTTTCGGCAGGTCAAAACAGATAGTCACGTTCCGTCCATCGCTGTGCCACGTTCCAGTTTCCAGTTGCAGCAGCTTGCTCACGCGTCGCAGTTGTATGGGACGCCCGGCAAGCATCAGTCTTGGAGGATTCGGCGAATTGCTTTTGACACGGACGGTGAACCGGATGGCAGCGAACGGAGCATTAAACGCTACCTGTGAGTCCGTTTTCTCGATTTGTGTCAGCTCCTTGGCGGCCCAGTACCGCGCGATCTCGCTCAGCTTCATCCAGAGCAGATTGTCATACCGGGCCTGAATCCGCCGGACGACTTCTTTGAAGATATTAAAGCCTATTTCTTCGCCGTTGTAATAAATGCCCGGCCAGTGACACACAAGGATCGCGGGTTCTCCTCTATCGATGACTTGCGGCAACCGGCCGCCTTTCAAATCTTCGGTGATGAATCTATCGACCGAGCCGGGCTTTAGTCCGTCCCAACCGCCGAACCAGTCACCCGTACAGCCGATAATGGATACGACGCATTTCGGGTCCTCACCATCGAGGCCGGATGCGTACTGAACAAGAGGGGCAACACTGCGGTCATCGGTGAAGAGGTCGCGGAAGTAGTGAGGAATCTCGGCATTGAATACATCGCGGCACGACTGGAGCGTGGCCTTGGCGAGGTTCTCGCGGTTCCGGTTGCCGAAGCCGCCCGGTGTCGTGATGCCTTCGCACGGCAGGCCGACGTTCTTTAGGATTCGCAGGGCGTAGCTCATGTAGTCTGCCAGTTCATCCGCTGATTTGTCCTGGCTCCAACCCGCGTTCTCAATGTAGTAGCCGGTTCGCTCCGGATAGGGTCGGCCGGTCTTGGTGTTGATGACCCAGGTGTGCGTGATCATTTCCGGATGGATATCCCAGTCGGGCAACATGAGTTCGCGCACAAGCTTAAGGCTGTCATCCAGCTCCTTTTGCGACCAGCCGGGAAGGCAACGGTCCAGCCAGCCGACGCAGGCCGGGTACGGCACGATGCTGTACTTGCCTTTTACGCCGTGCTCACGGCACCACCGGCCGAACTTGCGCACAAATGAATCGGGTATCTCCCGGGGCAGGCTTCGCCAGTCCTGCTTATACATGTCCGGCCAGGCCGTGGCGAAGTGCGGGATGCCGAAGTGTGCCATGTTTACGAGGCAGGTCGAATCATCGATAATAAAACTAACCGGCACGCGGTTCTGCGGGTTGAGCACGGCAACACCGGCAGCCTGAGTCGGCCGCTCGCCCTTATCCTGAGCGACAGCCGGCGCAGCCTGGAAATTAACCTTGCCGGCCGCGGCTGCCAACGCCGCCATCTTCAAGAAATCACGTCGCAACATTTCTTCCTTTGCAGACATAACCTGCCCTCCAATTGAATTCCGGTACACATGTACAGTAGTACCGCGATAATCCCATGTCAACAATTTCCAGCGGATAACGGACCCGGATTCCTCCCCAGCGCTCTGTCGTGCTTTTACTGCCCGCGAAAGCGTTCTTGCAAAAACGTGTCAGAACGTACTCCACAGTTGGACACTATCGCGTATATAATGGGCGTACGAAGAGGAAGCTGAACCGGCTCGGATCCTTAAAGGAAGGGAAACAAAGATGGACAAGAAATGGGTTTGTGGGGCTGCGTTGTTATGGATTGCAGCATCAAATGCACTTGGGGCTGTGCCCGTCACCGCTGAACTGGTAGAGGTTCAAAAGCTTTGGGATATAGCGCCTCATAACGCCTTCACCGATTTACTTCGGCACAACGGCAAATTCTACTGCGTCTTTCGCGAGGGTCGAGGACATGTTTCAGCCGACGGCAAAATTCGGGTGCTCGCATCCAACAACGCCGAATCGTGGGAACCGTTAGCGCTGGTCGCACGTGAAGGATACGACCTGCGTGACCCGCATATATCGGTGACGCCGGATGGTAAACTGATGCTCGTTGGCGGAGCCGCAC
>Ga0180434_10004451_pt1 | contig 17066 bp, 13 predicted proteins | sample SS_ome_7_FD_132453 | JGI IMG/M metagenome (GOLD analysis project Ga0180434, IMG submission 132453) | Hypersaline lake sediment archaeal communities from the Salton Sea, California, USA - SS_1_D_2 metaG | ecosystem: Environmental > Aquatic > Non-marine Saline and Alkaline > Hypersaline >...
AATAGTCGTTGGCAATATTCCTTCCTATATCTCTAATATCGTTTTCTACACACTTCACCCTTTCCATGTTTTATTGAGCGCACTTGTAACCACAGCTATGTATGTAAGATATAGGAAAGCAAAAATCTGGGTGGCAATTTTGATCGGTTGGACAGGATCCATCGGTGTAGCCACGATAAGCGATGCTGTGATTCCTTACCTGGGAGGAACGTTACTCCATGTCCAAATGCAATTTCACGTACCTTTTATCGAAGAATGGTGGATAAATCTCTTAGCGCTGGTTGGAATTGTTATCGGCTGTTGGAGGCAAACAACTAGAATCCCGCACTTCGGACACGTCTTGTTGAGTACCTGGGCATCTTTATCCTACCTCATGGCATTTGGAATAGTTAATAATTGGATTCCTTTGCTTCCCTTAATCTTCCTGTTTTTATTCCTTGCGGTCTGGCTTCCTTGCTGCACCAGCGATATCGTTTATCCCCTTTTGTTCGTGAGAAAAAGACCGGAGGCACCTCCACTTCAAAGACGATAAACTGTCAATTAAAAAGTCGTTTACACTTGTGCTATCATATACGGGTATCCTTGATTAAGGAGGTAGGGTGGGCTATCTATTAAAAAAGACTGAAGCTGGAGTAAAAAGAAGTAAGGAAACCTGGTTTGGCAGAATAGCTAATATTTTTCACCGGGATGCCTTTGGAGATGAGATCTGGGACGAATTGGAAGAACTGCTTGTTTACGCTGATGTTGGCATAGAGACTACGAACAAGCTCTTGAGTAAAGTCAGACAGCGGGTGAAAACGGACAGGCTTTCAGATGTATCTCAGATACGAGAAGCTTTGAAAGAAGAAATGATAAACTTATTAAGCATTCCCACATCGAGAACCCTCGCTTACTGCCATCCTGAGCCCTTGGCTCCAGGTTATTCCGACTCCGAACGAAGTGAAGAAAAAGAATATCCTCAGATTATTCTTGTGGTAGGTGTGAACGGCTCTGGCAAGACGACCAGTATTGCCAAGCTAGCCTATAGCCTGACATCACAGGGAAAGCGAGTTATCCTGGCAGCAGCGGATACCTTCAGAGCTGCAGCTATTGAGCAACTTAAACATTGGGGAGAGCAAGCTGGCGCCGAGGTCATCGCCCACCAGTCTGGGGGCGATCCTGGAGCAGTTGCCTATGATGCCGTTCAGGCCGGATATAACCGCCATGCTCATGTGGTGATCATCGATACCGCTGGTCGCCTTCACACTAAATTTAATCTCATGGAAGAACTCAAGAAGATAAAGAGGGTGGCATCTAAGCGCAATACTTCAGTACCACATCAAGTATTGCTGGTTATGGACGCTACCACGGGACAAAATGGACTAACCCAGGCCAAACTTTTCACCGAAGCTGTGGCCGTAACAGATATTTTCCTGGCTAAGCTTGACGGCACAGCTAGAGGTGGTATAGCATTTGCCATTTGTCATGAGTTAAACATTCCTATTTCTTATATTGGTACGGGTGAACAACTGCAGGATATGGCTCCCTTTGATGCTAAGGTTTTTGTTGATGCCATTTTTTCTTAGACTGAAAGGAAAAGACAAATGCTCACTATCAGCATAGACCCCATTGCTTTCAACATTGGCTCTCTAACGATCCGCTGGTATGGGATTATGGTGGCTGTAGCCGTTACATCAATGCTAATCATAGTTCCCCGGCAAGCAAAAAGGCTGGGCATCACGCGTGATCTCTATACGCTTGCCCTCGGATGTATTATTGGTGGCTTTATTGGAGGTCGGGTCGCATATATAATCTATGATTGGCAGCACTTCGTAGCAAACCCCCGAGACATCATCGGCTTTGAGGGTCTTGCTCAAAACGGGACAATTGTCGGTGTCATTGTTGCAGCATTGATCTATATGGGGGTAACGAGAATGCGCTTCTCTGAGCTACTCAGGCTAGGCGACGCTGCTGCTATCGGGACACCCTTAGCTCTAGCCATCGGCAGAGTTGGTTGTACGATAAACGGCTGCTGCTATGGCATCCCTGCTCCTGACTTGCCTTGGGCAATCGTTTATACTCAACCGGGTAGCATAGCCCCTCTAAACACCCCAATACATCCTACTCAGATTTATCATTTATTATGGGGTCTGATAGTTTTCGCCATAGTGTGGCAATTTCGGGGAAAATTTAAACCCGAAGGAGGCCTATTGTTCTTCTTCCTTTGTATTTTTACCGCCGGTGATTTCAGCTTGAGGTTTCTCCGTGATGAGGAACCATTTCTCTGGGGTCTTCGTGCCGCCCAACTTGTTGACTTAGCCATATTGGTGATATTTTTGCCCTGGCTCATAATCAAGATACGTCGATCTCAGACACAAACTTTGGTATCTGAGCTTGCTAATCAAGCTGAGCCGGAGCAAAATCGAGAAGATTAAGACTTAGCACCTCCTCCCCATTCCAGCGGCTTTTTTCTAGGTTATACACAATATCTATACAAGACGAAATTTCTTCCCGTTCCCTTTGCGATTTAAAATCCACGGCTTGCCAGATTACATTTCCTTGCTTGAGTTTTAACCTCAGCCACTTGGCTTGATTTCCGAAGTTACGACAGTCAATTACCCGGACCTGTCGAGAAAGAAAGGTTGGTTGCGGATTGCCTCGACCGAAAGGACTTAATCTTTGAATAAGGTCTAGGATATCCCCTACAAGAGCAGCTAAAGGTACTTCAGCATCTATAACTATTTCCGGGCGAAGTTCGAGATGACCTAGTTGGTCCATAGCTAAGCTCATAAGTCTTTGTTCCAGCTGAGCCAGATTTCGGCGAGGCACAGTAAAGCCAGCAGCTAAGGGATGGCCACCAAAGGAAGCAAGCAAGTCGCGGCAATTCTCTAAAGCAGATGCAATATTGAATTCTATTATACTGCGGCAGCTACCCTGACATAGCTCCGAGCCCAAGCTAATAACAATAACTGGCTTGTAAAATTCATCTACGAGCTTGCCTGCAACCAGACCGATAACACCGATGGAATAGCTTTCGTCACCCTCTATCAGCAATGGCAAGTGTAGTTTGGTAAGTAGTCTTTCCCTCGCTCGGTGTAATACTTCGCTGGTCAATTTTTGCCGCTCGGCATTCCTTTCCTCCAATTCCAGAGCCAAGAGCCGAGCCTCCTCTAGCGACTGAGTAGTGAGCAACTTATAGCTGGTTGAAGCATTGTTCATCCTGCCAGTGGCATTGAGGCGAGGCCCCAGCACCCAGGAGATATCTTCAATGCCTAGTTCACCCATCTTCAGTCCGACCAGTTTGACCATCTCTTGAATTCCCACACGCGAGCTAATGTTGAGCTCTCTCAGTCCCGCCTTCACCAGATAACGATTCTCACCAACCATAGGAGATAAATCAGTAACAGTCGCCAAAGCCACTAAATCCAGAAATCTGGCAAGCCATTTCTCCTTATTATCCTTATAGAATAGCGCTTGTAGAAGCTTGAAAGCAACTCCAGCACCAGCCAAATCAGGATAAGGATATAATGAATCCTTACGCTTAGGGTCAACTACAGCTACAGCTCGAGGCAAATTCTCCAAGGGAACGTGGTGGTCGGTAATAATGACATCTATTCCCATCTCTCGAGCCTGCTTTACCACTGTAAGGTCAGTTACACCACAATCAACAGTGACGATTAAATTTGTCCCCTGAGCATGCAACTCCTCTAAAGCTGTAACATTTAATCCGTGGCCTTCATTAAAGCGGTCAGGAATATGGCAAATAACTTCAGCACCCAACCTTGACAACCCCTCAACAAGAATAACTGTGGCCGTCACTCCATCAACATCAAAGTCGCCATAGATGGCTACTTTTTCACGTGACAGCACGGCCTCATAGATTCTGCTTACAGCTTTCGATATATCAGGAAGCAGGAAAGGATTGCCTTCCAACTTGTGGTCAATAGCCAGGAAATGTTCAATTTCCTCCGGTTTAACACCTCTATTGTAGAGAACTTGAGCAACCAGAGGAGAAAGCTCAGTGTCATCCAAGTATTCATCCGGAACCGTTGGCAGGATTTTCCAATGAGCTCGTTGATTCAATTTCATACCCGGTTAAATGTCTTGATAGAATCGCTAACTATATCACAGAAAAGGCTTAAACAAAATGCCGTTGCGAGTGAAGCGAAGCAATCACACATCCTCCTCAGAAATTGCCAGGCCATAATATTTTTTCTCTCCCGGCGCGAGAGAGTTTTATACAAGATAATGCTGAGGGCCAAGATTTGACCATCCAGCTAAGCAATAAATATAATCTCTATTAATGAAGGTAGCTTTATATACATTAGGTTGCAAGCTCAATCAGGCCGAGACAGAAGCTCTGGCTAATCGATTTAGCCAAGCCAGATTTCAACTTGTTCCCCCTGGTGATGGTGCAGATATTTATATTGCCAATACTTGCACAGTCACCCATATCGCCGACCGTAAGTCACGACACTGGCTCAGGCTGGCAAGGCGAAGAAATCCCCGGGCTCTTATTATCGCCACAGGTTGTTACGCTCAAAGAAGCCCCCAAGAGTTAGCCTCACTCGCCGATTTCGTAGTTGACAACAAGGAGAAAGAGCACCTGCTTGAGATTGTGAGGCACTTGCCAAGGCTAACACCTCTTTCCACACCAGCTATAACACCTAGAACCGCCGGGAGGCCTCCTGCATGCCATTATGAGCCCAAATTACAACAGGGCGAAGCACTCTATCCTATCGCCGACAACGACAGGACCCGTAGCCTTATAAAGATACAAGATGGCTGCCATAGCCCTTGCACATATTGCATTGTGCCTAAAGTAAGACCTCGCGAATATTCTTTGCCTGCTGCCCAGATAATTGACGAGGTTAAACAAAAGGTGGCCATAGGTTACAAAGAAGTTGTTCTCACCGGGACCAAAGTTGGCAACTATAAAAATGACTGTATAGACCTCAGGGATTTGGTACAACATATTCTCGACGAGACAGGCATCCAGAGATTGCGTCTTTCGTCTTTACAACCTTCCGAAATATCTCCGGAACTCCTTGCCCTATGGCGGGATGAGAGACTCTGTCGGCATGTTCATCTGGCATTACAAAGTGGCAGCGAGACCGTGCTTCAAAGGATGAGGAGGTACTATTCTTTGGAGCAATATCAGAAAATAATAAATTTGATAAGAGAGAAGGTACCCGAGATAGCCATCACCACAGATATCATGGTTGGTTTCCCAGGGGAAAGCGATGAGGAATTCGAACAGAGCTACTCTTTTTGCCGGCAAGCTGGTTTTGCCAACATTCATGTCTTCCCATTCTCATCCCGCCCTGAGACAGCAGCAGCCTGTATACCCGAGCAGATAAAATATAAGGTTAAACAAGAGCGCAACCGGCGGATGCTAGAACTATCTCGAAACTCACAACACCGTTTCCGTGAGCAATTCTTGGGGCAAACTATGTCTGTCCTATGGGAGGAGGAAATAACTCCCGAAAGTGGCATATATTCTGGCCTAACCAGCAATTATATCAGGGTTTACGTTCGCAGCGATAAATCCCTCCGAAATGCAATAACTCCTGTAACACTGTTAGAATTTCGCAACGGGGCTATACAGGCAGAACTGCCCGGACGGATAGCAATCACAAACATAACCACTCAAAATGAATCATGACTTTCGTATTTCATGGTTTCCAATCAAGTCACCTGTCGAACTTGCTGACTGCTCATCCAGTTCTACTTCAAGCGGCACAAATAAACGACTCAGCATACCCCACCAACCGATAGCCAGAGTCAGCTCAACGATTTGACGATCATCAAGATATCTTCTGAGTGTCTGGAATATATTATCCGGCACCCTGATATTCTTCTCCACCTCATCAACATAACTTAATATTGCCCGCTCTTCGTCACTGAAGGCTTCCGACTCATTCCATGAACCGATTATATCTAACTGTACTTGATTCAAACCTGACTGCAATGCCAGTGGTACGTGTTGTACCCACTCATATTCACAACCACAAATCTTGGCAATTCGCATAATTGCCAGTTCCCTCAATCTGGACGACAGCTCTGTCTTACGGAAAAGTGAGTTTCCCAACCTTATTGCGTTCCTGGCTACACCGGGACTATTAGCCACCACTCTGTAGAAGTTCATTATTCTAGCTCCATTATCTTCAATTTGCTTATATAGCGCTTTCATCTCCGGCGGTGCTTCATCTTCCTGTATCAGCTTAACTCGAGCCATCGCTTTCCTCCATGTATTCCTGTCATTTCTTAGTCGGATTGTGCTTTCCTAATTAACCTGTAAACGAATTAATTCCATCCACGAACCAGCATTCTAACACAATACAGCCACGGTGGCACTGTCAACCATCCGTGTACAAGGAAGCCAGTAATTTTCATGACCAGCCAAATCAATTCTACCAGTTTATACATCTATAGAATTTTACAATTCGCGTTCTGTTAGATATAGATAGCCCCGGTTGTCGGTGCTCCAATCGGGTATTGACTACTATGTAAATAGCGACTACCATGTACCATGAGTAACTTAGAATAGCTCAGTTCCTGACTTATTTGCAGCCTGTTACAGTTAATCTTATTGCCACAAGTTGGATGACTAGACATGAAGATACAGGTTACGGTAAAGCCTCATTCTAAAACTGAAGAGCTTAGCCGAGAAGGCGATAGCTTTACAGTCAAGGTTAGAGAGCCACCCAGAGAAGGCAAAGCTAACCAAGCAGCCATCAAATTACTAGCAGAGTATTTCGGCGTTCCCCAAAGCCAAATCAGGATTCTCAGCGGCTTCAGGAGTAGGAATAAAATTATCCATGTTGCGCAAGAATAGTATAGCATTATTAAAAACGTCTGTGCTTAAATCAATCAACCATTCGAAACTTGCTAAAGGTGGTATGAAGCTCTTTAAGGCGAAGATCGATTCATTGGCTAAACTTGGGAAATCCTGCTTCTAAATCATCATAAAAAATGTAGATAAACTTGCTTTGTAAAAAAACGCTACATGTCTTCTTCGGTTATAACACTGATTCCATTTATCTTTAATAATGCTGAGGTAATGCCATCGCCATCAACCAACTGACGGGAAAATGTGCTATCATATATTTTACCGCAGCCGCATGAGAGGCTTCTTGATTTCCCTATAAATTCTTGAATTAAGTTTCATAGAGTATCTATCCTTTTGTTCTTGTTCCTGAGCAAGTGAAAGAGCGCTGTTTCATTCTGACCCTTTTCGCTTCATCAATCCCGATTAAATTGCCACACTGACATCTAATTTCATTGCCCTCTTGAACACTATTGTCTTCTATTATTCGCTCTTTCCAGCAGTGTAATATTCGACCTTTCCCAACCTTCAAGTACTTAAAGACCTTAGCCCGGCACTTAGTGCACTTAATTACTATCATGCCAATTTATATTTCTTCATCCCCGATTGGACCATCTTCCCAGCTCTTGCTCAATAACTCTCTTTTTTCTCCGCTTTCATTTACTCCCATTAAGTTACCACAATAAAATTAATTAATGTAATATTAACTTTGAAGTCAGGATAAAGATAGTCGGCACAGAATCATCGGGTTTTTGGAGGCCTATGCCACGTAGGACTTTGAGGCTAGCCAGAAATGTTGGTACGCTCATCCTCTATCATCTAAATTAAGCTGGTTATAGGTACCCAAATTCGGATTTAAAGCACTAATCTTCAACAGTGATGCCATGAGGAATCATGTAGAAAGTAATTTTCTCTTAAGATATCGCGTGACGCAGAGAGCCTGAACTGCTATAGTGGCTGTGACAAACCGTGGTATCAATAACCACAAAGGATTTACTTCTAACGCTAAGAATAAGGCAACTTCTTCCACTATACTATGGTTGATGCCAATTGAAATTTGAAGATTTTCCAGTTCTTCCTCTGTTAAAGCTCCCTTCTTAGCTTCTTCCATAATAACAGCGCTCCCATATAGCAGGCCAAAACCGGCAGCCGTTACCCACATCGTTGCTGCTCGACCCGGAAGTCCAAGGATTTTCATCAACGGTCTGAAAAACTTGACCAGATAATTGATCCATCCCAAAGATTCTGAAGAATGAAGCGCCGTCATAACCAGCACGATAATGACTAAAACCCTGCCGCATAAACGCAATGTTTCAATCGCCCAATTCTTCAGAACCTCGATAAACGGAGTCTGAGTTGCCAGACTAGCAGGTAAACTAATGCTCTGTCTAGTATCAGTTAAAAATTGGGAGACAACGAACACAGATAAAACGGCTGCGCCGATACGAACCGAGGTTGCTTTGATGACGTTTAAACCGGATTTATGTTGGACTATGCCTTCGACAATAAGCATGTGAGCAATTGATATGAACAAGGCGATCAAGATAATCTGTTCAATAGTAAAGGGAAGTACCACCATGATGGCAATCGCCGCATACAGGTTTACCGTCATGGCGACGATGATTGGCAATGCCGCTGCAGCAGGCAGATTGATCACGCTCATTAAGGGGTGTAGCAAGAAATCTAGTTGATTTAGCCAACCGCTCCACTGAATAAGAGCTGCAATAAAAGAGACAGGAACAATGATTTTGCATATCCAGACAAAACTACTCCATCCCTTTTTAACTCCTGTACGGATGCCTGTTTGTAGTCGAGTCGGGAATTCAGACATTTTACCGAAAAGAGTCACTCAGCAGTCTTTAGAGCTCTGTATTTCTGAATCGTGAACCCAAGATTGCGAAACTTTCGTTCCATCGCTTCTAAAGTTGCCCGGCCGGGGCTGCCCCTGGTCTCAGCACGGGTGGCGTTCAGACCAGCGGCAGCGCTGGCCATTATAAGTGAACGCTCAAGGCTACTCCCCATAACCTGGTAGGCAGTGAAGACCCCAGCAAAAGCATCTCCACAACCTACCGTGCTGATTACATTTAGCTCGAGTTTCTTGAGAGGCAAGGCTGGGACTGCGGTCACCTTACCGCTAAAAGAATCAAGCATGACTGCTCCCTGGGTCCCAAGTTTGAGCACAACGTGATTGCCAAGTCCTAGCTTTTTTATCTTCTGTAAGCTCATATCTAAATCACCAGTTCCTAGTAGAGCACTTGCCTCCGTCTCATTTAAGAAGATGACTTCGACTTTCTTAGCGAGAGCTTGCAACACCTTCTGGTTTGGGTTTATTAGAATACCCGGGTCCCACAACACAGGAACAGCACGACGCTTGGCCAGGTTTATTAGCTCCTCTGCCACTTCTAAATGGGGGTCGGTGAGAACAAGGCCCCTGCATTTCTGTAGTTGCTGCTGAACCTGCCCTTTGTTTAAACATTTCCGATTCAGCCTGGCATTCGCCCCCAGATTACTAGCAATAAAGTTCTGTCCCGTTTGGTCAACCAAGATATAAGCCTGTCCCGATTCTTCTCCTTCAATGTAAGCAATGCTTTTAGTAATAACTCCTTCCTCCTGAAGAGCGGCAATTTGCTGGCGAGCGATGTCATCCTTTCCCAAAGCGCCTATTAGAGCAACTTCTTTAGCCCCCAAAATCCGTGCAGCCGCCACTGCAATGTTGCCTCCCGTACCTCCCGATACACGAGTGACGTTTTTTATGATTACTTCTTCACCAGGTACCGGCAACCGCTCCACAAAGCAGCTAATATCCCAGTTTATGGCGCCACATACTACCAAACTAGCCATATCACTCCTCTAATATACGCGATATAAAAAACTTCAAAAAGCGAGGGCCATCCACGGCACAGGCTACGTGTATCAGATGTAAGCTATCAGAGGGCAGTATATGAGTAACTCCTCTATCCCAGTCATTTCCTGTAACGACTTCTACCTTCGCCCATGTAAAATCGAGCAATGAACCATCCAGTAACACTGTAAAAGCTAGCGGATCATGCATTCTACAACAGCCATGATATTTTAACTCGTATTCCACCAGTTGAGTTACCAGATGTGTAGTAGTTGTATGCCCGCTCTCAATTTGCTCCAGATGCTGGTTATTCAAGCAGGCTGCAGGGTCCATAGTTACATCCAGTCCCACAGCAAAGATTTCCACCCCAGAATTGAATACTATATGTGCAGCTTCAGGATCCTCCCAGATATTGAACTCGGCAAAGGGAGTACGATTCCCTTTGCCATAATGAGTAAGGCTATAACCGCCTCCCATGAGAACCAGTCTGGCTAAGAGCTCAGGCAGTTCGGGATGAAGCTCAAAGGCATAAGCCACATTGGTTAGAGGGCCTGTGGCTACCAGAGTAATCTCACGAGGAGCATCCAGGACCAACTGTATAATAAACTCCCAGGCTTTAAGCGGGTGTAGTGCAGTCAGGGGTGATGGCAATTTGCAGTTGCCCAGTCCATCCAATCCGTGATAGCTCAAGGCATCTTCTAACGCACAATTTATTGGATGCGCCGCCCCCATAGCTACCGGGATATTGGATGCGCCTAAGCATTCCAAAACACGGCGAGCATTGACGCTGGTCATTTCCACAGGGGCATTGCCCGCCACCGTTGTAATGCCCAGAATCTTAGCCTCAGGCGATCTTAACGCTAAGATCAAAGCCAAGGCATCGTCAATTCCGGGATCCATATCCCAAACAATTTTGTGCATAGAACTCCATAAGATACATTACCACAAATCTTGGAAGAGTATAAACAGTAACCCTGAAATTGAGCAAACTCATAATCCACTAAAATCGGCGCAATGCTGGCAGCCGTAGGGTTACCCCCAGGATAAACACGATGCAAATAAGCGCGCCCGTCACCACAGCCATGGGAAGTCCTATCCAATCGGTAGCCGCCCCTAGCACAAGACTGCCTATAGACGGCAAGTACCATGTAATAGCATAGACGCCCATTACTCTACCTCGAAATTGGTCGGGGACCATAGATAGTAACAGCACCACAGTCACTGCATAGAAGAGCCCATTCGCACCACCGATGATAATAGATAGAATCAACGCAAGGGGAAAGGATTTTGACGTAGCAAATAGGATTAGCGTTATCGAGAATGTAAGGGCGCTGCCAATTAACAGCCACCCCTTGCGCTTAAAATCGCCCAGCATAGCTGCAGCAAGCGCTCCACCCAACCCCCCCACACCCGTCACCATCAAGAGCTGGCTATAGCCAGCTTCTCCCACCCCAAGGACATCTCGAGCGAAGACCGGCATAAGCCAGAAGTAAGGTAGAGCAAACAGAGACACGCAAGCCGACATCAGAATTAGCGTCAGTGTTATTGTATTACTCCTAATATATCTTAGCCCTTCACCCATAGTTTTCCCCGTGCTTGCCCGCCTGGCTATGACCATCTTTGGCAACCGCATGGAGAATAGCAGGAGCAATCCCACCATAAAGGCTATCCCGGCACCGTAAAAAGCGCCGCCTACAGCAACGAGTCCCATCAGCACCCCGGCTATGGCCGGCCCGATAGAGCGGCTTGCCCGCCCAGAGATGGAGTTCATCGCGATGGCATTCATTAGATCGTCAGGCGGAACCAGGCTGGGTATAATAGCCATGAGAGCTGGGTCTGTAAGAGCCCACACAGTGCCCAGTAATACGGCAATGGCAACGATATGCCACATTGCGATTACACCAGTGAAGGTAAGGGTGGCCAACAGTAAGATAAGAAGGCCTGACACTCCCTGGCCAAAAAGTATCAGCTTACGTCTTTCAAATCTATCAGCGTATACGCCTCCAAAAGGGGAAAGAAATAGCGCAGGAATACCCATGATAAAAGCAATCGAGCCCACCCAGAAGGCGGAGTCGGTCAATTGCAGAACCAGCCAGCCCTGAGCCGTTACCAGAATCCAGTAGCCCGATAAGGTGATAATATTGTTTCCCCACAGCAAGCGGTAGTTGCGGTGACGAAAGGAACGAAAAACCTGAATTCCCCTGCTCTTATCTGGAGCGTTTTTCATAAAAGCGTCCCTCGACTGATTCTTCTAGTGACCATTTTAGCTGGCATCGACATCGCTCAGTTGGCTATTTCTAAACTTCACTCTATCATTTCTATCTTTTACACTTTGTTTCCTGTCACAACCGACGCAAGGCTGGTAGACGCAGAACTGTTATCAGGATACACACAGTACAGATAAGCGCGCCAGCTATCACAGCCACAGGCAGTCCAACCCAATCGGTAGCCGCCCCTAGCATAAGACTGCCCATAGACGGCAGTTGCCAGCTAATGATAAACAGTCCCATTACGCGGCCCCGAAACTCGTCGGGAATAATAGATAGCAAAAGTGCGTTCGTCACTGCGATGAAAAGCCCATTGGCACCACCGATAATAACAGATAGAACCAACAAAAGGGGGAAATATCGGGACATAGCAAATAGAATAAGCATTCCCGTGAAGGTAAAGGCGCTGCCAATCAGCAGCCATCCCTTGTGCTTGAAGTCCCCCATCTTAGCTACAATAATACCTCCAACCAGACCTCCAGCCCCTACCGCCATCATGAGCTGGCTATAGCCAGCTTCTCCCACCCCAAGGACATCTCGAGCAAAGACCGGCATGAGCCATACGTAAGGTAGAGCAAACAAAGCTACCACAGCCATCAGCAGAATTAGCATCAATACCACTTTGTTGCTTTTAACGTAGCTCAAACCCTCCTTGAGATCTTTCCCAATACTTGTCCGCCTAGTTGTGACCGTAGCTGGCGACCGCATGCGGGATATCAATACAAGTGCCACCACGAAGGCTATCCCGGCACCATAAAAGGTGCCACCTAGAGCCACTAGACCCATCAGTACTCCAGCTATAGCCGGCCCTATAAACCGGCTTAGCCGACCGGCGAGAGTATTCATCGCCATTGCATTCATCAGGTCATCGGGCGTGACCAGGCTGGGTATGATAGCCATGTAGGCTGGGTCGGTAAGAGCCCAGACAATGCCAATGAACACAGAAATGGCGGCGATGTGCCAAATTGCTATTACACCGGTAGAGGTTAGGGTGGCAAGCAGTAAGATGAGGAGGGCTGACATTCCATGTCCAAAAAGCATCAGCTTACGTCGATCAAATCTATCAGCATATAATCCTCCAAATGGGCATAGAAACAGCGAAGGAATGCCTACGGTAAAAGAAATCATGCCCACCCATAAGGCAGAGTCGGTCAATTGTAGAACCAGCCAGCCCTGAGCCATTACAAGAATCCAGTAGCCCGACAGGGCAATAAGCTGGTTTGTCAACAGCAAGCGATAGTTGCGGTGACGAAGGGAGCGAAAAATCTGAATCCCTCTGCTCATAGCTGGAGCGTTTTTCATAAAAGCGTCTCTCGACTGGTTCTTTTAGTGAGCATCTTACTCGACATCGACATTGTTCAGCTGGCTATTACGGGACTTTACCCTGTCAATTCTGTCTTTTACACTTTGTTTCCTGTCACAACCGGCGCAAGGCTGGTAGACGCAGAATTGCTCCCAGGATAAATACAATACAGATCAGCGAGCCAGCTATCACAGCCACAGGAAGTCCAACCCAATCAGTAGCCGCCCCTAGCATAAGACTGCCGATAGACGGCAGTTGCCAGCTAATGATAAATAGTCCCATCATGCGGCCTCGAAACTGATCAGGGGTAATAGATAACAATAGCGTGATTATCACTGCTTGAAAGAGCCCATTAGCAGCACCGATGATAACAGCTAGAACCAAAGAAAGGGGGAAATATCGGGACATAGCAAATAGAATAAGCATTCCCGTGAAGGTAAAGGCGCTGCCAATCATTAGCCATCCCTTGTGTTTGAATCCCCCCATTTTAGCTGCAGTAATACCTCCAATCAGCCCTCCAGCTCCTACTGCCATCATAAGTTGACTATAGCCAGCTTCTCCTAACCCAAGGACATCTCGGGCAAAGACCGGCATGAGCCAGAAGCAAGGTAGAGCAAACAGGGCTATGCCAGCTACCAGCAATATTAGCGTCAGTGCCATCTTATTGCTTCTAATATAGTTCAGTCCCTCCTTGATGTCCTTCCCAATACTTGTCCGCTTAGCTGTAATCGTCGTTGGCGCTCTTATTAGGAATATCAATAGAAATGCCACCACGAAGGCTATCCCAGCAGCATAAAATGTGCCGCCTATAGCCACGAGGCCCATTAGAACTCCGGCCATAGCCGGCCCTATAAAGCGGCTTAGCTGCCAGGCAAGGGTATCCATCGCCATAGCATTCATCAGGTCGTCAGGTGTGACCAGGCTGGGTATAATAGACAAGTAAGCTGGATCCGCAAAAGCCCACACAGTGCCAATGAGTACGGAAAGGACGGCGATGTGCCAAATTGCAATTACGCCAGTAGAGGTAAGCGTAGCCAACAGGAAGATGGGAAGTGCTGTCGCTACCTGACCAAAAAGCATCATCTTGCGTCTGTCCAATCTATCAGCGTACAAGCCCCCGAAAGGACAGAGAAACAGCGAAGGAATTCCTATGATAAAAGCAATCAAGCCCACCCAGAAGGCAGAGTCGGTCAGTTGCAGAACCAGCCAGCCCTGAGCCGTTATCAAAATCCAGTACCCAGATGAGGCGGTAATCGAGCCACTCACCAGGAAGCGAAAGTTGCGGTGCCGGAGCGAGCGGAAAATCTGAGTTCCCCAGCGGTCATCCAGATTTTCTTTCATGAAACTGACTCACTCTTCTAGCTCTTCTAATGACCATCTTACCTAGCGTCGCTGTTTCTCAACTTGACCGCGGAGAGGTCATACCGGATTGATTTGACGTCCAGCCGCTCACAAATTTTCTGTACTTAATAATCCAGTCCGTTTGAGAATCCCATACCACCTTCACCCTTAACAAATAGCCTCTGATACTGTCTTGGTGCTTGGCCGCAGAGCTTACTGTAAGTCTCCTGCAAACTGGGAGGAGACAAACCTTTTCCCTACAATATCACTTTTCGGATAGCTTCTTAGTTCCACACAGTGTAACTTATCCCCAGAATTCAAGGTATCTGTGATTTATGATACGGGATAAGCCCACCTGCTTCTACCATGTCTATAAACCATACTGGAACTATCAGTCGAAAATCAAACTTCTTACCCGTGTTAAGGTTTTTAATAGTCCCCTGTCCCAGATCAATCGCCATCTCCTGTCCGGTCTCAAATTCAGATGAAATTCCCGGCAAATCTATAGCCGGGCAGCCGAGGTTCCAGAAATTCCTGAAGAATATTCTGTGTATTGAGTCAGCAACGACAGCCTGAACACCCTTAAATTTCAGAGTTTCCGCAGCCTGCTGCCTACTTGACCCAATTCCAAAATTCTCCTCGGCAACAATAATGTCTCCCTTTTCAATCCTGGTAAGGAAATCCCTGGGTACATTTTCACGATCCCCAACATCGCTAAGCCCGCTCCTGACAATGAATTCTTTATAATGATTTTGATTCGTTTCATCGCCGCCCATAATAAATCTTCCGGCAAATAACTCGTCGGTGTCTACATCCTTGCCAAACTTCCAGACTCGGCCTTTGAGTTTCATCTATGCTTCCTAGAAGAATTCCCGTGGGTCGCTTATTTTTCCCTTCAATGCCGAGGCTGCCACGGTTGCCGGTGATGCCAGATATATCTTGGCAGTCACATCTCCTACTCGACCCTGAAAGTTACGATTTGCCGTGCTTATGCACACCTCCCCAGGCCCAAGTATGCCCATATGCGCCTCCATACATGGACCACAAGTAGGTGGACCGACCACAGCGCCAGCCTCCACAAACGTCGCTATTAATCCCTCCCCCAGAGCTGATTTATAGACTTCCTGTGAGGCTGGAATGACAATAACCTTGGTAAGTTTATCCACCTTCCTACCCTTTAATATTCTGGCAGCAATCCTGAGATCCTCCAGCCGTCCATTGGTGCACGCCCCTATGAATGCCTGGTCAATTCTGGTCCCCTCAACGTCAGTAACTCTCTCAGCGTTGGACGGCTTGGGAGGCACGGCAACCAAAGGCTCCTTAATCTCATCCGCATTAAATTCCAATGTTTGCGCATACTCTGCATCCTGATCACTCTGGATGAGTTCGAAATGCTGGTTAGTCCTGCCCTTTATAAAATCCACCAGCTTCTGATCAGGCGCGATGACTCCATTAGTAGCGCCCGATTCTATTGCCATATTGGTTAGTACCATGCGGCTCTCGATACTCATCTGGTTTATTGTCGAGCCTGTAAATTGAAGGGACTTAAACAGGGCCCCGCTTACCCCCAATCTCTTCAGTATGAAAAGCATCAAATCTTTGGACATTATGGGAGGCAGGAACTTTCCTTCAACATTTATCCTGATGGTCCCTGGGACCCGCTCCCATAATCTTCCCGTTTTAAAGACCACAGCCATCTCATCAACACCAATACCAGTAGCAAAAGCGCCGACGACACCAGATGTCGTAGTATGACTATCTACACCAACAAGAGTAGTTCCCGGCAACACATGTCCCTTCTCTACCAACACCTGGTGAGCTATTCCCCCCTTCCCAACCTCGTAGTAGTTTTCTATGCCTTGCTCTAGGACAAATTTCTTTATATTAAGGCACTTTTTGGCAGTATCAATGTCCTTATTGGGCACGTAGTGGTCGAGCACCACTACGATTTTCCCAGGGTCCCAGACCTTCCTCACACCTAGTTCCCTGAACTTAGCAATTGTATGCGCACCTAACGCATCGTGTATCATGGCTCGGTCCACACAAATATCGACAAGTTCATTCGGCCTTACAACCTTCTTCCCGGCTTTTTTAGCCAGTATCCTCTCTACTAGAGTCATAATTAACCTCGTTTTATCAGCATGTATTTTACCCTATTCACCAAGTTTGCCGCAAATGCTATACGCTTTTATTTAGTATTGTAAGAACCTTCTTTTTTTATTGAGAACCCCAACTTGTCCCGATATGGCAATCTTAACGACTAAATCCCATTCTTCGAGGCATGACTCTCATAAATCGAGGCCTCCTTCTCCATCCCCTTAAATGTGCGATGGATAAAAGAGGTTACTACCAGGGCGGCACTAGCCATTCATAACTTTCCTCGAGGTATACTCAAAAGGTGTGGAAATAATTAGCGGCAGCGAGTACTCTTTCTGTTAGTGAAGAAAACAGGAAGGAGGTACACACCACCGCTATGGAAAAGCAAAGCACAATAGGGAGTGGCAT
>Ga0180434_10004453_pt1 | contig 17062 bp, 16 predicted proteins | sample SS_ome_7_FD_132453 | JGI IMG/M metagenome (GOLD analysis project Ga0180434, IMG submission 132453) | Hypersaline lake sediment archaeal communities from the Salton Sea, California, USA - SS_1_D_2 metaG | ecosystem: Environmental > Aquatic > Non-marine Saline and Alkaline > Hypersaline >...
CACAGAAGGCCATCGAACTCTTGGGTCCGCTGGGCTATTCCAGGAAGAATCTGGTCGAGAAGTGGATGCGCGACTCCAAGATCAACGATATCTTCGAGGGCACCGGCCAGATCAACACGCTCATCGTTGCCCGGCGAATCCTGGGCTATACCAGGGATGATCTAAAGTAGAGGATATCATGGCTCTTGACCCGCAGGCGCAAGCGTTACTGGACCTAGTGGCCGCATTTGGCATGCCGGCCTTGAGCACACTATCTGTAGAGGATGCACGTAAGGCTCTGGTTCAAATGGGTGAGTTATCAGGGCCTGAACCAGAGCCCGTTGCCAAAGTTGAGGATCGGCTGATACCCGATCCCGCAGGGCAAATTCCGGTACGTGTCTACACGCCGCAAGGCAGTGGATCTCTTCCCGTACTGGTCTGGTTTCACGGTGGCGGCTTTGCCCTGGGCAGTATCGAGATCGTCGATGAGTTTTGTCGAGCGCTGACAAACGCGGCCGGCTGTATCACGGTGTCAGTAGATTACCGCCTAGCTCCGGAACACAAGTTTCCGGCCGCTGTGGATGACTGCTATACCGCAACCAAGTGGGTTGCTGAAAACGCCAACGCCACAGGCAGTGACCCAACTCGCATTGCCGTCGGTGGCGACAGTGCCGGTGGCAACCTGGCGGCAGTCGTCGCGCTCATGGCACGGGATCGGGGCACTCCCCCATTGGTTTACCAATTGCTCGTGTATCCGGTCACCAATTTTGCGTTTGACACCCCGTCACACCGGGAGTACGCTGACGGCTATTTCCTCACCAAAGACGATATGACATGGTTCTGCAATCTTTACCTGCGGAGCGAAGCCGACAGCCATAATCCCTATGCCTCCCCCCTACAAGCGCAGGACTTGCGCGGGCTGCCGCCAGCGCTGGTGATCACGGGCGAGTTCGACCCACTGCGAGACGAAGGAGAAGCGTACGCAGCCCGTATGCGTGAGGCGGGCGTGCCCGTTGCATGCAAACGCTACAGCGGCATGATCCATGGCTTCTTAAGTATGCCCTTGGATCAGGGGAAGAAGGCGAGGCAGGAAGCAGCCGCTGGTTTGCGGTCGTCCTTTGCCAGGCAGGGCTCTCCGACGGTCGATTCTGGCAGTGGAAAAGTCGTGGCGTAATTTCTTACCTTCTGCCCCCTAGCAGCAGTCTGAAATGTCAAAACCACATCACCAACACTCAGCATCTAGGACAGTCCACAAGTGAGCTAGACTGATCATCTCCTATAAGCATGCTTGGGGTGCTTAGTCCCATTGCCTCAATATCCAGAAGGTGTATCAGGCCACTCAATAAGCACCCGCTTCACTTCACGTTTCCTGGAATCCGGTGATAAATTGTCCCGTTAACTGGATGTGACAAAAGTCATATACCCGCTCCAGCCCACAGGCTATGCTTTTATTGAAGCATTGGCAACGCCGTTACCAATGCTCCCTTGTAAGGGCCTGAGCATCATGCTTGGGCCCTTCTTGACATTGCTCTTCTCCGCCTTTCGGGAACAGCGAACAGGGTAATATTGAGCAACGGCAAAGTGTTATTTTCGCTAACAGGAGGTGAAGGGCTACACTTGTGCCCGCCAAGCGATTTGGAGAAAGCACATTTATGCCTTCGGGTTGACAAGCAGCAAAGCTTGTTGTAAGCTACTCGCACGAGAATCTCGGTAGCGACTCTCCGAATATAGTTCTAACCCAGTCATCTCCAAACTGTTCCCTCAAAAGAGGGACTTCGCTAGTCGGGCACCAGGTCTGGCTTATTGAAATCAAGAGGAGATTTGCTTGTTTCGGCTCAATTCTTTCGTACTCAATCCAAAAGGTATGCCATCCAGTCACAATCCAAGGCATATTACGATACTAGTTAGGAAGTGAGTGCAAGATGACAAGTTTGCCGAAGAGGCCAAAAGGGAAACGGAGGAATGCCAGGAAAAGCCGGAGTGAACATTGATTCTAAACAACTGGAGGGGGAACGTGAGTGTAAAAATTATGTGCTGGAACGTTAACGGCATAAGAGCCGCGTCCAGGAAGGGCTTCCTGGAATGGTTGCATAGAGAGTCTCCAGACATTCTCTGTGTCCAAGAAGTCAAGGCCCAGCCTGAGCAACTCGGCAAGGACCTACGGGATCCTGGGAATTACCATTCATATTGGAACTGGGCAGAAAAAAGAGGCTTCGGCGGAGTAGCCACCTTCTCCAAAGTTAAACCAACACAGGTGCAATATGGTTTTGGGATAAATGGGTTCGACGAAGAGGGAAGGGTAATCATTGCTGAATACCCCAACTTCATCCTCTTCAACATCTATTTCCCCAACGGAAAGCTAAATAAGGAACGCCTGCAGTACAAGATGTACTTCTATGATACTTTCCTCGATTTCGTCGAGCCCTTGTATAAGGAAGACAAAAGACTAATCGTCTGCGGCGATTTCAACACAGCCCACCACGAAATAGACCTGGCAAGGCCAAAGGAGAATGAGAAGGTTTCAGGATTCCTGCCCATGGAGAGGGCCTGGATTGACAAATTTGTGGAGAATGGTTTTGCAGATACATTCCGTCAGTTCAATAAGGAGCCTGGACAGTATACGTGGTGGGATTTGAAAACAAGGGCGAGAGAACGGAACGTGGGCTGGAGAATCGACTATATCTTTGTTAGCGCTAACCTGATAGGCTCAGTATCCAGAGCGTTCATTATGCCCGATGTTACAGGCTCAGACCACTGCCCTATAGGTATCGAGTTAGATTTGGCTCACCCCGGCTCCGAATGGGTTGGCAATCCTTGATTTCTAGCCGGGATAGATACTAGATCGCCATCTTTGGCCTTTTCGACACAAACCCCCATCCCCACCAACTTGGTGGCACTACCCGGCCATGCTCTCAGTTACTGCTACGAGAGAGGGCCAAATTTTGCATAGCCTTCTTTATCGCCCTTACCCACAGTCTTTGTGGTCCGGTTTTGCCAGTCTATAAGGATGTTGGATACTGAACCCACATCTGATAAACTGGCGCACAGAAACGCCGAGAGCAGCGCTTCAGACTATTCTTGGGGAGGGTTTGCATGGATGTATTAGAGGCGATCTGGGAGAGGAGGAGCATCAGAAACTACGAACCCAGAGCCGTGCCCGAGGAGAAGGTGACACAAATATTGGAGGCAGGCCGATGGGCACCATCAGCTAGCAACAGTCAGCCTTGGAAGTTCATAGTGGTCAGGGATGAAGTGGTCAGGAATGAGTTGGCTCGCGTTGCCACCTACGGCCGATTTATTGCTCAAGCGCCTGTGGCCATCGCGGTAGTCATTGATCCCCGTGCCTCCAATCATCCAGTAGAGGACGGGGCAGCTGCTACCCAAAATATGCTTCTGGCTGCTCATGCCTTGGGCCTGGGGACCTGCTGGATTGGCTCCTACGATTCTAGCTACGAGGAGAGGGCCAAGGAAGTCCTCGGAATAGCTCGTGACAAGAGGCTGCTGGCACTGATTTCCCTGGGCTACCCGGCGGAATCACCAGGGAAGAGCAGGATGGAACTCAGTGAACTAGTATGCTATGACCGATACGCAGAGAAATAGAACCGGGCAGCTTATCGACATCGGCTGAGTGTTGATGAAGGATACATAGCAGACCAAATTCAGGAATGAAAGGAGGCGAATGATGAAGCTAGAAAACAAAGTAGCTTTAGTAACCGGGGGTGGTTCCGGTCTCGGTCAAGCCATAGCGCTGGCTTTTGTCCGGGAAGGGGCTAAGGTAGCGGTCAACGACATAGATGAGGCCAGGATTGAAAGCACTCTTCAAGAAATAGGGAATCTGGGAGGCGAGGGCTTCGGGGTTAAGGCAGACGTTGCCTCGAGCCAGGAGGTCAAAGAGATGTTCGCCAAAGTCGTGGAGAGTTTTGGCACGCTGGACATCCTGGTAAATAATGCCGGAATCCTCGAGGTGAGCGCAAAGGCTAAGGAAAATGTAGCCAAACTCCTTCAACTAATGGCAACCACTGGGAGGGCAGGGATGTCCCTGGAGGCAACCAGATACATGACTGACGATGAGTGGCATAGAATGGTGTCAATTCACCTCTACGGGACCTTCTACTGCACCAGGGAGGCGCTCAGCATCATGGAGGATAAGGGATACGGGAAGATAATCAATATAGCTTCCATCTGTGGGATGTCAGGGGCCTGCACTGGTAGCCCACACTACTCGGCGGCAAAGGGGGGCATCATCGGCTTCACCAAATCTGTGGCTACCGAGGTGATCGGGAAGGGGGTCTATGTCAACGCAATCGCACCCGGCTACCTCGACACCCCGGGACTGATGGCCGACATGACTCCAGAGATCCTCACCACGGTGACCATGCGCACACCATTAGGCCGGTTGGGCACCCCGGCCGAGGTTGCCCCCATAGCTGTCTTCCTCGCCTCGGATGAGTCAAGCTTCGTGGTGGGACAGGTGGTGAGCCCCAATGGAGGAATGGTAATATAGAAACCACCCTCCGCACCAGCTTGAGCCGGGGTCACGGTGCTGACCATCACCACATCAGACAGCAGATAACAGCATTGACACGGGGCCAATTCCAAAACTATAATTGCAGCCAATAAAGCAAAGTGAAGGGAGAATGTCAATTGAACAAGTGGCTATCGTTAGTTGCGATTGCAGTTCTGTGCATGGCACTGGTCATTGGTGTCGCCTGTGGCGGAGGGGGAGAAAAGGAAGATGGAGTAACCGAAATTAAATTCGGCATCGGGCTACCGCTGACCGGCATTTATGGTGCTTACGCTGGCATTCCAGCAAAACAAGGATTTGAGTTAGCCAATGATATGATCGGTGAGTTTACTGTCGGTGGCGAGCGCTATCGCTGGGAGCTCATCTTTGAAGATAACGGGTTTACCAGTGCCGGCGGGTTGGCTTCAACCAACAAGTTCGTCTATAACGATAACGTGGACTTTGTGTTCCAGTCCACCGCCGACCCCGGCTTCGCTTCGATTCCGCTAACCGAGGAGCTGGGAATGATACTCGACATCGCCGCCGGCGGCCCCTTTGATTACGGGCCGGATACGCCCCACACCTTCCAAACGCTCAACTCCTGGCATCTGGGCATCGCCCCCCTCTTCGACTGGTTGACCGAGGAACACCCCGAGGTGGAGCGTGTCACTGCGAGCCTCGTCGAGGGTCAACTCGGGGCCGCCATATTAGATGCCGTTGAGAGCTGCTGCGACTACTACGGCCTCGAACTTGAGTCCGAGACGCATCCCACTTCGGTGGAGTATTATCCCATAGCAACCAGGATTATGTCCTACCACCCCGACCTGGTTATAGGCATCACACCCCTGTTCGAAGTGCTGTGGGAAATGGGCTATGAAGGGCTCTGTGCCTGCTACCACTGGACCGAAAGCACGTGGGGCATGGTAGACGCGGACGGTGCCATCGGAATGCTGATCTTTATGCCACACCCCATAGGGGACCTGTGGCCTGAGGTGGCACTCCTCGCTGCCGAGTACGAAGAAACCTATGGTGCGGAGTTCACATCAGCATCATTGCAGACGATTACCCTCCTGTATGCATATACCGACATCTTGAGGCAGGCCGACACCGTGGATGACACAGACAAGATTATAGAGACTATGGAGACAGGAACGTTTGATACCCCGATTGGACCCATGTATTATGGCTGTGAGGAGCTTAATGGCATCGGTCATGTTGGAATATGGCCAGCTCCCATTTATGAGATTGTGGGCGAGGGTGAATATCAGGTGGTAGAGATTTACAGCCCTGAAGAGGCAGAGGCATTAGCAGAAGAGATTTACGCGGAAGGGAAGTGACTATAAAGGGAGGGTTTATAAATGGCCAAGGAGGCGATCCCCGGCGTCGAGTGGGTTCCCGGCACCGGTGATTTCATCAAGATAATCGAAGAAAAATGTAACGGCTGTGGCGACTGCGTAAGGGTATGCCTCGGTAAATGTTTCGGGCTTCGCCAGCGAAAAGCCTATGTGAAGGGCCTGGAGCACTGTTTTGAATGTGCTGCCTGCTGGTTCGTTTGCCCTGAGGACGCCATCGACTTTTCATGGCCCAAGGGAGGAACTGGCTTCAGAACTGAATTCGGTTGATCGACTTTTATCACTGCTTCGCAGAGGTGTCGGACATGGAGAAATATGATGTTATAGTTGTAGGCGCCGGTTTTGGCGGGCCGGTGGCGGCCAAGAAATGCGCTGAGGCCGGCCTTCATACCCTTATAGTTGAAAGAGGACAGAGACCAGGGGAAAAGGTCGTTTCCGGCACCTATGTCCCGTTATTTGGAGCCCCCGAATGGATAAGAGAAGGCAACCCGCCTCTGGAGAGGGCTGCCTACGGGTGGAGATATCACTTCATCAAGGGGGGTGATATATATCTCTCAATAGATGTATCGTTCCCATTCCCAATCAGCCACGGCATGTATTGCCGCCCCATGTGTACCTGGTTGGCGGAGCAGGCGGTCAAGGCCGGTGCTGAACTCAGGACATCGACAACGGCGGTGGATGTTGTAAAAGATAAAGACTTTGTAAAAGGGATAGTTACCGATGAAGGCGAGGAATTGAGATGCGATATTCTGATCAATTCTGAGGGACTACAGAATCTGCTGGCGATCAAGGCGGGCATAAGAAAAAAGTACATCCCCGACGCTATCGAGCTCTGCCTGGAGTATGACTTCGAAATGGACAGCGCTGATATTGACCGCATCTTTGACAATCGCATCGAGTTTCACTTTGCTATGCCCGAGGAGAAAGTGATAGCCCCTCTGGGACAGGGCTCTGTGGTCTATCTATTCCCCTATGGAAACAGCTTGCACACCTGCATCGGTCAGTTCCTCAAGCACGATGGAGAGGTAGCACAGACCTCCAAATTGCTGGAAGAATACTATGAAAACTATTTCCAGACAAAGCGGTGGAAGGAAGTGATCGGACCCAAAGCGAAATTGAGAGCTAAGATGTGGGATACCTGCCCGCTTTATGTCGGGCTCTTCCCTGAGATGCATTCCATGCCCAGATGCGGAAACGGCATTCTGCTCATCGGGGATGCCGCTGGCTTTGAGGATACCTCTTCTGGAGCTGGAATAGCCAACGCATGGTATTCTGCCGATATCGCCGCCGATGTCGCCATCGAAGCACTCAAGGCTAAGGATACATCAGCAGCCTTCCTGGCAAAGTATGATGAACTGTGGCAAGCACATCCGGTACTCCCTCGTAGCATCAGCGACAGAGGCAGAAGGAATCTCCTCCAGGCACAGAAAGACGAGGCCACGATGGTAAAGCTAGGCTTCGAACAATGGTTTAATTCCGTCTATGATCTAATCCCCATGTTGAACGAAATGAAACCCAGCGAGATCAAGGCTATGCTGCCCAAAGTCTAGGAGAAAGCGTCGGCTCTAATAGTATGGTACGGCCAATCGCCGAGAGCATCACCTCCCCAGTGATAGTGTTATCCTCCACTAATATGCTAATATTGATGGTGCGTAGTAGTCGGCCAGGAGAACAGATGGAGTGAACTTCAAGAATGTCATCATGTTTTGCGGCAAGGGAGGGGTAGGCAAGACAACTTGCGCTGCGGCCACCGCCTTGCACTACGCCGCCATAGGCAAGAAGACCCTAGTCATCTCCACCGACTTCACTCCATCCCTACGTGACATCTTCGAGTTGGATCGCTCGGGTAAGCAGATGAAGGTCACCGAGGGCCTGTATGTAGACGAGATCAACTACGATGATATAAAGGGACTTTGGGATAAGAAGTTTGGGGCTGAGGTGTACGACGTTTTTACTACCTTCGTTGACATCGGCTACGAGGAGTTTGTCGACTTCGTTGCCACCATCCTCCCCGGGATCAGAGATGAGTTCATGGTAGACTACATCAGAGAGATAAGCGAATCTGGAAAATTTGACCAGATAGTGTGGGATACTGCTCCGGCAGGGCAAACCCTGGCCCTACTGCGGATGCCTTCACTGGTGAATCAGCACCTTAAACCCGCCCCCCGAATCTACTCATCACTGAGAACAACACGGAAGCGGAGGCGCTCCGTGCTCGGGGTGATAAAAGAGTGGCAGCAGCTCTCCGAAAAGGACATGGAATTCCTCAAAAACGGGGTCGCGTTCAATCTGGTCACTATAGCCGAGGCCTTGGCCGTGCGCCAGCTTGAGGGAATATTTGCGGAGTTTCAAGACTACGGCCTTCATATCGACCACATGATCATCAATCAGGTAGTGGAACAGCCTGATTCCCCGTTTCTCAACAGCAAGGCGAGGATGCAGCAGAGCTATATTGAGGAGCTAGAGGGCAGGTACGAGATTAACCCCACCAAGTTGCCCCTTTTCCCATATGAAATAAAGGGGACGGCGAGGCTTAGAGAGGTCGAGGGGAGATTATTTGGCAGCGACTTAAAGGCTTGAGAGACTGGAATAGTAAATTGAGCAGGCTGAGGCACAAAGCTCAATTGTGCAAGTGCATCGAGACAAAGGGAGGCAAGGATTTTGGCTAAACCATTCCACTATGGAGGGCAGGCAGTTATTGAAGGGGTGATGATGCGTGGTCGCGAGCACCTAGCAATAGCTGTTCGCCGGACCAACAATGAGATCACCACACTCACCAAACGCCTGCCAAATATTTTCGCCGGTTCCCCGAGGCAGATCCCCCTAGTGCGCGGGATCATAATGCTGGCAGAAACCGTGGTCCTGGGCATGCAATCTCTGATCTATTCCGCTGATGTGTTCACCGAGGAAGAGGAGGTGAAAGGTAAGCCGGCTTTGCTTTGGAGTTCGGTGGCCATCGGCTTCATCATGGGCTTAGTCCTGTTCCTGGCAATCCCTTTAGCAATCACCTGGGCCGTTGACCCATATATAGGCTCAGACCTTGTAAGCAACCTGGTGGATGGTGTGATCCGACTTGCCATCGTTATTGCCTACATTGGGGGCATCGGTCTTATACCCAATATTCGCCGTGTGTTTGCCTATCATGGGGCAGAACATAAAGTGATCAATGCTTACGAGGCTGGGGTTAGCATGGAGGTAAAGGAGGTCCGAAGATACAGCACCGCTCATCCTCGCTGCGGCACCGGCTTCCTGCTCATTGTCCTGGTCATCGCCATCATCGCCTTCATATTCCTGGGACGACCCCCCATGTATCTGCGCTTCCTGGAGCGCCTTCTTCTCTTGCCTGTGATCGCTGCGGTAAGCTATGAGCTGATGCGCCTCGGCGCCGAGCACGTCAAAAACGGCGTAGTACGAACGCTGCTGGCACCCGGCTTAGCTCTGCAAGCCTTGACCACCCGCCAGCCTGACGACTCTCAGCTTGAGGTCAGTATCTCGGCGCTAAAAACCGTTATTGATGCCGATGAACTCGGTACTGAAGCTACCGAGACAACTAGCACAGCGGCGCCCTAGTTGCGCACCTGGGCAACGCCACACCAAACCCTAGCCTCCGCCCGGTGGCAGGCAAAGTAGTAACATAATAGGATATTTGCTTTTGCTATGCGTTAGGACAGTGCTCGTCTATGAACTCTATGGCGCTATTGATGCATAGCTCGATGCCGACACCGCTGCCGCCGGCTTCGCCACCCACGATGTACAGGCCCTCAACGGGGGTATTTATCTTAGGCCGCTTATCCCCGACCTGACCCACCATCTGGGCGATGCCAATAGCAGCTCCATCCTCACCAAACATGTTTTTAAGGTCATCGGGGATCATGGTGTTGGTCCACATTGTGTGCTGCCGCAGGCCGGGGATGATTGTTTCAGCCGTTCCGACCATAGCTTCTGTCAGATCTTTCCTCATGTCTTCTCCCCCCCAAACGCCACCACCAACAACACAGACCAACTGCTTTCCTTCAGGAGCGACTTTATCGGAGAAATTGGACGGGACAACCACCATAAGGTTTAGCTCTTCGGGGATTATGCCCTGCTCAAATTGCCTTATCATCTCCGCCCTATCGAAAGTGGCGATATGGCCCAGCATCATGATATCGGTCAGCCTCTTGTCGAGGGCAACTCGCACCACTGTAGCACCGGCCCCCGAATACTGTAGCCCCTTAACAGAGTCCACGTAATCGGACGGGAAATAGTCAGCGCCCACCAGATTCAGAACCGTGTTCTTGATGTCAGCATTGGAGATCACCAAATCAGACTGGTAAAGTTTATCTCCAACCATCACCCCTGTGACACAGCCCCTTTCCACATCAATCTTCTGCACATTGGCTCCCAGCTTGATCTCGCCGCCGAGCTTTCTTACGCCATCCCCGTAGGCCTCAGAGATTGCACTGCAGCCCCCATCGGGATAGCCCGATGCCCTGTTTTCAGCCTCCCACTTGAAGCAGCGCATGAATTCGCCAGTGCTGGCAGTCGCGAGACCACAACCAATATAGATGCCGGAAATGCTTTCGACCCAAGAGTGGATCATCGGTTCCTCAGTGTACTGGGAGAGATACGTTCCCAGGACCACATCATCGTATTCTTTCATCTTCTCTTCTGGCATGAAGCGGATCTCTCCGAGACAGCTTATCAGGCCGTTGAAATCCTTCTCGGATACCATATCCTTGAAGTCGTGGGGAAAGGTAAGAACCTTACCCTTATAGCTGGAACGGGGCCGGACCTGGAGATACTTGACCGGGTCCGGGATTCCAACCCGACGCAGCACGTCGCTGGTGGGGCCCTTATTACTTCTGGATATGAGGTGAACCCCTATATCCACATGGAAACCACGCCGCTCAAAAGTTGATAGCCTTCCGCCCACAAACTTTTGCTTTTCCAAGAGCAATGTCTTCCTGCCCTGATGTGAAAGCATAAGGGCAGTGGCTAAGCCACCAATTCCGGCCCCAACCACGATAGCATCATACTTCTCAGCCATTCTCTTATCTCCTTCCCGTTACGAATTCTTTTCCCAGTATAAGCCAGCAGAGTACAGGATGTCCAGATGTAAAGCCGCTGCGCCAATTAACCACGATGGGACACTTAATATAACGCTTATAGCTTAACTTCCTGAAGCGCCGGTCTCAGTCGCAAACACATCATATGAAGCCGAGCTCAATCCGTAGAGATGCCGCAGAGGCGCAAGCCCGGCAGAAGGTGGTGTTATCTACTGCATTATCTGTCTTCCCCTTGGCTGAAGGCCTGTTTGAACAGCTGGGGCTAGGCATATTTGCCTACGCCGTTATGCCTAGTTGAAAAATGAAATCGAGTCGTTTATAATAGGGAAACATAGTGGAAGAGGCTTTGCTCAACATGAACCCAGAGCTAGTATGGGTTAGAGACAGAAAGAGCTAGCTTGAGAAAGCGTTATAAAGGGAGGGTTTATTATGCAAACTTTAGCCCCATATAAAGAAGCAGCAGAGATTATAGAAGAGGAAGGCGGCGAAATCCTAAAATTATGTTATCAATGTGGTCTTTGCACCGCTGCCTGCCCCTGGAACATTGTAAGAAGTTTTATTCCTCGCAAGCTGATACATCAGGCACAATTGGGTGTAGTTGACCTTGAAGGTGAAGATACCTGGGTATGTGCCACCTGTAGCGCTTGTGTTCAGATGTGTCCCCGTGGTGTGGAAATAATAGATATTATGAGAGCTATGCGTAGAGTCGTTACCGAAGTTGGGGTAGCCAAGGTCCCCGACTCGCTCCGAATTACAATTAAAAACATTTCGGCCCTGGGTAATCCATTGGGAGAGGAAAGGGAGAAGCGATCAGATTGGGCACAAGACCTTGGCCTGAAGACCCATACCAGAGGCACTGAGATATTATACTTTCCATGCTGTACCCAGGCATACGATCCGCAAATCAAAGGGGTTGCTCGGGCTACGGCCAATATCATGAAAAAAGCGGGGGTAGATTTTGGAATATTAGGTGTCGAGGCAAGCTGCTGTGGTGAGAGTGTTCGCAAAGCAGGTAGCGAGAGCGTATTCCAAAGTCTAGCACAAAGTAATATTAACGCTTTGGCCGAAGCTGGCGTTAGAAAGATTGTTACCACCTCTCCTCATTGCTACCACACCTTCAAAAAAGAATACCCTGAATTTGGAGGCGATTTTGAGGTAATTCATTTTTCTCAATATTTAGTCGAGCTTATCAAAGAGGGAAGGTTAAAGCTCACTAAACCACTGAATAAACGAGTGGCCTATCACGACCCATGCTATCTGGGACGGCATAACGATATATATGATGAGCCGCGGGAAGTCCTAAAGAGTATCCCGGGGTTGGAACTGGTTGAGATGCGGAATTTTGGGAAGAACAGTATGTGTTGTGGTGGAGGAGGGGGAAGGATCTGGATGGAAACCAAAAAGGGGGAAAGATTATCTGATCTCAGGTTAGACCAGGCAATTGATGTAGGAGCCAATATATTAGCTATCGCCTGTCCCTACTGTATGCTCAACTTTCAAGACAGTCTATTGAGCATAGATAGGGGTGACTCTCTTGAAGTCAAGGACATTGCAGAATTAGTTGCCGAGGCACTATAGCAAATTCAACGGAGGTTTTGTTATGGAGGACAAACTTAGAATTGGTGTCTATGTATGTCACTGCGGAAGTAATATCGCAGGGGTCGTCGATGTGAAGGAGGTAGCCAAGTTTGCTCAAAGTTTGCCGTTCGTGGTAATGGCTAAGGATTACATATATATGTGCTCAGACCCAGGGCAAAATATGATTGTGGAGGATATCAAGCAATTGGGGCTTAACCGGGTAGTGGTTGCCTCTTGCTCCCCACAGTTGCATGAGCACACCTTCCGCCATGCTTGCCAAGAAGCAGGCCTAAATCCCTATCTCTTCCACATGGCCAATATTCGGGAGCACTGCGCATGGGTGACCGAAGATAATAGACTGGCAACACAGAAGGCCAAAGCTTTGATCAGCGCGGCTGTAAGGCGAGCGTGCTATCAAGAGTCACTAGAGGCCAAGGAGGTTCCGGTCAACCCTAATGTTCTAGTCGTGGGAGGAGGCATTGCCGGGATTCAGGCTGCACTGGAGATTGCTGATTCTGAAAACAGGGTCTACTTAGTGGAGAGGGAGCCCAGCATTGGCGGGCACATGGCCCAGTTTGATAAGACTTTCCCCACCCTGGATTGTTCAAGCTGTATTCTCACCCCTCTCCTGAGCGCAGTTGGGCAACACCCTCACATTGAACTAATGACCTGGAGCGAGGTAGAGGAAGTTTCGGGCCATGTCGGCGATTTCAAGGTTAAAATCAAGAAGAAGGCAAGGTTTGTTGATGAAAGCAAGTGCACCGGCTGTGGCGTTTGCATGGGAAAATGCCCCTGGAAGACGGATAGCGAGTTTGAAGCAGGCTTGGGCCAGAGAAAGGCTATTTACATCCCCTTCCCCCAGGCAGTGCCAAACGTACCGGTGATAGACAAGGAGCTTTGTGTCTATTTCGAGAAAGGCACCTGCCGCGCTTGTGAGAAGTTCTGCGAAGCAAAAGCTATCGACTTTGAACAGAGCGATCAGTCCGTTGAAGTGGACGTAGGCGCAGTTATTGTTGCTACCGGTTACGATGCCTTCGACCCCTCAGTTATATCTCAATACGGCTACGGGCATTATGATGATGTCCTCACCGGGCTCCAGTTTGAGCGGATGTGTAACGCCGCTGGCCCCACTCAGGGCAAGATCTTGCTCAAAGATGGTACAGAGCCAGAGAGTATAGCCATCGTCCACTGTGTTGGCAGTCGCGATAAGAACTATCTTGAGCATTGCTCCCGAGTGTGCTGTATGTATTCCCTTAAGTATGCCCATCTGATAAAGGAGAAAACCAGCGCTGAAGTATACGAGTTCTATATTGATATGCGCTGCTTTGGCAAGGGCTATGAGGAATTCTATCAGCGCCTCTCGGAGGAAGGGGTTAATTTCATCCGGGGCAAGGTAGGCGAGATTACCGACTACGCCATAAGTGATGAGGAGAAGGGGAAGCTGATTGTCTCGGCTGAGGATACACTGCTCGGTGCTATGATCAGGGTGCCAGTAGACATGGTTATCTTGAGTACCGGCATACAGGCCCGCTCAGATGCCGAGGAAGTCGCCAGGCTGTTTAGTATAAGTAGGAGTGCAGACGGCTTCTTCCTCGAGCGCCATCCCAAGCTTGACCCGGTGGCTACCACTACCAATGGTGTGTTTGTGGTTGGCTGCTGCCAGGGGCCGAAGGACATCCCCGATACAGTGGCTCAGGCTTCGGCAGCGGCAGCCCGGGCTCTGGCGATGATCTCTAAGGGTAAGGTGGAGCTTGAGGCCATCACTGCCGTCGTCGATGAAGAGAAGTGTTCCGGGTGCAAGACCTGCATCCTCCTCTGCCCCTACAATGCAATATCGTTCGATGAGGAGAAGAAGGTCGCGCGCATCGACGAGGCTCTGTGTAAAGGCTGTGGCACCTGCGTTGCCGCCTGTCCCAGTTCCGCCATAACTCAAAGACACTTCACTACTGAACAGATAATGGCTGAGGTCGAAGGGATGCTAGTATAATCCCAATACCAACGCGCTTAGATAGAGAAACAGCCTGGCCTTACCCACCCACTCCCGGGAGCCAGGCTGTATCTTTACTGAGCCGGGGACAGGTTCAAGGGGATTCTAGTCCATCGTTCTTTTGCTGATAGCGGCAGCTACCGGCGCTATCACCAGCCAGAGGGCAATGGTAACCACCATAGCATTGAGGTAGCTTATGGTGGCTATCCCAAACCAGGGAGCGACAATGCCCCAAAATAGCATGGCGAGAAAGGAGCTGAAAAAGAAGCCCCCGACTGCAGTGGGGATAGCAAAATAACCCATTTTTTACCTCCTTGCCTGTATTAGGGACAAACATAAAACATTGCGCGGTCAAAAATCAATTGCCCTCTTTCCTCTTCCTTCTCAGGAACCGCTCTACCTCCGCCAGGAGTTCTTCGGAGCTCATTTCTAAAGGCTCTCGAATCTCCTCCTCAGCACTCGCCTGCTTTAGCTGATCGAAATAGTCTAGAAGCCTGCTCGCCTCCTCGACATGCGACTCCCTGAGCGCCTGGATATTCTCCTCTATTTCCTCCTCCGCTCTCCCGGCCCATTCTTCAAGCCCTGCCAGGTCAACCTCGATGTCCAACAACTTGGTTAGCACCTCAAGCACTGCTTTGGAAGACTTGGGGTTGGGGATTGGCGTGGTATAGACTGGTATCTCACCCAGCAGGCAGATGCCCTCCACATTCCTTTCTCTGGCAACGCCCAGCAATAGGCCATTCAAGCCGCTAATGGTGCCAGCAGTCATTGGTATCACATCGTTCCGTTGAAGCTCCTGGATTAGCTCGGGGTGGGTCGCCGACCCCAAGATTTTCGGTCTCCTGGTGTGATAGATATGAGCGGGAGCTGCGGCAAAGGTGTAAACCCTATTAGCCTTGAACCTCTGGGCTACATCCACAACAAGATTGGCCAATTGATACCCTCTCATTGCGGGCTGAGCCTCACCGAGGAAGATTATGAGGTCTCTTTCTCCACCGCTTTTCCAGAAATAGAATTTGCTCTCGGGGAATTCCGGCGCTCCCACCACGTGATCAACAACGGAGACTGAGCCCAGATCGAAGAAATCATAGGGCTTGATATTTCCTAATTCCTCGGCGCCCAATTTATCCTTTAGATACCTGGCGGCTATTATCGCCACCCCCCCCATCCCAGGCCAGGCAGCAATTAGGGATGGATTTCTGAGTTCAGGCTCTGTGAGAAGTGTGACCGCTTCCATGATACGCCCCTTACTTCTAGTGCTCCTCTCCCTGGAAGAGGTCGCCATAGTCGATGGTGAAGTTCTTGATGAAGGTCCAGGATGCCTCCTTCATCATTTCGCCTATCTCCTTTTCCGCCTGTTTAATTAATGGATCGAACTCGGCCAGATCAATGTCAAGGCTCAGCATTGCATTCAAAACCTGAAGCACAGCCCGGCAGGACTTGGGATTGGCCCTTCCAGTAGCAAGGGGTGGCACTTCTCCGAGCAGATAAATACCCTGAAGTCCTCTCTCCCTAGCCATGCCCAGAAGAAGAGCGTTCATGCTGGTGAGGTCCCTCTCCTCGATCATAGTTACCGGATACTGCTCCAGGTATGGTACCAGATCGGCATCGTTCACCACCCCAAACACCTTAGGCTCTGCAGTGTGAGAGATAGACGAAGGAAAAGCGCAAATAGTATATATCCCGGGCACATGGAATCGCTGCCCAACCTCGAGGAGGAGGTTAGCGTATTCATAGCGTCCCAGTGAGGGTTCACGATCGCCAATAAAGAGGATGAGGTCATCGCCATCGCTGTTTTCCCAGGAGTAGAATCTGCTTTGGGGAAGTTCTAGCCCGCTTACCAGCCCGTTTTCCACTTCAATCGCCGGGTCAAAGAAATCACAGGGCTCTATGTGAGCAAACTCCTGGGCCCCCAGTTTGTCCCTCAAGTAGGTTACAGCGTCTATCCCCACCTGGCCAATACAACCCCAGGCCAGAACCAGGCGAGGATTTTTCAGCAGTGGCTCTCTATGAATCTTGAGCTGAACTTCGGCTGGCAAGGCTTCACTACCTCCAAAAAGGCTAGTTCTTGCTTATCTCAATTCGATAATAGCCGGGACGGACTTCACCCCCCCTGCTCACATCCACGCTCACAGTGATTACCCTCAGCGGCTCTCTGCCCTTTGGCCTTATGAAATGAATGCTCTTGGGAGGAATGTAAACAATATCGCCCGCCTTCACTTCATGTGCTTCCCCGGAAAGGAACATCTCGCCCCTGCCTTCGACGATGTAGTAGGCCTCCTCAACCACATCATGGGCATGAGGCCTGAATCCTTCCCCTTTGTTGAGCACGGTGTCCCAAATACCCAGCAGGCGAAGCGTGCCATCTTGAGGCCCTATGCCTTGTGAAATGTCCCTGATAATCATGACTTCCCACCCCTTCCGTCTGCGCCTCAAAAGCCTGGCTGGTAACCTATACTTTATTGTAATTTATAATACAACAAGAAATCAATTGCCGCCACTGTCAAAGGCATTCCGGGCAAGCCTCATCTTGAGAGGCCGTTGAGGCAGTAATGCACTAGTAACTTAAATCCCCTTGTGTTTAACCCTTTTTCGTGGTAGCTTGGTTTAACAG